>Ga0114975_10000115_pt1 | contig 56897 bp, 37 predicted proteins | sample S_130626_EF_Meta_FD_87031 | JGI IMG/M metagenome (GOLD analysis project Ga0114975, IMG submission 87031) | Freshwater microbial communities from Lake Simoncouche, Canada to study carbon cycling - S_130626_EF_MetaG | ecosystem: Environmental > Aquatic > Freshwater > Lake | place: Lake...
ATGCCATCCCATTGTAAAGTATCCTTTTCATTGGAAGCAGTAAAGAAACTATCAGCATTAGATAAGGTATTAGGAATAAAAGATAGTTCCGGAGACATGAGCTATCTAAATAATATGATGGGTAGTGTGGAAAGACCTGATTTTTGTTTTTTCACCGGACCTGAAATTTTATTGGCAGAAACCCTTTTTATTGGGGGAAATGGAGGGGTAAGTGGTGGAGCTAATCTTTATCCTCAACTTTTTGTAGGCTTATATGAAGCATTTCAAAAAGGTGATTTAATTAAAGTAATGGAGTTCCAGCAAGTGATAAAAGAACTTGACAGAGCTGTCTATTTTGAAGGATTTATGAAAGGGGTAAAAACAGCGCTTGCCATTAAAGGCATTTGTAAAGAAGTAGCTATTCCACCCCTATTTTCTATGACGCCAAATGGCAGAAATAAGTTGGAATCCTCCCTAAAATACTTGGAAGATAAGTATCCATTTCTAAAATAATAATTTAAAAATAATGGGAAATTTAGCCTTTATAGACTATTTAATTCTAGCCATATATTCCATCATATTACTTGGTATGGGATTTTATTTTGCAAGAAAAATGGAAACGGCAGGTCAATTCATGACAGCAAATGGAAAAATTCCAGGCTGGGCAGCAGGTTTAGCCGTCATGAGCGCTTACACGAGCAGTATTTCCTATATTGCAACGCCTGGAAAGGCATTTGATTCCGATTGGCACCCTATCATTTTTGCCATTTGTATGATACCAGTCAGCTGGATTGCAGTTGTCAAAATAATCCCCCTCTATAGAAAATTACAACTTATTTCTGTTTACTCTTTTTTAGAAGATCGTCTGGGTGGATGGGCAAGACTTTATGCAGCCTCTTCCTTTTTATTATTCATGATAGGCAGAATGGCTGTTATTTTATATCTGGTCGGCATATTGATTCAATCCTTTACAGGAGGTGATTTGTTGTGGATCATCCTAGTTATTGGGTTCATAACTATTCTATACACCTTAATGGGTGGGGTAGAGGCTGTTATCTGGACCGATGTTATGCAATCAGCCGTGATGATTGCAGGAATTTTATATACGGTATTTTTTTTAGGGAAAATGGTTTTCTGGGAATCCCCCGAGTTATGGGCTCAAGCTTATGAAACAGGGAAATTTTCATGGGGACCTTCTGATTTTTCTTTAGATAAGCGCACCATTTGGGTTATGTTGATTTATGGTTTTACGGAAAATCTGAGGAATTTACTGGCAGATCAAAATTACGTGCAAAAATATGCCACCGTTCAGGATAATAAATCTGCTGCAAAATCAATGAAACTAGCAACGGTAATTTATTTAGGGTTGACTGTATGTTTTCTTTTTATAGGAACAGCCCTATTTTATTTTTATAACATACAAGAAACATTGCCTGGGAATATTACAAAAGGAGATCAGATATTTCCATACTTTATAGCCACTCAAATGCCTGTTGGATTAAAGGGATTAATTCTCGCGGCTATCATTGCCGCCGCAATGAGTACCATCGATTCTGCACTAAATTGCTCAGCAACTGTTCTATGGATTGATTTTATAAAAGACAGGTTTGTTCAAGATGCAAGTGAAGAAAAACAAATGAATATACTGAAATCGGCTACCTGGATATGGGGTATTCTGGGGACTGTTTTTGCCCTTTGGATGATTCAAGCTAAAAGTGCCTTAGACGTTTGGTGGCAAATTTCGGGTATTTTTGGAGGCGGTATCTTAGGGTTATTTATTATAGCTTTATTAAAAATTAAATTATCTTTTTCTCAAGGACTAACTGCTATTGGAATAAGTGTTCTTATAATTGTCTGGAGCACCTTTGCCAGAAATATATCCGGTTCATTCAGTTGGCTGAATTGTACCATTGATCCCATCTTGTCTGGCGTTTTAGGTACGGTATTTTTATTGATTTATGCAGTAATTACCCACTTGGTTAAAAAAAGGTTAGAAGTATAAAAGCAACCATATTTCTACTTTAATCGTTAAAGAAGGTAGATTTAATCCTATTTGATGATTAATGAAAAGTTAGAAAAATTACTAAATGCTTGCAGAAAAAATAATAGAGCGGCTCAAAAAGAAATTTATGAGTTCTATTATGCATTTATATTCTCAATTATCAGGAGGTATGTTGGCTCATTTGAAGAGTCAAAGGAAGTTACCAACGATGTGTTTTTTAAAATTTTCACCAAATTAAATCACTACAAAGAGGGCACAAATTTTAAAGGTTGGATGACACAACTTGCTAAAAGAGTTGCTATTGATAAATACAGAGCTGATTTGAATAAAATTAAAATCAGTGAAGCGGAAGAAATACCTGATACAGCAGAAAAATTTGATATTCAGTGGCTTAATAAAATGGAAATAGAGGAGAAAATTCTACTCATACAAAAGCTTTCGCCCTCTTATCGCCTTGTTTTTAATCTTTATGTTTTAGAGCAATATTCGCATGAAGAAATTGCTAAACTTCTCAATATTTCAACGGGTACTTCTAAATCAAATCTTGCAAAAGCAAGAATTCAATTGAAAACATTAATGACCAAGTATCAATATGTATAGAAAAAATTACAATCTTGTAAGACCATGACAGATAACGAATTTGACCATTTGTTTTCCGAAAATTTAAAAAATTCGCGTTCTATCATTAATCCTGATGAGAATGACTGGAAAGATTTGTCGTCTAAAATAGATGGTTTTCAATCGAGTAGAAGAAATTGGTTGAGTTTCCTACCATGGCTTTTACTTTTACTTGTCTCAAGTTATACCCTTTTGATGCTCAACTCAATGAATAAACTGGAGCAAAGTTTAGTTGAGATTTCAGCAGGAAAGAAATTTAACTCAATCCTTAAAGACACTATTTTTTTAGAGAAAGAAATATATATCTATGAGACCATCTATAAATCTATACCATTTAATAAGGCAGTAAAAGAATTTCAACCAGATAACATAGTTGAAAATAGATCTTTCGTTGAGCAGAATAATCCTTTAGGTATTATCATTGAGGAGGATTCTTTGGTTAAAAATAAACCATGGGATCCTGTTGATATTTTAAAATCTGGAAGAAATTTGTCTGTTATTTATAGCCAACAGAGAGAAAAAAATCTGGAGGTGAAAGATTTTTCTGAAAAGAAAGGAAATAAGCTAAATATAATATCCAACATTGGATTATCTCTAGGAGCCTTATTGCCTCTAAATTCAAATGAAATCAAAAAACCTGTGGCAATGGCATTACACGCAGAATTTAAGATCCTACCCAGGTTTTCTATAAAGCCTTCTGTAATTTATTCCCAGCATATTTTTGAATTAGAAGACTTAAACAGCACCAAAATAGTACTTTCAACGTCGAATAATCCTCAAGGCACTTTTACACTTCATGAAATAAAAGGCATTGAAAAGATAATTATTCCATCCATTGCATTCAATTATTACTTTTATAGGAATAAAAACCTGGAAGGGTATTCGGGGATAGGTGTTTCCTCCAATTTTAACTTGCCGACCCAATTGGATTATGAATTTAAGGACTTAACGAACAACAATTCCTATAAATATAGCTTAATTGATAAATTAGGTTCTAATAATATATCCTTTTTTAGTAACATTGGAAGTAAGATTCACACTAAGTCTGCCATTTCTTTTTTTGGAGAAGTTCGTGGGGGCATTTCAAAATATCAAACTCCAAAATATATGCCTTTTGTGGCTGTTTTAGCAGGCGCAACTTATACTTTTTAAAAATTATTCTGTGTGATTTTCTTTTTTTTTTTCTTAAAATAAAGAAAAGGATTCATAGTATAAGTATATTTTAAAATATTTTAAAATATACTTATTCTATATATAATTATTTTGTTTATATTTGTGATTACCTCCTTAAAATTCAATTTATTACAGTTAAGGATTTTAAATAACAACTAGAAATAATGATACGTATGTACTTTTACCCATTTTCATTCATTGTTCTTTTTGGAGGATCAAGCCTGATAAGCAATTTGAGTGCACAAGATTCGGTACCGGTTATGGCAGCATCAACCGGAGCAGGTGTTGTTGTTGAAGGAAGTGGATCAGTAGATGTGTCCATAGGTCAGGTATTGTTCTACAATACTGGGAAGGAAGCTGAATTCAACAAAAATCATGGCATCCAGCAACCATCAGTTTATGAATTAGCTTCAAAAGTAGAAGCATTATCCTGTAACGGATTTATTTTAGATAACAAGGAGCTATATAAAGGAGAGAACTATAACGGGGTGATGATATTACCTTATTCTGCAGGTAATGGAGCTTATTTTTTAGGGCTCAATTTACCTTCATCCGGCGTTTCAGGTCTGAATATGAGTTTACAGTCTGGCAAATTAGCTAAAGGTAATGGATCCGTTGAATTAGTCATTAAAGGTACACCTGCAGACACTGGTCTGGCTGTTTTTAATGTAACTTTTGGAACAAAAACATGCAGTTTTAATTTACCTGTGACCTTACTTCAACCAAATGTTTCCGCTTTGAATTGCGGCAGCGTAGTAGTTAACCCAAAGGATGCGGGTACAAAATTGGATTATTCTGGCGTGGTTACCATCAGTTATCAAGGGGGAAATAACAAAAAATCTTATCCAATCAATATAGCCTCAACGGTAATAAAGGGTTTTACCCTTAAGGCTGATTCCATTTTACTAAAAAGTGATGGTGGTACCTTAACATTAAATTTAACTGGAAAATCTGACTCTGCAGGAATTGCTCTTTTCCCACTTACCATAGGGGAGAAAACTTGTAATGTTATGGTTAAAGTGATTGATAGCGAAATCAAAATACCTAATGTATTTACGCCCAACGAAGATGGTAAAAATGATCTATGGTCTATTCCCGCCCTTGCTTTTAAACCAGAATCAAAGGTGTTTATTTTCGACCGATTGGGTAGGTTATTAATTGAATATCCTGGTTCTTCAACTGGTTGGAATGGACTTGTTAATAATTATCCTGCTTCTGCGGGCGACTATTGGTATGTCATTCAGATATCAAAAGATGCTGCCCCTTTAAAAGGAAATTTCACACTACTAAGATAAAAGCGTATGAAAAAATTAATGACTATCCTTTTAGTTATCTATAGTACTACTGGAAATGGACAAAATTATATATTTCAGAATCAACATTTTTTTAAGCCCTATCTGACAAACCCTTCGCAAGCGGGTGCACAGAATAATGGTAATGTTGCTTTAATTTATAAAAAACAACTGGTAGGTTTTGATAATTCACCAAACTCCCAGTTGATTTCAATTGATTATCCATTTTCTAAAAGTAAAATTGGGGTTGGTATTAATGGATTTAAAGATCAGAACGGGGCTTCTTCATTCTCTGGATTTGAATCGACTTTTGCCTATCACTTGATTACTGAAAAAAAAGGGCAAGAACCTTTAACAGGTTTTTCCTTTGGGTTATCCGCAACTTATAATCAATATAGTATTGATGGTACGAATTTCAAACCAGAAGAAACGGACGATATCACCCTTACAGATCCAAATAAATTATCGAATTCTTATCCTAATGCTAATTTCGGATTCAATTTCTATTCACATGGCTTTAATTTAGGTGTTTCTGCCTATAATATAATCCCTAATGTAAGTACTATTTTTACCAATGAAGATGATATACAAAATGCTTTTACCGTTTTTATTAATTCGGGTTTTGATTTAAAAGCGAAAGAAAATATTGTTATAAGGCCTAATGTGTTATATAGAACTCAAAGAAACTCAGATTATCAATTAGATATGATGTTAGATTTGAAATTTATATCATCATCAAGTTCCTTTTTTACTATTTCTCCTTTTTTCAGGAATTATGGCTATGCGGCCTTAACTGGAAGGCAATCTATGGGTGCAAATGCCTTGATTTCATGGCATCCATTTGTGATTGGCTATCAATTTGAGATGCCCTTGTCTGCCATTAATGACTATTCTAAGGGAGGTAATCATGTCATTTTTTTAGCTTTTAAATTAACGTCTAAGCCGGAAGCTATAAGGCAGTTCAAAGTTGAAGAAAAAAAGGAAGAGGTAACACCATCAAAAAGTACAAAAAATTAATATCATGCATGGAGTAATGAAAAAATTTATGAACGGAAGTATTTTTTTCCTTTTTCTCAGTTTTATCAGTATTGCTGGCTTTGCTCAATCTCCGAATTTAATTAGTTACCAAACTGTTATCAGGAATAGCAATAATGAGTTGGTAGCTAATGGAACTGTTGGGATTAGAATTAGCATACTAAGTGGTTCAGCCGCTGATGTTTTATGGTATCAGGAAGAACACACTGTTAAAACAAATTTGAATGGTTTAGCCTATTTAACAATAGGTTCTGTTACTCCTCCTTTGTTTGGAAACATGTCAGGAATAGATTGGTCAAAGGGACCATTTTATATAAAATCAGAGACTGATCCAATAGGAGGAAAAAATTATACGTTGGTTACTGTTTCAAAACTTCTCAGCGTACCTTATGCCATTTATGCCAAAACAGCAGAAAAAGTAACAGGTCCAATTACTGAATTGGATCCGCTATTTAATGCGAGTATCGCGAAAGGTATTACTGCTGCTGATACTGCATTATGGAATACGGAATCAGATCCTCTTTTTTACAGGAGTATTGCAAAAGGTATTACAGCTGTTGATACTGCTTACTGGAATAAAAAATTAAGCAGCTTTACAGAATCAGATCCACTTTTTAGAGCGAGTGTCGCAAGAGGCATTACCGCTGCAGATACCGCCTTATGGAATACGGAATCAGATCCACTTTTTAGAGCAAGTATCGCAAGAGGCATTACCGCTGCAGATACTGCTTTATGGAATACGGAATCAGATCCACTTTTTAGAGCAAGTATCGCAAGAGGCATTACCGCTGCAGATACTGCTTTATGGAATACAGAATCAGATCCACTTTTTAGAGCAAGTATTGCAAGAGGCATTACATCGGTAGATACCGCAAGTTGGAATCAAAAAGTCGGGCTTCCCCAAACTGGGAATACCACAGGAGATGTTTTATTTTGGAATGGAACGGCTTGGGTGAAAATTCAACAAGGTCTTCCTGGTCAGGGATTATTTCTATCACAAACTGGCATTCCAATGTGGTCCGGACCAGCCTTTGCCACATTAACAACTAATGTAGCTACCTCAGTGACTAATATTACGGCTATAAGTGGTGGTAATATAACTTCTGACGGAGGTACACCTGTAACCGCCCGAGGTATTTGCTGGAGCACCTCACCTAATCCAACCGTAGCAAATGACTCGACGAGAAATGGCGTTGGAACAGGTGCTTTTACCAGCAATATATCAGGATTATTGGGGAGTACCACTTACTATGTAAGAGCTTATGCCGTCAATACAACGGGTTTATCTTATGGAAATCAAATAAGCTTTACTACCATTGCTCCAATTTCTCCTAATTTAACAACCACTGCAATATCGGCCATTTCTAGCGTTAGTGCAGCTACGGGTGGTTCTATAATCAATAACGGTGGAGCTCCAATCACAGCGAGAGGCGTTGTTTGGGATACAGTTGCTAGTCCGGATATTACCAAGAATAAATCAATCAGTGGAACTGGAAATGGTGTATTTATTGATACAATCAGAGGATTAGCTGGGTCAAAAGTATATTATGTTCGAGCTTATGCTACAAATAGTGCGGGTACTGCTTATGGCGCAGGGGTTACATTTACTACGCTGGCTCCAGTGGTTCCATCCTTAAATATTAATGCGATTGACTCCATTACAAATATTTCTGCTCGCAGTGGAGGTAGTATTGTTTCCGATGGGGGAGCAGCCATATTATCAAAAGGGGTTTGCTGGAGTACTTTCCCAAATCCTACCATCTCTAATGCAAATACTGCAAATGGTTCAGGTACAGGTGGATTTCTTAGTAATATAACTGGATTACTTGGTGATTCAATTTATTATGTTCGTGCCTATGCAACTAATGCTACAGGTACGGGTTATAGCAGTCAACTTTCTTTTACAGCTACTGCAGCAGTATTAGCTTCAATTACCACTACAGGTGTAACACTTATTACAGATTCAACAGCTGTTAGTGGAGGAAATGTTACAGCTAGTGGGGGTGGAACTATTTCGGCAAGAGGTATTGTCTGGAATACTTCCGTAAATCCAACGATTGCTCTTTCAACTAAAACAACCAATGGATCGGGTACTGGCAATTTCTCAAGTACCTTAACAGGATTAGCGCCAGGGACTATTTTTTATGTACGGGCTTATGTGACCAATAATAAAGGAACTGCTTATGGCAATGAATTAACCTTTACTTCTCTGGCTAAATTACCTTCAGTAACAACCAAAGCAATAACTGGTATTACACAGTCAAGCGCAACAAGTGGAGGTATTATTACAGCAACTGGGGGATCAGCTCATTCAGAGAAAGGTTTGGTTTATGCTACCACAACAAATCCAACGATATCTAATAATAAATTAGTTAATAACACGGTGGGTAATGACTGGAATTCTACTTTAACAGGATTAACTGGAAATACCAAATACTATATCAGGGCTTATGCTACTAATGTCATTGGAACTGCTTATGGTGTACTTGATAGTTTCACAACGAGTCCTATCGCTCCTACTATTACAACGAACTCAGTCGCAACCATAACCAGAACCACGGCGATTAGTGGTGGAAATATTTCCTCTGACGGCGGTTCTGCTATAACAGGTAGAGGTATTGTTTGGAATAAAACGGGTAGCCCTAGCCCTTTGGTCGGCACAGATAGTATTCGAACAGATGCTTCTAATACAACGGGATCTTATACCCTCAATTTAGGTAATCTTAACTCAGGTATTACTTATTATGTTCGTGCTTATGCCACTAATGCTATGGGAACCTCTTATGGTAATCAATTATCTTTCACAACGCTTCCTGTATTAGACACTATTGGAAATCAATATACTACGATTACAATTAATGGTGAGGAGTGGTTTAAAGAAAATCTGAAAACAACCAAATATGCAAATGGTACGGATATTTCAAATGTAACAGATAATGCATCATGGAATAATTTAAGTACTGGAGCCTGGGCTTATTATGATAATAATGTTGCCAATGACGCTATTTACGGAAAATTATATAACTGGTATGCTGTTGCGGATGTTAGAGGTCTTTGCCCTACTGGCTGGCATGTTGCTGACGATTTAGATTGGACGTCTTTAACGGCAAATTACGGGACTGATGCTGCAGCTGGTAATGAGTTGAAATCAACAACTTTGTGGGCCGCAGTAAATGCGAATAATAATACATCAGGATTCGGTGCAACACCTGGTGGTGGTCGTGGAGGTGGATTGTTCGGAGATATTACAAACAAAGGATTTTGGTGGACTTCCACTTTATTTGACCCAAGTACTTCCTACGCAAGAAGATTAGAATATAATTTGGATACTGTAGTCAGATATTATGAAAGTAACAAATCTGGTTTCTCTGTACGATGTGTAAAGAATTAAGCTTTTTAATTAATATTTAATAAAGGACCCCAAGGTGAAAATCTTGGGGTTCTTTCTTTTTATTAAGGTGAATAACTACTTTTGTTAGCATTTAATCCTTTCTTATGACTTTTTCTTCTCGATGTTTCTTTCTATATACTTGTTTTTTACTTTTTTCTTTAGGCCAATTATTTTGCCAGGATGCTGAAATATTTCCTCCAGCAAAGGTTAAAAGGATGGTTGAGTCCCAAAAAATAGATAAATCTATCCGTATTGATGGCTTGCTGAATGAAGAGGTCTGGAAAATGGGGAATCCTATAACTTCCTTCGTTCAAATTGAACCTAATCAAGGTGAAATGGCGCACGAACAGACTTTTTTAAGGGTTCTCTACAATAAACAGTATTTATATTTTGGAATTTTTGCTGCAGATTCTTTAGGCAAAAAGGCCATTCGGGCAACAGATTTTAAACGCGATTTTAATTTTAATTCTCATGATCTGGTTGCATTAGCTTTCGACGGATTTAAGGATAACAGAAATGCTATGGCGCTAACGATGAATGCTTATGGGGTACAACGCGATTTATTGTCTTTCGATGACCTGTATTATGATTCCGATTGGGATGGTTTGTGGCGGGTTCGCACCAATAGAACTGATTCAGGTTGGTATGCAGAAGTAGCCGTTCCCTGGCAAACTTTAAGATATCCAAAATTAACGGATTCCATTCAACAATGGGGGTTCAATATGATTCGTGTAAGACGTTCAACAAATGAAACGTCCGCTTTTTCTCCTTTTCCTCGTTCTTTTAGTGCCCTGAGGATGGCTTACGCTGGTTTATTGACCAATTTGCAACCTCCCCCTCCAAAATCAAATATTCGTGTTCAACCTTATGTATTGGGTGCTTTGGACAGATATAATCCTGAAATAGCCGATAAAAAGGAGCAATCCCTGAAATTGGGAGGCGAAATGAAATGGGCTATTAACCCAAATACTGTTTTCGATCTTACCTTAAATACCGATTTTGCACAAGCTGACGTCGATAGACAAATAAATAATATTACGCGATTTTCTATCCTTTTTCCCGAAAGACGTCAGTTCTTTCTTGAAAATGCTTCCCTCTTTGGTGTGGGAGGTGGTCCCTCACCCGATTTTTCTGGGGGCTTTATGCGTATTCAGCCCTTTTTTAGCCGGAGAATAGGTCTTGATGACCATGGAAATCCAATTCCTATCGATATAGGTAGTCGTTTTGTTTACCGTTCCCTTAAACGAAATGTCGGGGTGATGGCTATTCAACAAAGAGGATTTATGAACGAGGATCCTACTCGATTTTTTGTGGGTAGGTTTTCAGAGAATCTTGGCGAACAACATCGGATAGGGGGTTTAATAGCCTTGAAAAACGGACCTAAAGGCACACATGCAACGAGTATGTTAGATGGATTTTTTCGTCTTGGTCAATCCCATTCTCTCAACACCATGTTTGTCAATACGACCCAGACCGATGGAAAAAAATCGGGTCTTGCAGGTTATGCACAATATTTCTATGCTACCAATCAATTAAAATTTTGGTGGACCCAATCCATTGTTAATAAAGATTTTAATCCTGAATTAGGATTTGTCTCCCGAACCGATGTCGTTGGAACAACGCCTGGCGTAAATGTTTTTTATAGAGGAAATAAATTACCTTTTAAAAAATACATTCGGGCTTTTGAACCTGGCATAAACATAGAAATATATCATCAGGCATCAACAGGAAAACTGATCGAACGGCAATATAGTTTATGGCCGTTATTTTTCAATTTTCAAAATGGAGGATTTATTGGATATGGAGCCAATTTTACTTATCAAAATTTAACAGAGGCTTTCGAACCTCTTGGGGTTAGTATTCAGTCTGGCTCATTCAATTATGTCAGGAATCAAATTTATTTAAGTTCCGATCCCTCTAAAATACTGAATTTATTTGCTGATTATAGTTGGGGAAACTATTTTGACGGAAAGTTAACTTCCCTTAATCTGACGCTTCAATTTGCCCCATCTCCTCATTTTTCTTTGTTAGGAAGGATGAATAGAAATATGGTGAAGGCTTTAGGAGAGAATAAAACTACAGAAACCATCGATTTATTTAACATTGAGGGTAGATTTGCTTTAAATCCTAGACTACAACTCATTGGTTTTTATCAGCAAAATGCCGAGAATAACCTGAAAAATTATAATATTCGATTATCCTGGGAGTACAGACCTCTATCGTTCATTTATCTGGTGCTAAACAAACGAGGATTTGAACGTTTAGATGGCAGAAGTCAAAATGAGCAGCACGCTATTTTAAAATTAAGTTACCTGCGGCAATTATAAAAAAGGGGCTTTAGCATTAATCTTTCAGGGCAACCTTTTCTGTAATTTCCCCTGAAACTTTGTTTTTAAGAATGACTTTTTTATCGCCATTTGGAAGTATCTCTTCCTTTATAAACCAGTGGTTTTCGTCAAAGTCAACATAAACGGAGGGTTTAGAAAGGCCTGTTTTTCCTCTCCAGACAGGAAGAATGACGGGTTCCCATAGTTTGGTTTTTGCTGATTTATAAGCTGCGTCTATGATGGCATTGACTACATATCCATCATAAAAGGTTTCACTAGGAGGCAATCCTTTTTCAAAAGAATCAAACATATCGTTAAACATATTTGGGTAACCTAGTTCGTGCGCTTCATCTCCCACAGGGAATTGCCACCCTGAGGTACTTTCTGCTTTTTCAGCAACATAAGCATTTCCTACGCCCGTGGTGTACATTTCAAAGCCAGTCCTTAAAAAGGAATTTAACCAGATAGTTCCTTCTGTGCCCATCACTTCATCTCTTAAATCCATACCACCTCTAAAAGTCCAGGAAACTTCAAATTGCCCAATAGCTCCATTTTCATATTTGACAAGGCCAATAGCATGATCTTCTGCATCAATGGGTTTAACCTGAGTATCGGCCCAACACATCACTTCCACAGGTAGAATATCTTTTCCAATAAAACTTCTGGAAATTTCAATACAATGGCAACCTAAATCTAAAACAGCACCACCTCCGGCTTTTTCTATGTCCCAAAACCAGTCTGAATGAGGACCAGGATGAGTTTCTCTCGATTTAGCCCATAAAACACGGCCGATAGCACCCGCTTGGACGCTTTTCAAAGATTTTAAAAATTTTGGCGTGTAACATAAATCTTCCAGATATCCGGCAAAAATGCCCGCTTCTTCACAAGTCTGAGTCATACGCAGTGCTTCGGCAGCGTTTCGGCCTAAGGGTTTGGTGCATAAAACCGCTTTTTTATGTTTGACACAAAGCATGACAGCTTCTTCGTGTAAATTATTTGGTAGACCAATTACAATAAATTCTGCATCAGGATGAGCTATTGCCTCTTCCATATCAATGGTGAAAAAAGGTACCTCATAGTCCTTTGCAAACCTTACGGCAGTTTCTTCCCTTCGCGCATAAACTACTTTTACTTCGTCTTTTCCTCTTCTTCCACAAAGTGATTCTGCATAAAAACGGCCTATAAAGCCACCCCCGAGAATACATACTTTAGCCATTGTTATTTTATTTTTAAGGTTATTTCTTTTTCTTTTTGCAGAAAATCAGCATTTTTTACTCCTCTGTCTTTCTGATTTAATAAAGCCTCATCAGCAACCGCAGAAACAGGGGTGATACAGGAGAGGTTCTTTTCCCTAAATGGTTTATTATAGGACAAATTATAGGCAGAGATAACTGACCATCGCGGATTATCTGATAAATTAGCTTCTGACCTATGTAGTAGGTTTGGATGAAAAAAGAGGACGTCGCCGGCTTTTAATTCACAATAAATATGTTCGGATACTTTCGATGCTTCAGTAACAAACGCATCGTCAGCACCTTGCTGCTCTCCAGCAAAATGATGTTCGAATCTTTGCATTTTATGTGTTCCACGTAAAACCTGTAAACAGCCATTTTCTTTATTTGCGTCAGTCAATGCAACCATTACAGAAATCATAGCTTCAGGAAATAAAAATCCATTTTTATACCAATACCCATAATCTTGATGCCATTCCCATGCCCCTCCAACGCGAGGTTCCTTTTGCATGACTTTGGAATGGAAGTGACATACCTCACCTTTACCAAGTAACGCCTGGACACTGTCAACCATCCTTTTACATCGGGACATTAACCCGAAAGGGTCATCTCCTGCCGTAAACCAAAGGGTTAATTTTGTTTTTTTGCCTTCCTGATCATTTAAATCGAACGCATTGTTTACAACCGTATCATCTGTCGCTGTTTGATAAAGCAGGTCGATTTCTTTAGTGGTAAAGAATTGCTTTACAAATAAAAAACCATCGCGATGGTAGTCTTGAACTTGCTTGTTATCTATCATAAGTCCTATTTCTTTCTCTAAGTTAAGAAATAGTATTTTATTTATTGAAGGTAATTAATGAGAGTATTTCAGTTTAGCATGAATACTATTTTTAAGGACGCTCAAAAGGCAATAAAATATTTAGCTTTTTTCGTATATTTTCGAAAAAAACGATGACAAGGGGAATCAAACTTTTTTTAAGTATCATTTTTATCCTTGCTTTATTTGGAGCAGGGTTTCTTTTTTCGCTATATCTAAGTGAAAAAGAAGATAATGAAAAGCGAATAGAAGAATCAACCATCTTATTGGAGAAAATTCAATCCGTAGCGAAAATGGTTACCATAGAGGGTTATTATTCTGAACTTTACCGATATGAAGATTTCTGGGGATACGACTGGTGGATTTTTAGGAAAAAGGCCATTATGAGAGTAAAGGCAAAAGTTTCTGTCGGGTTTGACTTAAATCATTTGAAATTTGATCTAGATAAGGAAACATGGACTTTGCATATCAGGAATGTACCTTCAGAACCTGAAATCATTTCTATTGACCATCAAATTGATTATTACGATATCAGTCAAGGCTCATTTAATTCGTTTTCTGAAAAAGATTATAATAAAATTCAAAAAAATGCAAAGGATATGATTGCCAAAAAAGCAGGAACAGGGGAATTAATGATTCGGGCTAAAAAACAAGGTTTAGAATTATTGGATCTCATAAAATTTTTGGCTGAAGGAGCAGGATGGAAAGTGGAAATAGAATCACTTCCTCTAAAAGAAACCACAAAGGAGAATCAATAAAGGCTTTCTTTGTCTATGACTATCTATTTATACAACTATTTTGTTAACTTTAATTTTGGCAACGTTTAATTTCATCAATCTTAATATTTATACATATTATGAATGCAGGTTTAGCTTTATTAATTGCAGGATGGGTATTTGTCCTTATTTGGGTTCCTATCGTGGTGTTATCACAACGCAAAATGCACCCCAAGGCTTTATTTACCTTGTTTTTTGCAGAGTTATGGGAAAGATTTTCCTTTTACGGAATGCGTGCATTCCTTATTTTATATATGACATCAAGGTTGTTTGATAAATTAAGTCAAGCTGATTCAGATGGGGTATCTTATGGAATATATGGTGCTTTTAATGCCTTGTTATATGCCTCTCCTTTATTAGGTGGTATGTTAGCTGACCGTCTAATTGGTTTTAGAAAAGCTATTATTACGGGTGGATTATTTATGTCTTTTGGGCAGATTGTTCTTGCTTATAATGCCTTCAATGGAGATACAGAAATGTTATTCTTTGTTGGATTAAGCTTTTTGGCCATTGGTAACGGTTTTTTTAAACCAAATATTTCCAGTTTCCTGGGTACCTTTTATGACCGTAATGATAACCGAAAGGATAGTGCATTTACCATTTTTTACATGGGTATCAATATAGGTGCTTTCCTTGCGCCATTAACTTGTGGTTACTTAGCCAGAGAGGTACATTATTCTTTAGGATTCCTTCTTGCCGGATTAGGTATGCTTACCGGCGTGATTGTTTTTTATAAAAACAGAGCCGTTTTTGAAGGCAAAGGTCTGCCACCCGATATTACCTATTTGAAATCTTCCTTCATTGCTGGTATAAGCAGAGAATGGGCAGTGCTTATTGGAGCTTTCCTTTTGGTGCCTATTTTTTCTTATTTGATTCAGGCAGAAGAAGTTACTGATTATATTCTATTACTTGTTGGTTTTGGTATATTGGGTTATATTCTTTTCAACGCTTTTAAATCGGATGATAAAGTAGAAGGTCAAAGACTATTGGTCTTCATGGCTTTATTTCTTGTTCACATGATTTTCTGGGCACTTTTTGAACAAGCTGGTGGATCTATCAATATTTTAACAGACAGATATGTAAATAAACATGGAATTGAAACTTCACAATTTCAATCTGTAAATGCCTTATTTATTATCCTGCTTGCCCCAGTTTTTACGTGGATATGGACGGTATTGGGTAGAAAAAAACTGGAGCCCCGTACGCCGATGAAATTCTTTTACGCTATGCTTCAGATTGCTTTGGGTTATTTTATCATTGTGATAGGTGCAAAATCAATTCTTCCCGATGTTAATAATGGAGCAATGATTCCAATGGTATTCCTATTAGGAATGTATTTATTTCATACCACCGGAGAGTTAAGTTTATCACCAGTTGGACTTTCGGTAGTTACCAAGTTGTCACCTGTTAAAACGGTAGGCTTTGTCATGGGATCTTGGTTTGTTTCTATTGCATTTGGGCATAAAATAGGAGGTTATCTGGGTAAATTGATTGCTATGCCTCAGGAAGGTTCTGATAAAGCACTGGAATTACAAGCTTTTATCAATGTTTATATGAATTGGGGTGTATTAATAGTTCTGGTGGTTGCCGCCATTTTATTTCTTATTTCCCCGGTATTGAAAAAATGGATGCATGGAGTTCATTAAACGTTAAATACTACTTATAAAAATGGAAAAATCTACCTTTAAGCCGTTTATTGCTGCAGATCAGCAGCTTCCGGAATTAACGATAAAAGCTATTATTCCTGGTATTTTCCTTGGGATAATCTTTGGAGTTGCTACTGTTTATTTGGGTTTAAAGGTAGGTTTAACGGTAAGTGCATCTATTCCCATTGCTGTTTTAGCTATTTCTTTTTTTAAAAAATGGGGGAAAGCTACCATATTGGAAAGTAATATGGTGCAAACCATAGGATCTGCCGGTGAATCGGTAGCAGCAGGTGTTGTGTTTACTGTTCCAGCCTTACTTTTTTTAGAGGGTGGTCGTCAATATTTTGAATATTTTCAGATTTTTGTACTTGCACTTATTGGAGGTTTCTTAGGGGTTCTATTTATGATTCCTCTTCGTCGTGCCCTCATCGTTAAGGAACATGGAAATTTGCCTTATCCTGAGGGAACTGCCTGTGCAGATGTTTTAATTGCCGGTGAAAAAGGGGGTAATCTTGCAGGTAAAGTTTTTCTTGGATTAGGTATTGCTTTTATTTACAAAGCTGCTATGTCTATTTTTGGCCTTTGGAAAGAAGTGCCTGCATTAATATTTAAAAAACAATCTGCCCTTCCAAACGGAACCATTAACGGGGAGATTACCCCGGAACTTTTAGGTGTAGGCTATATTATAGGGCCAAGAATAGCTGGTGTGATGGTTGCAGGAGGCGTTCTTTCCTGGTTGGTTCTAATACCTCTAATCACCCTAATTGGTGAAGGATTAACCGTTCCTTTTGCGCCTGAAACGGTAAAATTGATTAGTAATATGTCTCCAGACGAAATATGGAGTAAATATATTCGGTATATTGGTGCCGGTGCTGTCACTTTTGGTGGAATTATTACGTTAATAAAATCGTTGCCAACCATCGTCAACGCATTCAGGGATTCATTAAAGGATTTTAAACAACAAGGAAAGACTATTGAAAATAGTGAATCAATACCCAGAACAGAAAAAGATCTCCCTTTATATTTTGTATTAATTGGTAGTGTCGTATTATTAATTTTAATGATGGTTTTACCCAATCTGCCAACTAACTTTTTTTCAGCCTTACTCATACTTGTTTTTGGATTTTTCTTTGTTACTGTAAGTTCAAGAATCGTAGGCCTGATAGGAAGTTCTTCTAATCCCGTTTCAGGCATGACTATTGCCACTTTAATGGCTACCGCATTGATATTTTTAGGTATTGGTTGGACAGATTCAGCTTATCAGTCTGTAGCTTTAGTTGTTGGTTCAATAGTTTGTATTGCTTCTGCAAATGCAGGTGCAACCTCTCAGGATCTTAAAACAGGTTATTTATTGGGCGCTACGCCATGGAGGCAACAAATCGGCTTGCTTATTGGCGTTTTAGCTTCGGTAGTGGCTATTGGCTTTACTCTTTTATTACTGGAGAGAACCTTGGGAATAGGGGAAGCTACAGCTGCGCATCCAAATCCTCTCCCTGCACCTCAAGCAACTTTGATGGCTACGGTAATTAAGGGTTTATTAGACCAGCAATTACCCTGGGGGTTAGTGATTGCAGGTATGGGCATAGCAGCAATGGTTGAACTTTGTGGTATTAGTTCTCTTGCCTTTGCCGTAGGTGCTTATTTACCACTTTCAACCACTTCTCCCATTTTTATGGGTGGATTAATTAAGTTGATTGCTGATAAAGTTAACAAGAAAAAAGAAGATGCTGAAATTGGTCCAGGGGCATTATTCAGTTCTGGATTAATAGCAGGAGGAGCACTTACTGGTATTCTGGTGGCTATATTTATGGGGACTAATATTGGAAATGATGCTTCAGGAAATCCCGTTTCCTTAATGTCTAAAATAAATACTGGCTGGGGAAATGCAATGGGGGCTACAGGGGATATTATTGGATTAGTTGCTTTCCTGGTTTTAAGTTTATTATTATTAAGAATGGCTATTGAATCTAAAAAATAAAGCCCGGTTTTTTTTTCCGGGCTTTATTTTAAAATCTATATAGGTTAGGTAGTTTTAATTAGCTCCTCTGCTTTGGTTAATCCAAATATCAAGATTGGGACAAGTAGCATATTTTTGCTCTAATCGAATAAATGTGGTACCAATTTTTTCATCAATCCAGGTGTTTATATATTCATTTTTCTTTGATTCGATAGATGCTTTTTGAATTTTAGAATAATCCTGAAGTAAATTTGCTTTATGAGGAGGCGTTTTTGATTGTAATTGGATAATATGGAATTGAACTTCTCCGGAAGGATCTCTAAGCTCAATAGGCGCCGTAAATCCTTTTACTTTCAATGTATCAATGGCAAAATAAATATCGGGGTCTAAATCACCTACTTCAAAAAAAGTATTTCCAGTGACGGGATTGACCATTCTTCCATCATTATTGTAAGATTGTGCTTTATCATAAGAGAACCTCTTTACGGAATAGGAAAATGAAATAGAATCGTTAATTATAAGTGTGCGAATAGAATCTAATTTTCTTCTGACAATATCAAAATCTTCTTCCGTAATTTCTGGTCTTAATAATATGTGTCTAACTTTAATGCTGTTACCTCTGCGGCCCATCAATTGAATTAAATGAAAACCAAATTGAGATTCAACTATTTCAGAAATCTCATTTGTATCTAATTTATAGGCTGCTGCCTCAAACTCCGGTACATATTTTCCTCTGGTCGCCCAACCTAAATCACCACCCGTTTGTGCGGAACCATCTGCGGAAAATTTTCCAGCCAGAACCGCAAAATCTTCATTGTTCTCAAGGATTCTTTTACGAATTCCCTCTAATTTATTCATGGTTATTTGCCTCTGAATATCATTTACTTTTGGAACAATAACTATTTCGCCTATTTCTACTTCTGAATTGAAATAGGGTAAAGAATCTTTAGGAATTTTGGAAAAAAAAGATTTTACTTCAGAAGGAGTAATGGTAATATCCTTCATTATTTCTCCTTTCATCTTTTCTGAAAGTAGTTGATTCTTTAAGTCTGTCCTAAATTGTTCTTTTACATCATTAACGGATTGGCCGTAATATTCCTCAAATTGTTTAATATCATTATTCATGAAGGATAAAATTCTATCTATCCTTGCAGCCAATTGATTTTCAACTTCATCATCACCAACCTCAATACTGTCTAATTTAGATTGGTTTATCAGTAATTTACTGGTTAACAATTGCTCTAATATTCCACAACGGGCATTTTGAGGTATATCTCCTTTTTGAGAAAGAGCGAGAGCAAATTGCTCTTCCAATTCAGAAAGTAGGATAAGTTCACCTCCGACGGTTGCAATAATTTTGTCCATCACCTGAACCTGACTGAAAGCAGGGAAACAGGTGACGAATACTAATAGAGATAAAATATATTTTAACATGAAATTGAGTATTAACTTTTAAAGACACAAAGATGAAAGGAATAGTTGGTTAATTACCATAGAGGGGCTTAAAATTTTACTTCAGGTAAAAAACCTCAATTTGACCTTTACGTTTGGCAATTTCGTACATATCCTCCTTTTTTTCCTCCAGCAGCTTTGTTTTTCTGCTTAAAAGAAGCATTCTTTTAAGTTGTTCTTCTACATAATCAATAGGTGGAATTTCTTGGGGCTTTTTACTGTCCATTATTTTAACCCAAATTTCAAATTCGCCATCCTGAATGGTAAAATCCTTTCCCTTCCTGGAAAATTCGTCAAAACCAATATTCCTGGGTAAATGAACGGCTAGCTTATCCCACTCATTCCATTTATTTATGTCAAGAAAATAAGAGAGCTCATATTCTTCACAAATAGTTTTTAAGCGCGCCAAATTAGCTTCATTTGGATTTTTCCATAATAATTTCAAACTATCCCTTATAGATATAATTTTAGGAACCTCTAAGAGATAACCTTTTATAATCGGGTTGTCGAGTTGATATTGAATTTTATTTTTTTCATAGAAAGTGGATAGTTCAGATTTTGAAATTTCTGTTTCCATTAATTGTTCCAAGAGTACTTGCTCATAATTATTACGAACCAGTGAAGATCTGTAATCACGAACAAGCCTGTCAACATTTAAATCTTTTGAAAGGTTATTTTCAGCTTCATACAACAAAACGGCCTCTCTTAACCAACGTTGGGTGTATGCATTGGTTATGAGAGAGCTATCATAAGTAGAAGTTCCTGGGGGAAACATGCCTTCCAGATCTTTGATATATAAAGATTTATTATAGACGCGCGCTAAAAGAAAATTGTCCGCGTTCTGTTCATTATTCTCCTGACAGGAATAAACCAACAGGAGCACAATACAAGGGAATAAAAACTTGCCTAAATAAATCATTGCTTAACTAGTCCTTCAAAAATATTTTTTGTTACCTGTACCGGATATTTTTTCTTCAGATTATCTACCCATTCTTTTTCAAGAAAATCTTGATAATCAGCTATAATATATCCTTTAGATTCATCCAATGCTTTTGGGCTTACCGGAAGGATTTTTTCAATTTTGATAAATTCCATATCGTTGGTATTAGAATTTAATGTGGCATTGGATATCTGGCCTTGTTTCCATTGAGGTCCTAACTGACTTGCTTCTGGAGATTTATCTTTTTCAATAGTAATTTCTTCGGCGCTAATTATTTCATTGTCGTCCTTATTAAAACGCACAAGAACTTCATTTTTTTTATGCGTTTTTGCAAAATCACGTATTTGGGCGATTTGATCTTTTGCGCTTGCTTTCAGTGTATATCGAGTTGATAATGCTCTTTCATTCCAGGTGTATTTTCCCTGGACTAATTTATAGAAATTCGCCAGACCTGCAGAATCCTGGCTTGCTTTATCCCAAACAGTTTGGCGCGTTACCTCGAAAAGTAAAATGCCCTCCTCGTATTCTCTTAATAAATGTTGGAATTCTGGATATTTTTTTTCTAGTTGGCTTTCCTCCAGTTTTAATGTTTCATCTTCAAGATAGCCTTCATATAATTTAGTAAGCATCGATGGAATTGGATCTTGCTGATTTAAACGGAAGCGTAATCGAGATGATTTTTCAAGATATTGAGCAAAATCAATCAAGGTATAGGTTTTATTCGCCAAGGTAAAAAGGGTCTCCGATGGAAGCTGAGTTGGTATTTTCCAACGGAAGGTATAGAAAGTATCATTTACAAATGGAACCATTTGTAATAAAGCCTCTTTATTTTCAACAAATCCAGCATTTGACCTAATGTGATTAAACATATTTTCTTTGGCAAAAGCAAACCGTTGATCTTGGCGAACTGCGGCTTCCAGATTTGATTTTGACGTTTCAAAATTAGGAATATTTTTTCTGGAAATTCGTTTAATGATATGCCAGCCTAAATTGGTTTGTATGGGTTGGCTGTATTCTCCATCCTTTTCGATTTTATAAATGGCGTCTTCAAAAGCTTGTTCGTATTTATTTATTCCAAAAACGCCAATATAACCACCTTTATTTGCTGTTTTATCATCTTCCGAGTAAGTGGTAGCTAATTTTTCAAAAGCAGAACCAGATTGCAATAAACTATAGATACTATCTATTTTATTTTTTGGGGTAAATGGATTTTCACCATCACCAGATTTTCTAATTAAAATGTGAGCACCTTCGATTTCGCCCCGTGCGGGTCTTCTGGCGTTTACCTTCAAAAGATGCAGGCCTGCTGGTGTATAAATAGGCTTAGAAATATCTCCGGGAGACATGGAATATGCGGCAGTTTCTAAATCGTAAAAACCATTTGGGAAAGGAACATTAATAAATCCGATATGTCCACTATTAGTCTTTGAAGATCTATCTAAGCTATAATTTCTGGCAAATTCTTCAAAGTCAGCCCCATTAATTAATTTTGCATAAAGATCCATTAAGAATTTATTGGCGCTAATTGAATCATCTTTTGGGGTACTTTCAGAGATGGTGTATAGAATATGGCTGATATCAATATCCTCCAGAGAACGATCATAAAGTTCTCGTACCAATGTGCCAGTGACTTCCTTATTTAAAATATAAGAATCAGACAATTGTCTTCTGTAGCCTAATAATTCCTCTTTAATGTCGGGTAAATTATCTACTTTTAAGGTCTTAGCTTCTTGAACCTTTAGTTTAAATTTAATATATAGGTCTAGATATTCTTGAAGGGAAGATTTAGAAAAATTGGCATTTGTTCCATTTGTTTTGGAATAAATATATTTAAATTCTCCAACGGTAACTGGGTTATTATTTACCGTAAATAATACATCTGTATCATTTTGAGCATTGACAAAATGAAAAGATAAAACAAGAAATAAAATGGGAAATAAAATAACTTTAAGAAAATACATAGTAATGTATAGTTTAGTTGATAATTCTCTTTTCGAAGGGCAAAATTAGAAAATATATCTGATTTGTTTAAAACGGATTCAAATTACCAATAATAACGAATTATTAATGGAAAGATTGTTTTAAAAAGCTTAAAGGTCAAATCCAATATCCTTCCGATAATATTTGTTTTTAAAAAAGATCTGATCTGCAAGGACTCTACTTTTTTCTTCAGCCTTTTTCTTGTTTAAATCTAGGGAAGTGATAGCTAAAACTCTGCCTCCTTTGGTTATAATTTCTCCTAGTTCATTCACGCCTGTACCAGCGTGAAACAAGAAGGATGTTGGCGAAACGGTTGGTAAAGTTATAGGTAAATTACTTTCATATTCTCCTGGATAACCACCCGAAACTAACATGATTGTAGCTGCAAACCTTTCATCAATTTCAATTGGTTTTTTTCCTAGGGATTGGTTATGTAAATCAAAAAACAGGGTAACAATATCAGATTTCAATCTAGGAATAATAGCCTCGGTTTCCGGATCGCCTAAACGGCAATTATATTCAATTACAAAGGGCTCTCCTTTAACGGAGATGAGACCAAAAAAGATAAAACCTTTATAAGAAATATGATTTTCCTGAAGTCCTTTAAGAGTAGGTTCAATAATACGGGATTTAACTTTTTGGATCATGGTGGCATCAAAAAAGGGAACAGGAGAAATTGCACCCATACCGCCTGTATTTAAACCCGTATCGGCTTCTCCTACCTTTTTGTAATCTTTAGCTTCTGGGAAAAGGATATACCTGCTACCATCAGTCAGGGCAAATACGGAGAATTCTATACCGCTTAAAAACTGTTCGATAACAACGCAGGAAGAAGCGGCGCCAAATTTTCCACTTAACATGGCTATTAATTCAGCTTTTGCTTCAGCTACATCGGTTAAAATAACAACTCCTTTGCCAGCTGCCAATCCATCAGCTTTAAGTACATAAGGACCGGTATTTTCAGAAAGAAAAACGAGACCTTCGGCTAATGTTTCTGAGGTAAAGGCTTGATAAGCAGCTGTTGGTATAGACTGGGCTGCCATAAATTCTTTAGCAAAAGCCTTACTACCTTCTAACTGAGCTCCTTTTGCCGAAGGACCAACCACAAAAACATGGGACAGAGAAGAATCTGCCTCAAAAAAATCAACTATACCTTTTACCAGAGGCTCTTCTGGGCCGACGATGACCATTTTAATATCTTCTTTAAGAACCAGGGTTTTGATAGCATTAAAGTCTGATAAACTTAATGGAACATTTAGTCCGTGTAAACGAGTTCCTGCATTGCCAGGAGCAATAAATAATTGTTGACAGCGTTCACTTTCTTTAATTTTCCATGCTAAAGCATGTTCCCGACCGCCACTTCCCAGGAGAAGGATATTTATTTTGGTGTTTTCCATATTTTTATTTAAAACGTAAAGATATGCTTTGTAGGAAATTCTTTTACATAATGATTGTTTTTTTACCTTTGCAACTGTTTCTCAAAATTATACCATGATTACTCACCTTCGAGGTAAAATAACTTTTAAGTGTCCAACCTTTGTTGTTTTAGAAACGGGTGGAATAGGATATCAGGTTTTTATTAGTTTAAATACCTATTCTCAATTACAAGATATTCCCTCTACTTTATTACTGACACACCAATATATAAAGGAAGACAGTCATACCCTTTATGGTTTTTCTGATGAAAAGGAAAGAGCTCTTTTTCGTTTACTAATCAGTGTCAATGGGGTGGGTCCCACTACCGCTCAAGTACTTCTTTCCTCTATTCCTCCTGATGAAATCAGAGCGGCTATTTTAAATGAGCAGGATGAAATATTCAGGAAGGCAAAGGGAATTGGGCCAAAAACCGCCAAAAGAATTATTTTGGATTTAAAAGATAAAATAATCAAAGACAGTGGGGAAGTACCATTTTCTAATAACCCTTCATACAATACAATTAGAGATGAAGCGTTATCCGCTTTGGTAGCATTAGGATTTAGCCGGGTCATAGTCCAAAAAGCTATTCAACAAATTTTACAGGATTCGACCCCCACGGAGAATGTGGAAGATCTAATTAAAAAAGCACTTAAGGGTCTTTCCCAATGAGTGAAAATATTTATTTAATAATACAAGGGGCTGAAATTTGCACCTTAAACGACTTTTCCTTTGTTTAACATGAAGTATTCAGCAATCGTATTATTCGTTTTATTTTTAGGAGTAATCGCTTTTCAAAATCTTTCTGGAGGTAGCTTACCCTTTTGGGGGAAACCTAACCCTTATTTAAGCCGATATTTGGCTCCTCTGAAGTATAAGGTCAATAAGGATACATTACCGCCGATTAAAGAACGTAAAGATAATTTTAGCATAGCTAAACCTCAAAATATTATTGATTTAAAAGATCCATCTGTTATTGATAAAAAGGTCACTTATGACCCAGTTACCAACAGATATATTATGACAGAAAAAATTGGGGAGGATGATTTTAAATACCCTTCTTATATGTCGTTCGATCAATATTTGAAAAAGAGAGAGGTAGAGGATTATCAAAAATATTTTAGACAATTAGCAGGTATAGGTACGGAAAATGCTTCCGGCTCATTAAATCCTTTATCCACTATTGATGTCAAAGCCAGTCTAATAGATCGTCTTTTTGGAGGTAATTCTATAGATATTCGCCCTCAGGGTGGGGTAGATCTAACTTTTGGTATGGATTACCAAAGTATGGAAAATCCTTTTATTATTGAAGCAGGAAGAAAACAACTTCTTTTTGATTTCGATATGAATATTCAAATGAATATTACAGGAAAGATTGGAGATAAATTGAATCTGGCAACTAATTATAATACGAATGCTACTTTCGATGTTGACAAACAAGTTATAAAACTCAACTATAATAGTGATTTATTTAATGAGGATGAAATAGTTAAGAAAATTGAGGCAGGAAATGTAAGCTTACCTTTGAGAGGTTCCTTGATTCAAGGGGCGGAAAGTCTTTTTGGGCTTAAAACGGAACTTCAGTTTGGTCATCTTCGCCTTACTGCAATAGCTTCTCAGCAACGTTCTCAAAGGAAAAATATTCAAACTCAGGGAGGAAGTCAGGTTCAGGAATTTGAAGTTCGGGCAGATCAATATGATGAGAACCGACATTTTTTTCTCTCACATTATAACCGAAGTGCTTTTGAACCTGCTCTTGAAAATTTACCTCAAATCCGTAGTTTGTTTAAACTTGAAAATATTGAGGTTTGGTTGACAAATGATAGAAATGAGGTCGATAATGTAAGAGATATTGTAGCTCTTGCCGATTTAGGTGAGCCCGAAATCATGGTTAATCCAGTTGCCGTTCCTGTTCAGACTGCATTTGCGCCTAAAGACCTGACCGGTAAGCCACTTCCTGACAATAGTTCCAATAATTTATATAATCGGGTTATAAGTGATCCAAGAATCAGGCAGATTGATAATGCAGTTTCTATTCTTCAATCGGAGTTTAAATTAAATCAATCCAGAGATTTTGAAAAAGTTAGTGCCAGGAAATTAAGACCAAGTGAGTATAATGTGCACGCAGAACTTGGCTTTGTTACGTTAAATATTAATGTGCAGCCTGATCAAGTGGTCGGTGTTTCTTATCAATATACCTATAATGGGAAAACTTTTAAGGTTGGAGAATTAGCCAATAATTCTGAAAATACAAAGCCGGATTCTTCTCTGACAGTTCTCTTTGTGAAAATGTTGAAAAGTACCACTCAAACGACCGACGTGCCTACCTGGGATTTAATGATGAAAAATATTTATCCCATTGGTGCCGTTCAGATTGATCAGAATGAGTTTCGTCTGGATATTTTTTATGAAGATCCAGGAAAAGGATTAAAAAGATTTTTACCGGAAACAAATCTTGCCGGAAGACCTTTACTTAGAGTTTTTAACGTCGATAAATTAAATACTCAGGGTGACCCTACGCCCGATGGTATATTTGACTTTGTGCCGGGTTTGACTATAAATCTTTCTAATGGTAGAGTCATGTTTCCTGTATTGGAACCTTTTGGAAGCTCTTTAGGTAAACAAATAGAAAATGCCGGACTTCGTGCAAAATATACTTTTCCTGAACTTTATTCAAAGACTCTTTTCCTGGCTCAGGAATTTCAGGAAAAAAACAGGTTTGTCATAAAAGGAAATTATAAATCTAGTGTTTCCTCTGAAATATCATTAGGTGCATTTAATATACCTCCAGGTTCAGTTACAGTGAGTGGCGGAGGACAAACTTTAAGAGAGGGAGTCGATTACGAAATTGATTACAATATTGGTAGAGTAAGAATTTTAAATGATGCCATTCTTAATTCTGGAATTCCTGTCAATGTAAGCTATGAAGATAATGGTCTGTTTAATTTCCAGACAAAAAGTATGTTCGGCGTCAGGGCTGATTATGCTGTTGATAAAAATTTTAATCTCGGCGCCACAGCCTTAAAATTATTTGAAAGACCTTTTACCCAAAAAGTAAATATTGGGGAAGACCCTATTAATAATTCCATGTATGGTTTTGATGTCGGCATATCAAGGGAATCAGCTCTTTTAACAAAAATCGTAGATGCTCTTCCAGGAATTAGCACGAAAGCAAAGTCTTCTATCAATTTTACAGCCGAAACAGCTTTAATCAGACCAGGCCATTCCAGGGCTATTAACCAAAATAATAAAGATAAAGGCGGTGTAGTTTATATCGACGATTTTGAGGGAAGTGCCAGTAGTCTGGATCTAAGACAACCTGTAACCAATTGGGTCTTAGCTTCTGTTCCTCAAAATGATGCGTTTAATAATAACCCTTTATTTCCGGAAGCTTCTCTGGTAAATGATCTCCGTTATGGGTCAAATAGAGCAAAATTAAGCTGGTATAGAATTGATTTAGGTGCCAGAGGTACTGCTGAAGATACAAAAAACCCTTATACGAGTCAAGTTCCGCAGATTGAGGTATTTCCAAATGCTCAAATTGCTCCAAATCAACTTCCTAATATTCCTACCTTTGATATGACCTATTATCCGGAAAATAGAGGTCCGTATAATTTTGATATACCTGGTGGCTATCCAGGAATAACGAAAGGCAGCAAATTTATTGGTGATTCTATGGTTTTAGATAATCCTGGGTCAAGATGGGGTGGTGTAATGAGGGCTTTAAATACCAATGATTTTCAGTCTTCTAATATTGAGTTTCTGGAGTTTTGGGTGCTGAGCCCATTTTTAGATCCTGCCGATCCAAAAAAAGCGGTGGAAGATTATGAAAAAAAACAAGGTGAATTATATATTAATTTAGGGAATGTATCAGAAGATATTTTGAGAGATTCTCGTAAGTTTTTTGAAAATGGACTTCCTGCTCCATTAAATCCAAGCCGACGAACTGATAATACCAACTGGTCGGTAATTCCAGTTGCTCAGCAAATTACCAATGCTTTTGATATTGATGAGGCATCCCGCTTAGCTCAGGATATTGGTCTTGATGGTATGAATGATGCAACAGAAGTACAAAAATTTGCACCTTATTTATCAAGTGTAGCAAAATCAAATCCTCGTGCATCAGAGAAATTAAAATCTGATCCAGCTGCTGATAATTTTAGAAATTTTAATGACCCAAGTTTTTCACAAAGTACTGATTTATTATCCAGATACAAGGATTTTAATGGGCCAGAGGGTAACTCAAAATCAAATACAGGAGGAAATCAACTGCAGTCTGCCACAAATGTGCCTGATGCGGAAGATTTAAACAGAGATAATACCCTAAATGAAACAGAAGCCTATTTTCAATATAAAATCCCTATTCTGGCAGACCCATTAAATCCAAGAGAAATTGATGTAAATAGAACCCCATTTGTAACAGACCGCATCGTAAGTGATAACGGGGAAAGAATCTGGTACAGACTTCGGGTTCCTTTAAATGGTAATGATAAAATTGCTGTTGGAGGCATAAAGGATTTTAGGTCTATTCGTTTTATGAGAATGTATTTGCATGGATTTGAAAGTCAGGTGACTTTCAGATTTGCTCGTTTGGAATTGGTTCGTAATCAATGGCGAAGGTATTCACAAGATCTAAATGAGCAAGATAATGTTCCATGTGATGCTCAAACTCAGTTTGATGTGGATGCGGTAAATATCGAAGAAAATAGTAACAGAAAACCATTTAGCTACGTATTGCCTGTTGGCATTCAGCGGCAGCAGGCTCTGGGGGTCTTTAATACCTTACAAAATGAGCAATCGCTAACGATGAAAATTAAGGGATTGTGTGAAAGGGAAGAAAAAGCAGTATTTAAAAATGTAGGTCTTGATATGCGCGTTTATGATCGTATTAAGGCATTTGTCCATGCTGAAAAAATAGTTGGTCCAAATTTAAATGATGGCGATGTTTCTGTTTTCATTAGAATTGGTACTGATTTTAAAAATAATTATTACGAATATGAGATTCCTGTTCGTTTTTCAGATGCAACAAAATTATCTGCCAATATTATCAGCGATGAATATAAGCAAGAAGTCTGGAGGCCTGAAAATGAGTTTGATGTCGCTCTTTCTTTATTTACTGACCTGAAAATTAGACGAAATGATGCGGGCTTTTCCCTTACTGATGAATATGGGCAAATTGTAGATGGAACAGGGACAATTGGAAATCCCGAACTGCAACATAAAATAAGCATCAAAGGAAATCCTAGTCTGGGCTTAGCAAAAATTGCTATGATTGGGGTTAGAAATAGGAAAGGTGGTCAGATTAGTCCTGTCAATGTGGAAATTTGGGTGAACGAATTTAGACTTACTGGTCTGGATGAAAGAGGTGGTGTAGCTGCTATTGGTCGTTTGGATATGCAATTGGCTGATCTTGGAAATGTTAGTTTTGCAGGTAATTATGCCTCTATTGGTTTTGGCGCTATAGATCAAAGAGTCTTACAGAGAAACAGGGAGTCTATTACTGGTTTTGATGTTTCTGGTTCAATAGAATTAAACAAATTTCTGCCTGCTTCCTGGGGATTGAAATTACCCCTTTATGCGCAGTATTCTACTAATTTCACGACGCCTGAATTCGATCCGTTTGATCTCGACATCAGACTTAAAGATAAATTACCTACATTCCCCTCTCTGGCTGACAGAGATTCTATTAAAAGGCTTTCAAGGGAAATAAATTCGATTCAAGGGTATAATTTTACCAATATTCGGAAGGAACGAACTGGAGGGTTAAGTGGGCAACCCAGTAAACCAGCTCCCTGGGATATTTCTAATTTTTCTTTTAATTATGCCTTTACAAAAACAGATAAACGAAGTCCGCTGATAGAATTTGATGCTAGTGTGCGAAGAACAGGCTCGCTCAATTATGCTTTCTCCAGAAAAGGTGATTTTATTGAGCCCTTTAAAAATTTAAAAGGGAGTGCGTTAAAATGGATTTCAGAAATTAATTTTAATCCGCTACCCAACTCCTTCACTTTTGGAACCCAAATGGCAAGGTTATTTAATACTACCCGCTATCGGTTTACAGGACTTGAAGACAGATATAATACTTTTTTTAATAAGCGTTTTTCCTGGGACAGAGAATATAGTTTAAACTGGGATTTGACAAAAGCAATTAAATTTACTTTTTCAGCGTCTACTTTTTCTGTCATTGATGAACCTGATGAAGTTAGGCTATTGGAGAATAACACCCTCGAAAAGGCAGCAAAAATTAGAAAAGATAGTATCTGGAGTAATATTCAACAATTCGGTCGTGCAAAGTCATATCAACATTCCTTTACATTAGGATATACCCTTCCTTTTAGGGTCATTCCTTTGATGGATTGGATTACTTCCAGGGTTCAATATCAAGGTCAATATGGTTGGAATGCCGCTGCGCTAAATTTGGATAGTTTAGGTAATCAAATTCGGAACAGCCAAAATATTCAGGCAAATATTGACTTTAATTTCGAGGCTATATATAGCAAGATTCCTTATTTAAGGAAAATAGACAGAGGAGCCCCAGTAACAAAAACAAAAAAAGGTAAAGGCGAAAATCAAGATCAAGAACAACAAGCGGAACCAGAAGAAAAAGGAAAAAAGGGTTCTGAGCCAAGTATGGCAGAAAGAATGTTTATAAGACCTTTTTTACTACTTCGAAGAGCCAGATTTAATTACACTTTACAAAGAACTACTGTGGTGCCAGGCTTCATGCCTGCAGCTAAGTTAATGGGCATGGGGCCTGATTTTCAAGGTCCTGGATGGGATTTTGTTGCTGGTTTGCAACCTAAAATTAGTGAATTAAGCGATGCTGAAAATTATACCGCAACAGATTGGCTAAACCAAATTGCAAAAAAAGGATGGATTTCTTCCAGTGTTTTTCTTAATCAGGAAGTTGCTCAGTCAAGAGCAGAAAATTACGATGGTCGTTTAACAATAGAACCATTTAAGGAGTTTAGAATTGAACTTGAGTTTAATAAAAACTTCTCAAGCAATCATTCCCAATTCTTCAAAGATACAACCCTCAATAATTCAACTGTATTTTCACATGCAATACCAAAGGATATAGGTACGATGACTATGAGTTATTCGGCATTAAACACGTTGTTTAATCAAGATAAAGACGATTTGGTAAACCTATTCAAACAATTTGAAACCAATCGAATAGCTATTTCCCAACGCTTAGGTTCTGGTATTCATCTTGATACAACCTTAGCAAAAAATGGCTTTTCCTATGGATATGGACGCACTCAGCAAGATGTTTTGATCCCTGCTTTTATTGCGGCTTATACTGGGGCCGATGCTAAAACGATTCCTTTAGATATCTTTGGACTATTACCTAATATTAACTGGAGATTGCAATACAATGGATTGGCAAAACTGCCAATGTTTAGTGAATTATTTCAAAATTTTAGCTTGACTCATGGGTATAAATCTACCTTAACTGTGAGTCGTTTTAACTCCGGACTTGATTTTATTCGCACGCAAAGTACGGGTGCATTGAATGAATTAAATGGTAATTTCTATGCAAGATTAGAAATTCCTGAGGTGGCCATTCAAGAAGGATTTTCTCCCTTAATTGCGGTTGATGCAACCCTGAAAAATGGTATGTCCTTAAATGTAAATTATAAGATAAACCGCTTACTTGCCATGAGTTTTGTCAGTAATCAACTATCTGAAACAAGAAGTAAGGAATTTGTCATTGGATTTGGTTATTTACTTCGAAATATAGATATTCCTTTTCTTACAGGTTCTAAAAAGAAAGGAGGAAGTAGTTTGATTCCTAAGCCCTCTTCACCCATTGGAAATAATGATCCTGCGGGTAGAAATACAGCCTCTCAAGGAAATGATCTGGACATTACCTTTAATTTAAGTATGCGGGATGATGTTACTTTTAATCACCTTTTAGATCAGGGTATTATTGAGCCTACAAGAGGTAACTATTCCCTAACTTTTTCTCCTTCAGCAGAGTATAAAATTAGTAGACAACTATCTCTAAGGCTTTTCTTTGATTATAGGAAAAATAGACCTAAAACTTCGGCAGGCTTTCCAAGGACTGATGCTTCAGGTGGATTTATTGTCAGGTTTACGCTTTAATGTATGAATAAAAAGGTCATTCTTGGTATTATCGGTCTTATGGCTTTTGCCATTATAGGTGTCTTGTGGTCACAAATAAGACTCATTCAGTCAGCAACGGAAGTTAATACAGATCGATTTGAGAAAAATGTTTTCAGCGCGCTAAATGAAGTGGCTAAAAAACTGGAATTGGATGAAGAGAAAGATCTTTTTCTGTCCTCTATGAACGAAAAATATCCCAATAGCAATGTTCCTACTTTTAATCCCTTTGGCTCAAAAGAAAAAGATAAAAATTTAGAGAATCGAATTAATATTGATTATTTGAATAGGGTTCTTAGAGAAGAGCTGGCTATTAGAGGTATAAATAATCAAATTCCAAGTTATAGGTATCATTATGGAATTTATGGCTTTGAAAAGGGAAGTTTCGTTATTCTTGATGGTGAATTGTTTAATTACGAAAAGGAGAAGGAGAATATTTTACCAGAATATATAAATACAGGAGAAGAGAATACGGCGTATAGAGTTAATATTTTCCCCAGAGAACGTCCAGTTCCAGGTGAGTTAAGGATATTTTTCCCCAATAAAAATGCCATTATTCTTAGATCTTTAGGTAAAACACTGGTGGCAACTTTATTTTTCACCGGCATAATTTTAATTTGTTTCGGTTATACTTTGTTTATCATCTTCACTCAAAAGAAGTTGTCAGAAATGAAAACCGATTTTATTAACAACATGACTCATGAGTTTAAAACCCCCATTGCAACTATTTCTCTGGCGGCAGATTCATTGAATAATCCTGTCGTTTTGAAAAATGAAGAGAAAATTTTACGTTTCTCCAGAATTATCAAGCAAGAGAATATCCGCATGCACAAGCAAGTAGAAAAAGTACTGCAAATGGCACTTCTGGATAAAAAGGATTTTAATTTAAAATGGTCTTCTGTAAATATGCATGACCTTATACTTGCCGCAATTGAAAATATTTCCCTTCAAGTTGAGACTAGAGAAGGCTCTGTAAAAGGTTTTTTGAACGCATCAGAGGCCGTTGTAAAAGGGGATCAAACCCATTTGTCAAATATTATTAATAATTTATTGGATAATGCAAATAAATATTCTCATCAAAAACCGCACATAACGGTTTTTACAAGAAATGTAGATAAAGGTTTAGAGATTATTGTAAAAGACGAAGGAATCGGACTTAGCAGAGAGGTAAGAAAGTTTATTTTCGATAAATTTTATAGAGTTCCAACAGGCAATATTCATAATGTGAAAGGTTTTGGACTCGGATTAAGTTATGTCAAAACAATGGTGGAGGCTCACAAAGGTAAAATTGATGTTCGCAGTGAATTAGGAAAGGGAAGTAGTTTTATATTATATTTTCCCTTTAATTGAATTATCATTCTTTCATTTTAAAACCAAATAGTATGAAAAACCAAATTCTTTTAGTTGAGGATGACCAGAATTTTGGAGATGTGCTAAGTGCCTATCTGGAATTAAACGAATATGAAGTTACTTTGGCCAATGATGGGATGAAAGGTTGGAACACTTTTCAAAATGGAAAATTTGATATTTGTATCCTTGATGTAATGATGCCTGAAAAAGATGGTTTTACCCTAGCCAGGGAAATATTAACGGCTGATCCTTCCATGCCTTTGATTTTTTTAACGGCTAAATCTTTAAAGGCCGATGTCCTGGAAGGATTTAGAATAGGTGCAGATGATTATATCACCAAGCCATTTAATTCCGAAGAATTACTTTTGCGTATCAATGCTATTTTAAAAAGAAAAAGAGTCAATATACCTGAAAAACCAGCATCCAAAGAGGTTAATAGATATTATATTATTGGTGATTATCACTATGATGCTGATTTGCGTATTCTTACTTATGCTAAGGCAAAAAATCCAGAGGAAAAGGTTAAACTATCTCCACGTGAATCAGCGCTCCTTTGTCTGTTTGCGGATAATATGAATAATGTAGTAGTAAGAGCAGAAGCACTCATTAAAATATGGGGCAATGACACCTATTTTACAGCGCGATCTATGGATGTATTTGTAACTAAACTTAGAAAATTATTAAAGGAAGATGTCAATATTGAAATTGTAAATATTCATGGGAATGGTTTTCAACTTCGCGTTCTTTAATTTATTTAATTGTTGAAAATTAATCTCATGTTGTATAAAATCTTTGTCAAGCCCTTATTATTCCTTTTTTCTCCAGAAAAAGCACATGCAATAACTCTTTTTTTATTTAGATTTTTATTAAAAATCCCATTTTTAGGTTGGGCTTTTAAATCTTATTGTAAAGCGGGTATTTCAAGAGATCCCATATCATTTTGCAATATTTCCTTTCAAAATAGAATTGGCTTGGCAGCAGGCTTTGATAAAAATGGAGAGTATCTCGATGTTATGCCAACACTAGGATTCGGATTTATTGAGTTAGGCACCGTCACACCACGTCCTCAAAATGGAAATGATTTACCCAGATTATTTCGTTTGCCAAAGGATAACGCACTTTTGAATAGAATGGGTTTTAATAACCTGGGTGTTGATTATCTGGTTAACCAATTGAAATCTTTTTCACGTCCTAAAGGATTGATTATTGGGGGAAATATTGGAAAAAATAAAGATACCCCTAACGAAAATGCGGTGGACGATTACCTTTTTTGCTTTGAAAAATTATATCCTTTTGTCGATTATTTTGTGGTGAATGTCAGTTCTCCAAATACCCCTGGCCTGAGGGCTTTGCAAGAAAAGGAACCGCTAACTTTTATTTTATCAGCTTTGCAGCGGGCTAATGATGAAAAATTGATTCAAAAACCAATTTTACTTAAAATTGCGCCAGACTTAGCATTTTCACAAATTGACGATATTATTGAGGTTGTGCAAATTACTAAATGTCATGGATTAGTTATTTCTAATACCACTTCGGGTAGAGATAAACTTACAACAAATAAATTGGAAGTTGAAAATTTTGGAGCAGGTGGAATAAGTGGCAAACCTATAAGAGAAATATCAACGGAAATCATAGCTTATGTCTTTGAAAAAACGAAGGGTACTTTGCCAATGATCGGGGTTGGCGGAATTGCCTCGGTTGCTGATGCTAATGAAAAGCTAAAGGCTGGTGCTTCCCTTATTCAAATTTATACTGGATTGGTCTATGAAGGTCCTTTTTTAGTTAAAGATTTAGTGGAAGGAATCGTTTAGTTCGTTTATTTAAATAAATACAATAAATCAAATATCGGAAGACATTTAACGACATCATTCATTGCGTTATTCGTTTTGACAGTTAGCAAGGAATCAATTGATGAAATACAAAGGGCTAATGATTTCAAAGAGTTCAACGCAATAAGGGGAAAGCATCTTCTGGTAGAAACCCTAAACTTGCGGCTTACTTATTCACCCTTAAGTATTAAAACAAACTTACCAGCTTCCGCCAGCTCCACCGCCACTGCTTCTTCCTCCGCCCCAACTTCCGCCGCCAGAGCGGCCACCCCCTGAACTTCCTGAACTACTTCTTACCTTTTTGGGAATTGTTCTTATTTTCTCACTGGTATTACCGCAATGTAAACAAGAATAACGGAGCAGTTCTTCTCCTGAATAATTATAAGTTGCCTCTCTTATTACATTTGAACTTGTTAATTTCTCTGTTTGGAAATTACAGGAAGCACATTTTGTATAACTTTTTGGTGATTTTAAATAACGTAAAATGGTTGGTTCTACTCCTTCACCAACCCAAACATCGTATTCAGAAACACCCAATTCAACCTCTTTTGCTTGTCCGGAATTCAGAAATGATGAAGAGGCAACGGTCTTTTCTTTTCTTAATTCAACTCCATGTTCTTCTGGTGGTGGGGTATTTCGCAGTAATTTCATTTGCCTTCTTACATACCATAATATACCTATAAATGGGAAGGGGAAAATAAAAACAAGGGGGAAAATATTATATTTTTTAAAGGCATGATATTTATTATAAGGTGTCTCATTTCGTTTCACACTTCTGCCCAATAACAATAAAATTAGGCCATTTATAAAGGCGGCAACTGCGCTGTAGGCTTTCAAAAAAAAGGAGGAATCCCCGTTATTAGAATTTTCTATATCTTCTAAAGCATTATTGGGATTTTGAAGAATTTCGGAAATGGCAGCAATGCCCTTTATAAATCCTTCGCCATAGACTTCATTTTTAAAAGAAGGAATTAATTCATTGGTAATTATTCGTTTGCAGATGGCATCAGGCAGAACGGCTTCCAATCCATTTCCCACCTCAAATTCCACTCTTTTTTGATCTAGCACAAAAAGAATGAGTAAGCCGTTATCTGTTCCTTTTGCACCTATACCCCATAACTTAAATAAATCATAAGCAAAATCCTTTGGAACTAATTCTCCAATAGAAGGTAATAAAACTAATGCAATTTCACTTCCAACGCTATCTTCTAAAAAAGATAAGGTTGTATTAATTTGGTTATAAGTAGCTTCATCTAAAATTTTAGATGGATCACTGATATAGCTATTATTTTGAATTTTTACATTGGGAACAGATTCAGGAGTAAAAGATTGCCCCAACATATTTCCAACCCAAAAAATCAGGAATAACCCCAAATTAAATCCTCTAGATTTCATATTTTCAATCATTTATTTTTCAAAACCATCTTTTTTTAAACCTACTATTCTAACCGCATTTTGATAATAAATCTTTTTCAAAATTTTGTCTGGCAGGTTTAGCCCATACATTTTCCAAAAGGCATGGTATCTTTTATAATATGGAAAATACTCATCGGCAGTTTCCAAAACTCTAAAATAGGTAAAATATTCTTCTGGATTATAGGCATCCTTGCCGAATAGAATACGATCCTGATATTTTTCAAAAAAAGCACCTGCGCGCCTTGGCTGCCTGCCTAATTCTGCAATAACAGCGCCAAATTCAACATTTACATGGGGAAATGCGTCTAAGAATCGAGATAAAGAGTCGAGGTCATTTGCCATCCATCCGAAATGAGCATTAATAAAAGTTGTTTTTGGATGTTTCTGGAAAACATGATGCTGCTCTTTAATTAAGGTTGAAAAAGGAGCAGGATCAGTATCACTTCTTTTTCTTCCCGGATGGGTTTTAAGCTCTAACCATCGCTCATTTGTTTCGTCAAAGGGTTCCCAAAATTGGGCTGGGTCTGCGGAATGAATCAAAACCGGAATACCAAGTTCACCACATTTGGCCCAAATAGGATCTAATCGGGGATCATCAATAGTTATTCGATTTCCAGCTTTATCTTTGGTGCTAAGTCCTAAACTTTTAAAAATTTTAAGACCTTTTGCGCCATTTTGAATATCAAACTCAAGCTGTTTTACGGCATTTGATGTCCAATCGCTTTCTTCTATGCCATTAAAACTCACATTTGTAAAAATAGCAATTCTGTCTTCAGCCCCATATTTCTTAACATTTTCAACCATTCCTTTCAATGCATTTCCGCCCCTGCCACTAAGGTTAATGCATACCTGCATATTCAAAGCGTCCATTTCTTTTAACAAAATACTTATATCCTGAGTAGCCATATTCCAATGATGACTATGCAGATCCACAAAGGGAAATTTTGATTTAGTCAAGGGATGTTCAGGTACTTTTAAGGATGAAGGGGGATCGTATTTTTCAAAATCCATCTTGTTTTCCTGACCAAAAACAAGTATTGATAAAAGAGATAGAGAAAGAGCTAGAAATAAAGGTTTAACGGCTACCATGAAATATTTTTTTACAATATACGGTTTATGTAATCAAATCAGAAAGCTTATTTAAGGTTTAAAAAAGCTTCATAAACATCTGGATATTTTTTATCAAGGGTAAATCCTTTTTTAATGAAAAGTTTAATCATTGATTCATTGTTTGGTAATACAGAAGCCACAATTTTTTTAATGTCTCTTTTCCTCGCTATTTCTAAAATATGATCAGTTAAAATATTTCCCAAACCATGACCTTGCCAGTTATCTGCAACCAAAATAGAATATTCTGCTGATTCCCGCCAGGCATCTTCAATAATTCGAACGATACCTGTAATAATTTCAGTTGTTTTGCCTTCTTTTATTTCCGTTTCTACCGCTACAATAGCCATTTCCCTATCATAATCGATATGTGTAAATCTGGTTAACCAAGTATGGTTTATCTTAGGTATGTAACCAAAAAAACGCATATATAATGTTTCTCTGGAAACATTTTTGAGCATTTCAGCAAGTCCGGGTTCATCCTCAGGTCTAATTGGGCGTAAATGTATGGCTTGGCCAGTGTGTAACTTTATATCTGAACAATAATCTTTTCCGGGGTATGGGGAAATGGCTAAATGTCTAAAATTTTGACTTTCAGTCTCTGGTATTTTTTGTAATCTAACGGCAACATGCAAAGCCATGCCACTTTCATGGTCCATTCTAAATGGATTTATCTCCACAGCAGCAATATTGGGGAAATCCATCAGCAAATAAGAAAACCGATGAATTAATAAATAAAGTTGATTTAATGGTATTCCGGGTTGATTTCTGTAACCTTTCAACAGCGTAAAAAGGTGTGTTCCTTCCACCATCTTTTGCGCCAGCGCCATATTCATGGGTGGGAGACCGACTCGAATATCGGGAAAAACCTCCTTGTCCCATCCGCCTTTTCCGAATAATACCAAAGGTCCAAACGTTGGATCTTTATAGGAACCTATGAAAAGTTCAAAGCCTTTATTTAACATTTTCTCTATGCGAATACCCTTTATGACCGCATTTGGGTGTGCTTTTTTACAACTAGCCATCATGCTGGTCCATATTTCTGACATTTCATTTAAATCTCTAATATTTAGGCGAACGCCCCCAACAGCAGTTTTTTGTAAAATATCGATGGAATCTATTTTCATTACCATTGGGAAACCTATTTTTTGAGCAATTTCTTTAGCATTTTCTAAAGTTTCACTCAAAAAACTTTCAATAACAGGTAATCCGTATCCCATCAATAAATCATGACCTTCTTTTTCGGAAAGTAAAAATCTGTTTTCAGATAGGGCCTTTTCAATGATAATTTTTGCTGATTTTTTGTCGGCATTAAAATCAATAGGGATGGAAAGAGGTGTTTCATATAGAAGCTTAAGATCTAAATGATATTGATACAACTTCATAAAAGCATCAATGGCACTTTCAGGATAAGGGTAACAAGGTATTTTTGCATTTCCTAAAATTCTCCTGGCCTCAGTAACCTGATTTCCTCCCATCCAGACAGTGAAAACTGGTTTCCTCAACGGTTTTAATTGAGTGATGGCTTGAGCTATTTTTAGGGCTTCATTTTTTAAATAGACAGAATAGACGATTAGAATAGCGTCAACTCCTTCGTCATTTAAACAAATCTTCAAAGATTCGGTATATCTTATTGTTTCCGCAAAATTTCCAACATGAATAGGACTATCTGCTGCAGAGGTATGAGGTAAAATCCCATTTAATTTTTCAACAGACTCCCGTGATAAAACACTATGTTTTCCGCCTTTTTTTAGTAGTGCATCCAAAGCTAAAATACCACCTGCAGCAATATTTGACAAAATCAGCATATTGCTTCCTGTTGGCCTGATGGTATTTGTTGCCGCTAAACCCATATTAAATAGCTGGGCGATTGTATCAACTCTAATAATTCCAGCTCGTTGAAAAGCGGCGTCAAATGCAAAATCCTTTTCTTTTTCCCAATCTAAAACAGATGAATTCCAATCAATGGTATCATTTTTTCTATTTGCTTTTAAAATAATAATGGGTTTATTTCTGGAAAAAGATCTTGCAGCACTTAGAAAGCGGCGTGCATTAGGTAAATTCTCCATGTATATTAAAATACCTGCAGTTTGGGTATCGGTTCCCAAGAAATCTATACAATCTGCAAAATCTATATCACTGGCAATACCCAAAGAGATGACCTGGCTAAATCCAACTTCACGCTCGCCAGCCCAATCTAACATAGCCTCAAGAAGAGGGCCGCTTTGAGAAAGTAAGGCTAAATTCCCCTTTCTAACAGACACAGGCATATTCGTTGCATATATCATCTTATAGGGTTGAATATAACCAAGACTATATGGCCCAAGCATTCTGATTTCTCCTTCCCTGCACTTCTTATTAATATAGGCAATGGTCACTGAGTCTTGAATATCAAAATCGGGTCCAAAAAACAAAATACTTCCTACTTTTGCCTCGACGCACTCATCAATCACCTGTTTGATGACCCTAAATGGAGCACAAAAAATAGCTAAATCAGCTGGTTCAGGAATTTTTCCAACTTTACTAAATGCTGGAATTCCTAAAATAGTAGCATGTTTAGAACTCACAGGATATAAGGTGCCTGGAAAACCTGTTCGGAATAAATTTTCCATAATCATTCTTCCTGCACTTCCTTCCCTTTCTGATGCGCCAATAACCACAATACTTCGGGGTTCAAACAGCTGTTCTAATTTTTGCCTCATATCAGATTATATTTTCCAATAAGGTTTTAATAAGCCTAAAACACCATGTAAATTCATCTCATAAGTTTCCCAGGCTCTCAACCCTGAAATACTTTTTTCAACGGAATAAGGTATTTTTTGTCCGTTCATTCCTGCAAGAAAGGAATAAATACCTCTTTCTAATGCGAAAGGGTTATAACCCCCTTCCAAAACAGCAAAAGTGTTGGTGAAAGTGGTGGCTATCATTTCCCCAATTTGAAAAAATGAATTTGAAGATAGGTTTAATTGTAATAATGGATCTTCTTCTGCCCCATCAAAACCTGCAGATATAGCGACGATATCTGGATTAAAAGATTTTAAAATCGGCAGAAAATGGCCAAATGCATCTAAAAATATATCGTCACCCGCATTGGGTGGTATGCCCATATTCATATTAAATCCCTTTCCTTTTCCTTTTCCAATAGCATGTAAATCGCCTGTTCCTGGAAATGCAGGATGCTGATGAATAGAAAAATAAAGAACTTTGTCTGTGTCGTAAAATATATCGGCAGTTCCATCGCCATAATGTCCATCAAAATCAATGATTAAAACCCGTTTGCCTTCTCTCACTTTATACTCACTGGCAATGGCAACATTATTAAATAAGCAAAATCCACTCGCTTTTTCACGATAAGAATGATGGCCAGGAGGACGAATAAGGGCAAAATTACCCGTATCAGATGCTTGTACACTAGCACCAACCCCATAACAGGCAACTGGAAAACTTCGATTGGAAAGAAAGGTATCCTCATCAAGCTGGTAAAAATCTTTTGAATTTTCGCGGATTTTTTGAATATGGCTCATACTGTGTACCAGACTCAAATATTTTTCCCCATCCAAGAGTTCATTTTCAGGTAAATGTCTGAAAGCATTTAAACGCTGTGCATTTTCAGGATGTAAACCTGTGATGTGTTCATAAATAATTGAATTGAAAGTTAATTCCATTATATTCCTTTTTTATTAAAGATATAAATATTGATAAATATTGTATGGAGTTATTGACAAATATCACACATAACCGGATTTTTGTGGCTTAACTTTGTATCATTCATTTAATTCGGGTGATTTTAGGGAATTCGTGGAGCATCATTTGGTGCTCCATTTTTTTATCTTAAATAAAATATAAAGAAAAAAAATCACCTCGCAAGGTTTTGATTCCGAACGAGGTGAATAATTATTTTAGATAAATAAGTTGAATTTATTTTTCTATCGAAGTATGAGTATAAGTTGATTTTCATTTTTATCTACAACTGCTTCTGCAACACTGCCAAAAAGAAATGATTTTAGCATGGAATGACCCTGTGCCCCCATAAGAATTAAATCAAAGTCTGCCTTTTCTGCAAATTCCTGAATATGAATACCTGGATTATGATAATGGTTATCTATCAATTCCAGTCTAATTCTCTCTGCTCCAGGTATGGTAGCGAATAATTTTTCAAATGATTTGATGGCAGCTTCTCTAAGCGCTTCTCTAAAGGTTGAATCAACTAATGCCTGATTGTAAAAATCAGCCGGTGGCTGCTCGATAATATGTAACGCAGTAATGGATATGTCTGATTTTTTTTCTTGCAAAGCAATGGCCATTCTTAGCGCCTTTTTTGAATGTTCTGAAAAATCCATTGGAACTAATATCCATTTAAATGACCTTTCTTTTTCTGGAACGATTAAAACACTTGTTGGTGCTGTTCGTGCCACGCGTTTTGCCGTAAGTCCACTTTTGCCAGGGTGTTTTTTCTGCCCAATAATCAATAAATCAGCATCTTTGATACTCAGCCAATGGAGTAATTTTTGGTAAGGCTTACCTTCCCTAACTTCAACAGAATAGGAAAAGGCTGGATATTTATCCCATGTTTCCTCCACTCGTTGTAGAATATCTTCCCTCATCCTTTCATCAATGGGCATTTTCGAATTAAATAATTGATGATAGGTTGATGCTAAATTTTCAGGTACTGAAAAATCTGGTGATATATGTATTAGGTATGCTTTTTCTGAAGCGGTTAATTCTCCCACCATTTTCAAAATCTTTAAAATTTGTTTATCCTGAACACTTAAATCTAAGGCAGCCAGAATAACAGGGAATGAATTTTTCATTTTATTATATTTTGATTACTTAATGTTAATTTCTTCATCGCTATTCCTCTCTATAGTATTCAACGAGGAAAAAGTTAAAATCAAAGATTCGTTGTCATAAACAGCTTGAATCTCATCTCCATTTACTGTATCACTTAATTCAAATATTTGCTCAAAAGAAATCGTTTTCTCAACCATATTGATATAGTTGTTTTTAATCTCAGGACTAACTTCTTTTAATCCAGTGATTTTTAATAATTTCCCTGAAAGTTCCAGGTGTAGCTCTTCCTTCGAATACCCCTCGACAGGTATACTGAAATGGAAAATATGATCTCTGGCCACTTCATTTTCAGAAATTTCTTCTTTTTTATACCATGGCTCATGTAAAGAAGAATGTCCTAAAAAGTGATCTTTATCGATAAGTGGAGAAAATTCACTTCCAAATCGATTAAAACTGCTGTTTTTTAATTTTACCATCCACATAAATAAGTTTTTATCGTTTTATTACAATTCATTTAACATGGTAAAATTGATAGGATTTTAATTTATTAAGAAAGACTTTTCTCCATGCAAAAGTATGATTTTTGTCACCTATACAGATTTACTAAAAAGGGGCTTAAGAGGTCTATTCGCCCGGTATTTGTTATCAAAAACTAAACAGATATTTCTGAGATATGACTTACCGGAATCTGTTACAATTAAGCCGTTTTCTATTTGCTTGATCAGGCCATCTTTTTCTAAATCGTTTAAGTCAAATTTTATATTATCTCCAAATTCAGCATCTAGAAAAGTTTTATCCCAGCTTGTTTCATATCGACAAAGAATATTTTTTATCTGCCTTCCTGTTTCTTGTTCTTCGAAATTCAAAAGGTGTCCTTTTTCAATAGGCAACTGTCCATTTTCAACTTTATGCTGATAAGTTTCTAAATCTCTGTGGTTTTGAATGTAATTATTTTCATTGCTGCTAATGGCGGATACGCCTAAGCCTATTAAAATGGAGGTATCCTTTGGGGTATAACCCATGAAATTACGATGTAGTACCTTTTTTGAAAATGCTTTATAAAGGTCATCTGTGGCCAGGGCAAAGTGATCCATTCCAATAGGTAAATATCCTGCTTCAATTAATAATTGTTTGCCTAATGTAAAAAGACTTTGTTTTTCAATGCCATTGGGTAAATCTTTTTCAGCATAAGCTCTTTGGCCAGGTTTAACCCAAGGTACATGCGCATAACTGTAAAAAGCAATCCGATCGGGTTTTAATTTTTCAATAAGAGCAATATTATGCCTGATGTGTGCTAAAGTTTGTCCAGGCAGACCATAAATTAAGTCGTAATTAATGGATTTATATTGATTTAATCTCGCAGCATTCGTGATATTTTCAATTTGTTTTAACGTTTGAAACCGATTAATTCGGGTTAAAATATCAACGGAGAAATCTTGAATTCCGAGGCTTAATCTATTGAATCCTATTTCCCGCAATTGTTCAATATGACTTAACGTAGTGGAGGAAGGGTGAGCTTCAAAACTTAAATCAGCATCGGCTGGAATTTCCATTTCCGACATTAATTTCGTTAAAAAATCAACCAGATTTTCAGCGCTAAAAAAGGTAGGTGTTCCTCCACCCAGATGTAATTCCTGTAAAACAGGTGTGGTTTTAAACTCCTTGCTGTATAAATGCCACTCCTTTAACAAGGTCTCTAAATAGGGCTTTTCGACGCGATGGTTTTTGGTAATGCGCTTATTGCATCCACAATAAGTACATAACATTTCGCAAAAAGGAAGGTGTAAGTATAAACTTAATTGAGGGCTTTTAGAAAATGAAGATATTAAACTATTTTTCCAGTCATTTTCTAAAATTGGTTCGGTCTGCCAATAAGGAACAGTGGGGTAACTCGTGTAACGTGGCGTTGGAATATCATATTTACTTAACAGCTTTGCATCATTCATCGGTAAATCTTTGTAATTTTGACAAAGGTATCTTGATGGGTAATATCAATTTGATGATTTTTAACCCTGCTTTTAACTGATAGAAATCAGTTCTAAAATCTTTTAGCAGGTACTTTAAAAAAGTTGAATATGCCTTTAAGAAGCTAGCTATTAGGAAAGTTTTGATAAAATTTACTAAAAACAATAACAAATCAATATATTTGAATTAAAATCTAATCTACGCTAAAATCCTAAAATTTAGTAGCTCACTTTGAGCAGGAATGGTTGCCCACTTTCATTGAAATATAAAGAAAAACTTTTTATTTGCAGGTTCCAAAGAGGGGGCAAAGAGAATCGCTATGATGTATTCCTTTTTTGCTTCCTGCAAAGAGACAGATGTCAATCCCTGAGAATGGATGACAGATACCCTTAACAAGATTAGGAATCATCTTGTCAATAAAAGCTCTGAGTTGCTTCCTGGTAACTTTTGGAAATTATAAAACATGTACTTGGACGAACGGATATCAATCATTTACTCAAATATTGTAAATCAAATAAAAAATTATATTGGGACATTAGAATTGTGCAGAAAGCGGCTAACAGCTCTTATACGAAGGTTTTATTTTAACTTTCTCTTTTTCGGATTTTGTCTGTTTGAGAAAAATGAGATTATTTCAATCTGTTCATTTTCAAATCTGTAATAAAGCGTATTGTATGTTAGGATTACGACTCGACGAATATCTTTTTTATAGTCTGATACTTGAAATGAATTTGGATTTTGTGAAATCAATGCTAATTTCTCATCAATGCTTTCTGCTAAGTTTCTCAACTCTTTTTCTGTCCAATTTTTTTCTAAATATTTTATTGTTTTTTCTAATTCTTTAAGAGCAAAATCTGTCCAAAGAATTTTATAGCCATTTTTCATAAATCTTTCTTGCTTCTGAATGAGGATTTAATTTTCCAGCGTTAGCATCTTGGATCCCACGCTCAATGGCTTCTTTTTCACTTTCAACTATAGAATTCCACCAATCTTTGCTTTCTTTTTTCCTCAACTCCATAATCTTTTCGATTATTGTAGAATCTTCAATTGAAGAAAGCCATTGGATTAATTCCAATTTTTTATTCTGCAAGTTTAATTCGATTTCCATAACTCAATTTTATATATTTTCAAATGTACAAATTTATTTATTCTTTCGCTCTTTAAAACTTGTTCCTAACGCGGCGTAGGAATATCATATTTAGTTAAAAGCTTTTCATCAACCATTGGCAAATCTTTGTAATTTTGACAAAGGTATCTTGATGGGTTTTGCCATTCTTTTAACAGGTACTTTAAAAAAGTTGAATATGCCTTTAGTTAAGTCGGTAAACGGGAATACACCTATTTTTGGGCAAAATATTTATTTGGCTGAAAATGCAACCATTATCGGTGATGTTATCATGGGAGATGATTGCAGTGTCTGGTTTCAGGCAGTTATTCGAGGTGACGTAAATGCCATACGAATAGGCCATCGGGTAAATGTACAAGATGGTGCTATTATCCATTGCACATGGAATAAGGCTGCAACGACTATTGGCGATAATGTAAGTATTGGTCATAGGGCTATTGTTCATGGATGTACTTTGAAAAATAATATTTTAGTGGGTATGGGAGCAATTATTATGGATCACGCTATTGTGGAAGATAATGTGTTGATTGCTGCCGGTGCCATTGTTTTGGAAAATTCGGTGTTGGAATCAGGATTTATTTACGCTGGAATTCCCGCAAAAAAAGTAAAACCGCTTAGTGAGGAACAATTTTCACAGACGGTTTCCAGAATTGCTAATAATTATGTCACTTATGCAGGTTGGTTTAAGGAATCTTAGTTTATTTTTTGTTAAATAAAAGTTTGGGTTAATTATTTTAAAAGAATTCTGCTGGATATTGTCTTAAATTTGTCGCGAAATTGTTGATTCTTAAAATTATAGTTTAAAAATATGGAAATTGATGTTTTGTTGGGTTTGCAATGGGGAGATGAAGGGAAAGGTAAGATAGTAGATTATTTAGCACCGAAGTATCAAATGGTTGCCCGATTTCAAGGTGGACCAAATGCCGGGCATACCCTCAAATTTGGAGGTAAAAAATTTGTATTACATACGATTCCGTCAGGTATTTTCAGAGATAATTTGCAGAACCTTATTGGTAACGGTGTGGTAATTGATCCCATCACTTTTGTTAAAGAATTGCAAGAACTTACCGCCGTTGGGGTAACATTCGAAAATAGACTCTTTGTTGCTAAAAAAGCTCACCTCATCCTTCCCACTCATCGTATGCTGGATGCCGCTTCGGAATTAGCTAAAGGTAAAGAAAAAATTGGATCCACCCTAAGAGGAATTGGACCTGCATATATGGATAAAACGGGGCGAAATGGACTCAGAATTGGAGATATTCTGTCGCCTGATTTTATTGACCGATATAATTCACTGAAACAAAAACATCTGAAATTATTAGCTCAATTTCCTGAACTACCGTTTGATCTCGATGGAGAAGAATTGAAATGGATGGAGGCAATTAAGGATGTAAAAAAATTACAATTTGTTGATTGTGAGTATTTTATTTCCGAAGCGCTGGCTGCTGGAAAAAGAATCTTGGCAGAAGGTGCTCAAGGTACTATGCTCGATATTGATTTTGGTACCTATCCTTTTGTCACTTCTTCAAATACCATAACTGCCGGAGTTTGTACCGGATTAGGGGTCTCACCACAAAAAATAAAAGAGGTTTATGGCATTACCAAAGCTTATTGTACCCGCGTTGGATCAGGCCCTTTTCCTACAGAACTTCATGATGAAACAGGAGAAAAATTAAGAGCGGAAGGAGCAGAATTTGGTGCAACGACAGGAAGACCAAGGCGTTGTGGCTGGCTCGATGTTCCTCAGTTGAAGTATGCCATCATGCTAAATGGGGTAACTCAACTGATTGTTACAAAAATGGATGTACTCTCTGCTTTTTCTGATTTTGCTATAGGTACTAAATATAAATCTGAGGATGGTTCTCTTTCTCAAAACCTTCCTTTCGATATCAATGATGATACTTTTTCTGTTTCTTATGAAAATATTCATGGTTGGAAAGTACCCTTAGATGAAGTAACCGATTGGAATAATTTGCCACAGGAGGCGACTGATTATTTGATTAAACTTGAAAAAGAACTTAATGTGCCTGTAACAATGGTTTCCGTTGGACCAGGAAGAGAACAACTGATCGTGAAATAATTTTTTTGTCTGTATTTTGCAGATATACAATTCTTTCAAAGGTGGAATAAAATCTTTGGTTTATCTTAGCAAAATAAACTCTGTACGCCTATTTTCTTTTCTTCCAGATTCCATTAGGTTGTCTGCCATTGGTTTGTTAGAGCCAAATCCTTTATATCTTAATCGTTTGAGGTCGATTCCCTTGTTTATTAAATAATCATAAACGGCTTTAGCTCTTGATGTACTAAGTTTTAGGTTTGTTTCCTCAGTTCCTGTATTATCAGTATGGCCATTAATTTGAATGAATGTATTTTCATTTTCCATTAACCATTTTACGAGTTTATTTAGTTCATATTGAGAATCCGGATTCAATACAGACGAATTGGTTTCAAAGAAAACATTTTTTAATATGATAGCTTCTCCATCTTCTTTCAGCGTCTCTATTTTGTCGTTAGGATTATGTTTACTCACTTTTTGTAATCGGATATCTAAATAATAAGGATTCAGTGCTGATTGAGCTTCAGAAAGGGTAAAATGATTGCTGTAGAGTGTATATCCTGGATAAATTGCTGAAAAAGAATAATCCAGACCCCTTGGCAAGCATATAAAAAATTTACCTGAAGCGTCTACCATTGTTTTATATATAATGGATCCAGTAGTCGTTGCAATAATTTCTAATTGCGCGGGCAAAGGTTCATTACTTTCGCTGGTTACTATTTTTCCTGTAACAAATGTAACAGGAACAGGTCTGATTTCCTCATAAAGTGGAAAGCTGAAAATATCTACATTTGTTTTACTCGACATTCCCTTTCTTAGGGTGTCATGTTTAGAACTGGAGAAATAAGCTGTCTCGCCTGTTCTATTTATACAAAGTGCGCCCTCATCGGCAATGGTATTTATGGGGTATCCCAAATGAATTGGTTTTCTCCAATTTTGAGTACTATCTAATCGGGAAAGATACAAATCAAAACCGCCCATTCCTTTATGTCCGTTTGACATAAAATAAAGGCTTTGACCGTCTGAATGTATAAATGGCGCCTGGTCATCACCTGGGGTATTAATTAGGGAGCCTAAATTTTCTGGTTTAGACCATTTTTCAAAGTCAGTCTGTCTGCTCATCCATATATCCGTACCACCAAATCCGCCAGGACGTCTGGAGGAAAAGAATAATTTATCGCCTAAAGCCGATAGAGATGGCATTGATTCCCAATGCATGGAACTCACTGGAGCACCCATGTTTTTGGGAACAGTCCATTGTTCTCCCTTTTTATATGAAATATAAAGGTCGCAACTTCCGAGTCCATTCTTGTTTTCACATTGGGTAAAAATCAAGGTGGAACCGTCAGCCGACAAGGTATGAGCACCTTCGTTAAAAGGCGTGTTCAATTGGCTTAAGGCAATTGGTTTTTGCCAGTCACCTGATATGGTGTCTCTTTGCGTGAAGTAAATATCTTCTTGTCCGTTAACAACACGAGTAAAAAGTAAGGTTTTATCATCGGCGGAAAAAGAAGGTAAATATTCTGGTGCTTCGGTATTTATAAAAATATTTAGTGGAGTAGGGGTAAAAGGTACTGGATTTTGAACTGCATCTTTGGAAAAAAGGGCATTTTCTAAAAGTTTAATTGCCTGATCCTGCGGAAGACCTTTAATTTTGCTGGCATTTATATATAAATTTAGTTTTTCTACTGCCAAAGAGTAATCTCCGTATTTATAAGCAGTTATACCAAAAGCATAATTCACCCTAAAATCATAATTTGGATTTAAAGCGGATAATTTTGTAAATGCACTGATAGCTTTTTTATATTCTCCAATATCATAATAAGCGTTACCAAGTAAGGTCCAGGCATCCGTTAATATGGAATCTTTTTGAAGGCATTTTAATAAAAGGGAAATGGAAGTATTCGTGTTTTCTCTTTGAGCTTCCATTTTAGCTTCTTCGTACCACTTCCGAACACTTGGTTTTGCTTGAGATAGAGTATGAAACTGTTGGCCATTTACATGGTTGTAAAAAAATAGTAAAAACGTTAACCCTAAATATCTCATCATTGAAAAAGTTATATTTAGGGTTAACGAACAAAATGGATTTTTAATCTTTTGATATCTCTAATCCTTTCGATTGCCATTCTGAAAATCCACCTGAGTAATTCATCACTTGTGTAAATCCTAATTTGAAAAGCAGGGAATTTCCAATGGCTGTTCTGTCTCCAGCCTGACAGCTTATTATAAATGGTTTATCTTTAGGAAGTTTAGTTAAATTTTCTGGTAATGTACCGAGGAAAAGGTGTTTTGCACCAGGAATATGACCTTCCTGATACTCTGAAATCCCTCTCACATCAAATATTTCTATTTCCTTATTTTTAATTGCTTTTTCAACAAAAGCCGCATCTACGATATTGGGAACTTCAAGTTTGTATCCTTTTTCTTCATACCAGGTGACATTTTCTATATATCCCATGATATTATCTAAGCCGATACGCATAAGCTTTCTGGTTATTTCTTGCATGTTTTTTTCCTCCGCAATAATAAGGAAAGGTTTATCGTAAGTTAGGAACCAACCAGCCCAGGTAGCCAGTGAATTATTATGTTGGATATTAATGGTTCCAGGTATAAATCCTATTTCATAAAGAGATTTATGGCGAGTATCGATGACCATTATGCCATTTTGAAGGGCATTTAGAACTTCATCTGGATTTAATTTTTGATGTTTTGGTATATGAGTTAATAAGTTTCTCAGCTCCTTGTTCCTCATTTTCATCTCCGCAAAATACTTAGGAGGCTCAGGTTGGTCGCTTAAGAGGTAGCCTATAAATCCCGTTTTATTTTCACCATATTGAAAAGCCCAGTTGCGTATTTTTTCGTATCCAACCGTTGTGCTGGGTACAGCACCAAGTGCCTTACCACAGGCTGAGCCAGCGCCATGTCCTGGCCATACTTGAATAAAGTCGGGCAGCGCTTGAAATTGCTGAATGGAATGATACATTTGATCTGCTCCAATTTCCTGCGTCCCTTTCATTCCCGCAGCCTTTTCCAATAAATCGGGGCGACCTACATCCCCTACAAATACAAAATCACCGGTAAACATCATCACTGGTTCATCACTGGCTGGATGATCTGTAAGCAAAAAAGTTATACTTTCAGGGGTGTGGCCTGGGGTATGAAGTACCTTTAGAGACAGATTTCCAACTTTTATAGTGTCACCATGACGTAAACCTGTATGATTAAATTTATACTGCCAATCGGGTCCGCCCTCATCAGAAAGGTACATTTCTCCATTCGTTAGGTTGGCTAATTCACGGGAACCCGATAAAAAGTCAGCATGTATATGGGTTTCAGTAATATGAGTGATGCGTAAATTATTTTGTTTGGCGATTTCTATATAAGTATCAACATCGCGTTTTGCATCAATGACGATGGCTTCTCCTGTTTTTTGACACCCCAAAAGATAACTTGCCTGTGAAAGTGTTTTATCGTAAATATGTTGAAAAAACATGGTATTTTTTTTTGTTCAATGCAAAATTAAAGTTATTGATGCTGAAAAACTGTGATTATTGTCACAGCTTTGAAATCCATTCGGTTAAGAGTCTTACGCCAAATCCGGAAGCAGCTTTAAGTTGTGTCATTTCCGTTTTATCAAACGCAACGCCCGCAATATCCAAATGTGCCCAAACGGGGTGATTATCAATAAATTCCTCCAGGAATTTAGCTGCAGAAATGGCTCCGGCAGTAGGTAAACCACTATAGTTACGCAGGTCTGCCACATCCGATTTTAAATCATCTTTGACCGCATCAAATAGGGGCATTCGCCAAAGAATTTCACCAGCCTCATTTCCAGCTATCTTTAATTTTTGAGCTAATTCATCATTATTTGAAAATAAGCCTGCTGCATGATTTCCCAAGGTGCCAACAATACTTCCTGTAAGCGTAGCCAGATTGACGACCATATCAGGATTAAAATTTCTTACTAAATAGGAAAGAGCATCAGCGAGAATCAGTCTTCCTTCCGCGTCGGTATCAATGACCTCAATGGTTTTTCCATTATAAGAGGATAAAATATCTCCTGGTCTAATGGCTTGGGAACCAATTGCATTTTCAGCGATGGGCAAAAATCCTGTTAGCTTTACGGGTAATTTTAGTTTTGCAACTGTTTGAAAAGTACCTAGTACGGCTGCCGCACCGCTCATGTCACTTTTCATGAAATGCATGTTTGTTGAGGACTTTATAGAAATACCTCCAGTGTCAAAAGTGACGCCTTTCCCTACTAATCCAATATGTTTTTGGTTTTTTTGTCCCCCCTCGTAGGTTAATTGGACCATTAAAGGAGGCGTTTTACTCCCTTGGCCTACAGCAAGCAAGGCGTGCAATCCTTTTTTTTGAAGCTCTTGAGCATTAAAAATTTGAACTTTGAACCCAGCTTCCTTTCCCATCTCTTCAATTTCTGAAGCAAAAGTTGTTGGATTTAAAAAATTCCCAGGTTTATTGATAATGCTGCAAATTTTATTTCTCGCAATACTAATTATATTTCCCCTGTTAAGGGCATCTTTTATTTCTTCCTGCATGGATTCGCCCGCATAAAAGTAAAAACAAGCCTTTTCCGAAGCCCATATATGAGAGACTTTGGTGACGGTTTTCCATTGCCCCAGATTGTGTATACCAGTTAGTATTCCTTGCCATGCAGCCTCGTATAGTCTTGACATGGGTATCGAGGTCATTTCATTTAGTAAAAAAACAAGGCCTGTTTTTTCATTTAATTTGTCTTTGTTTTGAAAGGTAAATTGACGGAATAATTTTTGTACAGATGAAAAATTTAAATTCTCCCCCAATCCTAAAAGTAGAAATCTGCGGTTATTTTGGTTTAAAATAAATTGGCTTCCAATTTCTCCGGAGAAATCTTTTTCATTAATGGGAGGTATATCTAGCGGAAGATTCTTTAGTAGTTTTAAGTCTGTTTTCCCTTTTACTCCGATAATCCAGTCTGAACAAGAGGAAAAATCAGTAACGGTTTCGTATTTTAGCATCTGAATGTTGGAATTTATAAAGGTAAGAATTAATTAATCATGTAAAATTAGGATTTTACCTCAATTTCCAAAGCAAGTATGCGTTACTACCATTTTTTTAATTATTATTGTTTAAAATTTAGAAAAGTCAAAAAAGATAATTATGGAGCCATTATGGGGATTTGATTTAGGAGGTACTAAAATAGAAGGGGTTATTCTAAAAAGTAAAGATGAACCTAATAATATTATTGCCAGAATGCGCGTACCTACAGAGAAAACAAAAGGGTACGATCATATCATTGGGCAAATTGGCCTTTTAGTAAATAACCTAAAGGCTGCTACTGGTTTGACACCTACGCGTATCGGTCTGGGAACCCCGGGTGCTCTCGATCCTATTACACAAACACATAAAAATAGTAATACTACTTCTATTAATGGGATGCCTTTTAAACGTGATCTTGAAAAGGCACTGGGCATTTCCTTCGAAATGGCAAATGACGCTAATTGTTTCGCCATTGCGGAGGCTCGAATGGGTGTTGTACAAGATGTTATGCCCGATGCCAAAATGGTTTTTGGTGTGATTATGGGTACAGGCGTTGGTGGTGGACTTGTTCTAAATGGTAGCGTCTGGAATGGTCGTCAGGGAATCGGTGGTGAATGGGGACATAGTTTTCTTGACGAATCAGGAGGGCTCTGTTATTGTGGAAAAACAGGTTGTGTGGAAACCCTTATTTCTGGACCTGCTTTGGAAAAATACTATAAAGGTCTGACAGGACAGGATATGCTGCTCAACGATATTATTAAAAAATATAAGGATGGAACTGATCAGGCGGCTACTCAAACGGTTAAAAGGTTGATCTATTTCTTCGGTAAGGGAATTGCCAATTTAATTAATATTCTTGATCCTGATGTCATTGTGCTTGGCGGTGGCTTAGCCAATATCGATCTGCTCTATACAGAAGGTATCGAATCTGTTAAGGAGCATGTTTTTAACCCTCGCCTGGACACATTAATCGTTCCACCTAAATTAGGTGATAGCGCGGGTGTTTTTGGAGCAGCCTTTTTAGTAGCTTAAGGATTTTTCTTTTTATCGTGTAGGCTTATTTTTGTTTTTTACCAAAAATAAGCCTACATTACATTATTATCATTAGGGGATATCTAATTCTATGCGTCGCATGAATTATTCCTTATATACAACCTATCATTACCTTTTCTTTTTACTATTTTTATTTTCTGATCGTCTCAATGCAAACGTTTGCCGAGATTCATTGCTTCCTCCTATTTTGCCTTCACACGAAATATATGGCTTTCAGCTTTTTGATAAAGAAAGCTGGCCACATGGATTGACATCCGTTAGCTTACCTCCTCCCAATTACCAGTTAAGTTCAAAGGATAGAATTTCCATTCAAATTTTAGGCCGTTCCCAAGCTGGTTTTGTATTTAATATCGATGAGGAAGGTTTTATTTCTCCAGATCAAATGCCTAAAATATTCCTTTCTGGGTTAACTTTTTTTCAGGCCAAAAAGATATTATTGGCTCATTTTTCCCGTTTTTATTCGTTTAATTCAGGTCAATTTTTAGTTTCCTTAATTCCTGTAGGTAAAATAAAGGTCTATGTTTTGGGAAATGTTAAAAAGGAAGGTCTTTATGAACTTCCCGCATTCTCTAACATTTTCCAGGCCATTGCTTCAGCAGGTGGGCCAACAGATATAGCTTCCATAAGGAATATAAAACTTATTCATCGTTCTGTTGCAAAAGAAATCGATGCTTATTCAACTAGTTTTAATCCTCAAGGAAAAATTCCTGATATTTTATATGATTTTGATATCATCCATCTTCCCGTTTCAAAAATAATGATTTCCATTTCTGGGGCTATTCAGCGACCCTTGAAATATGAAGTGCTGGAAACGGAATGCCTGGAGCAAATCATTGAATTTGGAGGTGGATTATTACCTTCGGCAAATATTCAATATGCACAGCTTTTTAGATATTCTGATCAGGTAAGAAAGCAAATAGATATTTATCTTCCCCCATTCCTTCAGGGAAAATCATGTTTTAAATTTCAACATGGGGATTCTATAGTATTCAAAGAAATTAAAGAATGGTCATCTAAGATAGTTAAAATCAGTGGGGCAATTCTTTTTCCAGGCATATATGGGTTGGACAGTAGTGAAACTATTAATAAGTTATTAAATAAAGCAGTGTTATCTGAATTTGCCGCAAAAGATCAATTCATCCTTCTTAGGAAAAATGAAAATCTGGCTTCTGGCATTCAAAAAATATCCTTGAAGACGATGGAGGGACTTATCGATTTTCTTCTAAAAGAAGGGGACGAAATCATCATTGATTTTAAAGATAAGTTTAAGGAAGAGTTTACCATTGAGGTTGCAGGTAAAGTAAAGTTCCCTTTTATCAAATCGTTCCCGCCTGGTAATCAGCTACGTATTTCGGAAGCAATTTTTCTGGCGGGTGGCTTATCTTCTGGTGCATCTAATATTGCTTATATTTTTCGAAATAATCCTGACCGCCCGAATAATACGGTTTATTTGACCATTGATATTGATTCCATTCTAAATAATCAACGGTCATTCCTTGATTTATGGCTTGAAACGGGGGACAAATTATTTTTCCCGGATAAAACATACCTGGATTATCCGACGTCAATTGGAATATTTGGATCTGTTAAATTTCCACAGGAATTTAGATTCCATCCTTCCTTGAAACTACAAGATTTGTTCAGACTTTCAGGTGGTATAGTAGAAGGAGCAGATTTAAACAGAATTGAGATTTTTAGGCATACAGACAATCAAAATATACCTGCTTTAAGTAAAATAATTACCCAAGTCTCTGATTCGTTCACCTTTAAATCGGATCATTTAGCCATACCATTGATGCCTGGAGATAAAGTTGTAGTTAGGAATAAAAAAGATTTGAAGCCATTAAAAACAATTCATCTGTTTGGCAATATACCTAACAAAGGAATTTATATCTCGGATAAGCAGCCTTATTTTTTATCCGATGTATGGAAAGAGTCTGGAGGATTTGCAGGCGAATCAATCCTACTTTATGGAAAGCTTATCCGTAGGATGAATGGTCGCATTGAACAGAAGTTTAATTTACCCTTAGCCCTTCAATTTCCTGGGGATATTAGGTATGATCCTATTTTACTGGACAAGGACTCTGTTTATATTGAAGAAATTAATAATATGATATTTTTGGAAGTTCCTGAATTTAAAACATTTGGAATGGATTCTTCTATGCATCATCTTCCTTTTTCCTATAAAGGAAATTATGGTGTCAAATGGTATTTAAATCAATATGGGGGTAATATTTTACAATCTAATGTTGAAGGAATAGTTACCGTTTTAAACTTAACGGGTGAAGTAAAATCAACATCAACGAAGCAATTATCAAAGCGAAAATTAATAGTACTGCCAGGTGACATTATTAAAGTAACCACTTTAGTTAAACCTGAAACACAAAGTAAAAAACAAATAGATTGGGGAAAAATAACAGACCGAATATTGGGGATTACCACAACGCTTTCTCTGTTTCTGGTATATCTAAATCGGTAATATTATTCTTAAACCTTTTAATAATAAAATTTTGAATAATAAACCTGCTAAGATTATTACCATAGAGGATATTGGGGATTTACTAAATTCTTGGGTTCATCTTATCATAAGGAATAAAATAAAATTCAGTCTATTTTTTATGATTGGTGCGATTTTAGGATTTACTTATGCTCATTTTGTCAATAAAAAACAATATATAAGTCGCCTAACTTTTGTTATAGATAAGCAAATATCTAATCCTTCGGAAGAAGGCCTTCTTCGTTATACGGGTGTCAATACCTCTGGAAATCCTTCCGTGAAATTAATGAATGGAGATAATCTTCAAATCATTCTCCAATCTGACAGAATCATAAAAGAGTCATTGTTAAGTCCAGTGAAGGAATTAAATGGACAGAATTTATTCACTATATTATATAATAAAAATACATTTACACCTGCCACGAGTGGGTACGATAGTTTAATAAAAACGGCTATTAGAAAATTAAAGAAAAGTCACTTGCTTGTTGGTAAATTAGCTGATATGGGTTC
>Ga0114975_10000118_pt1 | contig 56615 bp, 80 predicted proteins | sample S_130626_EF_Meta_FD_87031 | JGI IMG/M metagenome (GOLD analysis project Ga0114975, IMG submission 87031) | Freshwater microbial communities from Lake Simoncouche, Canada to study carbon cycling - S_130626_EF_MetaG | ecosystem: Environmental > Aquatic > Freshwater > Lake | place: Lake...
TCCTGGTCAGTCTGGTTTTAATCTTGGTCGTTCTGCAGAAATTTCTAGAGATGAAGTTAAGTTTACCAAGTTTGTTGGTAGGCTTCGTAGACGTTTCTCTCAGTTGTTGATGAAGACACTTCAAAAGCAATTAATATTAAAGGGTATTGTTGCAGAAATAGATTGGCCTGAGATTGAAAATCAAATATTTGTTGAGTTTAAAATTGACAATCACTTTGAAGAATTTAAAGACGCAGAGATTCTTTCAAACAGACTTAATACTCTTAATATGATTGCTCCATTTGTTGGTAAGTATTATTCTGACATGTGGATTCGTAGAAATGTTCTACAACAGTCTGATGAAGAGATTGCTGAGATGATGCAAGAGATGGCAGAAGAGATGCCACCACCAGAAGCTATGATTCCTGATTCAGAAGTTAGTCAGGGATTTGATGGTATGAAACAACAAGAGCAAGAAGCTCAAGCAAAAGCACAACCAAATAAAGCACCAAATAGCACTAATAATAAAGCAAATATTAGTGGTAAGGGTAGCGCACAATAAGAAATTATAAATATAGTAACAGAATTTTATTGGAGAAAAACAATGACAAAACAAATTGATGAAATTTCTAAAGAACTAGCTGGCAGATATGTTGTTAAGGCTGCTGGTGATAGACATAAGCAAAGGGTTAATTACTCTGATGCACAAGATAAGAAAATTAAAGCTGGTACTGCACTCAAAAGAGTTAAAAATGCTGGTCCAGATACAGAGTATGGTGAAACTGATTCAGAACATGCTGAACGTGTAAATCGTTTGAGTAAGCGTAGAGGAAATGCTGAAAAAGAACAAGATACTGCTGGTAGAAAAGAGTCAAATCGTCTTGTTGGTATGTATCGTGCTGGTAAAACACTTGCAAAAGAAGAAGTTGAAGTAAACGAGAACCTTGAGAACATTCTAGTACATGCATGGAACAAGGATGCAGTAAATCTACGTGATGCTCTTGATTCAGAAATGCAGTCACGTATCTCAGATCATGTTGATTCAATGGTTGCTGACGTTTCTGCCAGACTTTTTAATCCTGCACTTTCAAACGAAAACGAAGGATAATCAACAATGGCAAAGTCAATACTAAGCACTATTGGTTCTATTATGGAAGTTGCACAGCCTCTTTCTCAGGGTGAACAAAATTTCAAGGCATTGCATGGTGATCTTACACCAACAAATAGAGATGTAGTGCCTGGTGTTACTGACCAAGATTTCCTTTTCAAAGGTGGTGAACGCAAGATGGACCCAAAGACAGCATCGTATGAAAATGATGAAGAATCTAAAAAAGAATATGATAAGACATTGAAGATGAGAGAAGAAGTTGAAGCTGTTGATGAAACAGTTGAAGAAGAAACAACAGAAGTAGATGAAGATTGGAAAATGAAGGGTCAAGCTGAATACGATGCTCGTTATGATGGCAAGGGAAAAAAGAAGAAGCCCGCACTTGATCCAGTTGGAAAAGAAGATGATGATGTAAACAATGACGGTAAAACAGATTCATCTGATTCTTATCTAAAGAACAGACGCAAGGTTGTTTCTAAGTATCTTAAGAAGGAAGAAGCAGTTGTTGAAGCCATGAAGGGTCAAGCTGAATACGATGCTCGTTATGATGGCAAGGGCAAAAAGAAGCCTGATCCAACTAAGGATAAGAAAGCAAAGACTGATTGGAAAGAACTTCTTACAAGAAAAAAGAAAATGTCAGAAGAAGTAGAAGACATTGAAGAAAATACATTCTCACATGTCAAGTCATTCAAGCTAAATGATTATATGGTTTCTGTTCATGAAGATATCAATGGCAATTATGCTGTAATCAATCCTGTTTATGATGAAGAATATTTTACAGAAGATTATGATGATGCATGTAACACTGCTAAGGCAATGCTAAGATATACTGTTATGAATAGCCCAGAACAAAGAGAAATTGAAGAAGCTAAGAAAGAAAAAGTTGATATTGAGAAGGCTATGTATGCTCGTTATACAGCTGGTAAGTTTACCAAGAAACCAAATCCAGATAAAGCAAAACCAGTAAAAGGTAAGTAATATGTCATCATTAGGGTATCATCAATTTGAAGTAGAATACGAAAAGAAAAAGTATTCTGGCGATCCTGATAGAGTTACTAAGAAAGAAACTTACAAGGTTCCAAAAGAATTTCGTGATCAAACTGTTGGTTATCATAGCAGCATAATGAAGCGTATTCAAGGGCATCCTGAAAGTGCTGCTACTCATAATAAGCACAAGGCTGATGGCTTTAGTGTTAGTGAGAAGCCAATTAAGTTTAAAACTGTTCATGAAGAAGTTCAGATTGATGAAATTACTACTAAGACTGCTTTGAGTTATGCTTCTCAAACAGGAGATTCGCAAGACAAGCTTGACACAACTACTGATGCTGGACACAGAAAGTTTTGGAATAGACAAAAGGGACAAGCTCTTGCTCTTGATAAGACAAATCCAGTATGGAAGCGCCTAAAGGCTAAGGTTGGAACTACCAAAGAAGATGTAGACACCGCTCGTGCTGCCCATGCAAAAGCTAAAAACCTTGAAGATAAGGGTCATGAAGCTGAGAGAATGGGCGATGAAAAGAAGATGAGAAGAACATTTGCTGATATGGCTCTACAGAAGTTGAAGAGCAAAGAAGCAATGAAGAATGTTAAGGAAGCTGCAGAACCTAAGCCAAAGAGCATGATTCCACAGGCTAAACAAGATTTGCAAAAGAGTAAAGATTTGTTTAAAAAAGTACAAGCTGTTGGTAAGGAAATGAAGAACCCTGGCTATAATGTAGATGATAGAGTCAATCATTTCCGTCTTCAACATCATATGCATAATTTTTTAGTAAAGAAAAGATCAGAGATTGCCAGCAAAGCTATTAAAAAAGAAGAAGTAGAATTAGTTGAAGCTGGTCAAGATAAAAACTATCATGAATTTTGGGCTGACAGAACAAGAAGACAAATTGGTGTGCTTAAGCAAAAAGGTAAACCAATTCCATCAAATCTTCTTTCTAAGTTAAAGAAGCATCAACAAGCACTTACTCAAATTAAATCTGGCAAAGCATCACAGGTTGCAGCTGAATCAGCTGATGTAAGAACATTGAATACTGCTTCTCGTGATATTAAAACTACTACTAGAATTGGTCCTGATGGAAGAGTGGAACTTGTAAAGCGTAAAATGCCAAGAACAGAAATTGAAGTTGGTAAGAAGAGTGCTGCATTAGAATCTATCAATAAAACAAATATGATGCAGGACAGTATTGACAAGATGGTAAAGATGGACCCTCTTGCACCAAAAACAAAGATTGTTCTTCCTCCTTCACAAGGATTGAAGCCTATTGGTGGTGAAGATCAAGTTCATGCTAACATGGCAGAAGAAAAGCTAAATAGATTATATGAAAGTCTTTCAGAGAAAAATAAAGTAAAATTTATGGAAAAGTTAGACACTGAAGAAGGCTTTGATCAACTAATTAGATTTGCAGAAGAACAAGGATTTTAAAGATGATGATTATCAAACCTTTAGGTATAACACAAGTTGCTAATACCACAGTTGGAGCAAATACTTTTGGTAATTCTACTTTGATAAGAGTTACACATGCCAGTGCTTTAACCACTTCTGCTATTATTAATTGCTATTATACAAACAATGCAATTAGGTACAGCACACAAGTTATTGGTGGTTCAAGTATGATTTTAGAAAAAGGTGCTACAGACAAAGTGAATTGTTCATCGACTGATCTTAGCGTTCATATTGTGCCCATAGCATATAAGAGTTAAGGAACTAATAAAATGAAACTCATTACAGAACTAAACGAACAAGTAAAATATATCACAGAAGAGGGCAGAGAAGGTCAGAAGACAATGTATATTGTTGGACCTTTTATTCAGACTGAACAGAAGAACAGAAATGGTCGTATGTACAAGTGCGAGTCTGTTGCTCGTGAAGTTGCTCGTTATAATGAACAATATGTTGGTAAGAACAGAGCCTTGGGTGAACTAGGTCATCCAGATGGTCCTTCTATCAATCTTGATAGAGTTTCACACCGTATTGTTAGCTTGACACAAGAAGGTAATGACTTCATGGGTAAGGCAATGATCCTCAATACTCCAATGGGAACTATTGCTCGTAATCTTATTGAGAGTGGCGTTCAGCTTGGTGTTTCTACAAGAGGTATGGGATCAATTGTAGAGAAAGACGGAATTCATGTTGTGCAGGACGACTTTTATCTTGCTACAGCCGCTGATATTGTTGCTGATCCTTCCGCACCTGATGCATTCGTAAATGGCATCATGGAAGGCGTTGATTGGATTTGGGACAATGGTTTAATTAAAGCACAGAAGATAGAAGCTGCAAAGCAACACATTGAAGAAGTAGCTGCAACTGTTGCTGTTACTCATAATAAGAAAGACCTTGAAGAAGCAAAGCTTAGAGTATTTAAGCATCTGATTTCAAATTTTTAAAAAACATAAATAATTTACATATAAAATTTTATAGGAGAAAATAATGTCTGATGAACTAAACAACATTGAAGAGGTAGAAGTGGAAGAGATTTCTCTTGACGAAGATGCATCTGCATCCAATCAAGCAACTCTTGCTATGAAGCCAACTAATGTATCTCGTTCTGATCTAATTTCAAGAATGGTTGCATATGCCTCACAATTAAACAAGGATGACCTATCACAGGTAATGGATTCTATGGGTGTTCCAGAAAATGATGAGCTTTATAACAATAATTCTCGTCTAGCTACTGGTGATATGTCTGCAAAGAACAAGGCTACTATTAAGTCAAGTAATGCTATTAAGGAAGACCTTGCTCTTCTTTTTGGTGACTCATCTGATCTTTCAGAAGATTTCCGTCTTAAGGTTAGCACACTATTTGAAGCTGCAGTTTCAACCAGAGTTGAAATTGAAAATGCTCGTCTAGAAGAAGAATTCGAAGCCAAGCTTGAAGAATCATATAATGAAATCAAGACTGATATGATGGAAAATATTGATTCCTATCTTAACTATGCAGTAGCAGAGTGGATTGAAGAGAACAAGCTTGCCGTAGAAAACAACATTCGCACTCAGGTAACTGAATCATTCCTTACTGGATTGAAGGGTCTATTTGAGGATCATTATGTTGAAATTCCAGAAGACAAGGCTGATATTGTTGAATCAATGGCTGAACGCATTGAGGAACTAGAAGAACTTGTCAACGAGACTACAGCTGATAATATCGAGCTTTCTAAGATTGTAAATGAAAAGGAAGTAAGAGAAATTTCTGCTTCGCTTTCAGAAGGAATGATTACAACTCAGAAGGATAAGTTCAACAAGCTTATTGAAGCCGTTGATTATTCTGATGCAGATGAATTCCGCAAGAAGGCAAACATTATCAAGGAATCATATTTCACTGGTAAGTCTGAAGTAAAAGTTGTTGCTGATCAACTTATCAATGAGGAAGTTGAAGAGCCAGATGTAAAGAAAGCTTCAAACATGGACCCAACTATGGACATGTATGTTTCTTCACTTTCCAAGACAATTAAAAAGTAAATTTTTATAAATAATATTACACAAATAACTTTCTTAAGGAGAAAATAAATGAACATTCTAAATGAAGAATTAATTGCTAAGTGGAAGCCCCTTCTTGAACATCCTGATCTTCCAAAGATTGGCGATATTCATCGTCGTAATACAACTGCTGTTCTTCTTGAGAACACAGAAAGAGCAATCCGTGAACAGGCTTCTTTCAACCCACAGTCACTTTTGACTGAAACAGGTATCACTAACGCAGCTGGTACTGGTGGTTATGGTAGCGCAGTTGGTAACACTGGTGGTGTTGCTGGTTACGATCCAATTCTTATCTCACTTATTCGTCGTTCAGTTCCTAACCTTATTGCTTATGATATCTGCGGCGTTCAGCCAATGACTGGTCCAACTGGACTTATCTTTGCAATGCGTTCACAGTATGCAACTGCTGGTTCAAAGGGTGATGAAACATTCTATGACGAAGTAAATACTTCTAAGTCAACACCAACCAACTATACTGGTTCTATTGGTGCTGGACATGTTGGTACTGCACCAACTGGTTCTGCTTCAAGTTATAACTTCAAGGCTGGTATGGAAACTGCAACTGCCGAAACTCTTGGTGGTGATGGTGGTACATTCCCAGAAATGGCTTTCAGCATTGACAAGGTTTCTGTAACTGCTCGTAGCCGTGCGCTAAAGGCAGAATACACTATGGAACTTTCTCAGGACCTTAAGGCTGTTCATGGTCTTGATGCTGAGACAGAACTTGCTAACATTCTTCAGTCAGAAATCATGGCTGAAATCAATCGTGAAGTAGTTCGTACTATTAACCTTTCAGCTGTTACTGGTGCTGCTTCTGGTACTACAACTGCTGGTACTTTTGATCTTGATACTGATTCCAATGGTCGTTGGTCAGTTGAGAAGTTTAAGGGTCTTATGTTCCAGACTGAGCGTGAAGCCAATCAAATTGCCAAGGATACTCGTCGTGGCAAGGGCAACTTGATCATCTGTTCTTCTGATGTTGCTTCTGCACTTCAGATGGCTGGTGTTCTTGATTACACTCCCGCTCTTAACTCAAATAACCTACAGGTAGATGACACTGGTAACACTTTTGCTGGTGTTCTCAATGGTCGTTTCCGTGTTTACATTGATCCATATACCACAGGCAACTATATGACTGTTGGTTATAAGGGAGCCAATGCATTCGACGCTGGTATCTTCTATTGCCCATACGTTCCTCTACAAATGGTTCGTGCAGTTGGACAAGATACATTCCAGCCAAAGATTGGATTCAAGACTCGTTACGGAATGGTTGCAAACCCATTCGCCCGTTCAGTTGTTGGAACTCCTAATCTTTCAGACGGAACTATCACTGTCAACTCAAATGCCTACTATCGTAGAATTCAAATCACTAACATCATGTAATAAAAACCCCGCTGATTCAAAAGCGGGGCAATACAAGACGGTTTCAAGCCGCAAACTAGGGGGAGCAGAAATGCTCCCCTTTTTTATTTGTAATTTTTAATATAATTGTTATAATATTCATTAAGCAGTCTATCTTTATCTTCTTGACTGATTTTTTGATGCATTGCAATAAGATCATCTTCTGCTTCTTCACCATGGAATGTTTTAAGAGGTTGTTGTTCCTCAGTTATATCTTTTTTCCATTCACCAACAGGTTCTGGTGTATAATCAAGCTTGTTGATTCCAGCTTCAAGCTTCATACCATCTTCCCACTTTGCAAGATATCCATTATCTTCATCAAAGATACGTAGATAATCTTCCTTCGTAATTTCACGATGTGAAAGGATAACAGTTGGCTCAAGATGAAGCTGGCTAAATTCTTTCAATTCAGCTTCACTCTCTCGCATCACATACTCGTCCAACGCATGATCAATATCGTCTTCTACTTCAAAGACATATCTCATGCGATATTGAGAAAGTACTTCTACCATTACAAGTTTCTTAGTCATGCATACACCCTAAAGTTGTGTGTGTCAACAAAATACTGTTTGGCATGGTCAATGGCATCATACTGATGACAACCACGTTCAAGCTCAAAACGATCAACCTGAACCACTGTCTGATTACGTACAAACTCATAGACGCAAAACAGATTGTCACCATTCCATGTGACGAACTGATTCAACTTGAAGTCAGAACCAACAACCATACGGTTGATGACAGCACTGTGAAAGTCGATTTCGATTTGCATTGGAACCTCCGTTGTCCGTATGAAGACCATACCATACCCATATAGGGTGTCAAGCACTAATTTCCAAAATACTCTGTTTCTTCGTTCTGATATTTTAGAGCAAGACCAAAAGCTTCTTCCTCAGTCCTATTAGTGATCTGTTCTTCACTGTAGACCTGTGACATAGCATCTTTCTCACCAACATTAACAACGTAATATTGAACGTAAACTCCATCTACACCACCGAAGCATGTGGTAGATGCAACAATCTTTTTAACACGTTTCTGTTTAACGTATGCACAATAACGCTTGACTTCTCTTTCCCATTCATTGTCTTCGAATACCAAAGTTTCCTTATCATACTCAATATGACAACGAGGAACCCAGAAGGTATGCCCAATCTCGTACTTTGTTTCCATGATCATATTCTATCTCCAATTTGATTATCACAATACTCATTATACAGAAAAGAAAATGCATGTCAATCAAAAAAAGATGAAAATAATGCTTGACATTCTTTTTTGAGAGGTCTAATATGCCTCCATACACACATGAGGTGTGTTGGAAACAGTGAAAGAAGGGTTACATTATGACTAACATTACCAAGATGGATCGTGTCCTCTCCGCTCTCAAGGCTGGCGAGCAGCTTACCAAGCGTCAGATCAAGGCTCGTTTTGACGTTGCCAATCCTCGTGCTACTATCTCTGATCTCCGCATGAAGGGGTTTTCTATTCACCTTCGTGAGCATAAGACCAAGAAGGGCAATACCACCCTCAAGTATCAGCTTGGCAAGACACCTCGTTATGTCATTGCGGCTGGCTACAAGTTCTTGGCTATGCAGCGTCAGGTTGGCTAAAATAAATTTAAAAAGGGGGTTGACGCCCCCTTTTTTTATGCTAATATAGGTCATCAACAACGGAGGTTGTCATGGCAAAGCGCAAGACCATAGAAGTTTCGGCTCTCAAAGATCAGATCAATTTCATGTTGGCTAATAGCAGATGTTCTGTTGATGGTCGCAAGTCAATGATAGTGATTCTGGAGAATGTCCTTATGGAAACTGGCAACTATCGTGGTTTCAGTTACCTTAGTAAAAATGAGGTTCCAGAAGGTCATCAGTATGGAATCAATCTTGAAGCGTATGGTGAATGTGATACGCCTACCAGTTCAATGCTGTTTGATAACACAGACAGCACTCGTGTTTGTTACAACTGAAAAGGGGAAATATCATGGGCACTCGTGCAGTTTTCACGTTTTTCAATAAAATCGAACTGGAATCATATTCCGTTTACAAACATTGGGATGGATATCCAGAAGGTGCGGCAGATTTTTTGACCAAGGCTATCCCATTCGCATGGGAACTTCCACGCTATGAAGCTTGTGATTTTTCAGCTGCCTTTATTGCTGCAAATAAGAAAAGCGGCGGCGATGTGTATATGACAACTGGTAGTGATGCTCATAGTGATCTTGACTATTATTATGAAATTATTCCTTCTTCAAAGAATGATCAATTGATCATCTATGCATATTCTGTAGATAATAATGGTATGAGCGTTGTTTTTGAAGGACGGTTGAAAGAATTTATTGACATATACGGTGGTTCTGATACAAAGAAGATGTGGAACACGTTGGACAAGTCGCCCAACAAGCTTTATGAAGGAGCATGAACATGGATACCGTCACTTGTCTCATAATCTTTGGTCCATTGATTGCTCTGTCAATTGGCATGGCAATCGGTCTGGCTGTTCTCAACTGCATGGAGAATTTCAATGGCTAATAAGGGTCACATTCTCTTGATTGGTGATAATCAAGGTATCTTCATTCCCCAAACTTTTGCTGAACGATATTCAGATAGTTGGAATTTGGGGAATTCTGATGCTCTGGATATTCTTAAGGAAGGACCAGATCATCCTGAGTATTGGGAGTCATGGGAATGTGTTTTAAATGAAGCAACTCTCAGAGATAATGATAACAATTATTGGAGATTGTATCAAGACGGTGATGTATGGATGTTCTGCAGTGAACTGATGAAAGATGACGAGTATGAAAACTTGTTTGGTGTAGAAAGAGAGAAAGAAGATGAGAGATATTTTTATTATAAGTGACACTCACTTTGGTCATGAGAACATCTTGACCTTCAAGGATGATGATGGCAATCCTGTACGTACATTTGCTGATGCAGATGAGATGGACGCCATCATGATTGAGAACTGGAACAAGACGGTAAAAGATAATGATATCGTCTATCATCTGGGTGATGTGTTCTTTGGGAAAGGGCATCAGGTTCTGTCCTTTCTCAAGGGTCGTAAGCGTTTGGTTCTAGGCAATCATGATAATCCAAAGAGTGATTATCTGATGAATAACTTTCAGAAGATTATGTTGCTCCGTCACTTCCCTGAGTTTGATTGTGTCCTTACTCATATTCCTATGCATGAAAGCGGCATGTTCAAAGTCAATTACAATGTGCATGGGCATATTCATCAGAAGAAATCTCCTTCTGAACGTTATATAAATTGTTCTGTAGAGGTAATTAATTATACCCCTATGGCAATTGAAGAAGTTATGCGAGGTAAAATATGACTGATGATGAAGCAGATATTTACTATGACCGTTGGCTTGTTGCTAAGAACAGAATCAAGCAACTTGAAGCTGGTATCATGGATATGAAGCAGACAATTGCTAATAAAGAAGACGAGATTGAACGACTAGGAGCTAATGTCGAACAAATGCAAAAAGACTTAGATTTGGTATTTGAGTATGATAGCAATCTCTTGGATCATTTGAAGGGGTGGAAATGAATTGGAATTGTAGAATTTGTAATGTAGAATTTGTTCGTGATGAAGTCTGTGTCACATGTGGCGCTGAAAAACTTTATGATGCTACTGTCAAAAGTTTACAAGAAGATGTAGAGCATTATAAAGAAGATGCTCACTATGCCAATGGTGTTGCTGAACTTGCAATGAGGCAACGCAATGAAGCAGAAGCAAAAGTTGATGATCTTGAGGCTGAGATTCTACGCCTCAGAGCCAAGTGTGACATGCAAGCTAACATTCTTCGCAAGTTGACACCAGAGAAGTTTCCTAATACACTATTCATTAGTGGGGTTCTTGGTGAGCGAGATTCAAACAACATGCCTCAAAAGCTTCTTGTCGTTCCTGCATATGGCGTAGACTTTAGCTATATCTATGAGCGTACAGAAAAGACAACGGGACCAGAGTGGTAATATGGCTGGCTATCAATCAAAGAAGCTACTAGCTGAAAGTAGGGAGAGTGAAGTGAGATATTCATTAGTAAGAATACATGATGGTGTAGGAGATTCTGGACCCATGTGCCAGATACTCGATCCAGAAAATTATCAACCTATCGAAGGTGAGAACCGCCCCCGTATTGGGTGCGGTATTCGTGTTGGTTCTTTTTATGGAAGAACATATGAGATGCAGGATTGGTGGCAGACTACTCCTGTGTTGGAGATTCTTGAAGAGCGTGAGGACTATATGAAGTTCAGGACACGTAATTCAGAATACGTATGGAAGGTTTTTTGATATGAAGAGAAAATATAATGAATTGCCATCAACAGAACTTCTAAATGAATTGCTTTCATATGATGGAGTGACAGGCAAAATATATTGGAAGCCAAGAGCATTACACCATTTTAAGAATGATACAGATTACAAGAGATGGAATATGCAACATGCTTATAAAGAAGCTGGTTGTTATGATAGAATACGAAACTATCCTGTGTATCGTAGTATAAGCATTACTATTAAAAATAAAAATATAAAATATAGTGAACATAGATTAATATATAAAATGGTACATGGTGTTGATCCAAATGAAAAAGAAATAGATCATATTAATGGTATACCAGATGATAATAGAATTTCAAATTTACGATTAGTTACTGGTCAAGAAAATTCTATGAATAGACCAATGGGTAAAAATAATAAATCTGGTTATATAGGCGTCTATTATATAGAATCAACTGATACATGGTTTGGTAGTTATGCTGGACATAAAAAAGGATTCAAAACTAAAGAAGAGGCAATTGAATATACAGCATATTTGCATATGAAATACGGTGTCCATCCCAACCATGGAAGAAAAAGTCTATTGACAAACTCATAAAATATGATATCATGACTCGTTAACTATAGGAGTATGTAATGAACGTCAGAGCTTTTATGGAAAGTTTGAATTTGAAGTACCATGCTAAAGCAGTTGGTATTGGGCTTGGATATATAGCTATAGCATTTGCTGTTATGTCTGCTTTAGCAGTGGTTTTCACTGCTTTAATAAACACATTTGGAATTCAAGTCATTCCTCTTATTCTTATGATTGGTGTTTTAATTTTGTTTGCGTGGATGTTTGGTGATATGCATATGTTTAAAAATGATAATGAGAGGATTGGGAAATGAATAATATTCTTGTAGCTATTTTATCCAAGACACCAAGACCAGAAACAATAGAAAGTGTCTTTGGTTTGCATGTACCTAATGATTCCAAGTTGAGTATCAAGTTCTTTGATGGTCACAAGACTGATATGTATAATAAGATAGCTCAAGAAGTAATTGATAATTACGACTACGTTTTCTTTGTTGATCAGAATGTTAAGTTTGAACCAGATACACTGGTAAAGCTTTTTGATTTCAATGTTGATATTATCAGTGCAACTATTCCTCAGAAGTTGTCTGATAAGTATTTGCTTGAAATGTTTGATGCGAATGGTGATGCTCTCAGGTTTGAAGATATCTTCAAGCAACCTTTGTCTCAGGCAAAGGCTATTCCTATGGTGTGTTGTTTGATTAAGAAGGGTGTTTTTGAAACTATCACTACACCTCACTTTATTGATATGGAAGGAATCCCATCTGATTATAGGTTCTTTGTAAGGGCAGACGTTGAATACAGCTATGATCTAAACTTTTTTGCATTCATTCAGTGCAGCCGAATTAGTGACTATGAATTTAAGATCAAGCATATGTCATATGAGGAAGCACGATTCCGTGAACTTTATATGCAAGATTTGCTTCCAGTTTCACACAGAGAGTATCTTGCTAAGTTGAATAGTGAAGGTTATAAGCCAAAAGTAATCTATGATATTGGCGCTTGTGTTCTTCACTGGACGAAGAAGATAAAGGAAACTGTATGGAATGATTCGCAGTACTTTTGTTTTGAAGCAATGGAAGAAACTGAATTCTTGTACAAGGAATTTGGAGTTGATGGTTATCATAACGGTGTATTGACTGATGTTGATAACAAGCCTCTTGATTTCTATAAGAGCATTTATTCTCCCGGTGGTAATTCATATTACCTAGAAAACCAACAGATATCTGGTGGAAACTATTATGGTGATGGTAATAAACATCGTGTACGTGGCATGACTCTTGACACCATTGTACATTTTAATAATTTCCCTATGCCTAATCTTATCAAGATGGATGTTCAGGGCGCAGAACTTGATATCGTTTTGGGTGCAACAAAGTGTCTACAACATGCTGATGATCTTATTCTTGAGTTACAGGATGTTGATTACAACATGGGCGCACCAAAGTCTAAGGAAGTCATTGACTATTTGCGTCATATAGGATATGAACTTGTTGGAACAGGACCTTTCTGTTTAGGTGCATTCGATGCTGACTATCATTTTAAGAGGATTAAATGATTTATGTTCTGATCATCGTAACCAATGTTCACAATGGTGTTGTAGTCTCTCAACAAGAATATACAAATAAAGATTCTTGTGAGATTGCTGCTACTTTTGTACATCAAGCTTTTAGAGATATTAAAGGTTCGTGGTCGAATCGTTCTGATGTACAAACCCGTTGCGTTTTAAAAGGATAAAGTAAAATGGTAACTATTAAAACAATAGCTGATATCAGAGCAGTCAATTATTGGGGGTGGGTTAATTCACCTCCCCCATTTCATAAAGCTAAAAGTTGGGATATTGTTAGACATGAAATTCAAATAAAAGACCCATCAGGTAAATGGACTCCTATTGAAGTTATTGATGTTAATGAGGAGGGGCAAGATGAATCGCAGAGCCTTCTTTAGTTTTCTTCCTGCAGCCCCTATTGGTATGGTGATGGCTGCAGAAGCAATGGCAAAAGCACCACCAGCATCAATGGCTCCTGATAAGGTATTGATGACTTTGGCTGCACATAAGCCACCGCCGCCTCCACCTCCTCCAGTAAAGTATCCACAATGGAATGAATTCTCTGTGAGCATTCCAAAAGAATATGTTGATAGCTATTGTGTTGCTAGTTTCCCTGTAAGTAATAAGTTGGTCATCGGTAAAGGAATGGAAGTAGAGGCAGATCATAACTTTGACTCTGAAACCAAAGTAGCCATGTCTGTTGGTAAGGATGGGCATCTTTGGTTGAAGATCAATGATGAATGGAAAAGGATTGTGACAGAATGAAAATCAATACTGAATGTTCATTTCTCAAGCCAGAAATGATTGAGACTATTGAAAAGAAGTACAATGCAAAGTATGTTCTCGAATCGTGTATCAAGGGTAGCTCTGGTGAATGGTGTAATTTCCCAGCTGCTATCTTTTATACGGATGAAGCACATCCTCATGGTTCAAATTATTTTGCTATGTACATTCATCCTCACCGTGGTGGATTGATGATCTCTAATGGCTTCACTGCTTCTGTTCCTACGTATACAGGCGCACTAGTAGAAGATGAAGTTATCTATTCACGATATCGTTGGGATTATCGTCAAAAGAATGATGTTGATGTTGATGGTGGACGAGATTACTTCAAGACCACAGCACATCCAGAAAATTGGGTTAAGTTTAAAATAGTCAAAGACAAACTAGAGATTATTGAGAAGATAAATTTTGGGGATTTTATTGAGGGAGCATAAATAGGATAAACAGAGGATTATTCTATGGCACTATTATTAAATCAACCAGATAACATCAATTTTCTTTCACCATTAGGATTCAGGTTTACGCTTGCAAGAGCGCCTAACCTGAATTTTTTTGCTACTGATGTCAACCTTCCTTCACTATCTCTTGGATTTATTGAAGTACCAACACCATTTAAGATATTGGATTTTGCTGGTGATCGTCTTGATTATGGTGATCTTCAAATTACATTCAAGGTAGATGAAGATTTTCAAAATTATTTTGAAATGTATAATTGGATTATTGCTCTTGGATTTCCTGATGAGTTTGGTCAATACAAACGTGTTGCAGCTGCGGACCCCGGTGAAAAAGAAAATATTTTTTCTGATGCAACATTAACAATTATGAATAGTGGTATGGTTCCAAATATTGAAGCTAGATTTCAAGACTTGTTTCCAGTATCATTAAGTGATATAAACTTCACATCATCTGATTCGGATGTGAACTATGTGACTAATACAGTTTCCTTTAAATATAAACTATTCACATTACATAAAGTATAGGATTTATTATGAAGCTTGATGATATCCACGATATGTGGGATATAGATTGTGATATTGATCGTACTGAACTTGGAAATGAAAGCCTAAAGCTTCCCAAGATGCATAGTAAGTATCTTCGTATTTTCTCTGATGAGAATATGCTATTAAAGAAGCTTGAACAAGATCGTAAACAGTTTATTAAGTTGAAATACGATTACTATCGTGGTATAATGCCATCAGAAGAATTAAAGGAACATGGATGGCAACCATTTCAGCTGAATGTGTTAAAGTCAGATGTTCCTATGCATATTGAAGCAGATCAAGATATTATTAATCTTAATCTAAGGATTGCTATGCAGCAAGAAAAAGTAGATGTACTAGAATCAATTATTAAATCAATTAAAGATAGAGGATTTCAGATTAAGAATGCAATTGAATTTGAAAAATTTAAAGTAGGTGCGTGACAAGTTATATGTCAGCAAAGTAAATGAAGTATATGCAAGAGTAACATGTGAACCATCTGTTGCACAGGAACTTTGTGACAATTTTACATTTACAGTTCCCGGTGCTAAGTTTATTCCAGCTGTTCGTAATAAATTTTGGGATGGAAAGATAAGACTTTATAATACAATGACTGCGTTGTTGTATTTTGGTTTGATAAAAGAAGTATTGTCATTTGCAGCATCTAGAGATTATGATGTAGAGTATGATGACAACTGCAAACCAAACTTAACTACACTTACTAATTCAGAGATACAAGAATTCCTTGATGATTGTGGGTTGACACTGACTCCCCGTGACTATCAGATTGACGCCTTTCGTCATGCAATCAAGTGTGACAGAGGCGTTTTTTTATCGCCAACTGCTTCTGGCAAATCATTTATCATCTATCTATTGACGAGGTATTATAATGCACGGACTCTTATTATTGTTCCAACTACTTCTCTGGTTTCTCAACTTGCTTCTGATTTTGCCGATTATGGTTTTGTATCTGATGAGTTCGTTCACAGAATCTACGAGGGACAAGATAAACAAACGGATAAACCTATTACAATCTCCACATGGCAGTCGATATATAAACTTCCTAAAAGCTATTTCGAACAATTTAACCTGGCCATAGGTGATGAAGCCCATTTGTTTAAAGCAAAATCTCTTACTACAATAATGGAGAAGATGGGCAACTGTAAATATCGTTTTGGTTTTACTGGCACTCTAGATGGTTCACAAACAAACAAGATGGTTCTTGAAGGATTGTTTGGTCCTGTATTTACAGTAACGACTACAGCTGAATTGATGGAACAGAATCATGTTGCTAATTTAAAAATAAAAGCAATTGTTCTTGCATACAAAGAAGAAGAAAAAAAACTTGTAAAGAATATGACTTATCAGGATGAAGTTGATTTCATTGTAAGGCATGATGGACGTAACAAATTTATTCGCAATCTTGCACTTTCTTTAGAAGGAAATTCACTTATTCTCTTTCAATTTGTTGAAAAGCATGGTAAGATGTTATTTGATATGATAAAGGATAAAGATGAAAGTAGACCTATATTTTTCATACATGGAGGTATTGACGGTGATGAACGAGAAGCAATCCGACACATTGTCGAACGAGAATCCAATGCTATTATTGTTGCCAGTTACGGTACATTCTCAACAGGTGTTAACATACGCAATCTTCATAATGTTGTGTTTAGCTCTCCGACTAAATCTCGTGTAAGAACGTTACAATCTATTGGTAGAGGATTACGTATTGGATCAGAAAAAACTGATGTAGTAGTATATGATATTGCTGATGATTTGAAGTATAAAACTAAAATGAATTTCACCCTTTTACATTTTATGGAACGTCTAAATATCTATAACAGTGAAAGCTTTGATTACAAAATTTATAATGCGAGTATTTAAAAATGACAGAAATCCCAGAAGTAGCAAAAGAAGTTCGTAAAGAAAGAGTGAAGAAGCCAAGCATACATTATATTGATAATAAGAAATTTTATACAGCTATCATTCAACATAAAAATGATTGTGCTGCGGCAGTTGAAAAAGGTGAAGAACATCCTCGTATTTCACCTTATATTGGCGAATGTCTTTACAAGATTGCAACCCGTCTATCACTAAAGCCAAACTTTATCAGTTACACATACCGTGATGAAATGATTTCAGATGGGTTAGAAAATTGTATTAATTATTTAAATAACTTCAATCCAGAAAAATCTACGAATCCATTTGCCTATTTCACGCAAATCATTTGGTATGCGTTCTTGAGGCGTATTGACAAAGAGAAGAAACATCTGTATATAAAACAGAAGACTTTAGAAAATTTCTATTTTGAGGGTATGTTGGCTGAACAATCTATTGGTGATGAGAAGACAGTTACCGTAAATCTAGATAACGATTATATGCAGAATCTTGTCAAGTCTTATGATAAAAAACAATCAGAGAAAGCTACTAAGCGCAAAGACAAGAAAATTGGAGTGGAGAAGTTTTATGAATAAAGATAATATGTACTTGGTTCCACCAAGTGTCACAGATATTGTAGAAAAGATTAGTTCCCCCCATGCTCATCCTAATGAGAAAATGAATTATCTTCTTAGGCTTGAAGCTATTCGTGATTATACTATTGCAGCAATCACTAAGCATAATAGTAATACTCAAAGGAATAATGTTTTCTCAATTAAAAAGAATGCTCGATGAAAATTGCATTGATAACAGATACGCATTGGGGGGTCAAGAATGACTCCCCTGTTATGCTAGATCACATGAAGGAATTCATTAATGAGACCTTTTTCCCGTATCTTCGTAGACACTCTATCAAATCTGTTGTCCATCTTGGTGATCTTGTTGATCGCCGTAAGTATATTAATATCAACACTGCTAAAAGATTGAGAGAAGATTTTCTTGATCCTATTGCTCATATGGATTTGGATTTTCATATCATTGCTGGTAATCATGATACTTACTATAAGAACACAAACAATGTGAATTCATTGAGTGAGTTGGTTAAGTATCAATATCAAAAATTTTATGTTATTGATGATGTTCCATACCCTAAGCGTTATGGTGATACTAATATTCTATTGACACCATGGATTTGTGATGAGAACCGTGAAACTTCGTTGAGGACTATTAATGAAACGTATTGTCCAATTCTTTTTGGTCATTTGGAACTGTCAGGGTTTCCAATGTATGTTGGTGCGCCTCCGTCAGACGGTGATGACCCTAGCATTTTTAGCCGTTTTGATACCGTTTGCAGTGGGCATTACCATCATCGTAGTAGCCGTAGTAATATACATTATCTTGGTTCTCCTTGCGAGTTTACTTGGGCTGACTATAATGACAGGAAAGGTTTCCATATCTTTGACACGGAAACCAGAGAACTAATGTTTATTGAGAATCCAAAGACCATGTTTGAAAAAGTATTTTATGATGATGCTACTCTTGGTCATGAGCCAGAAGGGATTGATCTTTCATATTTTGAAGGAAGGCATGTGAAGGTCATTGTTAAAAATAAACTTGATCCTTATAGGTTTGATATGTTTATTGGTCAGCTTGAAAAACGTGGTGTCCATGACTTGCAAGTAGTTGAAGATCATTTAAACTTGAATCTTGAAGAAGATGCTGATATAATAAATGAAGCAGAAGACACAATGTCTATCCTTCGTAAGTATCTTACTAGCATGAGTGCTAATACAGATATTAAAGTCAGAGTGGAAAAGATCGTCACTGATCTTTATACAAAAGCCCAAACCATAGAGTGAGGTTCCCTTGATTATTTTTAAAACTTTGAAGTGGAGGAACTTTCTTTCCACGGGCAATAGCTTTACCGAAATTCAACTTGATAAATCAAACACAACATTGATCGTTGGTGAGAATGGATCAGGCAAATCAACAATGCTTGATGCGCTTTCGTTTGCTTTATATAACAAGCCATTTCGTAAAATTAATAAACCTCAGTTGCTTAACTCTATCAACAAGAAAGAACTTGTTGTAGAGGTTGAATTTTATATTGGCTCTGCTTCATATAAGATTGTTCGTGGTATCAAGCCTACTGTGTTTGAGGTATATAAGAACGATAATCTTTTAAATCAAAATGCTGAATCAAAAGACTATCAGGAAATTCTTGAGACGCAGATTCTCAAGTTAAATCATAAGTCTTTCTGTCAGGTAGTTGTTCTGGGCTCTGCATCTTTTACTCCTTTTATGCAGTTAGCAGCACAAGCACGTAGAGAAGTGATTGAAGACCTTTTGGATATTCAAATCTTCTCTACAATGAATTCTCTGCTTAAAGAAGATATGGCTGATAACACTATGTCGCTTAAACAAGCAGAGTATAATTATAGTCTCACAACAAATGCAATTGAAATGCAGAATCTACTCGCATCTAAGATGCGTGATAATACTACTGAACAGATAGAGAAAATTAATAAAGAAATTCTTCTTACTGATGCCGCTCTTGAAATGGAAACATTCAAGATTGTTGAAATTGATACAGATATAGGAAATCTTTTAAGAAGTATTGATGATGAGACAAAGATTCGTAATAAGTATCAGAAACTTCTCATTCTTGAACAACAATTGATTGATAAAATTAGAAAGTTAAAAGCTGATATCATATTCTTTGATGATCATGATAACTGTCCTACATGCAAGCAAGTCATTCAAAATGATTTTAAATGTGAAACTGTTGATGATAAGACAAAAAATATTGAAGAAGTGCAATATGGGCTTGATCAATTGAAAGAAGAATTGATGAATCTTTCTAATGAAATCAAGCAGATTGATTCTATCAAGAAAGATATTACTAACCATAAAATTGAACAAGCGGCACATATCAATACAGCAAATGGGCATAAGTCATATATTATCAAACTTAATAAGAACAAAGAAGAACTTAATAAGAAAACTGATGACCCTGTTTCAGAAGAAACAATTAAACAACTTGAAATTCAGTTACAGAATAATATTGAAGAGAAGAATGAATTAGCAAGAGCTAAAGATTCATTACAGATTGCTTCTCTTATCTTGAAGGATAGTGGAATCAAAGCACGTATCATCAAGCAGTATGTTCCTGTGATTAATAAGCTTATCAATAAGTATCTTTCTGCTATGGATTTCTTTGTTCAGTTTGAATTGGACGAGACATTTAATGAAAAAATTAAGTCTCGCTTTCGTGATGAATTTTCTTATGCCTCATTCTCTGAGGGTGAGAAAATGCGTATCAATCTAGCTATTCTATTTACATGGAGAGCGGTTGCGAAGATGCGTAATAGTGCCAGTACAAATATTCTAATCATGGATGAGGTGATGGATAGCTCACTTGATGTTAATGGAACAAATGAATTCATGAAGATACTTTTGAGCTTGACAAGTGATACAAATACGTTTATCATAAGCCACAAGACTGACCAATTGTTTGATAAATTCAACCAAGTGATCAAGTTTGAAAAGAGTCAAAACTTTTCTAGGATAGTATAAGGAGAATCCAATGAACATTAAAGATATTAAAAAAGATGAACGACCGGGATTTAGATTAGGAAATTATTTTGTAACTTTCCCTGATGATGAATTTGTTAAAGAAGATGAAGAAACTGGCAGACTATATATTTTGACAGACATATATAGGATTGACAATGACAGCACAACAGCGTATAAGCTACAAGAGTCAGAAATCACTCCTGCAATAGAAAAGATGATTTCTGATGAAGTGAACCGCCTTCTGCTTGAAGGTATTGAATTTGACAAGAGCGACAAGGAAGTTTGATATGAGTATGTTTACTGATGTAAGAGCTTTTCATAGGGCTTTTGAACAACGTGTTGGTGATAAGCCAGAGCTTCCTGATCCGGCAGAACGTGACCTTCGTGTTAAACTTCTTCGTGAAGAGTTTAGAGAATATATTGATGCAGAAACTGATCATGATATTGTCGAAATTGCTGATGCCCTTGCTGACATTATCTATATTGTATGCGGAACTGCTGTTTCTTATGGTATTCCTCTTGATGATATTTTTGAAGAAGTTCATGCATCAAACATGGCAAAGCTTGTTGATGGTAAGGTTATTCGTAGGGCTGATGGAAAGATTCAAAAGCCAGAAGGATGGGAACCTCCTGATATTGAAAGAATTTTGAGAGACGCTATTACTTTGTGAAAGGATTTATATTATGGTAAAGAAAGATAGGGCGTATAAGCAAGTAGAAGAAGCTTATGAAAATATCCCACAACCAGAAGTAAACTTTAATTTTGTTCCTACAGATGTGACATCATTTAATTTTGGTGATAAGTATGTTCCTACAAGGGAAGGTACTAATTTTTGTTATAAGTATGCAGAGGGCAATATCATCAATGATTTCAAGGATTACATTGATTCAACCTATTCACAACATTACAAGACTGACGAAGAATCAGTCGAATGCTTTGATGCGTGGATTGCACTTGGTGACTCTACCCCAACATTCAGGAACACTGCAATCAAATACCTCTGGCGTTATGGTAAAAAGAACGGAAACAACAAAGCAGACTTGATGAAGACGCTACATTATGTTATGATGTGTCTTTATGTTGATCATTATAAAGGAAAACAATAATGGAAATTAAAATTGATATTGAAAAGTTGAGGAATAGAAAGTTATTTGTTGCCACTCCAATGTATGGTGGTAATGCCTCTGGCATCTATACTAGGTCTATGTGTGACTTGACTGCATTGTGTGTTAAGCATGGGATTGAAGTTCGTTCATATTTTCTTTTTAATGAGTCGCTAATTACTCGTGCAAGAAACTATTGTGTTGATGAATTCTTGCGTTCTGATGCTCATCATCTTATGTTTATTGATGCTGATATTGGATTTGATCCAAAGGATATTATTGCTCTGATGGCTCTTCAAGATGAAGACTCTGGTTATGATGTTATCGCTGGTCCTTATCCTAAGAAGTGCATCACATGGGAAAAGATCATGCAAGCAATTGACAAGGGTGCTGCAAAGGAAAATCCATCTGCCCTTGAAGATTTTGTTGGTGACTTTGTTTTCAACCCTGCAATGGAGCCCGGTGAATCTAGCAAAACAATTAGACTTGACGAACCCGCAGAAGTGTTAGAAACTGGCACTGGATTTATGATGATTCGTCGTCCTACATTCGAAAAGTATAAGCAGCATTATCCTCAGTATTCGTACAGACCAGATCATGTTCGCACTGCAGAGTTTGATGGTTCTCGTGAAATCCATGCATACTTTGATTGTATCATTGATCCCAAGACTCGTCGTTATCTTTCAGAAGATTATATGTTCTGTCAGAATGTTCGTCAGATGGGTTTGAAGGTTTGGTTGTGCCCATGGATGCACTTGCAACATGCTGGTACGTATGTGTTTGCTGGTAAGCTTCCTGCACTTGCATCTGTTGGTGCATCTGCTACAGCTGATGCTGGTCTCTTGAAGAGCCAGAGAAATGCAAAGACACCTACTCCTGTTGAAGTACTTACTGCTTCGCCTGAACTATTGAAGAAGTTCCGTCCTGTTTAAACCGTGAAAAGGAATACTATATTATGAAAATCAGTGAGAATACTATCAATATCTTGAAAAACTTTTCCAACATCAATGGTTCTATTTTGGTGCGACCGGGAAATGTTTTGACTACTGTTGGAACACAGAGGACAATTTTTGCAACTGCTACTGTTGAGGAGGAGTTTCCTCAACAGTTTGCAATCTACGAACTACCAAAGTTTCTTGGTATCTTGTCTCTGTTCCATGATCATGATATTACATTTGGTGAAAATCAATTGACAATCGTAGGTGGCAATCATATTGTGAATTTCACATATGCTGATGTATCTACTATTATTTCACCTCCAGTTGATAAGAAGATTGTTGTTGATCCAGCGGAGATTGAATTTTCAATTAATCATTTTGATTTCCACAAGGTTCTTAAGGCTGCAGCAATTCTTCAAGTTCCTAACATTGCAGTTGTTGGTGATGGTGAAACTATCAAGGTATCTGCCGTCAACTCTAAGAATCCAACATCTGATACATTCAGTATTGAAGTTGGTGCTACAGACAAGAGATTTAATATGGTATTCCGTGTTGAGTATCTTGTTAAGTTGCTACCTCTGAGTTATAATATAAAGATTAACTCAAAGGGCATCTCATCTTTCACCGATAATAATATTCAGTATTTTATTATGACTGAGAGTAACGAGTCCGTCTTCAACTCTTGATAGGAAAAACAAATGCGTGAAGAATTTCTATGGGTAGAAAAATATCGCCCTAAGACTATTGACGAATGCATTCTCCCTGATGGTCTCAAAGAGACTTTCAGGGCTTTTATTGCACAAAATGATATCCCTAATCTAATCTTGTCTGGTGGTGCTGGTGTTGGTAAGACAACAGTTGCTCGTGCTATGCTAGAACAGATTGATGCTGACTATATTGTAATTAATGGGTCTATGAATGGAAATATTGACACTCTCCGAACTGAAATCCTCAACTTCGCTTCTACCGTATCTTTCACGGGTAGACGCAAGTACGTCATTCTTGACGAGGCGGATTACCTCAATGCAAATTCCACCCAACCAGCCTTGCGAAATTTTATGGAAGAATTCTCTGGAAATTGTGGTTTCATTCTCACCTGTAACTTTAAAAACAGAATTATTGAACCGCTACATTCTAGGTGCTCTGTTATAGAGTTTAAGATTACCAAGGATGATCTGCCCAAACTTGCTTCTCAATTTATGAAGAGGATTATACATGTTCTCAATACTGAGCGAATTACTTTTGATAAGTCTGTTATCGCTGAACTTATTTCTAAGCACGTACCTGATTGGCGAAGAGTTATCAACGAACTCCAAAGATACTCCGTTAATGGTTCTATTGATACTGGTATTTTTGTCAACCTCTCAGCTGATAATATCAAAACTCTGGTTCGTCATTTAAAGAATAAAAACTTTAATGAAATGCGTAAGTGGGTAGGTGAGAATATTGACACTGATACTACTACGCTATTCAGGAAGATTTATGATATGTCAGAGGATGTGGTCAAGTCTAACTCTATTCCAGAGTTGGTATTGATCTTGGCTGAGTATCAGTATAAGGCTGCATTCGTGGCTGATCCTGAAATCAACTTGGTTGCTGCATTTACCCGTATTATGATTGACATAGAGTTTGAATGATGAACCCATTTGATTTTGTTAAAGCAATCAATGAAACCAAACAAGACTTGATCAGGAACTCTGAAAACCCTGATCTTGCAGAAACCTTCTATAAGCCTTATCTAGTCAATAAGGCTTTTTCTTATTTTAAAGATACTGTTATGTACGCCAATGAGATTAACATGTATCCCAATACAGATAACAAACTTCAAAATGATTATTACCTAAATAGTATACGAAAAGGCAAAAGGTATTCTAAGTGGCATAAAAAAGAAGAAGACGATAAGATTGAAGCCATCATGGAATATTATAACGTAAACTATGCAAGGGCTCGTGAGATTAGTAATGTACTGACTGATGAGCAATTGGACCTGATAAAAAGAAAATTAATAAAAGGTGGTAATAATGTTCAATCTCAATCAATTGGTGGAGGTTAGTCTAAAAAACCCAGAAGATTTCTTAAAGATCAAAGAAACTCTTTCTCGCATAGGTCTAGCTTCAAAAAAAGAAAATACTCTCTATCAATCTTGCCACATTCTCCACAAGCAGGGCAAATACTACATAGTTCATTTCAAGGAACTATTTTTGCTAGATGGCAAGGATTCTACTTTGGCAGAAGGAGACATTGCCAGACGCAACAGGATTGTCACTCTTTTAGAAGAGTGGGAATTGTTAGATATTGTCAATCCAGATAAAATTGAGGACTTGCAATCTCCTCTGAATCAGATTAAGATCATTCCTTTTAAGGAAAAGGACAAATGGAATCTGGTCACAAAATACACAATTGGTAACAAATATTAATAAAAAAATTATTTAAAATAGCTCCTTCGGGGGCTATTTTTTTGTTGACATGGTGTTTGAGGTGGGCTATAAAAGGTCATGAACAACGGAGATACGGACATGCTTTGGATCAATGAAATCATGAAGCTTCTGAACTGTGACAATAATACCGCTTGGACGGTGTACAATCACATGGTGCTTGACTTCTCTGAGTGTACAAATGAGCAATTTGAGCGTGAGGCTCAATTCATCTACTTCCAGATTGTCTCTCGTGAACAGGAGAAATTGTCATGAACCGCACCAACTGGAAAATCGGTAACTACATCAACGAACTGATCTATCTTGCTGAAATCTCTGAGGTTCCCGGCTCTATTGAGACAATTCAAGTTCTCTTGAGGGAAATGTGGGATAAATTCCCTCAAGAGTGTGAATATAATTACGTTTCCAAACCAAAAACGGTTGACATTTATTGCTAATGGAGATACGCATGTCAGACAGAGAAAACTGGACCTTCAACGACTACTATGAACAACTCATCTATCTAGATGAAATGCTTAACATTTCTGGGGTAGAAGACATGCGTATGACCATCATGATTGAAGTTTGGGAAAAATACCCTGAACAATGTGAAGAAAATGGGCTTTGGAATCCAAATAATTTAAAAGAATGAGTTGACAGGTTCTCAAGATATGCTAATATCAATCATCAACTGATGGAGACACCACATGCTTACCAAGACCACCCTCATCAACATGATTGACACTGCCGATCAGGAGAAGCTGGCTCGTATTGTTGGACGGGCTTGTGTTGCTCTCTTCCGCCGCCAGACTGAGGATGAGAAGGCTATCAATGCTGCAACGCACAATAACAACCGTGGTTTCACTCAGGGTGATGCTCGTCAGGGTTCTATCACTGCCAAGTATTTCATCAAGAATGGCACTTTGCTGGATTGGCAAGTGAACCAGTGGCTCCGCAAGGATGTGCGTGGCACCCCCCGTATCGTGAAGTACTGGAAGCAGTTGGCAGAGGAGGCGGCTAAAAAAGCCGCCGCATGATAAGGAGAAAATGATGAGCAATGTTGTTCAATTCCCAAAGATGGTAGAACCTACTGTTGACCCTCTTGAAGTTGAGGTTTACCAATCTGACACAGGACAAAAGTATCTGTCAGTCTTAAAGAAGTACTTGACAAAGGATGACTATGAGTGCATTCTTCTTTCCGTGATGGACGAAGAATATTATAATGAAGCAGAACAGCAAATAAAAGATATCATTGATATCTACTTCAAATATGACAACTAAGGAGAGAACCTATGCCTAACTGGTGCGACAATTCAATTTCTATTTCACATGAAGACCCTGCTATGATGGAGCGTCTTGATAAGGCGTTCAAGGATGGAAAGTTCTTGAATGAGTTTGTTCCTTGTCCTGATGATCTTCTGGTTGAAGTTTCTACGGGTCCTGATTACATGACTCGTAATGAGGCGCATGAGGCTGCAAACATTGAAAAGTATGGTCATGCAAGCTGGTATTCATGGCGCATTGAAAATTGGGGAACTAAGTGGGAAATAAGTGAAGGTGAGTTTGATTACGATCCTGAGACCAAATCAGCCACAGGATGGTTCCAATCCGCATGGTCGCCCCCTGTGACAGCCATGGAGGCTCTGACAGAGCTTGGCTTCATTGTTGAGCTTAAGTACCGTGAAGAAGGCATGTCTTTCGTTGGTGCATACACCAGCGAAGATGGCGATGAATGTTTCAATGTTGACTTTGAAGATGAGGATTGGCGTTATTGCATTCCTCAGAACTTGATTGATGATTTCAATCTTGAAGAGGACTACGAGAACTGGCTGGAATGGAATAAGGACGAAGAAGACGAAGATGATGACGACTCTGAGGAGGTAGCAAAGGGTGATGATGGAAGCTAATTCCTACCCATTCAGTGTTTATGTGACAGACACATTTGGTGGTGGAAAAGTATACACTGTAACAAACTCTGTTACAGACACAATACTCTTCACCACCACTCAAAAAAAAGTTTTAAAAAAGGTGCTTTCTTCCATCTTTTTTAAAAAAAGTAGTTGACTCCTGAATGCCTCTGGTCTAATATGATTATGTTGAGTCAAGGGACTCACGAACTGAAAGGAACTTGGTTATGGCGCATAATGTTGAGACGATGGCTTACGCTGGCGAAACCCCTTGGCATGGTCTGGGCAAGAGTGTCCATCATGACCTGACCCCTGATCAGATGCTCAAGGAAGCTGATTTGGATTGGACGGTTGAGAAGGTCCCCACTTTCATCACCCGCAAGGGCAAGAAGATCATTACTGAGACTCAGGCTCTGGTTCGCTCTTCTGATGACAAGATTCTTTCTATGGTTTCTTCTGATTGGAAGCCTGTTCAGAATCAGGAAGCTTTCGAATTCTTCAATGACTTCGTGATGGCTGGTGATATGGAGATGCATACCGCTGGTTCACTTCGTGAGGGCAAGAATGTTTGGGCTCTCGCCAAGGTGAAGGATAGCTTTGAAATTCTTGGGGGTGATCGTGTTGACTCTTACTTACTCTTCAGTAATCCTCATGAGTATGGCAAGTCCATTGATATTCGCTTTACTCCCATTCGTGTGGTATGTAATAACACGCTTACTCTTGCTCTTGGCACTTCTAGCGATCTCATGGTTAAGCTTAACCATCGTCGCAATTTTGATGCCGAAATGGTTAAGCGTACCTTGGGTATAGCGCACACCAAGATGGACACCTATAAGGAAACTGCAGAGTTTCTTGCTTCTCGTCAGTACAATGAGGAAAACCTCACTGAGTATCTGCAAACCATCTTCCCGTCTGTTTCTAAGGAAACCAAGAAGGTTCTTTCTCGTCCTGCTAATCAGGTCATGGAAGTTCTGGATACCCAGCCGGGGGCTGAGTTTGGCAAGGGTTCATGGTGGCAAGCTTTCAATGCCGTGACCTACACCACTGACCATCTGCTTGGTCATAACCCTGAGACCCGTTTGCAGTCTGCATGGTATGGTCCTAATCGCAACCGCAAGGTTCTGGCTCTGGAAAAGGCAGTGGAATACGCTGACGCCTAAACAAAAACGGGGGAGAGAAATCTCCCCCTCCCTCATCTTTTAAAAATTAAAAATGGAGAAATAAAATGGATAGCATGGCTGTTATCGTTACTTGTGTAAATCCAAATGATCCAACTGATATTGATCCATCTATTGAAGGTTTTTACAATTCATTGGAAGATGCTCTAGAGGTAGTTAATGATTTTACTATTAATAAATGTAAGAATTCTACAGTCTATGAACTTCTTATTCAATATTTTGAAAACGAAAAAAATATTTCTCGTGAAAGCGCAGTAAAATATGTTGATAAAACATATGTAATGACTCCTCTTATTGTTGGGCTTCCCAACAAGACAGATTTTACTCTCCACTAAAAAAAGGATATTGATAATGAGTGATGTGAATAAGGATCAGTTGCTTGGATACATTGATCGTATTGAGCGATTGGATGAAGACAAGCGAGCAATCTCTGAGGATATCAAGGAGATTTATATTGAAGTGAAGTCTGCTGGATACGATGTAAAGATTGTCCGCAAGATTATTTCCATCCGTCGCAAGACAAAGGAACAGCGTCAAGAGGAAGAGACCCTTCTTGATCTTTACATGCAGTCCATTGGTATGGCATAATGAAAAAAGAGATCAATGGTTTTGTGATCAAACCTCCAGTAAGCAAAGCTGCATGGTGGGGAATGAGTTATCAAACCTTTGGTCTCACCACTATGGAAACATGGGTTCGTCATTGTCAAAGCACATATGACGACCCAGATATCTCAAGAAAGATTCAAGCTTGGCATGATCGTGGATACAGGATACGTAATGCAACTTTGATTCAATACACGGAACCAGAAGATGAATGATTCTTTCCCCCGTACATATGATGTACTCAAAGCCAAACGAAAAGAGTTGAGTGAAGCAGAATGGAATGACAAAGACGCAGAAAAATTGAAGATTGAAATAAAAAATTTGGAACGATTGATTTCAGTTGGAGAAGACTTTATTATTCCGTTCTAAATAACAATAGGCGTGTAGCTCAACGGTTAGAGCCGACCGCTCATAACGGTCTGGTTGGGGGTTCGATTCCCTCCACGCCTACCAATTTTATTAAACATGGAGACTTAAAATGGCTGACCTAAAAGAAAAGACTTTCGGATATGTTGTTGAGTTTGACAAGATGCTTAACAAGGGCACGTTGAACGGTCTCACCATTAAGGATAGAGTGCATTTTGCAACTGAGAAAGATGCGTTGTCTTGGGTTCGTGATGTTCAGAACTTTGACAAAGACAATGTGTTCACACACTTCAAGATAAAGGGGGCGGTGTGAGCCGCCCCAATTATTATTAGCTAAATCTTTTACGTCCAACTGGTGCAGATGCTACAGGTTCAGCAACTACTGGTGCTGGTGTAGGATCAGGAATTGGTGCTGGAGGTGGAGTATATACTGGTTCAGGTGCTGGCGGTGGAGGTGGTGGAGATTCAATCTTTGCGACCTTCTCTTGTGTTCTTCCATAAGCAGCAACACCTAGAACTGCACCCATAGCAAGATGGAACAATCCACCATTGTCTAGTGTGAGTGACTTCCAAGGTATCAGTGGAGTCTTTGTTATAATAGAAAATGCTACATTCATAATAGGACCAATAACAAAATCAAAAAAACATATAGCCATATATGTCCAACCCATAAAGGGTCTCCACTTCGCAGTAGCAAAATCTTCGGTAGGTTTATTTGGTTCATCAGCCATATTTTTTATCCTCTACTCTTGATTTTTGCTTCAATCCAACCTAAATATAATATGCCGTTGCATAGTTGGACGGCATATTTATGTATCTCGCTAACATAGGAGAAATGAGATGACCAATACACCATATAGATTCGATCACACATTTTCTGATCTTGCCAAGTTCGATAAGTTTTTTGTTGGGGCTGACAAGATTGTTCAGAAGATGAACGAAACCTACGATCACATTCAGAAGACAGCTGGGAATGGATATCCTCCATTCAATCTCAAGAAGACAGACGATAATGTTTATGTTGTCGAACTTGCAGTTGCTGGATTTGGTAAGCAGGATATCGAACTAACTCTTGAAGAGAACAAGCTTGTCGTCAAGGGTCAAACCACACTTGATACACTCACCTCTGATGGTGTTGATGTACAATATCTTCATAAGGGAATTGCAGATCGTGCGTTTACCCGTACCTTCGCTCTTAATGATAATGTTGTTGTGAACAATGCTGCTATGGTAAATGGTATCCTCAAGATTTGGCTTGAGCATATTATTCCAGAACACAAGAAACCCAAGAAGATTGATATCACCGACGATGTTGCAGCACCTGTTGCTACAAAGAAGTCAACGAAGCAATTTATCGCAGAATAAAAATAAATGATAAAAGAATGGATGGACTACTGGCTGGAAGAAGTTTCAGCCAGCACAAGATATTACCGTATCGTAAATGAACTATCTAGATTGTCTGATAGAGAACTTGCTGATATCGGAATTAGCCGTGGGGATATCTTGTACTTAGCAATGGAAAATTACAAGAAATAATACTTTAGGGGGCTTCGTTGCCCCCTAATTTTTAGCTTGCATATTGGCTCACTTTGGTATAAGGTATTCGTATGAGCAAATTTTACACACATGCACACCTCCATTTCGACAACATCCTGCTTCGTGGATACGATGGTGGGCAACGTATCTTTGAGAAGATACCTTGCAAGCCGTATCTGTTTGTGAATAGCAATAACCCAAATCTCGTGGATGAGATTGAATTTAGAACGCTCAAGGGTGATGCAGTCAAGCGCATTGATTTTGATTCACCAAAGGATGCTCGTGATTATGTAAAGCAATATGGCGAGGTTTCCAACTTTGCGATCTATGGCATGACACAGTTTGTCTACCCATTCATCAATGATTATTATCCCGGTGAAATTGATTATGACCCTAAGCAAATCTCTATCGTCAATATTGATATTGAGGTTGCAGCTGATGAGGGATTTCCTAACATTGAGACTGCAGATAAAGAGATCACTGCAATCACAATGAAGAAGGACAACATATATGTTGTGTTGGGTTGTGGTGACTTTGAAAACACCAATGAGAATGTGAAGTACTTCAAGTGCAAGGATGAAGAATCTTTGCTCATCAAATTTCTTGACCTATGGCGCATGAGGTGGTTTCAGCCTGATGTTGTAACTGGCTGGAACGTAGAGTACTTCGATATTCCATACATCATCAATCGTGTTCGTAATCTGCTTGGTACAGAAATGGCTAAGAAGATTTCGCCATGGGGTATCATTGAAGAACGTGAGGTAGAGAGATTTGGTTCTGTTCAGAAATCATATCTACCTATTGGTATTACCATTCTTGATTATCTACAACTCTATAAGAAGTTCACATTCACCAATCAAGAATCATATCGTCTAGATCATATCGCACACATTGAACTTGGTGAACGCAAGCTTGATTACTCTGAGTATGAATCACTGTTTGATTTGTATAAGAAAAATTATCAGCTTTTCATTGAGTATAATATCAAGGATGTTGATCTTGTTGGTCGTCTAGATGACAAGCTGAAACTCATTGAACAGGTATTTGCTATTGCGTATGATGCGAAGGTAAACTTTGCTGATGCGTTTACCTCTGTGCGCCTGTGGGATGTGATCATTCACAACTACCTTATCAATCAGCGTATCGTGATTCCTCAGAATAAGAAGACGCATAAGGATGAACAGATTGTTGGTGCATATGTGAAAGACCCCTTGCTTGGAATGCATGATTGGGTTGTATCATTTGATTTGAATTCTCTGTATCCTCATCTGATCATGCAGTACAACATTAGCCCTGAGACTTATCTTTATGAGAAAAGAAATTATCGTAGTATTGATAATCTGTTGTCAGGTGCTTTTGGTGGTTCTGTCACTCAAGGAGAACTGATTGAAAAAAATCATTGCATTGCTGCTAATGGTGCTGTGTACAGTAAAGATAAGCAAGGCTTCCTTCCTACTTTGATGGAGAAGATGTATAATGATCGTGTGGTGTTCAAGCAGCGCATGATTGAAGCTAAGAAGGCACAAGAAGTTTCTCCGTCAGAAGATAATGTGAAGATGATTGCTCGCAATCATAACATGCAATTGGCAAAGAAAATCCAACTCAACTCAGCCTATGGTGCGTTGTCAAATGAGTATTTCCGTTGGTATGATGACAGACTTGCTACTTCTATTACTCTATCAGGTCAGCTTTCAATCAAATGGATTGAAAAAAAGATGAATGAGTTTATGAATAAGGTATGCAAGACAAAGGAAGTTGATTATGTGATTGCATCTGATACTGATTCTATCTATGTAAAGATGGCTGATATGGTAAAGCTTCTCAACACTGATGATCAGATGTTTATTGTTGGTGCTGTTGATGCTTTCTGTGAACAGAAGGTTCAGCCATTCATTGACACATGCTATCAGGAACTAGCAGTCTACATGAATGCATATGCACAGAAGATGCAGATGAAGCGTGAGTCAATTGCTAGTAAGGGTATCTGGACTGCAAAGAAGCGTTACATCTTGAACGTATGGAACAATGAAGGTGTTCAGTACAGCGAACCTAAGTTGAAGATGATGGGCATTGAAGCTGTCCGTTCATCCACTCCACAGGCTTGTCGAGATAATATTAAAAAAGCTATGGGCGTTATTATGTCAAAGACGGAAGATGATATGATAAAGTTCATTGCTGATTTTCGTATTGACTTCAAGAAGCTTTCATTTGAGGAGGTTGCATTTCCCCGTGGGTGTAAGAATCTTTCCAAGTGGTCAGACAAACAAGATATATACAAGTCAGGTACACCAATGCATGTTCGTGCTGCACTTGTATATAATAATCTATTGAAGAAAGAAGGACTAGGCAATCGGTATCCTCTTATCCAAGATGGTGATAAGATCAAGTTCTGTTATATGAAATTGCCCAATCCTCTCAGAGAAAATGTCATTGCATGTCATCATAATCTTCCCCGTCAATTGAATCTTGATAGGTACATTGATTATGATCTGCAATATAGTAAAGCGTTTGTTGAACCAATCAAAACAATCTTGGATGCAATTGGTTGGCAAGTTGAGAAGAGAAACACATTAGATGGATTTTGGGAGTAAAAGAAATGACAGATGATTTTGGATTTACGTTTTCTGATAGTCCAGAAGAAACTTCAAAAAAGTTTCAGGCAGACTTGACTGCGAAGGCATCAGATGTTATAAAGTGGAAGAGTAAATGTAGTGAGATGCATAGTATGATCATGCCTCTCTTAAATAATTTAAAAAGAAATCCAGACAAGCCAACGATCAATTGGCCTGATCGGGAAGATAAAATCAACGAGTTTATTAAAAAACTCAATTCAATTCTCGAAAGCTAAGGAAAAATATATGTCGTTAATCAATCGTCTACTCAAGAATTCAAAAATCAAACATGCGTCTGTTATTTCTGAGAGTAAAATCTATGGAAAGAAGGACATGATTCCAACTAGCATTCCTATGCTCAATGTTGCATTGTCTGGAAGCATTGATGGTGGTTTTACTCCCGGTCTTACTGTTCTTGCTGGTCCTTCCAAGCACTTCAAGTCTGCATTCTCTTTGCTAATGGCGGCTGCTTATATGAAGAAGTATCCAGATGCTGTTATGCTTTTCTATGACTCTGAGTTTGGTACACCAGAAGGTTATTTTAAATCTTTTGATATTGATATGGATCGTGTTGCTCATATTCCAATCACTGATATTGAAGAATTGAAATTTGATATTGCAACTCAATTAGAAAATATCCAACGTGGTGAACATGTCATTATTGTTGTTGACTCTGTTGGCAATCTTGCTTCCAAGAAAGAAGTTGAAGATGCAATGGATAGCAAATCTGTCGCTGATATGTCTCGTACAAAAGCTTTGAAATCATTGTTCCGTATTGTCACTCCTAATTTGACAATCAAGGACATTCCTCTTATTATTGTTAATCACACATATAAGACAATGGAAATGTTTAGCAAGGATGTTGTTTCTGGTGGTACTGGTCTCTATTATTCCGCTGATACAATTTGGATTCTTGGTCGTCAGCAAGATAAGGATGCGAAGACAAAGGAAATTGATGGATACAGCTTCATCATTAATGTTGAGAAGTCACGCTATGTGAAAGAGAAGAGTAAGATTCCTATCAATGTCACATATGAAGGTGGTATCAATAAGTGGTCTGGTCTTGTTGAACATGCAGAAGAAGGTAAGTATGTTGTCAAGCCTGTACAGGGTTGGTATCAGAGGTTTGATAATGCCACTGGTGAATTCATTGGTGAGAAAATGCGAATGGCTGATATTGAAAACAATAGTGCATTCTGGAAGAAAATGTTTGAAGAAACTGATTTCGCAGATTGGTTGAAGAACAAGTACACAACTGTTTCTGGTTCCTTGGTTCGTGAGGATGATGAAGATGGCGTATGAGAAGACCACAGAAGTATCCTATAATGGTATAGGGTTTGGTGGACTGTTGACAATCTTGTTCATTGGGCTTAAGCTCACTGGACAAGTTGATTGGGATTGGATATGGGTTGTAGCTCCTTTATGGGCTCCAATCGCAATCGTTCTTGGTTCTATTCTTCTTGTGGGTGCAGGGGTATTCCTGTATGCCTTTCTAGAAGTTTTCTTTAATTACCTTATTGAAAGGAAAAAGAATAAATGATTGAAAAAACAATTCTATCTCATATGATATACAATGAACCTTTCTCACGTAAGGTTCTTCCTTTTATTAAGGATGAGTATTTCCATAATCTACCAGATAAGGTAATCTATAATCTTATCAAGGATTATGTAGAGAAGTATAATGCGCTTCCTACAAAGGAAGTGCTTTATCTTGAATTGGATAACAGGGATGGTATCTCTGAGGGAGTATTCAAAGATTCAAAATCTATCATTGATGATATGGCTAAGGAAGATACCAATATCGAATGGCTTCTTGATTCAACTGAAAGGTTTTGTCAGGACAAGGCTATCTATAATGCTATCATGGCATCAATCAAGATTCTTGATGATAAGAAAGAAACACAGGGCAAGGGTGCTATTCCAAATCTTCTATCAGAAGCATTAGGCATTTCTTTTGATGTTTCTATTGGTCATGATTATATTGATGATGCTGATGACCGTTTTGACTTCTATCATGAGAAGAAGGAACGTATTCCATTTGATCTAGATTATATGAATAAAATTACCAAGGGTGGTCTTATCAAAAAGAGTTTAAATATTGCTCTTGCTGGTACTGGTGTTGGTAAGTCATTGTTCATGTGTCACTGCGCCACAAACAATCTGGCACAGGGAAAGAATGTCCTTTACATCACAATGGAAATGGCAGAAGAAAAGATTGCAGAACGTATTGATGCTAATCTTCTCAATGTCACTATTGATGAGTTGGCTCTTCTTCCAAAAGATGTGTATGATAAGAAAATCAATCGTGTGAAGGAAAAGACTACAGGTAAACTTATCATTAAAGAATATCCAACAGCATCCGCTGGTGCTGCACACTTTAGGCATCTGATCAATGAACTTCGTATTAAGAGAAATTTTATTCCAGATATTATCTACATTGATTATCTCAATATCTGTTGTTCTTCACGCATCAAGTCAGGCTCCAATGTAAACTCATATACGTTAATCAAATCTATTGCAGAAGAACTGCGTGGATTGGCTGTGGAGTTTTCTGTTCCTATTGTTTCTGCAACTCAGACAACACGCTCTGGTTATGGAAACTCAGACGTTGAATTGACTGATACCTCTGAGTCATTTGGTCTACCAGCAACGGCTGATTTCATGTTTGCTCTGATCAGTTCTGAACAGCTTGAATCATTAAATCAGATTATGATCAAGCAATTGAAGAACCGCTATAATGATCCTACAATCCACAAAAAGTTTGTTGTGGGGGTTGACAGAGCCAAGATGAGGCTGTATGACGTTGAACAGTCAGCGCAAGATGACATTGCGGATGATAAACCAGTCTTTTCCAAAACCAAGTTTGGTGGTATGGACGAAGAGAAAAAGAAAAAGATCAAGGGTCTTTTTGGAAAATAACACAGAAATCTCACTCAAAAGGTGAGATTTTTTACTTGACAAGCATTTTTATTCGTGTATACTACAGCTGTGTTAATCAAAAGGATATAAATAGATGACTGCATATGTTAAAAAGAAATCTTCATCTTATGAGCCTCATAACTATGAGTCTGTAAAATACAACGTCAACTATATGGATGTTGTATTAATTCCAGAAGATGAAGATGCTGTGTTGCAAGATATCCAAGAGTATGTTAGAGAATCAACACCTGAGTATGTCAGGAAAGAAACTTTGCTGTATTGATGGAGAAATAAAATGGATAACATCATTAAGACTTATAGTGTTGAATTGGGTAAATGGGTTGTAGGATACTGGATCGACAATACACGATTCAAGATTATCTGCTTTGAATAATGGCTCTTGAGAATTATATCATCAAGAGGATTGACTATCACACTGCTATGAAGATAATTGTTGAGAAGCATTATCTTCATAGAAAAGCACCTTGCAGTAATGCATTTGGATTGTTTCTAGATGATGAATGCAAAGGTGTTGTGGTATACGGAACACCATCATCTGCGCCTCTGAGGAGAGGTATTGCTGGTGATGAGAATATTAACAATGTAGTAGAACTTACTAGGTTGTGGGTATGTGATTCAGTACCAAGGAATGGTGAAAGTTTCTTGATAGGGAATACAATCAAACAATGTGGTAAGGAGATTGTTGTTTCGTATGCTGAGATAGAACAAGGACATTTAGGTATTGTGTATCAGGCAACAAACTGGTATTACACAGGACTATCTGCTAAGAGAACGAATTGGGTTGTTGAGGGTATTGATAAGCATTGTCAGACAATTGCAGATAAATACTCATCACAGGAACTAAAAGAAAAGTATGGTGACAAGTTTTATCTCAAGCCTAGACCAAGAAAACACAGGTATGTGTTTGTGAATGCGAAGGGCAAGAGAAAGAAAGAATTGTTACAGAGTTTGAAATATAAGATAATGCCCTATCCTAAAAATAGTTCTTGACATGGATAGAGATTGTGGTAATATGCATTATACGCTGTTTGACATTGTTGGAATAGGAAACATCGGGGATTCTCGCTCTTGTAGTGAGGATTCTTACCCCACTGTGGGTGTAACGATGTTTCTTCTAAAAGAGCTATGCGATGCTGCCACATCGTTAGTGGCAGCTACAAGATATCTCGTATGGGGTATGCAAGATAGCTCTTTTAGAAGAAACATCTTATTAGGTGTGGTGTTATGGAAAATTGCAGTGTTCCTGCATAGCGCACAGTCAATGGGTTCCTCTGTCCAGCTGGCACGACCAATACTGAGTTGTAACTAAAAGGTGGGGTTGCTCCTACTGCATAAGGTTGCAGAATAAAGCGAACGGTATGGTGGTCTATCCATATCCATAACATAACATCACACCTAATAAGATTACCGTGTGTAGCGCAGTCTGGTAGCGCATCTGCTTTGGGAGCAGAGGGTCGGGAGTTCGAATCTCTCCACACGGACCATCATTGGACTCTTAGCTCATTTGGTTAGAGCAGCGGTCTTTTAAACCGTTGGTGCTGGGTTCGAGTCCCAGAGAGTCCACCATTACGATCTGAGTTCCGTGTTTCCATGGATAAACGGTTCCAGAAAGTCATCGAACCGTGTGCCCACCGTGCGGCAGTCGATGTAAAACAAACCCGTGGCGCTTTTGGAGCCAATTAACGGTGGGATCAATTCGTGGTAAGGAAAGCCTATGGAATACCACTCGCTGCAGCAGTGTGTATGATAGGGTCGGAGTAATTAACCGACAAAAGGAGAATGGGAAGCTTGAACCGATAGGCGAAAGCTAGATACCTCACCTGCCACATCTATATAAATACCCAATACAAAACTATTGGAGTTTATTATGAACACAGTGATTACGCATTTTTATAATGAAGAATACCTTCTTCCGTGGTGGATCAATCATCACAAAAAATTATTTGATTATGGTATCATGATCAATCATGGATCAACGGACAAGTCTGTAGATATTTGCAAACAGATGTGTCCTCACAATTGGAAAATTGTTGATACCTGTATCAGTGAATTTAAAACAGAATACATTGATCATGAAGTGAAGTTTTATGAATCTACAGTTGATGGATTCAAAGCAGTTCTTACTCTCACTGAATTCTTTATGCCACCAATGTCACTAAATGATTTGAATGCTCGTATGATTGCTAATGATGCAAATTATATGAGGACTATTGGTGTGTGTATGGTTGATATGTTTCCAACTGATATACCGAATTATAGTCTACCATTGTTTGTTGAAAAGCATCATGGCATGATTACAGGATATCTTGATCCTTTAAATTTTTATAATCCAGATGCATACACAACCATGTACGGTAGATTCTATCATAATGATAGATATGGGAAATATGCTCCCGGCAGACATTGGTTGTCAACTGGTGAAGAAGGATATAAACCAGAAGATGTATTTGTTTTAAAATATAAGTACTCGCCTTGGAATGAATCATCAATAAATAGGATCATGCAATTTTCTTCTAAAATTACAATGGATGATTTGCAAAGAGGATTATGTACACCTCATATGCTAATATATGATGAGCATTGGAGTATGTACAATTATTTTAGAAATACTGCTTATGATTTGAGAATTGATCCCGCATTTTTAAATGCTTATAATTATTGTGCAAATCTATGAATACAGTTATTACACATTTTTATAATGAAGAATATCTTCTTCCTTGGTGGATCAATCATCATAAGAAACTGTTTGATTATGGTATCCTTATTGATTATAACTCTACTGATCGTTCTTATGAGATATGTAAAGAGTTATGTCCTTCACATTGGAAAATAGTTAAATCAGTAAATTATCATTTTGATTCTAAAAGTAATGATGCAGAAATTAAAATGTATGAACAAAGTGTTGAAGGGTTTAAAATAGCTCTTACTGTGACAGAGTTTCTTATTGTTCCACAACCATTAGAACATTTAAATAATTTTATGATACAAAATGATATAAATTATTTTAAAACCTATGGTGTGTGTATGGTTGATATGTTCCCAGAAGATTTACCTACATATGATACTCATTTGGTTTCACAAAAACATCACGGATTGATTTCTGGTTATTATGTTCCAAATGTAAAAAATTGTTTACAGATGGGACCTGATACTTTTGATGCATATAATACTTTATATGGAAGATATTATCATAATAAACCGTATGGTAATTATCTTGAAGGTAGACATTTTTTAAATGATTTTGGTAATAATAAAATCTTTACATGCTATGATGTGTTTACACTGAAATATAAATTCTCTCCTTGGAATGAATTTAATATTAAAAGGTTATATGAATATGTGGACAGATTGAAACACAATAATGATGATATAATCATTCCTCCATTTGATGAAATGACATATCTATATAATCATTTTTTATCAACTTCACATGATTTGACTGACAATTTTTCTTTTAAAAAAGCATTAGAATATACTACAGGATTATAATATGAACACAGTTATTACACATTTCTATAATGAAGAGTATCTTTTGCCATGGTGGATTGAGCATCATAAAAAGATATTTGATTATGGTATTCTTATTGATTATAACTCTACTGATAGATCATATGAGATTTGTAAAAGGTTGTGTCCTCCACATTGGAAGATAGTTAAATCAGTCAATGAAGATTTTGAACCAATTCCTTTGGATAAGGAAGTGATGATATATGAACAGAACATTGAAGGATTTAAGATAGCTCTTACAGTCACTGAGTTCTTGATCACTCCAATACCATTGAATGTTTTAAATAGTTGGATGAACCAGAATAATATCAATTGTATAAAAACAACTGGTGTTTGTATGGTTGATATGTTTCCAGAAGATTTGCCTTCATATGACAGACCATTGATTGAACAAAAACATCATGGTATGATTAGAGGATATTCCATCCCAAATTCTCTTTGGGGACCTGATCCATATAATACCTTCTATGGAAGGTTCTATCACAATACGCCATTCCTTAAATATCATGCTGGTAGGCATAATTTAAAGACAGGAAAGTGGCAAGATGTATATGATGTGTTCACATTGAAATACAAATACGCACCTTGGAATCCAAATACCATCAAGAGAGTTCAACAGTTCAGACCATTGATTCCAGAGGATGTTCCGTCCATTCATAAAAAACCAGAACAACAACATTGGGTCTTGTATGATATTTTTAGGAACACAGCAATAGATTTAAAAACTGATCCTATATTTTTAAATGCTCAAAATTATTGTGTGAACTTGTGAATACGGTAATCACACATTTTTACAATGAAGATTATATGCTTCCATGGTGGATCAATCATCATAAGAAATTGTTTGACCATGGGATCATGATAAATTATGCATCTACTGATAGATCATTGGAAATATGCAAAGAGCTTTGTCCTCCTAGTTGGAAGATTGTTGATTCAACAAACAGTTCATTCTCTGCTTCTTCTTGTGACCAAGAAGTTCAAGAATATGAAAAAACTATTAACGGATTTAAAATAGCACTCACAATAGGTGAGTTTCTTTTAACTCCTATGCCACTTTATGAAATGAACGAGATCATAGGTTCTCAAAATTATAATTATTTGAAAACTAATGGCATATGTATGGTTGATACGAATCCTGATGATTTGCCTACACATGATAAATCGTTGATTGAACAAAAGCATTATGGGATGATAGATAACTATACAGCGAATGAAATGAATGTTGGTATTGTACAAAATTCATATAATAAACTTTATAGTAGACATTATCACAATCAACCATATGGAAATTATAGCCCCGGCAGACATATTATACATGATTCTAATATCATAGAAAGAAATGACATATTCACTTTGAAATACAAATACTGCCCTTGGAATGAAAACACATTCAAAAGAATGAAACAATTTGGTAGTAGAATTCCTGAGTCAGACATAAAAAATAGATGGGGTATTCATTTTCTTTTGAGTCAAGAAGAACATGATACAGAATATGAATACCTTAAAAATCAAGCACACAATCTTACGGAAAATGTTACATTTAAAACTGCATTTGACTATTGCAATTCTCTCTGACCTGTGGTATATAATAAGGACAGGAGGAAAAAATGAGCGAAGCAGAACGGCGTGGAATGGTTGGGGTTATCAAAAAGTTTGATCGTGCTGATCACATTCAGTATGATCAGCTTGGGCGTGACGCTATGAAAGAATTCCTCAACAAGAAGTTTGACAAGTTCCGTACAATTGACAACCCCAATGTTCATGGTATTGATCTTCTTACCCTGAACGACAAGGATGAGGTTGTCCATTGTTGGGAAATTGAAGTTCGTCATGGAAACTGGCAAGGTGATAGGCAATTTCCTTTCAGTGAGATAAACTGCATTGAACGTAAGGATCATCAGTGGAGGCGTGAAGAAAGTTTCACCAAGAAAATTCCTTTCAGTCTTCATACCAAGTATGGTGTATCTTATGTTCAACTGAATAAAGAATGTACAAGGGCGGTTGTGATTGACAGTCGTAAAATTTTAGAGTATCCTCTTAAACCTTGGGCAAACCGTAAGTCTGATGGCGAGTATGTCCGTCAGGTTCCTATCAATGAAACCATTCAGGTGAAGCTGAATAAATAAAATGGAGATATAAAATGGCAAAAGAAAAGAAGACAAAAGATAGTTATAGCGTAAGTTATACTCTTCGTGATAATGACACACATGATGATATCGTTTGTGTCAGCATGAATTGGGAAAATCGTTCTCCAGAAGAGGTTAAGGTTAATCTTAACACATGGCTTGTTGCATCTGGTCTCTCTCTTGAAGTAGTGGATAAGAAGTGATGAAGAAATTCTTGATTGTTTGTGCAGTTGGTGTGTCATTGGCTGGATGTACAGTTAGAGAACAGCAACTTGCTACGGCTGGTGTTGCTGGGTTGCTTGTAGGTTCTGCACTTACTGCACCTCAACCTCGTCAAGTATATTATGAAGAGCATCGTCCAGTATATGTTCATCCGCCTCGTCGCCCACATTGTTATATGGTATGGGATCGTACAAGGTATGGCGATTATGTTCAGAGGCGTGTTTGTAACTAAGTATTTTTCCCGATAGCTCAGTTGGTAGAGCATTTGACTGTTAATCAGAGGGTCCTTGGTTCGAGTCCAAGTCGGGGAGCCATTATATAGGTTAGTCGCTATAAATAGACTCGTGTGGATCAACGGTTAGTCCACAACAGTTTAGCCCCCAAAGCATTAGCGGTGATGCACTGGTTTTGTAACCCAGAGAATCGAGTTCAACTCTTGATGGGGGCACCAAATTTAGGAGATACTATGAAAGTTGGTGATGTAGTAGAGTTGATTGATGAGAATGATTACGAAGGCAATTATCGTGGTCGTATGAAGGTGGTCAACATGAAAGGTTTGTCCGTTCTTTGTGATCATCCATATTATGACGAATTGCTTTGGGTTTTGGAAGAACAACTTGTTGTAATGGAGGAAGCAGATGACTGATAAAGACGCATACAAGGTAACGTATACTTTTTCTGTAGAGTATGAGAATGTTGATTTGCCTGATTATCCAAAGCATACATTAACAGTTCAATCATTTGATGGTACTGATGTGACACTTGATGTTGTCCTTGGTCAGGTTGAGACATTCCTTAAGGCAGCGGGATATTACTTTGATCATCTTGAGGTAGTGAAGGATTCGTATCTCAAGTAATAGCATTTGATCTGGATACTAGGATACGAGATAAAGTCGTGCGTAATTACCGTAACCCCTAGTCGCAATGCCAGACATATACGAGACAATATATAGAATGAGTTCCTTACTTATTGTGTATGTACGTGAGTCTCAGCTTTTAACATAGAGGTGTAACATGAAGAATATGAATATAGATGAGGTTATTGAATTCATTTCTAAGCAGAGTGATGAGACCAAGATTTATATTGGCGCTGATTCTGAAAAACTCAATGTTAAAGGTGTGTGGTATGCTGATTATACCCTAGCAGTTGTTGTTCATATCAATGGAAACAACGGATGTAAAGTTTTTGGTTCAGTCCATCGTGAGCGGGATTACGATACTACGAGGAAGGATCGTCCCCGTATGAGGTTGATGACTGAGGTTTATAAGGTTGCAGAACTGTATTTGCAGCTTGGAGAAGTTCTTGAAGATCGTTATGTAGAGGTTCATTTGGATATCAATCCTGATGAAATGCATGGTTCATCATGTGTACTTAACGAAGCTATTGGTTATATTCGTGGTATGTGTAATGTCACTCCAATGGTTAAACCTAATGCTTTTGCTGCTTCTATTGCAGCGGATCGTATGAAAGAATTGCTCGTTGCATAAATATATCATGTTCAAAAATAGAGGAAAATAAATGTCAATTAAGATCGTATCTTTTAGGGAATTTGTTGAAAAGTTGAATGAAAAGTTTAACGATGATGAAGTTTCTGTGGCAAATAAAACTTCTAGGTCTGGAGGTGCTGTTTCTGGTAAGGCATTAGTTCCCCGTCATGTTGAAACAGTTGCAGCCAAGAATGATGATATTTTAGATTTTGGTGCTGGTAAGGATGCTGTTCATGCAAAAGGATTGCGTGAAAAAGGATTTAATGTTACTGCCCATGAGTTTGGTTCTAATCAAAAGCAAGGCGTTCATGATCCAAAGGCTTTGGATAAACAATATCATACAGTTTATGCTTCTAATGTTCTTAATGTACAGAGTGGGCGTGAAATGCTTGGGAAGACTTTGGATCAAATTCATAAGTCAACACTTCCTGGTGGTCAGTTCGTAGGAAATTATCCTATGAGTCCACGTAAGTCTGATCTTAAGCACACAGATGTGCATGATGAATTGAAGAAAAGATTTTCTGATGTTAGTGTGATTGGTGGTACTAAACAAGCTCCTGTTTTCCATGCAAAAAATCCAAAGTAATAATTCATATAAATACATTATATACAAATTTAAATTAGGATTTTATCAATGATACCTTTTAAATCTTTTATCACAGAAGCAAAATCAGAACCAACTGAAAAATATAGAATACATAGTGATATCCATGAGGATGATCCTGATTTTACGCATGAGCATAATGTTCAACATTCTCTTTTTGGTGCTAATGATTATCTTCCATTTGGTCATTATACACACACTGTTGGTATCATAGAAAGTGTAGAAGATCATCCAACCAATTCTAAGAGACTTATTTTTAGAGTTGGCGATGAAAAAACTGGTAAAGGCTCTCCTATTGGTATCTCTGTCCCAAAACATATGTGGGAAGGCGGAAACGCAAAGGGTGGTACTCGTTCAAAGGGAATGAATGTACGTAATGAAATGCGAGCCAATGTATATGGGCATGATCATAGAGCCCCACTTGGTCTTGGTCAAATTGCTTCAATTCATAAGGCTCATTTAGAAGATCATTTTAAAAAGCCAGAAGAACATCAAATTAAAGATGAGACTGATGCAATTGAAAGACTTCATGCGGCTGGGCATCTAGATAGTAGAAGCACCCTTGATAAGGGTGAAAAAACTGATACTGTAAAGCATGAATATGATGAACAGGGAAGATCACATGTTGCTGCTTCATCTAAGGGTGTTGCTGGACATGCTGTATACACATCTGGTTCTGGTGTAAATCAAAGACACCATATTCTAAATACTTGTCCTGCCCAGACAAGAGGTTGTGGTGGAGGTGTTGATGCAGAAGGTATTGCCGATACATCAAAGGGAACTTGTTTTGCTCCAAAGGCTGAATCACAGTATGTGAATGCTTCTGTTCGTAGAGCCTGTCATGAACAAGCAAAGCATGATCCTGCAATGACTAAGGATTGGGCTCTTGCTCACAATCATTCTCTTCGTAAGGCAGGAGAAAAAGCTGACAAGACTAATGAGAGATTTTTGTTTAGACCAAATGTTGTTGATGAAACAGATAGAACTTCTCGTCATGCAATTAAAGGTTTGAACGCACAGAGAAAAGCAAAAGGTAAGCCAGCAATCATTGCTAATTCATATGGCAAAACTACTGAATTGCATGATCCTGCAAATGATTATCATGTTACATTTTCTAACACTGGACCAAAAGTTAAACATGGTGCAGAGATACCAGAAAATGTAACTAAGGATAGAACACGTATTTCTCAGACTGTTCATGCATCTGATGTTAATGGTAAGGACATTAAGAACGAAGAAGGCAAGTCTGTACCAACAAAGAATTCATATATGGTGACAAATATGAAGCGTGGTGGTGATATGGATAAAGCATTTCAGCAACATGTTACTCATGCTAAGTATTGGTCAAAGGGAAGAAAAGAAAGCGAACTATCTGAGAAAGAAAAGGGTGAAGGATCAGAAGGTCATTTTGATGGCAGTGGTAAGCCAACTACACCAGAAAATTCTCATTACGGTCATAGAACAATTAAGGGAACTGATGGTGTATCAAGAAGATATGATTATCAGAAGCAACATGTTCTTCATCCAAGACTTGTAAGCATCGGAAAAAATAAGGATGGTAGTGACCATATAATTCCAACTGATTCAAGATTCAAGGATAATGATTTTCTTCCAAAGGATAAAGATAGATATAAATCTAAGAATCGTAAGTCTGCGGGGGCACTTGTCATAACAACTCCAACAACTTCTACTAGCGATGTTCAACATCATTCTAATTTCACACATGATGTGAATGAAAATCATATCAAACATGCTATGAGAAATAATGGCGAGTATGAAATTGATAAGCCAGAAGATCAGGAACATGCCCGTGGTAATGAATATAAGGCACCACAAGAAGCACCAAAGAAGTTGAAGAATACAAAGGTTGCTGCTATGTCTGAACCAGCACCTTCTGCAAAACCTTCAATGTCTGATGCTCAATCTAAGATGGCTGCGGCTTCTGCAAAGATCAAGAGTAGCCCAGAGTATCAGGCTAGAGTTGCTGCTTTAAAGAATAAAAAGGTTGGTGGCGAATAACATATATAATGAATATGCGGGTGTAACTCAGTGGTAGAGTGTCAGCCTTCCAAGCTGTTCGTCGCTGGTTCGAATCCAGTCGTCCGCTCATAAGCGCCTCCGTTGTATAATTAGCATTAGAAATAAGTCTATTATACAACGGAGGGCAGCATTTTTAAAATGAGGATAATATGAAAAAAGTATTAGTGACAGGTGGATATGGTTATATTGGTTCACATACAATTAAGAGATTGGCTGAATGTGGATATATAGTTGATTCACTTGACATTGCATCCTCAACAAATAATATATCACCATTCGTAAGAAAAAATATGATTGGTGATATTAGAACTGATATGTATTGGGGTAATTATGATGCAGTCGTTCATTGTGCTGCATTGCTTGCTGTAGGCGAGTCTGTTAGTGTTCCTTGGTATTATGTTAATACAAATATCATTGGAACAAAAAATATCCTTAAACATGCTCCCACAGAAAATTTTATCTTTGCTTCTACTGCGGCTGCATTTGATCCAGCATCATCCCCATACGCACAATCAAAACTCTTAGCAGAAAGTATTATTAAAGAACATGCAAAAGAAAAAAACACAAATTATACCATCTTTCGATTTTTCAATGTTGCTGGGAATAATGGATCGTTTAGTCAGATTGGCAAAGCAACCCACCTAATTCGTATTGCTGCAGAGACTGCGGCTGGCACTAGACCTTATATGAATTTGTTTGGTACAGACTATGATACCAAAGATGGTACTTGTATCAGAGATTTCATTCATGTGTGTGATTTGGCTGATGCTGTTGTGAAAGCAGTTGACAAGCCAATGAATACAGAGTATGAATGTGTTGCATCTGGTAATGAATATAGTTGTCGTGATGTTATCAATACCATGAAGAATGTGACTAACATAAACTTTAAAGTTATTGAAGCAGATAGACGTTCTGGTGATCCAGTAACTTCATTGATGCCACCAGATGAAAAGATAACTGAATTTGTTGAGTGTCAACATGGACTAGATGATATGTGTCTCAGTGTGTTCATCACTGAAATGTTTAGACGGAAGGTTGGCTGAGTGGCCTAAAGCACTCGTTTGCTAAATGAGCGGACCCTAATCGGTTCCATGGGTTCGAATCCCATACCTTCCGCCATATAAATACTACATATCAGTGAAGTGTTACGGTAGCACATCGGTCTCCAAAACTGAGGGCGAGGGTTCGACTCCTTCCACTGGTGCCATTTTAATCATGAGGGTGAAATGAAAGTTCTTGTTATTGGTGCTGGTATTACAGGAATCACAACTGCATATAGCTTGGCAAAGCGTGGAGTTGATGTTACAGTAATTGATGAAGAGAACTACCCTGCTATGAAAACTTCATATGCTAATGGTGGTCAGCTATCTGTTAGTAACAGTGATGTGTGGACTACAGTTCCTAATTTGATTAAAGGTATCAAGTGGGCATTTACTAAAGATGCTCCGCTTCTTATGAATCCTTCTCCTTCTATTGCCAAATACAATTGGATTGCAAATTTTATCATGCAATCATTTACTGGCAATGCAGTTGAAAATACTATTGCAACTGCACAGATGGGATTGCAAGCTAGGTGGTTGTACAATAGGATTGTTGAAGAAGAGAATATTCAATTTGATTTGAAGAAGAAAGGCATTCTTCATTTCTACAAGAACGAAGAATATTTTGAAGCAGCAAAGAAAAGTTGTGAAGAAATATATTGGAGGATTGGTGAAGAAAGAAGTATCCTTTCCAAAAAACAAGTTCTTGATATTGAACCTTCTTTGAGTTATGCTTCTGGAATTATTGGTGGTACGTATACTCCATCTGATATGACAGGAGATATCCACAAGTTTTGTGTTGGTATGGAGAGAGTTCTTAGGTCAAAGTATAATGTCAAGTTTATGTACGGTAAGACTGCAAAACCTACAGATGCAGATGTATATGATCATGTTGTTCTTTGTGCTGGTGTAAAAAGTGCTGAATTCTCAAAAAAGATTGGAGACCCACTTGACATTTATCCAGTAAAAGGGTATTCTATTACACTAGAAGTTGGTAACGGATTAGAAGATGCGCCTATGGTAAGTCTTCTTGATGATGAAACAAAGATTGTTACATCACGATTAGGTTCACGATTTAGAGTAGCTGGTACGGCAGAACTTGCTGGTATTAACTATGATATTCGTAAGGACAGAATTGATCCACTAGTAAAATGGGTGCGTAAAAATTTCCCATATATATCTACAGAACATACTAATCCTTGGGCAGGGTTGCGTCCTATGACACCGACTATGCTTCCAGTGGTTAGACAGTGCAAGACAGTAGATAATGTATGGTATAATACAGGTCATGGTCATTTGGGGTGGACAATAAGTCCTGCAACAGCCGAAATGATTACTGAGTTGATATTGAATAAATAGAATACGGAAGAGTGGCAGAGTGGTCGATTGCTCTAGTCTTGAAAACTAGCATACCTTCACGGGTATCGTGGGTTCGAATCCTACCTCTTCCGCCACTTTTTTATCATGGAGAATGATATGATTTTTTCTAGTTTCTACAACAAACAGCTTAACCGTAGGGCAGAAGTCATTAAGTGTGACAATGGGTATCATGTTAGAATGTATACGGGTGACGTTCTAGAAGAAGTTCGTGATGTTTCTGATCATAGTATCTTTTATGCAGAAGATTGTGCAGAAAACTTCGTAGAAGGCATTTTTGATATTGACACTAAAAAGTATATGTGATAGAGTGTATAAATAAGTTCATGGATCAGTTCAGCAACCAAACGAAAATCTTTAGCAAAAAAAGACCCAAGTTGATCCAGTAAGTATTGAGTTTAAGATTGACCTTACAGCATAAAAGCTTTTGATCAAGCTAGTAGCTCCTGAGCTACGTATATATGCCCATGTGGCATATCGCAAGTGGTTGTTTCTACGGGCGTCCACTTTAAAAAAAATGAAAGTAGAAGTCAGTCTGTTTAGTTTTAGGAAGCATTCGGCAAACAATTATTGATTGGTTCAACTCCAATACCAGCGGTTCACGCTAGTACGCCTCGTGTGGGGCAACTGCTTCCTGTTGAGTTTTAGGTTTCCTTCAGCAAACATTTATGGTTTAATAGAAACTGCCTTTTGCGTGGTTTTTTAGCTGGTTCGATTCCGGCAAAGAGTGAAACCTGTTAAGTTTAGGATTGTTACAGCATATATGCACTTGACTTGTAATCAAACCTGCAAAGGGCAATCCTGTTGAGTTTTAGATTGGGTACAGCAAAAAGAATATAATTGGTTCGATTCCAATGCTCCCCACCATGAATACACTACGACCCACAGTGCGGATTATATGGGCTGTGAATGTGAGAATAAACCGTAATAATATCACCAGCATAGTGTATTCTTGATGGGGAGTAGGCAAGGTGCCCTTTCATTAGAAATAATGACTGATTCCCCAACCAATCTGTTGACAAATGTTTTGAATTAGTATAATATCAGTTTTAGGTTGTGTTCCGCATACAAATGGATCAAACGTTAGGTCACAGGTTCGAACCCTGTCGTGTCGCCAAAAGCGGATCGTAGCTCAGTTGGAAGAGCAAACGCCAAAAAGTACAACCTGTTAAAAATAGTAGTTGACGTTCCAATTAGTGTAGTATAAAGTGTGCATTAAGTTAGATAATGTCTTACGAAGCAGACATTATGAGTTTTAGGATCAGTACCGCATAAACGCTGAAAAGCACTTTTATTTGGGAAAAGCAAAGTGATCCTGTTAAGTTTAGATTCAGTTCCGCAAACAAACGCTGATAAGGCAATCGACTTGAAATCGAAAGAAAAGTTGAATCTGTTTAAAATGGAGAAGTGAAATGGAAGAGCTTATCAAACATAAGGCTGCATTGAGGAGAGAGATTACATATCTTACTTCAAAGCTTGAGGATCATGATACGGGGCATATTCGCACAACTATCAATGTGCTTGAACAACGTATCAAAGACATAGATAATTTTATTGATGGTCTTCACCGTAGAGCATTTGAATATCTCAATGCTCGTAATAAAATCAATCATGATAAACTTATAGCTTCTCAAGAAGAATCACTTAATGCTATGGTAGCTAACATGTATGGGAGTCTGTGAAATGAATACTTTTGTGAACGCTGTTATCAATCAAGAGGCTCGTACTGAGAATGGTATGAAGGCTCGTAAGTCAACTGCAAATCCTTGTGTTGATTTGTTCTTCAACATTGGTGCAATGCGTGGTAAGGATGTAATTCCTGCTTTTGTTTCTGCTTATGTTCATGATCCTGTTGCTGCAATTCGAATTGCTCTTTGGGCTCGTGATGTTCGTGGTGGTGCTGGTGAGCGTAAGATTTTCCGTGATATTTTGAAGTACATGGAGACTAACGATCCTGAGTCTGCCAAGAGGATTGTTTCTCGTATTCCTGAACTTGGTCGTTGGGATGATATGCTTGTTGCTAATGGTCCTATCAAGGATTATTCTTTCAGCTTGATTCAGTCTGCTCTTATGGATGGTAATGGTCTTGCTGCAAAGTGGATGCCCCGTAAGGGTAAGGAAGCAGTAGAGCTTCGTGAGTTCTTGCAGTGGTCTCCTAAGTACTATCGCAAGACTCTTGTGAACCTTACCAAGGTTGTTGAGTCTCAGATGTGTGCTAAGGATTGGGATAACATTAATTTCAATCATGTTCCTTCTGTTGCTTCTTCTCGTTATAAGAAAGCATTTTCTCGTAATACTGAAAAGTATAAGGAGTGGACTGCGGCTCTTGTTTCTACTGATCCAGAAGTGGCTAAGTCTGTTAAGGTCAATGCCGGTGCAGTGTATCCTTACGATGTGTTGAAGGGTGTAATTAATCATTATGGGCGTTATGATCAGTCTAACTTGAATCATATCATTGCTCAGTGGGATGCTTTGCCTAACTATGTTGGTGATGCAAACATTCTTCCTTTGGTTGATGTGTCTGGATCAATGACTTGCCCTGTAGGTCAAAATTCTAAGAGTTCTACTACATGTCTTGATGTTGCTGTTTCTCTTGGACTGTATCTTGCAGACAAGAACACTGGCAAGTTCAAGGACACTTTCTTGACCTTCTCTGGTGATCCTGAGTTGCTTCATCTTAAGGGCAACATTGTCCAGAAGATTGAACAGATGGTTAAGTCTAAGTGGAATGTGAACACTGACTTGCACAAAGCAATGGATAAGATTCTTCGCACTGCAATTGATGGAAATGTTCCTCAGTCTGAAATGCCAAAGATTCTTCTTATTCTTTCTGACATGCAGTTTGATTCATGCACTTCTCATGATGACTCTGCTATGGAAATGATTGAGCGTAAGTATATCCATCATGCTTATAATGTTCCTAAGATTGTTTTCTGGAATCTCAACTCTAAGGATAACGCACCTGTGAAGTTTGATAAGAGCGGCACAGCATTGGTTTCTGGTTTCTCTCCTTCTATTGTTAAGGCAGTTCTTGCTGGTGACATGGAAGAGTTTACTCCAGAGGCTATCATGAATAAGACCATCATGAATGAGCGTTATGCTTTCTAAATATTAGGGGGCAACCCCTAATATGGACCTAAACGAGAGTAACTGAGACAACTCGTTGCACTGCAGAATTGCTGGTAAAACCGTTAAATTCCTTCTCAGGATTTGCATTTAGCAGAGGTCCATTTTAATTTTGCATATATACAAACATGGGGACGTAAGCTAACGGGGAAACTGACGCTTTTGCAAGGCGTACTTGAGAGTTCGATTCTCTCCGTCTCCACCATTGTTATTAGGGGAAGTGAGTCCAGAGCGGTTATGGCAAGGTCTGCAAAACCTTTTTAGGTGGGTTCGACTCCCATCTTCCCCTCCAATAATGCATCAGTAGCTCAACTGGATGAGAGCAACGGTCTTCGAAACCGTAGGTTGTGGGTTCGAATCCTACCTGATGCACCATTTATATAAGGATATAGTATGTTACTTGATTGTTTTATGTTTACTAATGAATATGATCTTCTTGAAGGAAGATTAGAATATCTAAATTCAAAGGTAGATAAATTTATCATCATTGAATCAAACATAACTCATAATGGCACACCAAAGAAATTAAATTTCTTGGATAATATGGAACGGTATTCTAAGTATCTTCACAAGATATTTTATTATCCTGTCAACATTAATCCAAATGATTATGATTTCACTCTTGATCCAGATAAGTTATCAGTTCAAAAAACTGGATGGTGGGCAGTAGAAAATTATCAAAGAAACTGGATTGCAAGTGCATTACAATTCTTTGACGATGAAGATGATGTGATGGTAAGTGATCTTGATGAGATTCCTTTAAAAGTTGCAATTGATATGGCTTTGGTATATCTTGCACCTGATAATAGGTTTATTGGTTTCAAACAAGACATGCTCTTTTATAATTTTAATTGGGTTCAAGTCAATCCATGTTTTGGTACTGTACTTGCCAAAAATAAAACTGTAAAAGAAATGACGCCACAATGGATCAGAGAACATAGGTGGCAGCATCAGATACCATTTATTGTTCGTGGTGGATATCATCTAAGTTTCTGGTTTACACCAGAGATGATTCAGTATAAGATAATGAATGCACCACATCAGGAAGATAATACACCAAAGATTAGAGAAATTGGTAATATTTGTAGGAATATCTCATTAGGGATAGATATATATGAGAGGAATAATCCTCTGGTAGAAGTACAAAGAAATACTATAGACCAAGAATTTATGAGTGTTTTTCAGAGGTATGAAATAATAATTTAGCCCTTGTAGTCCAACTGGTAGAGGCGTTCGCCTTAGAAGCGAAATGGTGGGAGTTCAAATCTCTCCAAGGGCACCAAAATTTAGGAGTAAAGTATGTTAAACAATAGATATACACAATCAAAAATATTTCGTAAAGCAGATAATGCTTATGAAGTGAGCAAAATTGTTTTATTTGTTTTTTGGATGCCAATTATTGTGATGACGATTCTTTCTCTTGTAATGAATTAATGCTGCCTTAGCTCAGTTGGTAGAGCGTCTGATTAGTAATCAGGATGTCGGGAGTTCGAATCTCTCAGGCAGCACCATTTGCCCGCATAGCCAAATTGGTAAAGGCGACGGTCTCAAAATCCGTAATCTGTAAGTTCGAGTCTTACTGTGGGCACCAAAATAATAGTTGACAGAGTTATTTGGTTGTGGTATAAATAGAAAATAATGAGTAGGCTGCAGAGACGGTGGACTGCACTAGACTGTAAATCTAGCCTCTAAGAGCGTTGTGGGTTCGAATCCTACCCTACTCACCATTTTAAAAGGTTGTTATGAAAAAACTTGCTATTATTGGTCGTGGTACTGCTGGTTGTTTTTCCGCTATTCATTTTCTCAAATGGACCGATTGGGATATTGATTTTTATTATGACCCAACCATCAAACCTCAGACTGTTGGCGAGGGTATTAACTTAGCTCCTGTAATTGCTCTACGTAATTGTTTAAATTTCTCTCATGAAGACTTAGCTAAAGTTGATGGAACGTTTAAAACAGGTATTTGGAAAACTGGTTGGGGCGTAGGTAAAGAATTTATGCATACCTTTCGCCCTCCTAATGTCGCATATCATTTCAATGCTGTAAAGCTTCAAGAATATATTATCTCAAAAATTCGAACTGATCCTAGAGTTAAAATCATTGAAGAGAATGCTGTTGACGTTGATGCAGATTTTGTTATGGATTGCTCAGGCAAGCCGTCAAGTTATGATGATTTCAATAATGATGTTAGCATACCAGTAAATGCTGTTCATGTTACACAGTGCTACTGGTCTCATCCAATATTTCAATATACGTTAACTCTCGCTCGTCCTCATGGTTGGGTGTTTGGTATACCATTACAGAACAGATGTTCTATTGGTTATATGTATAACCATACAATTTCTTCGCTTGATGAGATAAAAGAAGATGTAAAACATGTATTTACTGACTACAACCTAACTCCTAGTCAGGATCATAACACGTTTCAATTTAATAATTACTACCGCAAAGAAAACCATCATGGTCGTGTTTCCTACAACGGCAATGCTTCGTTTTTCCTTGAGCCATTAGAGGCTACTTCTATTGCTATGATGGATACTATAAACCGTCAAGCATTTGATCATTGGACTGATGTTCTTCCTTTGAAAACAATAAATACTAGGTACATTGAAGATATTCAAAAAATTGAAAATATGATTATGATGCACTACTGCGCTGGGTCTATTTTTAATTCTAAATTTTGGGAGTTTGCTCAACCAAGGGGCGAGAAAAATATGAAACTAGCAATGAATAAACTTCAATTTGCTAATCTAGTTACAGGCTCTAGAAACTTTACTTTTGGAAAAGATGAAAATAAAATTAGTGAGTATGGTACGTTTGGTACATGGGAATTGCCTTCATTCAAACAAAATTTGACAGAACTAGGGTTATATGATAAGTTTATGTTGATTGAAAGGTTGTTATGAAAAAAATTGCTTTGTTTCAACACCACCCCGAATGTTCCAAACAATGCTGTAATGGTATTATAAGAGCATTAAGTTCCAAGTATGAAATAAAGATATTTACTGTTGACAATGATCTGGATGAGGTGTTAAATGACTGCGATGGACTTTTCTTTCCTGGCGGCATCGGTGATAGTGATAGCTACTTTGATTTCTTTACACGTACTAAAGCTAACACCATTGCAGCGTTCATTTCTAGAGGGGGCAAATACTTGGGCATTTGTATGGGTGCTTATTGGGCTGGCTCTAGATATTTTGATATACTTGACAACGTAGATGTAGTACAATATATTAAACAACCAAATGCTACTGTTAAACGTTCGTATGGAACTGTAGCATTTGTTTTTTGGGATTATCTTCCCTATCAGATGTTTTTTTATGATGGTTGTACATATATTGGTGATGGAAAGTATGAAACTGTTGCTACGTATGCGGATGGGTTGCCAATGGCAATCATTCAGGGTAATATAGGGTTGATTGGTTGTCATCCAGAGAGTGAAGAATTTTGGTATGAGGATCAATATAAGTATATAAATAAGTTCTGGCATCAAGGTGAACATCATCAATTGCTGTTAGAATTTGTTGATAAGTTAATGGAGCATTCGTCTATCGGTTAGGACTAGGGGTTTTCAGTCCCTCAAGAGCGGTTCGACTCCGCTATGCTCTGCCAAAATAGTTGTGGGTACGCAGATATAAGAACCCTCTAAGCAATCACAGGCTGCTTATAAATATGATGCTGTGCGAGTGGTTACTGGTGACACCCCTAAGCGGCAGGAACCTTAATAGAATTTGGTCCGTTGGCGCAGCGGGAGCGCAGTCCCTTTACACGGGAAAGGTCGGCAGTTCAATCCTGTCACGGACTACCATAATTACCTCGTGCTGACGAGTCCTACCACGTTTTAGCTTTGACGAAAGTGAGTGGCTGCGGTCAAGAGGGTGCTTGATACGAGGTAATATAAATAATATGTTCGGTATGATCCATTGATGACTTTTTTGTTATTAATTCATCATAAGGAGCTATTAAATGAAAAAAATATTAACTGCGATAGCTATGCTATTCGCACTCGTAACAACTGCATACGCAGATAGCGTTCTAATTATAGACGCACAATATGATCAAGTTACTAATAACGTCAAAGGCAGACTAGAAGCTGCTGGTCATACAGTCACAATCACAACAAATCTAGCATCTATTCCAACTGTCACAACAACATATCAACAGGTATGGGACCTAAGATATGCTGCAGCATTAACATCTGGTGAACAGACAGCTTATCAGACATATGTTACTAATGGTGGTTTTGCTTACTTCGTAACTGAAAATCCCGGTTGCTGTCAGTCAAGAAATAATTCAGTTGCAGCACTTATTACTAATCTTGGTGGTGGTACAACTACCATTGGTGCAAACTCTGCAATGACAAACAATATATCCAGCAATGTTAATACAAAGTATATGACTGCTGGTATCACTGTTAATTACGCAGCTGTTTCTGCTATCGTAAATAGTCAAGGCATTCCTCTTATCTCAGATGGTGCTGGTGCTGTTTCTGGTATGTCATGGATTGGTCGTGCTGGTAATCTTGGTCAAGGTGTAACAGGAACTATTGTTACTGTTGCTGACACTAACTGGCTTGATCAGTCCCGTTTCAATACTTCTGGTACAACTGCACAACAACAAAACGTAACTGCACTTGATGATATCATTCGTGGTATTGTTGCTGGTACTGTTGGTGGAACTATTAGTGCTAATGGTAATGGCGCAGCTGCATCCAACGGTGGTGGAAATCAAGTCCCAACTGTAGTAAGCACTGCAGCTGGAACACCAAAAGTAACTTCAATTAATTCTAATGGAACAGTCACTACTTCTTCTACTTCTACAAGAGGAACTACTGTTAATGTTTCTAATGTGACAACTGCACCAACTGTATATGTAGCTACTGCTAGAGATGCAGCTGTAAA
>Ga0114975_10000119_pt1 | contig 56614 bp, 70 predicted proteins | sample S_130626_EF_Meta_FD_87031 | JGI IMG/M metagenome (GOLD analysis project Ga0114975, IMG submission 87031) | Freshwater microbial communities from Lake Simoncouche, Canada to study carbon cycling - S_130626_EF_MetaG | ecosystem: Environmental > Aquatic > Freshwater > Lake | place: Lake...
AATATCAAAACGACCTAACACATCCTTATCTACAAATTGCATAATTGAATACAGTTCTTCGGGACGCCCATTTTCAATAGGAGTGCCGGTAAGAGCAAATTTAATTGGGGTTCCAGAAAGTTTTTTTACATGTTTAGCGCGTTTAGATTTAAAAGATTTAATTGCGGTAGCCTCGTCAAGAACCACATAACCGCGGGGAAGTTTTTTTATACGTTCCCAGTCATTAACAACTTGTTCATAATTCATAATAATGTAGTCAACACCAGAAGTTTGCCAATCCATTGCGCTGGCATATTGGGCAGCACGTTGTTTTGGGGTTCCATCTATTACTAGAGGAATAGAAGTTCCACTAGTAAATTTAGTAATTTGGTTAGCCCATTGATACTTTAAGCTAGATAAACAGATTACTAACCCGGGCTCTTGTATCTCTTTTGCATCCATTAACCGCTCAATAGCGGCAATAGTTAAAACGGTTTTACCTAAACCTAAGTCATAAGCAACAAGCATAGTTTTTCTATCAAACATGCGCTCAACGGCTTCTACTTGGTAAGGCAAAAGCGTTCCAGTAAATGACACACAAAAAGACTACACCACACTAGGCAAAAAGAAAACCCACCCCGAAGGGTGGGCTATCTCTGAGCAAAAACTATGCGTCTAAAAGTGCCTGTGGGTCAAGCCCGCTGCCTTTTTTCCAACCTGGTCCTGCCTGTAGTTCCATATGTAAATGGGGACCCGTGCAGTTTCCGTCTGCTCCAACTTTTCCAATAACGTCTCCCACTGCAAGGACTTGTCCGACCTTGACGCTGTTGGAAGACAAGTGAGCAAATAGTAAATGTCCACCTTCAACTTTCATAAGGACTGAGTTCTGACCAAATGCAGCACCCCAACATTGTCCTTCTTTAACTACCTTACCCGCAACTGGAGCAACAACTACAGCTCCCGTTGGGGCAGCGTAATCTACTCCTTCATGCTTTCCTGAGGACCATCGTTTTCCCTTAACTCCGAAGGGCGTGGTTACCTTGTACTTTGCATCTTTCATTGGCGATGCCATATTCTCTCCTAAAGACTAGTCATATATCTAACTGAATGTTTAGCAGATTCCAATCCAGCTAGTACTTCTACTCTGCTCATGCCACCAACATCTTTCATGTTAGTGTTTGAGTAATCGAAAAACCAGGCCTCAAAATTATGTGACTTAGTCAATTGGGCCATCTTGTGAGAAGCGGAAACTCCAGCTTCATCGGAATCTAGTGCTAGGACAATTCTAGCAGCGGAACGTATGTATTTCAGTTGAACTTCTGAAATTAATGCGCCATACACAGCGACTCCCCCAGGAATTCCTATAGACGCAAGACGTACTACGTCTAATGGAGACTCAACAACTATCATGTCTCCACCTGTGTACTGCTGGTACCCAAACAAGCCATTAGATTTTTTTACACCAACTGGGTAATTACGAAAGTGTCTACCGTTAAATGCTTTGACCTGCCAGCCCTGCAAGTTACCTGTGTGTGGGTCTCGAATAGGAATAATCCAACTCTCGGTAGAACGTTCCCACCGTAAACCAAAATGCTGTGCGGCAGCTAAAGTTAGACCGCGAGCCTGTAGGGCATGCGCTGGTGGGTCTGTAAAAGCTGACAGGGAGGCTTCGGATATGTATACCAGTTCCTCAAACACTTCCCTAGGCTTACTAATAGCCCGCTCAAAAGCATCCATAAGTTCCCCGCCAGAAGACAACCAAGACTTAGCGTCGTCGTAGCTTAACTCTCGCATAGTAGCGGTCAAGGAAATAATGTTTCCCTTGTACTCGCAGGAAAAACAAATGTGTGCGCCAGTGTCTGCGTTTATGTACCAAGAAGGATTGCGGTCTACCTTACCTGTACGAGACTCGTGCATAGGGCAAAACCCTTGAATCTCATTCCCACGAGAACCTACATGCTCAACACCCAAGTCTTCTAAGACGCGTTCCATTTCATCTATGGTCACATGTCATCACTACTAATCTCACGGAACTCACCTGTGTTCCAACCCCACACTAATGAAACTTCTAGAGGGCCACAGTTACGGCTAGCCATAACTTTTAACAACCTAGTGTCATCTACATTTTCATCTTCACGCTGTAAACCAAATACAACATCAGCATCCTGAAAGAACGAAGAAGAGTAACCAATAGAGTCAGTTGTAACGCTGCCCTTTCGCGTCTTCCAACCCAAAGCCTGAGTAGTAATAACAATTGGAATCTGGTGCTTCTGGGCTAAACGCTTTAAGCTACGCGTAATGTTAGTAATCGCTAGTGCAGTGTTTGCTTCCCCTGATTGTTCGTCCATCATAAGGTAAACACCATCAATAAATAAAACGTCAGGCTGTAGTTGCTGAATCTTGTTTGAGATACCAGAAATTACTGAGGCGCCCGCAGAATCCGTAAGCCAAAACTTATGCTGAAGCATTGTCATGCCCCGAAGTTTTGCTTGATACCGTGACTCTTCTTCTGCGGTTAATGTTCCTGTGGTCAAGCGGCTGTGCGAGATGCGAGAACGCATGGCATCGTAACGAGTAAGTTGTTCTTGGTTGCTCATCTCAAAAGATTGAAAGACGGGTACCTTTCCACCGCTATGAATGTTATGAGCCATCTGCAAAGCAAGAGTGGACTTACCTGTCTTAGGTAGAGCAACAATTACAATAAGTTGCCCTGGTTGTAGCCCGCTGGTTGCTTGGTCTATGGTGTTAAATCCTGTTGCCATTCCACGAAGACCTCCTGGAAGGTTCTTACGCTCAAGGTATTCTTCCCAACGCTGGTCTGTGTTCTGAGTAATGTCAATGTCACTAACAGAATGAAACCCGTTGTCATCAAGTGTAGAGAACCCACGCTGCAAAATAGATACGGCATTTTCGTGGTTACCAAACTTTTCAATTTCCTCAATCGCTTTGCGAATCGAGTTATTAACAATTGATTTACGTTGCGCTTTGACTACTTCGTCTATTAAGAAATCAAGAGAATCGTTAACCTCAACAATAACGTATGTAGGAAAATTTTCTTTAATAACCTCAAGGCTAGGAACTTCATTGTAGTTGGTGTAGTGAGTCCTAACAAAAGACCAAACTCTTCGGTCCTCGTTGTTAGAAAACCATGGCTCTGTTACGCCGCGTTCCAGTAGGAAGCTAAGACTTCTATCGTTAATTGCTCGGTTTAGTAGTAGGTTTTCGTAGTTCATCTGGTCCCCTTAAAAGTCCATTCCTAGGCGACCATACATTAGTTGGTGCTCTGGGTCAATTACGCCGATTACTTCTGGTCTATATGGTAGGTCTGCAACTAACTTCTTTGGAGAAGCGTAGTGGTTGTAATACCTGAACGGGTTGTTACCTGCTCTATCAATTTTGTTAAACAGTATTTCAAGTTCAGGGTCTTTGTACTCAAATGAGACTAGCTCAAGTGTTACTCCTGCACGAGTAGTGTACAAGTAAAACTTGTTTAAAAGAAATTTGTCAAACCCAATCTCTTCGGATTTAACATTAAATATTTTTAGCTTTTTTTCTATTACGGGTACTTTAATGAATAACAAATTAGCATTCACAAGCACACGCCTTGGCATGTCGTTGCTGATATCCCCTTTATACATGGTTTAACAGACTTCTATTTTTCCGAATTTAATAATAAATTTTCGTAGCTCTTCTGCAGATTCGTGAGCTTTATCTGCGTCTTCATCAGTAACCAATGTAGAAATTTGTAAAGGGTAGGTGCCGTGGTTTTGTTTGACACGGGAAGATACAAATTTAGTGTGCTTGCAAGTACCGCGACCAGCATACCCTGGGCAAGTGCAAACAAAGTTTCTTTCACCATCAATACTTACTTCAAAAATACCTGGACCTGGGGTACCAGAGCCACCAAGAAAAATTTGAACTAACTTAGTATCTTCCACAACGCCCTCGCTCATTTTTTACGTAAGTCCCCTTTAGTAGATTTTAGTTCAATTGTTGCAAAAGCTTCGTGTATAAACGAACTAGTTGCTTCACCATATGCGGCAGACCAAGCTTCAACAGGAAGATTTGTCGTGACTATAGTGGGAAGTCCTAAGTTAAACCTGGTACGCAGTATGTGGTGAAGTAAGTTCTTGTTCCAACCACTGCCTGACACATGCTCTTTGCCTACGTCATCAATGACTAGAACTCGAATGTTATACGCATCATCATCACACTCGCCGTGCATACCTAAAAACAAACGCTCTTGCTCATCGGTTCTATCTGCGCCCATCAATGAACCTTTAAGTTCAATAATGTCGTTGTAAGTAGCAAAGTAACAAGGCTTAACAAGAACTCGCCCCTCGTTAATTACAAACTCTTCTAACGAAAATGTCCGCATCATCTCTTGAATGATAGCTAAAGAAAGCGTAGTCTTTCCGTGGCCTGGCTCTCCAACAAGTAACAAGCCTTTACCACAAATAGGTTTACCATCTGCACGGATAACGTCGCCAGATTTAACCTTACGTATCCAATTGGATACAAGTTTCAAATCCTGATCAGATACCTCTTTGCAGTCCGACAACTCCCAGCCTCTACGGTTTGAGGGAACGTTAGCAATGGTTAACCACGACTTACGTCGTACAGGTAACTCGCTAGCATTAATCATTTGTTTCCTCTGACTTGCCGCAACTGCAGTTAGTGCACTTGCAGTCTGGTTTAGTACTCTCTGCGTTTTGAATCCACTCAGTTATGCGCTGAACAGTATCTGCTGTAAGGCCAGCCTGACGGTAATCACGTTCAAGGCTTTCTTCAAATGCTCTCTTCATGTTACTCACTTAACCACTCCTGTGACTTAGCCGCTTGGATTGCTGCGGTTTCTTTTTCTACTTCTGTTTGTACCATACGCTTGGCTTGTACTGCAAGTTCTGAAGCTCGGTGTACAAAAAGCTTCCACATATGTTCACCGTCATCGTACTTCTCAAACTTTGTTGTTGCAAAAAACAAATCTAACATTTTTAATTCTTCAAGTGCTGTAGTTTTTTGCGCTTTACGCATCGTAGCAAAAGCACCTGTAATAAGTCTGATTGTAATGTTGTTTTTAATATGAAAATGCTGAGTTAACCGTTCCATAAACTCAAAAGCAACCTCGTTGCTTCCCCAAAGCTCTTTAGCAAGGTTATGCCGTGTCCGCAAGGTAGTACTTTTTTTAGACTCAAAAGTGGTTTTACCTTCTTCCATTTTTGCAGCGCGGTATTTAAGGTTTTCTTCTTCACCATCCCTGACATAGTCATCTTTTGGTGGGTCGCCTTTAAAGAAATCGTATGGCAAGTTACTCTCCATTGACATGTTTACTGTTTTGTATTCGTTCGCGAGGTTTTCCTCGCGAACTTCTTTACTAGTTATACTAGTTATATTATTAGGATTAATAAGCTGGTTCTCTCTTATAAGGATGACGTGTTTTCCGCCCCCCTCTACCCATTCCGCAGGTGGATAATCCGCCCCCTGCGGCAACCAGTTTTTAAGATACAACCATCCTAACTCTGTAATATTTCCAAAATTATTCCATTGCTTGTTAGGGCCCGCTCTGTAGCTGCCTCTCTCGACCATACCAGCGTCCTCAAGCTCTTTTAAAGCTGTGCCCCAGTAGTCTCTACCAAATCCTGGAAAAGCCTCCATAAGCCCTGGTCTGGTCATACGGACCTTACCTGTGGCCCCTGCCATTAAGGCAACCAGTGCCTTAGGCGATATCGTACTAATCATTTCTTTAGTACCCGCTTTAATTCCTTGCCAATAGCCTCTGCAAAGATGTCAGCAATGATACGAACTGCCTCGTATAGTGGGTCCTCAAACTCTTCTGGGTCTTCGTCGTCGTCGTCAGCCTCAGATTCTTCCTCAGTCATTTGTTCCTGCTCAGGAATAACAGGCGCTTGTACGGCTTTAATAGATTCTTGAGGCACTAGAGCATTAAGCCCGTCCGTCAAATCAAAAGCTGGGATGCCACCTTCTTTGGCAATAGCCAAACTGGACAGGGATTCAGGGTCATCGTCATCCCAAAGGATAAACATGGCTGAGTTTTCTTTAGTCACCTTGGGGTCAAACAGTTCTACCTCAAACGCAATGTTTTTATCGGCAAGGTATTGCTTGAGCCAAACTTGCCCCTCGGAAAGACGTACTGGGTTGGCTAAAGTAAACGTAAGTTTAGGGTTGGCATGGATGTAGTCATCCACCAAAGCCTCAACGTTTGCACGGCTGGTCTTACCATTGCCCGTGACTATAATGTGGTCGTACATAGGTTCTCCTAAACGGTAGGAGACCTACTATACACGCAACTTGTCTTTTAACAAGTTGTCGTATAAAAATAAAGTTTACTATATTGGGTACCTAATAATAACAATACCGTTAACCCCGTTTTGTCCAGAAGTATCATTACCACTACTTCCACCCCCACCACTTCCATATGCAGTTGAAGTTGCACCCTCACCTGAAGCAGTACCGCCACCCCCACCACCTACTCCATAGGTTTGATTAACGCCAGTTGCGTAATTATTGGTTGTACCTGCTCCACCTGCTCCACCAGTTGTTGCATTTGGGGCGTTGCCTCCAGCGCTTCCGCCAAAGCTGCCTCCTCCTCCTCCTCCTGCACCGCTAGTTAAGTTACCAGCACCGCTGCCACCAGCAAGACCTCCAGTGCCTGCAGCAGCACCCGCATTAGCCCCGTTGCCTCCGCCACCGCCACCGCCACCAGAGGCAGCTGAACTTCCACTAGTAGTAGTTCCACGACCACCACCAGGAGAAAAAGCCATCAGGGAAGTACCACTTGACTGACCGTTATTGGACGCTCCACTTAATACCCCTGTTCCGCCGACACCAACAGTAACGGGTACGGCGTTCAGACTAGTACCAAGGTTGTAACCTGCAGTGTCGTAGCCCCCAGCGCCTCCGCCGCCTCCGCCAACGCCATTTTTGCCTCCGCCGCCGCCACCTCCACCACCCATTTGCATAAAATTGCCCGCGAGGTTTGTTACTAGTGGTTGGAATGTTCCACTTTGTAAAAATACATGTGCAAAGTAAGTTGTTCCACCACTAACATAAGAATTAATAATATCTCCACCAGTTGCTTTTTGAACCGCGTTAGAAACTATTGGCCCTGCGTTTGCTGACCAATTGGCTGTAGTTAATTGAGCGCTTTGAGCCTTAACAGAATATATGTACGAAGTATTAGTAGACACGGTAGTGTCAGTGTAAGGCAAAGTGATGGAGAAATTAGTGGCTCCAATGTTAGACCAGTTAGCTCCATTATCTGAAGAACGTCTAATGTTGTACCCAGTAATTGCAGGAATTGCAATTTGCGCAGATGTACCAATAATGCCGCTTACTATTATCGAGGTATTAGTTGTAGAGTTAACTGTTTTAGCTAAGGTAGGTGCAGGTAATGGGTCAACTAAATGGTACGCGTAAACAGGAGATGTTGTTGTTACGTAATTTCCAGTAATTGCTGGGCTAATAGCGCGTACTCGGTAAAGGTAAGCTCTACCAGATTGCGCAGAAACTTGCGCAAAAGAAGTTGCAATTGTATTTTGTACTGTCACATAGCTATCATAAGCAATACTTGGACCAATATAGGAGTCAGCTTCGCGAGCTTGTTGAAGTTCGTATGTAGTTACAGCTGGGTCTGCTACTACTGTAGACCATGAAATGTTAATTCTATTAGCAACTCCAGCAACAGGTACGGCTGTAATTGACGCAGGGGTATCTGTATAGTAAGCAGTTACAGAAGAAGAAGTTATGTAGTTACTGGTAACACTTCCACCCGTAGCATAGAAAGCTACGGCTCGTACTCTGTAGATGTAGCTAATGGCGTCAACCGCATTCAAATCAGTGTAAGTTGTTTGAGAAGGTGGAATAGGACCCGACTCTGGTACAAGAGAACTCCACGAAGGAACAGGTGAAGTAGTAGTTATGTCTAGTCTTTGTAATTCGTAACTAGTAATAGTAGCGTTAGTAGTTGGAGCAGTCCAAGTTATAGTTATTGCATTTTCAGCATTATTTACTGGAATTGCAGTTATTGCACTAATGTTTGCAATGTACAAAGACACAGCAGTAGCTGTTGTTACATTTGTAGAGTTTGCATTAGCAGCACTAATTCTGTATTTAAGAGTTGTTGCTGAACCACTTGTTGCAACGTTACTATCAAGATAAGTTCCTTTAGCCAAACTTGAAAGAACTACAGAACTATTAGTTCCTGTTACGCGTTCTAGGCTGTAGATCACAAGAGAAGGGAACGCTACGCCAATAGCTTCCCAAACTAAAGACACACCCGTGCCTGTAGGGGTGGCTGTAATTGTAGGGTAAATATAGTTGTAAAAAGTAGGCCTGTCTACAACAACGGGTTGGGAATACCGTACTTTAGAAGCACTAAGAGCTGGGTTAACAGACGTCATTGTTCCGTAGACTCCAGCACCGCCAGTTAATGAAATAGTAGGGGCGGTAGCATAAACAGTAGTAGTAGGTAAAATTACGCTAAATTTGTTTGGCCCATCTAATTTATACACAAGTACTCTAGTTACGTTAGGGCTATTAGCATCAGTACTGGTTAGCCCAGTGATAGTTACCCGCGCTCCCACGTAAAGGTTATGTGGGTCAACAGTAGTATAAGTAACAATAACAGGGGTAGTAGCCACAGCAACGGAAGGCGATACGGTAGCGCTAGAAATACTAGCAGCAAGGGTGGCGTTACTAGCTTTTCTAAGCATAATACATTCCCTCCGTAATTAAAGAATCAATTTTTCCAGTATTAAACACTCTATTGTAGTACAAATGGCTAACGCTATTATGAGCAGTGCTTTCCCACGTTGAATCAATATCTCCATGGTATATGTAATTTTGCCCGTCAAAAGAACCATCAAAATAATGTTTAAGTACAGACAAAGGCTCAAACAATACCCCGTCTACATACACAGTAGAAGCGTTTCCAGTAGTATCTGTTCTAATAATACGAACCTCAGCATAGCTAGCATTTGATGGGGCTTTAGCTATTACAAATACTCTGTTCCAACCAGCATTTGAAGATAGATTTACAGGAGTTCCTTCTGCTTGAGTTATTAAAACATTAGAAGAATTATAGTAAGAGCCACTAGTCCAAGTTGTTGTTGTGCTAGTAATTGCAGACCCACCAATGGCTGTTTCAAACCATGCAATTTGAATAACATAAGTGACACCAGCCCCCGCAGTTCTTTTTAAATACGCTGACGCCGTGTAAACGTTTTCAGATGTTGCAGAGCTAGGATTTACACCTATTCTAGAACTGTTACTTATGTAATGATTTGTAGAACTTGTAGAAACTATGTCTATTTTTGCAGATTTAAACCCAAAAACAGCTTGACTAGTAGTAGCAGAAATAGCTATCTGTGCAGAACTTAATGACCACGTAGATATACCATCTTCAAACGAAGGATTAAGTATTAAATTTCGTCGGTTAGCTAACACACTAATTTGTGTGGTTCTAGCATCTTCAAATAATGATTGAGAAGCTACCAAAGCGCTGCCTTGAATGTCTTGATTAATAGCTGCTTTAGCAAATAATAAATTTATAAGGTCTCCCCATACAATAATTGGAGCGCTAGTTTGTGAAAACGTTGCGGCTGTTGTAGTAGTGTTTGCTACAACAAAGTTTCCACTAGTGCCTTGTACTGAAGATACGATAGTAAATCCAGTAGTAGTTGTGTACCCAGCAGGAGTAATTGTAGCAACATTTACAATATTTCCAGGAACAAAATTATTATTATTTGTTCCGTAAGTTACATACCCTGTTTTTACAGTGGCTCCAGAAAGCGGTGTTATTGGAGCGGGGCTAACAGTAAACGATGTTGTACTATTAATTTCCGTTACATACGTAGGATTAGTTGCATGAAACGCGCCCGTACCACTAGTTATTTTTACTGCATCTCCAACAGAAAGTAGTGCGTTACTTGCGCTACTGCTTACGGTAATTACTGCACCAGATGAGCTGGCTCCAGTCATAGTGATTCCCGCTGGAGTGTCTGGGGTTACGCTAATAATAGACCTAGAAAGTAAATCATAAGCAACTAGTTTAGTTGCTGCGTTAGTTCCCGTAATAGTAAAGTTTCCATCAATTGGTGGGCCATACCCAGAAACTGAAATTGTGTTTCCTATTTCAAAATTATGGGTTAAATCTGTAGTCATAGATACTAATCCATTAGTTATGTTAACTGCGTTAGCATTAATTCCAGATTCAAACTGCATTGCGTCTACAAAATAATTGTTACGTGCAGAAAAGTAGGGTTGAGCATATACTGCATTGCTTGGAGAAACACCGCTGACCCCTACCGTATTCCAACCAGTAATAGGAAGTAAACTAGCTGAAGTTGAAGTAATAAGTTGTTGATTTTTGTTGTACCAATTTATGCCAACAGATACAGTAGCTAAAGTAGTTCCTGCAGCATTAGCTTTTATGTTAAACGCGTATGGAACAGCGGGTAACACAAGCATTAAAGATGAAAACGCGCCAACTTTATCTGTAGTTGGTGATGGGGCTAATAGCACAGATGTTCCTGTAGCCATAGCTGCAGAAATATTATTAGATAAAGTAAGGGCTCCCGTTCCGCTATTTACGGCAGTAACTTTAGTGTTAACGGGTACATAGTTAGTAGTTTGCCCCGTTGTTTTAGAAGTAACACTAGATATTACGGTGTCTCCTACAGAAGCAACTAAAGGTTTTACAACAATAACGTTTGTTCCTGAAGCGTAATTAGTTGCAGTAATTGTATCTTTAAGACCAAGATTAAACGTTACAGCGGCAGTTGTTGCGGTAACAATTTTTGCCATACCAGAGCTAATATTTGTAGCAGTTACTAAAGTAGCTCCAGATAATGGAGTAGTAGCGGTAGCACTAATTTTAAATTGAGTACTGTTAACTATTGAAGTAACAACAGTGCCTGCGACTAGAACACCTGTACCAGCAGTTGAAGTTACAGTTAATACTGCTCCAGAAGTTAATCCTGTAGTACTGTCTACCGTAACTAAATACCCAGAAGAACTTGCGTTAGTAAGAGTCAACCCACTTTGGTTTGCATAAGAAGCAATGTTAGTGGTTGTAGTTCCATAAGTAGTAGAAGCTGTAGGCCCTGCAAGAGTAAGACCAGAAGCAAACGGTGCGGCAGCTCCGTAACCTAAAGAAGTTGGGTCTGGGTACCAAAACCCAGTGCTATCAACAAATGAAGAAGTGTCGTAATCGTTAAGCAAATTTCTAGTACTAATTATTGAAGCGCCGTATCCAGTTAAACCTTCAACAAAATTTGAAATACCTTCTAAAGAACCTGAGTTTTGATAAGACCTAATAAGGAGTCCAAGTAAAGTTCTAGCTTGTGAAATGCTAGCTACGTTAGCTGGATTAAATCCAAATTGTTTTAATGCTAATTCAACAAGGTTATTATCCATTGTTAAAATAGAAGAAGAGTTAAATACACTTAAAGTACTAGCTAAATAAACATCATAGTGAAAAGCAAATAACCTTATAAAATCTCTTAAGTCTTGGTTATCTTTACCTTGGTAATTTTTTCTATAAAATAAAGGAAGATGCCCTAATAAAGTATCTAAAGTTCCTTCGTCTTTAATAGCATAACTAGATACCTCAGCAATTTTAGAATATTTAGGAATAAAATTAGAGGCGCTTGCTAACGCTGGATCGTTTACAGTGTATTTAACAAATATTGAGTAATAATATTTTGGGGCTCTTAAGTCTGTTCCAGTTACTCCGTATCCAGGATTTGTTGTTAAAGCAGTAACCGCGCCTGTGTCATAAACGTGAAATGCCTTTGTAATTCCTAGTTCAGTAGTATCTACTCTACCTCCAATTAAATACCCAGGAATTCTTACAACGTCATTAACTTTGTAATTAGCTCCAGAAGACCTAACGGAAAGCGTAGTAGTGGCAACAGTTCCGTTACCAGTTCTAACTACATCAAAAGTAGCATTAGCACCTAGTGAAGTGTCTGTTGCAAAACTTTCAATATTGTTGTACGTAAATGTTCCAGAATTAAAATTTTGCAACCCTGGTTGGGAATTTAAAGTTACAGTTTTAATACCTGAAGTTGCGCCCGTAACCGCTGAGACAAGAACGGTAATATTAGCTACACCAGAACCAAAACTATTAAGAGACCCATCATTGTTTAAGTACCCAACCTCATCTTTATACAAAGTTATAATGTCTCCTACTTGATAGTCACCGCCTGGAGAGTTAATTGTTACGGACTCTACGCCACCTAAATACGCAGATGATCTAATGACATCAAATGTTGCACCCAAGCCAATGCTAGTAGGTAATCCCTGATAATTTAAAACACTTTTTTGACGAACAGCAATATAGGACTCAGAAGTTAAACCAGAGGTAGTTTTGCCTCCACCTGAAAACGTAATGCTTTCAAGTGCTGCTCCCGTATAAACCGCAGTAACAGTTGCAGCTAAAGAGTACGTTTGTTCTGAAAATATTGTAGTACCGTCATTAATATGCATAGGAAACCCAGAAGTACTTCTCAATACGCACACTTCAGACCAGTTAATGTTTTCAGTTGGTGCGGCCCAACTAACATGATTAACTAAATAGTTAGAAGGTTTTGCATCAGCTGAAACAGTAAGCAAAGGTACTGTAGCTGAAATTGTTGGCATTACGGATTACCACCTGTGGTGTTGACAAAAATATAATTTTTATTAAGTATTGGAACTTCATTAATAGCGCATACTAAATCTGATACACCCCCGTTACCTTGAACGGTTATAGTTGAACCTACAGGAATAGTGATAGCGGTTGGAGTAGTGCTGATCACAACAGTTGTAGTGTTAGTAACGCTTGCAATTGTAGTTACAGGAGTAGTGTAAGTGTACAAGCTTGCACCAGTGCTACTTACAATTGATTTAATTGCGGAGCCTTGCCAAAGACCAGCAGAACTACCTAATGTAATAGAAGTGGTTGCAGAGACAGAAGTAGTTGCTAATACAGTAGTTACTGCTGATTTAGAGTACAAAACAGGTAGTTTTTCGTAGTCATTTAAGGTTACAGAGTTGACACCATCAATAGATTTAACAGTTGACTGCACATCTCCTTGAGAAATAACATCATTAAACGTAACGTTATCAAAAGCAAACAAGCTATAGATTGCCGACTGAACAGCTGCTCCAACGTTAGAGGCGCTGTACTGCGGGAGTACCGTTATGGTTACATCCAAGTAAGGGTAGGCGGGAGTAAAATCTAAAACTTGTAAGGTAGTTGCGGGTGGAATTTTATTTACAAAATAGTCTGACACTGTTGTTTTAAAAGCTTGAGTAGACGCGCTTGCTCCAGACGCAGCAACATATAAAACAATAACGTTAAAAGAAGTTCCAATAGCAATAGCTTTTGATACACCTGATACTTGAATAGCAAGTTGACCGTAGTCGTCTAAAGAAACTGCGCGGCTAAGAGTGCGCAAGGCCGCTGGTGCGTTAACTCTAATAGAATCAGTAGATTCAGCGTCTGCGCCACCGCTAAAAGCATCGGTGTTAGTAACCGTAACAGAAGTAAGGTTTACTCCGTTAGTTTCATCGTACACATTTTCAATGGCTCCTGCGGCTACGTTACCTAAACTTCCTGCAGTATTAGAGTAACTATAAGTTGCCGAAATAGAAGAACCATTAGGAGGAATGCGGCCTGAATTACCATCACCAAATAAAATGTAAGTAATGCCCGCACCATCAGTAAATGTAGAAAATACAGGGTCGTCAGCAGCATAGTCAATTATGTATTGAACTTTAGTATAAGCAAGTGCACCGACAATTATTGAAATAGTTCCGCCAGTAATTGCCCCAAGGTTAGTCAAAGCAAAATATTGATTAACAGAACCGTCTGATGTACCAATGGTTTCCGTTACTTGTTCACCTTGGACTGCTGTAGTTGTACCTGTACCAGGAGTACTTCCAACTATTGCTGTAAGTGATACGGCTGTTTGAGTAGTAAATACAACACTTGGGTTAACACCATCAGAAGCAGTTGATACTTTTATTCCAGCAGGAATAATAATAGGGTTGGCACCTTCATTAGAAAAAGTAACCGTGCCACTAGCTGGGCTAACGTTGTTAGGGCTGTAGTTTAGTAATTTAGCTAACGCAATTACTGTGTCTCTTTGGGTAGAGGTGTTAATGTAAGACTCATTAGCCGCACGGTCAATTTGATAATTAAGTAAATCTCCTAAATAAGAAAACAACTCAAGAAGAACAATGCCAAAATCATTAGCGTCGCGGGAAACCCACTGAGGTGTAAAGTTAGGAATAAGTGCAATTAAATCATCTCGAATTGACGCGTAGTCTCTAGAGGTATAATCTACTTGCGGTAGGTATAAGCTATCAGTCATTATGAGCCCTCAATTAATTCGCCTGCAGCCGTTAACGAGGCTGTAGATATTGTAACAGAATCTGTTTCCCCAGCGGGAAGTTTATAAATAATAGTGAGAGAAAGGGTGCCTGTGCCGTCATCAAAAACAGGGTTTACTTCAATTAAACTTAACTGAGGTAACCAAGAAACAAACATTTCTTTAATTGTTTGTCTACCTAGTTCTGTAGCGTCCAAAGCACTCTCGTATATTAATCCATCTAAACTAGCTCCATAATTATAATACCAAATACGCTCGTTAATTCCCGTGGATAGTAAGGTTAAAACTCTATCTTTCCAAGCTTTAGGTGAAGAATCGGAAGTAATGTCAACTTTTCCGTTTGTTGAAAGGGTAAACGGCAAAGATATTGAATAAGTTTGAGCGGGCAGAGCCTTGTTATATACAATTGCCATTACTTCATTACTCCTAGCCATAGTGGGAAATTAGGGTCTCCGCCTTCAAACATTACAAAAACTCCAGTACCAGGCGGAGGTATAAAAATGTTTCCAGTTACAGATGGATGAACACCCCAAGCCCAACTAGTTACAGCGGGGCCAAGAATTTGTGGGACACGAAGTTTAATTCTAAGTAATCCTTGAGGGTCAGTACTGTCTACGACAAGCCCACGGTAAACTCCGTAAAACCTTTTATCGGAAAGGTCGCCAGTTAATAAATCAGAGTACACCGCGTGCCGCCAATCTTCTTACTATTGCTTGAGGGCGATTTCGTACGTCTATATTATTTGGGCTATCAACTACTGTAGTTGCCACCCAAACGTACGGTTTTACATTGGATTCCGTTTCCCTGTTAGAGACCTCAGTAAACCCTGAATTATTGTAAGTTCCAGTTCCTTCAGTTAAAATAGAATCGGTGTTAAGGGGAACATTCCTAGTATCAGGAACTAAAGTTCTTACGCGTACATCGGAAGGGCTAGTAATTACTTCCCCTTTCCACACTTCAGCTTGACCAATAGAATCGGCTCCGACATCTAAAATAGTTGTATATGTTAAAATGTTAGGTGATTTTTCAACTACGTTGTGTTCTGTGTAAAGAACTATCCAATACCCAGTGTAGTTAGGGCCGATACCTTCTAAGTAAATTGGTTGGTCAGGTTTAATTTCAGGAGTACCAATAATTTGAATGCGAGCACGGTACGGAAATCTGTTTCGTTCGTCAGCAGCTTTAGCTTCGTAAGCAGCCACTTGAAATCCAGGAGCTACAACATTTGTGGCAAAGCTATCAAAAAATTCTGTGGCGCTAGACTCGTTTAAAGTATTTTCTCTTTGGTTAGTAACCAAGCTATAGTTATGTCCTATGGGGTCTACGCCACCAACTTGTACTGCAGATTTATAAGAATCTTTATAGGCAGTGCTTTCTCCTAAGACTAGATTAAAAGAATATAAAGTAGACCCTCTTGGATCGTTAGCCTCAGACATTCTAAACCGTAAAGCGGCATCTCTGCTGTTTGTAAAATCATAAGTTATACTATGAAAATAAATAGTAGTATTTTCAACCCGTAATGAGTACCCGCATTGTTTAGCTAAACGGCTCATTAATTGCAATTGAGTATGACCAGCTTGAACAACTTGGTCGTAAATTCGTGGGTGGTCCTCTACTTGCGCAGTGAAACCGTACTCGTTTGCTATTTGTCTAACAATGTCAGATGCAGTCATGTTTTCAAATACGCGTTGCTTAGCTTGTTTTAATCTGTAAGAAGCACCAATAAAAGTAACTTCGGTAAAATTTGCACTAGGGGTAATATTAGGACGAATCTCATGGACATACCCTACCCAATCTCGGCTGTTGCTTTTTCCTCTAAGCACGCACTTTACTGGGTCTCCAGGTTTAACACTTGTATACCTAACTCCCCAGTCTCTAAACCTAACTTTTATAATTTCGTGAGCGTACCGTTCTTGCTTTAAAGTAAAAGAAGATATACGTTGTGGAGGGTTTTGAGACAACGGAAAAGATACGGAAACATAGTTAAACACTAGGAATCCTTAATATGGTTCCACCCTCTATAGAAACATAGTTTGTAATCTCTGGGTTGTACTCCGCGATTACCCACCAAAGGTCAGGGCGATTAAAGTATTTCCAAGAAATAGCAGTTAGTGTTTCACCTTTAATAAAAGTATGTGTAGAGTAAGAAATTGAATCTAACGTATCAAAAGTGTAAAACACTATTGGATAAGCTTGTCCGTTTTCGGTTTTTCTAAAGTAATCCACAACAGATTTTTCGTATCTAGAACCCGCTCTAATTGACATTATCTACTCACCAAACCTGCGGTTGCCATTAAATTAAATTGAATTTCCATTGTAGACGCCATAGGAATCATGCCTTTAGTAAACTTGGTATGGGTTACGTTTAACGCGCTTACGTAACCAAGGTAGCTAAGGGGACCTAAGTCAATACGCAAAAGTGTTGGGCGAAGGAATCCAATTTCAGACGTATCTCTGCCTGTAGCCACGTTAGTCCAGCCAGGACCATTAATAGCTTTGTATAAATATTCAATATCTGCGGTAGTTCCGTACCTAACTAATTGAATTACTTTTTCAACAAGAGTTTCCGCAAACCCGTAGTCAAAAGAATGATTAGGGTTGTAACCTAAATTTCTTAATAACGGGCCAACATTAGTAGGAGTCAAAGTTGTATTAGCTAAAGTATTTCCAGTAACATTTAATGAGTTTAAACAAGCAAAGTCATTAGTTCTGTCTAAAGGAACAGACACAGATAAAGCTTGTCCACTAGGAAAAGCGCCAACAACAGAAGCAAATTTATCTGCAAAGCTTGGAGTAACACTCAAATTAGTAGCAACAGAAGTACTAATTTGAGTAGGGTTCCACATAAATTGGAACCCATACCTAGGGTCTGTGCTGCTGCTACCGTTGTTGTAAGTGCCACTAGTTACATAATCGTTGTCTACACGGGCATACCAATAGATACGTCCGCGACGATATTTATGCGTAGCCCCTATTGCTTGCGTTGCAGGGTCTCTAACCATAGGGTCGTTAGAAGGTTCTACAGGAAGACTCCATTGGTGAGGAGGTAAATTCCATTTATAACCGTTAAGGCCAAGCCCAGTGGGTGCTACAGAAGCAGCATTATCTGTTCCAACCCAAGGAGTACTAAGAGCGTTAACAGTTTTATTAATGCTGTAATTGTTTGAGCGGTTACTTCCTGGGCTTTTCCAATCAATTACTTGATTAGGCGGAATAAATACCATCTTACATCGCCCTACTTAAAGCATCAGAGATAGCGGAAGCAATGTTATATTGGTCCACCCCACCAGAAACATTAATAGTAATTGCCCCAGTAAACATTTGGCCTGGGTTAGAAGGATTTACGGAGTCGTACTGATTAAACCCAGACCCAGGTCCTGCAAAGTACGGACTTGCAGGAGTGCCTGATCCAAACCCGTTTTTAAAAGCGTTAAAACCTGGTACACCAGCGGCACCTAATACGCCTAATCCAAATAGTCTACTTGGACCTTGAAGACCTAGCAGAGCTCCTGTAGCGTCAAACATTGAGTCAATAAGTAATTGACCTGCTCCGCCACGAGCGCCACCAATAGTTTCAAGGGTTGTACCAACGTTTCCAGTGTATCTAATTAAATCTGCTTCAAGACCCGTGGCATTAACCATTCCTTTGTAAAGTTCATTAAGAATGTTATTAGCACCAATAAGATTATTTACAGTGTTTCCTGAAAACTTTTGAAGTAACTTTAATTCACCAGTAGCACGGTTTCCTGTAGATACTACTGCTTCAGTCATTGCGCCTGATGCTTTAAGGGCCCCTTTACTAAAATCATCACCACCGTTATTTGCAGCCATTTGAGTAAGCCCAGAAATTACTGTGCTTCTAATGTTAGGGTCTAAACCAAAGTATTGGTTAAGAATGCTATCAAGAGCATTACCTGGCATAGCAGAAATAGCTATATTTTCTGGAGTTACAGGGCCAGCTTTAGATAAAATATCATAAAGTTGTTTAATAATTTGAGGCAAATCTATCATGCCAGTGCCCTCTTTGTTACGCATTTGGATACCAAACATGCGCGCCATGTTAACTGTCTTAGGGTCGTTAAGCCCCGCCATAACTCCTACGCCACCTGCTATGCCAAGTCCTGGAGTTAAGTTAGAAGCAAGCGCAGCGCCGCCCATAATTCCTGTGTAACCCGCACCAGCACCAAAGTTAGGTAACCCAGGCATCAAACCTTTTTGTGCCGCAAAATTAGACGCAAGAGCAGCGTCTTGGGGGCTAGTTGCGGTGCCCATAAGAGAGGCCCGAAGTTGCGAAGTCATAGCATTTTCTCTACTAGTTGCACCGCCAAAAAACTTCATTCGGTCGGCAAGTAGTTGAACATCAACGGCTTCTTGGGTAGTTGGTAGAGCCATGCTGACTGCGCCAGCAGCCCCAGCCAAAGCGCTAAAACCTGAGGCTAAAATTCTAGTAAATTGTTGACGGTCGGAGTAATTAGAAAACCGAGGAGGAGCGGGTGCGGCTCCTGAAGCTCCAAAAGCTGGAGCGCTACTATTATTATTAGACGGCTCGTTATTTCTTCCTAAAATTGAGCTGATCATTCCCGTCAAAGACGCCAACGCACGCTCTATTTTAGCGCCTTGCGCGGTGTTTGCCCGAAGTTCGGGGCCAATATCAGGTGGTTCAGCCATGATAATCCTTATCTAGTAGCTCGTAATAGCCAGTTTTTTCTTTCCCTGTAGGAAAGAGAGCGCACATCGCTGAGGCTCCAACCAGAAAATGCTCGGATTATTACTTCGTAGGTGTCCATTAAGTCAACGTAGTTTTCGTCTTTATATACGAAATAAGCTAGCCAGACTTAGCGGTAACGGAATTTCATTACCACATGCCTTGCAAGCCTTCGTCACCTCCCCAAGGCGTGGGCCTGGGGTGCGTTTATAAATTTCAGAAATTATAGTTTCTCTATCTAAAATACCAAGATTAAGAGCGGTTTGTATCCCTAAAGATGGCGTTCCATTAATGCTTACTACGCAACCAGATAAAATAATAGTCATTAATTCTGAAGTAGTTTTGTTGTCTGCGTCAAGAAGTTTTTTGTTAGTAATCCCATTTGGCAAAGTAACTACAGCTTCACCATTTTTAGTGGCTACCGTAAATGTTCTATCAACAACTGGATCGTTAAGCGTACGGGTTTTAACGTCTTTTGTTAAGTCAATAATAACTTCATGCTCTACTAAACATTTAGGACAAGTAGCGTTATAGGTAAGGTCTTTGCCAAAAGTGGCGCCTCTAATACCTAGAATAACAGCGTCCCTGTCACCAGAAAGCATGGTGTCTATGTCTTCAGAGTAGGCTGGGCTCTCTCCAATAGCTACCAATCCTCTAGAAAACACAACCTGTAACAGCCTGTTAGGAGTTGTAGCTTTAGCTAGTTCCTCTTCGTCAGCCCCGTTTAGCTCTCTAATCTCAACTGACGTAACAACTTTTCCGTCGCTTAAGATAAATCCTCCAGGCAGTTTAACAATATTGCTAGGAGGAGAATCAGTAGTAATCTCTACTTTTTCTTCATCAGCCGAGGATTCTTCAAACTCCTTGGCTAGTTTATTAAGTTCTGCGGGACTACTAAACGACATGTGTGCTCCTTATTATTAATTAGACTAGTGTACTACAGATTAGAAACCAGCAGGAATCTTGCTTCCAGCAGCAGCTGAGATAGACCCATCTGCAGCTACGTTTAGCATTGCAAACGAAATACCTTCGTGGGCAAGAGTCATACCTTCCATCATCACGTCGTTAGAACCAGCTTCAAACCCACTGTAGTTAAGGCTAGTAATCCAAGCGTTGTGAATAAAGAAACCCATACGTGGAACGTTGGTTTGATTAGCGGCGTTTGGGTGGTCCATTAGGTAGATAGCTACGTTACAACGGAACCCTCCACCATTAGTTTGAGATAACGCAAGGCCGTCTCCCGAAGCTGCGGCAAACAAGCCACGCATCCAAGTAATAGCCCCATCATTTCCGTACAAAGCCCCGCGCCCAAGTTCAACATCTCTAAATGTAGCTTGCCCAGGAATCTTGTGCTCAGTAGTGTTGTAGCCACCTTCACGATAAGGAATAGCATTAACTTGGATTCCTAGTCCGCTAATAGTGTTGAACCCACCACTAAAAGCTGTGATTCGAGAATCAAAAGTTGAAGTGCCAGTAGCAGGCTTAAAGACCGCACGGAACCTAAACCGCCGTAACGGGTCAGAGGCAATCGTGGCTCTGCTATCAATTTGACTAATTGGTGCTCTTGTTTCAGCCATTTTCTATTTCTCCTTAAATCGAAGTGGTGACTGTTGCGCCACCATCAATTTGACCAATTTTAATAATTACGAATTCTGCTGGTCGCTGTAAAGCAACACCAACTTCAATTCGGAGTTCCCCAGCAGCAATTGCTGCTGAAGTATTTATGGTGCCGTCGCACTTAACATAGAATGCTTGAGCGGCAGTAGCTCCGTTTAAGCCACCGTTTCTCCAGAACCCGTCAAGAAATCCTGTAACAATGCCGTTTACTTGTGCCCAAAGGCTTGCATCGTTAGGCTCAAACACAGCAAATTCAGTGATGTTTTTTAAGTTGTAAGACAAGTAGTTTAACGACCTACGTACAGGCACGTAAACATCAAGACTATTGCTTTTAAGCGTACGGGCTCCCATAATGCAAATACCCGCACCTGGTACAAATCTAATAACATTTAAGTTTGGAGTAGTCCCACCCACAGCATTAAACTCATCGTTAGTTAAAGAGTACACAGAAACTGCAGAGGCCAATCTGGTTTGAGAACCAGCAGGAGCTTTAAACACACCACGAGATGAATCAGTAACGGTGTACAAGGCCGCTACAGCGCCGCCTGCTGGGATTGTTTTTGTAGCTCCAGTTGTTGAGGCTGGATCAGCAATAACAATGTTAGGGTAATAAACAGCGCCGTAATTCTGGTTAGTGTCGTAAGCCGCAATAGCGGTAAGCGTGTTTGCCACAGTATCAGTTGTAGTGTCAATAACTACAAATGAATCTGTTCTAGCGGCAGCGTAAGCAAGAAGCGGTTTAATAGTAGTACTTGCATTTGTTCTACCAGGGTAATTAAGGATTAACGGGGAATCAATCTGGTCCAGTCTTGGGTAGGTAACTGTAGTTGGGCTTGGGGTGGCGGTTCCGTCAGAAGCGGTTACACCAGCAAGTGTTGCGTTTGTAGTTGAAGCCACGCCTAGTTTAGCGGCTGCCACAACTGAAGTATCAAAACCTGCTGCGTTCCAAGTAAGAGACCCTGTGCTACTTACGTTTGCGGACGTAGTTGCAATAGACCATGAGCCAGTAAACGCAGGTAAATCATTGTAGTTAGTTGCAGCAGAACCATTATCGGAAACAGTAATCCAGTTAGAAGTTACGTTGTTTACGACGTAACGTGTATCTGAGCTACTCATACTTAGCTTTACAAATCTTTCAACACGATTAGCGTCAGTTAATCCAGTAGATGAGGTAGCTGTTGGTGAGTAGTAGACATTTAAGTCAAAGTAACCAGTGCTATTGCTAGGGGTTACGCTAACCCAAACGTTATTTCCCCAAGTGCCGTGGCTTTTTGAGGTAACGGTTAAAGTAGGAGTAGTGCTTACCGCAGCGTTAGTTACAGTAACTGCAGCCGTAGCTGCAATTGCAACAGAGCCTCCAAGCGAAGCGCCTTTGTAAACCACGCTAAGTACAGTATTGGTTGCAGTAGCAATAATCCAACGGTCACTACCTAAGAAAGCAATTGTAGGGTAAGTAGTAGCACTAATTCCAGCAAACGAAACAGAGTTACCAGCAATTGCTCCAGCAAAAGGAGTTCCAGTTGTGGCTGTGATAGTAAGACGGCTATTTGGAATGTCATCGGCTACAGTCCAAATGTTTGCTTGAGTAATTACGTTGTTGCTGTCGCGGAATACTGCAGTTGCTTTAGTAGCATCTGTGTTAACTTCACGAAGCACGTAAGCACTAGCGCCACCATTATCAAAATAAGACTTAACTGCATACTTTAACGAGTCGGCCGTAAAGACTGCCGAGCCAGAAACGGTTCCAATAATTGGACGAGACAAAGTTACAATACCACTTCCAACAGCAGTAACTATGGAAGTTGGGTCAATTCCGATACCGTTAACTGATTGTCCTACGGCAATACCTGCGGTAGCTACGGTAATAAAGTAGTTTGCAGAAGAACTTGAATAAGCAGCTGAAGTGGCTGCTACGGTAAGGCCAAGGCCTGCGCCGCTAAAAGTGTTTAAAGATGAACCAAAGCTAAAATTGTTAACAAACTCCGTCCAACTATTGATAAGAGTTGGGGTGCCAACAACGTTACCACCTACAACTTCAGTAGGTCCACGGTCTGCCAAACCAATAAAAGCTGCAGATGAATCAGCAATAGTTGCTGAAACGGGCAGGTTAGGTGTTAGCGTATCTTCAACGTACACGCCAGGCTTACTGTATGTAGCCATTTCTTCTCCTTAGAAGGGTTAATAATTATTGAACAAGTGTCATACTTGCAGGAACCGATGTAGCAACCTGCTGATTAATTCTTACAGTTTCTACGTCTGGTATTGGAACAGCCGAAGCGGTTGCAGGTGTCATCTCGCTTATTACACGAACTGTGTAAATATTGCGTAGAAGTCTTTTATTTCCGTTCTCACCTTCAGCTTTATCGTTTTTCATAGTGCCCTCAAGGAACATATGACGGTAGGCTGTGTAAGTACCTAGATCATTAGGGACAGCTAAGTGTCCCCGCATGCCAGGAAATTTTTGGCTTAACTGAAAGATTATAGCGCGGTCATGCCGTGGGTGTCTGGAGTAAGAGATAACTTGATACAACAAGTCATAGGCAATTGGCACTTCATACTGATAAAACACGCCGTTTACTGGTGCAACGGTACCTGAGTAATCGCCGTCATAGATAACTCCAGAGTGCTGGCGCTCTACGGCGTTACGCACAGACATCAAATCAATAGTAATAAAAGGATAGATTTGCTCACGGATTTCTACGTCAGGGTAGCCAAACCATACGCCTACTGGGCGGGTTGGGTTCTTTTCGTCAGAAACAGTAATACCCGATAAATGAGATTTAAGAGCAGCATCTTCAGCTAGCAGAAACATTAACGAAAACCCCCACCGCGTGCCATACCCAAATAATAAGCTAACATATTTACCAATGTGGAATCGCCTGAAACCGCGCCCTGATAAAAATCAGCGACGGAGCCTTGAGATATACTCTCATTAGCCATTGGTAAATCTCCTTGTAGGAGTAGCAGGGGTATTCGCAGTGGGTATTCGTAGTTCCTGCAGTGGAACTAATATAAGGATAAATGAAAAAACGGGCTTTTGCCCGCTAAATCAATATTACTTATAAGAGACCTCATTTGACCCGCAGTCACGGCATCCTCGAATGTCGTGGTCAGGTCGTGGAAATTTTGAATCTTTTTTATGGTACGACTGCATTTTACCCCGACCACAGTTCCCACAAGATGCCTTAACATAGTTTTTATTGCAGGAATCTTGTTTGCACACGCCAAAACTATTCCGCCTGTTGTTACAAGATGGGCAGCTAGAATTACGGTAGGGGTTGGTATCGAAATATCCTTCTGTTTTAGCCATTAGACAACCGTTGAGTAAATGGCCTTAACAACACCAGTAGCGGTAGCAGAGGTGGCTACAATGCCATAGATAGTAGACTCTGAGTGCAGCCAAACAGTTAAGTTACCCGCAGCGGCTACGCTAAGTCCAGAAGTAGCCCCAGCAGTGGTAGCCGTTACGGTACTATCTCCAACAAACAAAGCAGCACTATGGTTATTTTGAATAACAACTGCTGTGTACGGGTTACCCTCTGGAATAGTTACAAGAGCCGTAGGGGTAGTAGCGACAGTAATATTAACGTGGTTATAGGCCATTACTTCTTACCCTTAATCTTCTTGGCTAGAGCGGTGTCTTTCTTAGTGTCTTCTTTACGAGACATAGGCTTCTTGTCCATTTTCTTATCTTCTTTTTCAAACTTAGCTTTTTGAGCTGGGGACATGCCTTTAGTAGTTTTGGCATCTTGCTTCTTGTCTGCAGCCTTAGTTGGGCCACAAGCACACTTTCCCTTACCACATTTTTTACACATTATTTCTTACCAGCTTTCTTAGTAGTAGTTTTTTTAGCAAATTTTTTATTAGCAGCGGCAAGTGTCTTTTGTCCGTGCTTGTTCTTCGGGGCTCCACAGCCACAGGTTGCGCACATTATTTCTTTTTCTTTCGTAGTGCAGCTAGGTCAGCAGCGTCAATTTTCTTTGGGTCTCCAGCTTTTCCAGCAATCTTGCTTTGCTTTGGGGATAGCTTCTTTGTTGCTCCCTTACCTTTTCCGTAGCCAGGCTCGCCTTTTTTCTTTCCACATCCACACGGTGCGCACATAATAACTCCTAGTTTGCGTAAGCTTGAAATTGAGAGTCGTTAACCATTTCTTCTGGCATAATCTGACGACAATCCAGAGAAACCACGGTAAACTTCTCTAATACAATACCACGTAGCTGTGACAAAAGCGGGCGATATACCTGCCCCTGCCAGACAATTCGGTCACGATTCAGAGGGTCAGGGTCGGTAAACAGGGTAGGTAATGCCCTAGAAAGTTCTTCTTTATCAATGGTTAGATGAACAGCGTCAGCGTTGTAGAAACCTTCATGGCTATGCTCTACGGTACCGTGCCTAATAACAGCCCTGATAACATCTACGTTGACTGCGGCTAACCATCTACGGCCTACGCCAGCACTGCTACCTACGTCATAGATTGGGTCTACTACGGTAGAGGCAGAATCAAACTTGTACCACAATACGCTAGTACCTACTGGATTAGTGAGGTCTTTAGTTATAGCATCGTGGATTTCGCCATGCTCAAAGTCAGTACTAAAGCGCCCACCTGGGGTATATGGTCTACTCATTAAGGCCTCAAGCTAGTCTTATCTATGCTAATACGGGCAGACACTAAGCACTCCCAGTAGTCTGCGTGGTCTTTTGTTTCACAGCCTGTACGGCAATTCTCCCCAGCCATTAGGGTTATCCTCAGTTTCTTCAGGAGTTATTAATTCCCAATCTAGTAGGTCTTCATTCCATAAATAATATTTTCCAATATTAGACTCTTGAATTTGTGGAATTGGAATTGGAGATTGCCATTGACAAGTTTCTTCATCTAATAACCAAGAATTAAATGGTTTCGGGGGGATAAAAGCATCAAGATTAAAATCATATGAATACCCAATACCAGCATAGTTTTTTCTAATATTTCCATTGTATGAGGTACGAATACAGGTTTGATTTCTAAAATTACCATACCAGATTTCTGGGGATAAATCCTCAATTAATTCTGTTTCATCAATGCCAACAATAACTTCAGTAACAATATTGTTCTCATCTAAAAATGCGTAGTGTGCCATTATGCCCAACTCACGTTTCCTGTGCCAGCAGTAATTGTTGTGACTTTAGTGTCCCCTACTGTTGCAGTTGTACCAGTTAGTCCTGCTCCAATAGTTATTGTATAAATATCTGGATATTTTAAAAGAATAATACCTGAGCCACCAGCAGCACCGTTTTCAGGTCTACTAGAGTTGCCTCCACCGCCACCACCACCAGTGTTTACAGCACCAGGTGCGGGTATTGCACCTGAATATCCACTAGTTCCTCCACCATAAAAAATACTTGTTCCAGACGGAGGAGTATATCCACCAGGAGGGTTTACTGTATCAAATACGTTATTTGAACCACCACCAGCACCACCAAGACTATCGGGAGCACCGCCACAACCTCCACCAGCAAGTGGACGAGCTGATCCAGTTATAAATGTTGTACGACCATAGCCACCTTTTGTGTAACTAGCCACTCCAGAGAAATCAGGAAAAGTTCCATTACCTCCACCAGAGCCAGCCCCACCACCACCACCACCATAGGCATTACCAGCATTATTTCCATTCCAGCCCTGACCAGTAGTTCCAGTTCCTCCAGCAGCACCAGTATTAGACCCTGCTCCACCGCCAGAACCGCCATTACCACCAACTTGTGGAGAGCCGCCACCTTTTCCACCGCCAATAGATGTTATTGATGAGAAAGTAGAATCGAAGCCTATTGTACTGTTAGGACCTCCTGCACCAACAGAAACTGGTACTAACGCCCCTTTAAGTATGTTAAGAGTTGGTTCTGCCGAAAGATTGCTATTATAGGCTTCTCTACCAGAGCCTTCTCCTATAACACTTGATCTATAGCCCCCAGCGCCACCGCCACCGCCAGGAGAGCCGCCACTAGAAATACCGCCGCCTCCGCCTCCAGCAACTACAACATATTGAACTGTAACTGTTTTTTGTACAGAAGAGTACTGAAAGCCAATAATCACGCCTTTAAATCTCCAGCCACGACCCAAGTATTAGCGGCACGTTTTATGCATGTAGCTCCAGACCATTGTGCACGAAGTATTAACCCAGGAGTTCCATTAACAGTTGTGGTTCCTGGAGTGACGGCAGCAATTGTTATAACACCAGTTCCAATATTTAATAGATGTATTTGAGTTCCTATTGGAAAATCAAATGTTGCATCCGTTGGAATACTAATAGTGAAAGTACCATTGGCTTGGATAAAATCACCTTCATCACCACTTGCTAGCGTGTATGCAGAAGTCTTTGCGGCTATTACTGAAAGCGTTGTGTCGCCAGAGTTTGTAGCAGCAATCCACCTATTTGTGGTTTGATCAAAAGTATATTGATTAGACATAATCTAAATTGTACCACCCGTGTAGGAGGCACAAGCGAATTACGCCTGTGCTTCAGTCCAAGAAAGACGAGCAGTCAAAGCCGCGCCTACGGAACTAATGTTTTGCGCGTAAATAGTCATGACGTCTGGACCATCTGGGTAAACTTGTGTGTTAGAAGTAGTACCGCCACCGCCAAGGATAGAGTTACCAAGGTCACGAACTTTATCAAGTTCAACGCTACCTGTGCTAGACACGAAGAAACCACCAGTAACTTCACCAGGATTTGTGGCAACAAGGCCAATATTCTGACCTGCGTAGTCTGCAATCTGGGCAAGGCTTGATGTAGGAACGCTAGCTTGGCTACCCACAGCATTTGTCCAGTTAACGGAAGCGTTAACTACACCGTTAAGAACAAGCGTTACAAGGATATTACTGCTAGAGCCTACTAGGGATACGTCTAGCGCACGAAGAACCAACTGCATGCGGTTGATAAGTTCGCGAGCACCCAAAATACCAGCTACACCAGCATCAACAGATGGGGCTACACGAATTGACATAAGGGCCTTAGCAGTAGCACCCGAAAACGTAAGCGCGTTAGCTGATGTTGCCGCAGTAGCTGCTCGGCTAAGAGTAACAACGTTAGTTCCAATAATACCTGTAATAACGGTATTACCAGGAATAGATGAAGCCGCATTAGTTACGGTCATACCAACCGTAACACCTGTGGTTGATGAAACTACCATAGAGCTAGATGAGGACACTGTAGTTCCTGTAATGCCTGTTGGAATAACAGTACCTGTAGGAATTAAACCAGTAACAACGTTTTGACCGTAGGTAAATAGGAGGGATTTATCATCATCGTAACGACCATCCATAATTACCGAGGTACCCCAGTGAGAGATGGTTGGAGCCAAGGTTGGGTAAGCAAGTTCTACGGACGCTGGGTTAGTAAGAGTAGGGGTAACAGCAACACCAGTGGTAGCACTAATTGGTACAAACACCAATGGAGGGCTAGCGCTAAGAACTGGTTGGCTTAAGTTAACTACGTTTGTACCAGACACGCCAGTAACAAAAGTACCGTCAGAAATAGCGTTGGCAGTAGTTGATATCACGCGCTGACCTACTGCAATACCAGTTGTAGCAGAGACTGAAATAGTGCTAGAGGTAGTAGACGCTGTAGATGTTACGCCAACTGCTCCAGCTTGTGCACGCACTATGTTAGTAAATTGAGTTGCGGTTTTAGCGCCGTAGTAAACGTGCTCAATACCTGTTCCTTGACGGATAGCAATAACACCAGCAGATGGAAACGCCGAGGTATCGCCAACAGTAATAGTAGTTGAGTTAGTTGCAACCGCGCCTGCGGCAACAGAAAGCGTAGTAATTGGAGGAATAGTAGTACTCTCATAACGAGCAGGTAAGTTACCTGAACGCATGTACGCCTCAGCATTTACGTTGTTATTGGCTAACTTGTGAATGTAAGCGACGTCACCGTTTTTGGCGCGGATACCCCAACGTACAAAACCTGCTCCGTACCAAGAGTAATCAACATAAAACATTTGCATCTTGGTAAGGTCTATGTTGTAACCTGAAGGACCAGTTCCATCCATCTTGTCAATATTCCATTGAGATTGCGGAATCTTAGTGTCAATAGTTTTGGATACAATTACAGCACTAGCAGTAGCGCCACGGTATGCAGGGGAAATGGTCATTGAGGTGTCAGACGCAATAGTATCTACGCGGTATGACTGGCCCTTTATAACAACGTAATCACCTGGAGTTAACTGCTTAGAAAATGCAGTTGTAGAGAATATGGAGTTATTACCAACAGTAGTAGCACCGTTAGTTACATCTACACGACCCGATAACTGGTAAGTAGAATTACGGCGAACAACGTATAAAATCTGCCCGTCAAATTCAAAGAACAAACCGTTTTGCTGGTCAAAAATACCAAGACGGTTAACTGCTCCGTACCATGAGGAAGTACATACGTAGTAGGTACCTGAAGCAGTGGTATTTGAGGTAATAGCGCCTACAGTAGGAGTGTAGGTAAATGAGTTAGCTCCAGTAACAGTGGTAACAGCAAACGTTCCGTTAAATCCAGCTTCAGTAGCGCCAGTTACGGTAACAAATGTTCCTGGCGGAATCTGCTGAATGTTGTGCAAGTCCTTAAGAGTTACAGCAACGGTATTGGTGGACAAGGTGTACACCAAAGAATCAACTTGGAAGTTAGGTTTTAAGATACTACCTGAAGATACTTGAATACCTTTACCTGACTGGTAACGGAAGTAACGGCGGGTCTGGCGAATTTGCTGGGCGTAGTTAGAGCCTGAGTTAGCCGAGAAAATAACACCACCATCAAATGGGCGGTGAAGAACGGTACCTGCAGCGCGTGCATAAATGTTGTAGTCAGAGCCTGTAGTTAATGGGTTAGCTTGAGTTGCACGGGTGTAGTATGCAAATGAAGTTGGGCTAATAATTTGAGCAACAAAGAATGAGCCAACCGCGGCAGAGGAAGCGGCGGAAGCAGTTGGTGAAACAACTTGAATTTCATTACCAATAGAAAGACCGTGAGCAACAGCTAATGTAACAGTAATTTTTGATGCGCCAGTTGCAGCGTCTGATGAAAAAGCGGCTTGAGTAAGCGCAGACGAAGTAAGTGCGCTACCCGTATAGAATGAACCAGTATTAACAGTAGTTTTATTAACATCAAGAATTGAGCTACCACCAGCAAGAGTTGAAGTAGCGCGGGCAGTGTAAGTAAAGCTAACACCAGCACTTACCGTATCAACGGTGAACACGCCATTAGCAATACTAAGATAGGTATCAGCAACAACAATTGGGGTGCCAACAGTTGGCGGTGTTGTAGTAGACACTGTAACAGTACGGTTAGTGATAGCTATAGCCGATACTGTGAGAACTACTGGGGATGCAAATGCGTATGGGCGATTATTAGTTAACGCAAGATTTTCCCATTTAGAAGTCTGTGTACCGTACTCAAAGTCGGTATCAATAAGTGCTTGTGGGGTTGTAACACGAAGTTTATTAGTTGAGTCAAGGTAAGACTCAGCAGGCTCAAAAGACTCATTAACTTCATCAATGGTAAACTGCAATTTATCAGTTGAGTTCATAGCACCAGTATTGTAATTTAGAACAACAGTGGTGATGCCAGTTGCGCCAGTAACAGTAGCTGTGTACGAAGTGGCGTTTAGATTAGGGTCAGAAAAGTTATAAATAACCTGGTTAGCAGTTACGTTGGTAATTAAAAGCAAGCGCTCACGAGGAATATGACGTGGGATTACTACAGTCTTTGTAACAGGAGTAAAGGTATACGCCGTTTCAAGGATAACTTTTCTTGCCATTTTAGGCTCCTAATAAGACGTCTGCGGCCGCAAACGGATAGTTTGTAATTCTTAAAGATGAAGAGGCTCCAGCCATAATTCTACCATCAAACACAGTGCCAATTGCTGGAACCGTTAAGAATTTGATGTTTCCAACAGCATCTACAGTGAATCCAGGTTTGGCTAGGTCTGATTGCCAGACGTAATCCATAGAGCTGTATTTTTGCAAAACATTGTTCATAAAGATTTGGTATCTAAACGGGTTGGCTGTGGCAACAGAAACTCCGTTAGCAGTTGCTGAAAAAGTGTCAGTATTGTTATCAAAGTACGGGTCTAGACAATCTAGGTAAATAGTATCAGTTTCTGAAAGCGCGGAAGCGTATGTTACATCAGGTAAAGTTCCAGAAACAGGGGCCACAGGGTCTGGCAACAAAGTAATAAACGTTTGTGCGTCAAGGAATGTAACGTAATTTAAACTACTACGCAGCACAGGATTAAAATGCAACTGGCTGTACGCGTAATTATCTTGATAATACAAATCAACAGTAGTTCCAGAACCATCATTCTGGCTAGTAACTAAAGCAAAGTTAGATAGGGAAACTTTGTCGGCGTTATACAAAGACAGAGTTAATTCTGGTGTTAACCCTAAGATATCCCGCTGATATACACGTACAAAAGCTCTACCTCTAGGCAAACTGGCAGTTACATTGTTAGAGGTTTCAGACAAAAAATCTAAGATAAAGGACTGGTCTTGTCCTTGAGCAGTTAATGCAATAGTAGCTAGCTTTGTCCATTTAGTTGCATCAGAAGCACCTGTGCTTGAAGTTACATAACCTGTGTAACTAGCGGACTTAAAGATTGGGGTAGAGGTAGTACCAAACCCAAGGTTAATAGCAGCAAGAGCAGCAGTAGTAGCATTAGTACCGCCATTAGCAAGTGGAAGAATTCCAGATATGTGAGTAGTAAGGCCTATTTTTCCGTACGATGGGACAACACCTATCCCGCCAGAAATTAGCGCATTACCTGTAGCAACGTCAGCAATAACGCCAGTTGCGTTAGTTGCAGAAGCAAATGGTAGGTCACCGATAGCAGAGTAAGAAGTTCTACCTGTACCACCTTGTCCCACAGACAGTGGTGTGGTTAAACCTGTAAGACTAGTGATGTCGGAGTTAGCGCCAGAAGCGGCGGCAGACAAAGCCGTGCGAGCCAAAGGTGCGGTGGTTGCACTAGTGCCACCGTTAGCAATAGCCACTACGCCAGTTACGTTTGCGGCGTTACCTGTAATGTTTCCAGAAACAAGAGTTCCTGAAATAGTAGTTGATGAGGTAACAGCGCTAGCACCGTTGGCATACATAAATCCAGTAAGACCAGAAATAGTTAAGCCAGTAATAGTTAGTCCAGCGTGAACCACATTGCTAGCAGTTCCAAGACCAAGAGCAGTAGCGGCTAGTGGTGCGGTAGTAGCTGAGGTACCGCCCTGAGCTATTGATAGCGCGCTTGTCAAACCACTGAGGCTAGTAATATCAGAGTTAGCGCCAGATTGCGCTGCAGATAAAGCTATAAGAGCAAGTGGAGCCGTAGTAGCGCTTGTGCCACCTTGAGCGATAGAAAGTGCTGTGGTTAGCCCACAAAGACTAGTAATGTCGGTGTTAGCGCCTGACTGGGCAGCAGACAAAGCCGCGCGGGCTAATGGGGCTGTAGTTGCGCTCGTACCACCATTAGCAATAGCTACAACACCAGACAAAGTTGTAGCGGCAATATTGGCAGACGCGGTAACCGCTCCAGCGCCGTTGCCATACAGGTAACCAGTAAGTCCTGTAAGAGTAATCCCTGTAAGAGTGGCTCCAGCAAAAGTTGGGCTTGAGGTAGTAGCTACAGTTTGTGGGATAGATACCGAAACGGCAGAGCCTTGAGTAGCGCTGAGTATAACACCAGTACCAGCGGTCATAGATACAACGCCAGCGTTAGTTACAGTTACTGAACCGCCAAGGTTTACTGATGTAGTAGAAAGAGTAATTCCTGTACCAGCAGTAAGAGTAATAGATTTAGCAGTTACTGCGCCTGAGCTTACTGTGAAGTTAGCGTTTGCAAACGAAGCAACACCAACAGCAGAAGTTGAAGCATTATCTACAGAAATAACGTTGCTATTAACTTGAATAGGTAAAGAACCAGCAATAGCACCGCCCCCAGAGAACTGTGTCCACTTGATGCCATCCGTGCCAATTTTGGTACCACCAGTTGGGTTAGTGGAGGTACCAGTAGAGTTCATTACAAAACCCTGACCAATGTTTACAGAGCCTGCTTGAACAAAAGTAAAGTCGCCAGTGTTAACTTCGCCAACATTACTATTGTCATAATCGCTAGCGCGAGTAAGGGTCCAAAGAGTTGAGCCAGAGCCCACGGAAGTAATAGTGTAAATACCGTTAGCAATACTACTTAAACCAGTTTGACCAGTAGTTCCGTTTTTAACAAGAACACGAGAACCTACCGCTAGGGCGGGGGAACTTGATGTGCTTACTGTATCAAGGGCAATAAAACCATTAGCAGATGCTGTAATGTAGGCACCGACACCAGAGCCACCGTCAACACCCGAGGTGCCTGAGAAATAAGTAGCAGCTAACTCAGCCGTAGTGGCAGCAACCACTGAATCGTGAGCGTTAAGACCAGCAGAAACATTATCTACATAAGCTTTATTAGCTACGTCTAGCGCATTAGCTGGGGAAGTTGCACGAAGCGTGTACCCAGAACCGCTAAAGTCTACGTTAGCGCTAAGGGTGTTGCTAAGGTCGCTAAGTTTAATGGAAGCGTGGTCTGTAGCATTATGGCGGTGTACGTGGTCAGAGCGGGAGTACGTAAGCGCTGTACCGTTAGTGGCTGTAGCAGAAAGGTTTGACACAGAACCAAATGGGTTAGCCTGAGCCCAAGCCGAACCATTTGAGTAGTAAAACAACCCGTTGTCAGTAGCGTAATAAACTACACCAAGATTGGCTGTGGCAGCAGCTGGTCGGGATGCAAGAAGCCCACTGTCTATGCCGCCGCTACTTACCCACCCCGTGCCGTTATATACAAGAACTACCTTTTTGGTAGTGTCGTAATAAATTTGACCAGAAACAGGGCTTGCAGGAGCTGTGGTGTTTTGGATTACCGCATTACGAAGTTCATTTTGTGCTAAATCAACTGGGGTTAAAAATTTACGTGCCATCAGTCCTCCTTAAGATACGTAAGCCACGCCGCTAATTGCGGTGGAAAAAGTTAAAGTTAAAGAAGTAAGACTGGTGTAGGTAATATCGCCCTCTACGATGTCCCCACTAGATACAACAGTTACGCTTGGGTTGTAACCAAGGTTGTGAGGAACTGTCCAAGTAGTGCTAGCAGAACTCTGTGTGTGAGTATAACTACCGCCCGAAGGCCCCTGAGGACCTGCAGAGGTTCCGCCTATAACAACTACTTCTGTGTATGTAGGTCCAACTACAACTACATCATTAGGCATTTACATCCACCGTTACTTGACGGTTAGCAAACACTAGGCCACGTACGTAAGTTTGGTTGAACGTTCCACTAGCATTCTTAATTTGAACATCCCAGAATGACTTAAGAGGCAAGTCCTCAGTTTGCGCCGAAGTAAGTGACAAGGTAACTTGCCCATTTACAGCGCTTGTCACAGTTACGGTAAAAGTAGCCGCAAGAATAGGGGACTCTGGGTAAGTACGAATTTGGGCGGTTACAGTGTAACCAGTTAGGTTCAATGGGAAATCAAACGGTACAGATAAAGTATCGCCCTGGGTAAGAATAAAGTCGTAGACACCAATGTTGGTCGGTAGCGGGGTACGGCCCTTCATGTTGTTCTCAATGTAAACGCGCTCTGGCTTAGTGCTGTCATCAATTTCTTGAGGCATGTAAACAGGTATTAACTTGTTAGTAGTACGAGAAGTACGTCGCAAAATACCTATTTCAATGCGCCATAGGCCTACGTTAAGGGCAGAACAAATATCTCGGTATTGCTCTTTACGACCAGCAATGATGTTAGACAACTGAGCAAAGCGTTGAGCACGAGGAATCATTACCCCGTCTGGAGCAGTAATATTGATATCAAAGGCTGCGTCTGTAGCCAAAGCCCACAATGCTTCTATAGTGGCTAGGATAGCCACTGGGTACTCTTCTACAGGGGGGATTGATGCAATGGTAATGTTACTGCCGTACGCGTCTGTACGGTTGTCTGTGTGCTGTAAAACGGCAATGTTAACAAAGCTAGTAAGTTCAGTTGTAGTGAAGTACCGATAATGGGTACCAGTTATAACAATAGCGGCGCTATTTGCAGGGGCGGTAACAAAGTGAATCATGCCAAGGTTTTCTTCAACAGTAAAATCTGTTGGATTGGCTTTGGCAACTCCGTTAACGGTTACGGTCAAATAAGTAGAATCTACAGGCTTTACCTGCATATAAAAGTCTTTAGTGGTTCCAGTGCCAGTTAAATTGGTGGTGAACTGTGTGGCAATGTCTCCAAGTTCAAGGCGTACCTTTGAAAGGAGTTCAGAAAGGACTGCCACAAATGCTCCCTCGGTAATTTACACTCTAATAAATAATGCCCTATTTCATAAGCAATTACTGCTTAAAACAGAAATAGCGGGCCGCAGCCCGCTACCTCCGACACTTGCTAGATAACTCCAGCTAAGTAACCTTTTTCTTCAAGGTGACGAGCAAGGTCTCTTTGGACCTGGTACTTCTGACCTGCTCTGAACGTGAACATATTTCCCGCTCCGAAAGTCATGTTTTCAATATCTTCAACGACGCGAATGGTAACTGTATCGTCACCTCGTGCAACTACGGTTGCTTCGTCAACTACGACGGTTGCTACCTGAGTTGGTTTGGTTGCGTCAATGATTTCGGTCTCTAGCGCTACTGCTTTTTGTGCAGTTGCCATAGACATTTTTGCTGCAGCTTCTTGTTGCTGTTCAGCGAATTCTGCCTGCTGCTTTTCGCGCTGACGACCAGTGGTGTCGGTAGGCTTTGCTTTTGCTGTTGCCATGTTTGTTTTCTCCAATTGTAATAGCTGTTAAAGAGTGAGGGGGGCCCGAAGGCCCCCCTCAAGGGGTCTTACTAGTTGGTTTCTGCAACTATGATTGCCTGGTCAGTGATAAGACCAAGACCGAAGATTGAGTACCATGCTAATGCATGCTCACGTCCGAAGTCTAGGATACCACCGTCACGCAATTCCACAGGAAGCGAGATAGCATGACCGAAAGCGTTGTCTCCAATGAAGATAGCGCTGTAGCGATCAGATGCACCGTTGCCAGTGAATGTATTAGGGGTTGTGTAACCGCCACCAGCGGCAACTACTGGAGTTGCAACTGCTGTATCAGCAGTGTAGGAAGTTCCTGCGCCACCTGGAACCTTGAGAACCTGTGTGGTTTCAATGAACACGGTGTCGTATAGACGGCCAATTTCACCAAGCATGAAGTTACCAGGTGCGGCATACTTCGAAACTTCAATGAATTCAGGGTTGTCACGAAGTGAACGACTCTGATGAGGGTGTACGAACGCAACGTAAGTTTCGCCCAAACGTGGGATGTTCTTAGTTGCAAGGGTTTCTACGGCATCTTTAATAGTTGCAGTAGTTAGACCAAAGCCACCAGTCATGCTTGCGCGTGTGGTGCCCTTAGTTCCCTTGTCGTACCAGTTGTTAACTGCTGATAGGCCAGAACGGTCGTAACCGTAGATTACCGAGGTAGCACCGTAAAGTGTGTCGCGGGAAATCTGGTCTAGGTAGATTGCCATGTTGCGACCTAGAAGACGTGAGGCAGAAGCCATAACATCATCAAAAGAAGCATTTAGCAGAAGTTCAGAAACAGCAAGTGCATAGCCATGCTCTGAAACGGTAATGCTGAACTGCTGTGCAGTCAAAGCATTTGTGGACATACGTACACCTTCAACCAATGGCTGTGCAAAGCCAAGGTTGTTGTAACGCATGAAATTGATTTGAAGACCAGGTGCAACACCTAGTTCGGTCTTCTTTACTGCGAACTGCTCAAAGCGTAGAATCGGCATAGCCTGGAAGAGAATTTCCTTCGACCAGATTTGCTGGATTGCTTGAGTCAGTTGGCTGTTTGTGCCTGAATAGGCTGTTGGGGATGCGGCGAGGTTGCCTGTTCCCGTTAGTGCGCTAGCCACGAATGGACTCCTTGTTTGTTATTTGGGGGTTTATGGATGGTATTAACCGAACAATCCCTTTGACCGACCCTGAGCTTCTGGGCTCAGAAGTTGGCTTCTGTATTTTGCGTAATCATTCAACGACATGCCTGAAATATCTTCAGCCGTAAACTGTCTTGTGCCCGTATTGATGTCCAGTGGTCCAGCATCTGGGGGCGTGGTTACCCTCGTCCCAGTCATATCCCTGCGAGCAGCTTGCATTGCTTGCTGTGCTGATTCAAGGATACGGGACGAGCGGTCTTTTAGTCCCGCGATACTTTGTTCAATTTCTTCTTGCGTGTTGCCCTCAATCAAATCAACCAGTTCAGGAATGATGCCTTCGCGTTCCTGCTCTAGACGCTGATTGCGGTAATTTGTCAACTCTGTAAAAGCTCGTTCACGGTCCAGAAGAGCAAAGGCTCGTTCGCGCTCTTGGCGTTCACGTTCCAACTGCTCAGACCATTCTTGTTCTTTAACCTTCAAAAGGTCACGAACTTCAAGGTCTTCCTCAGCTTTTAGCTTCTTTTCAGCAGCTTTTGCATCCGCTTCAGCTTGCTTTGCAGCAAGTTCTGTTTCGCGGTCGCGCTTAATAAGATCAAGTTCTTCTTTGAGCTTATCAATTTGAGGGTAGAGCTTTTCTTTTTCTTGACTACGAACCTTTGCCAAATCATCTTCAGTGTAGAACTTTGACTTTGGTTCTGATGTAGCAGCGGGTGCGTCAACGCCCGTTGATGCTGCTACTGGAGGTGCGACATTAGAAACCGCTTGTGCTTCAGCAGTAAAGGCTTCCATATCTGCATTTACAGATGTTTCCATACTATATCCTTAATATTCTCTGGGTCGTTATCCAAATGGGGCAAGCCCCGTACCACGTATGACCAAACAATTGTTTATATATTTATTTTTGTACGAAGATCAGGGTTTGTCTTACTAAACCCTTAATATCTATCATTTCCTTCGCCTGACGGTGCTCTTCTGTTTGGCAGAGTAGTACCGTAAGCTCTTGTTACCAAGTCAATGCGGAGCTGCTGTTCAGCTTGCTCAGACGCCATTGCGGCTTGGTCAATAATTGGCATAGGCATTGGAGGTAATCCTTCGCCTTCCTTGCCTTTTCCAGGAGGAGGGCCACCAGGTTGCCCTGGACCCATAGGAACTGGTTGACCACCAAGGCCACCAGAAAGCATGCCAGTAAGTTCAGCAATGGTGTTTTCAATTTGGGTTTGCACCAGTTTGACGGCCCCATCAGCCTTAGCATCAGCCAGGAGTTCAACACGAATCTCATCTAGCTTTTCGTATGGGAATTCTTCACCAAGGGCACGAAGCGCGCCAGCCTTTGATTCCAGACCTAGTGACATCTTGGTCTGTACTTCGTTAAGGATAATTAACTTATCTAAAGGCAATGGTGGAAGGAAGTGTACAAAGTTTTGATAAGTCAGTGGGTCATTAATGTCCAGCATTTGAGCTTCGCCCTGAGATAAGCCGCCCTCAAGCAGAGGGTTCCACATCATAGTTTCTGGTTCTTTAATGGCAAGGTTAAGAATAACAAGTTCATTAATACGTTGAATACCGCGAGCGTACTGTGTAACCTTTTGGTTCCATTTGTTCATTAAAGGTTGGAACTGAATAGAAAGCGCAACACCCGAAGTGTTAGAGATAGGCTGGGCCATACCTAAAGCAGTTTCTGGAACACCAGTCATTTCGTGCATAGCTTTTTTCATAAGGGCTAGGAAATCCATAGCACCCTTTAAGCCTTGTGCGCCACCTTCAAGGTTTTCTACACGAGCGTCTTTAGGAAGACCGCCCCATACTTTATTAGCGCCTTTTTCTAACTGATTAGCTTTTGCGCCAATAATAACAGTAACAGGGGCAGCGTGGTAATTAACGATATCTGCAACATCTGTTGCCACTTCATTGTAGGTGCGGTTAATAGGAATGATGTCATGGCAATCAGAAAGCCCCCAAGGAGAGCCAGACACCCTAACATTAGGTATATGAATAACGGGAATTGTTCCAAGTGGGTTTGGGCGTGAGTCAATAAGCTCATCGTTGATGTATTCCTCAATAATGTCATCGGTAAGGATTTCTGTATATGTGAATACCTGCCGAGTTCCTTCAAGCGAGGTGCCCCAAAAACGGTACTTTAGCTTGAAACGGACTAGCCGCTCGCGGTCATGCGGGTGGAACTCGGGGAAACAGAACGACGCATTAAGAGGAAGGACACGAACTTTACCAGCGTGCACCCGTCCTACTGAATCTGTGTATGCTTCTTCATAAGCAACTTTAACAAAACAGTCACCTGAGACAGCGCCTTGTTGGCCCATTTCCCAAAGGATGGTGCCTTTATCATTATCCTGTGACCACACGCGCTCAAGCAGGTCAGGTACGATACCTTCAGTCTGCTTAGGGCTACGGAAATGGCAACCATGGCTAAATGAGAAGTTAATGATGTAGTCAGTCAATGCACGGTAATAATTAAGAACCATCTGGGTTTCTCCAGCCTGACGGCGGTAAGAAGCATGATGGCCTAGGTACATTGCCCAGTTAAGGGAATAACGGTTTAAACGAGGACCGTGAACCTCAAACTCTTCATCCGCAAGTTCTACAAGGCCTAGCGGGGAAATAGAGATAGTTAAGTCAGAGGATGCCGCCCTATAACTGGGAGGTGAGAAATCAATACTCACTTAGCGCCTCTCTTGTTTGACTTAACAAATAATAGCATGGTTTGTTTATTACCCTCGTAAACGTTCTCCGCGAGCGGTATTAATTCCAACTGGTTTAGTAACTTTTTTCTTTTGGGAGGCCATCTTTGCGTCCATACTTTCTTGCACGTAGTCACGAAACCGCGGGTCAACTTGGCTTTCCTTGTCTACAAACTTTCCGCCACTTTGGGAGTAATGTGAATGTACCCAGTGGGCAGCAGCAGGAGAAGGGTAAACCCGAAAGCGCGATTTAGCCTGTGCAACATACATGTTCCACATTTTTGGGTTAGCAGGAAGTTGCTTCGGTCCTTCTTTAACAGACTTGCCTTGAATAAGTGCCATAAGAAATCCTAAGTGCCCCCCACCTACCAATGTTGTAGTAGGCAGGCAGGGGGCATTTCCCAGGTAGCGGGATTAGTCCTGAACGACAGATGGGTTCAGGCGGAACTGATGTCCACCATCACGGAAGACTTCTGCAAATTCGTTAACTCCATGGTCTGCAAATGCATCACTTGCAAAATCTTGGAGAAGACTTGGCGCTTCCACCCATGCTGCGGAACCTACGTGAGCGCGCTCACGCATGGTCTCTTCTGGGAATTTTTCGAAAACGTTCTGGTTATGGTTTGGACGACCAGGGGCAGGAATGTATCCCTGCATAGCTCCCTTGGTGAATTCCATAGGAACGTCGGTATCCGTAGCAAGACCTTCTTCAAAACGAAGTGGGCCGCGCTGACCAGGTAGGGCAGGCGCAATGGTACGGTCATATACAGTTCCAGGCTTCTCAGGGTACTGAGGCGCTGGTGCAATGTTCATTGACATTTGGAGAATCTCCTTAAAGTTAAGGTTGAGGTACCTCACTAAAAATTATCCCTGTTAATGAGGCTTTCGTCAGAGTAAACTCAAATTACCTAGAGAAAAATGGTGAAGATGAAACTTCAGCCTCTGGCATAGTCATGTCCAGAGTTAAACAACAGGCAATAGCCAAAGAGTCCGCAAAGTCATCATGTGCATGGGCTTCATTAGGAGCCGCTGCAGTAAAGTTAGGTCCTTGAAATTTAGTTTCTAAATCAGTCATTTGCTGGTAAAAACGCTTATATGTACGAAGTCTACGAGTTTTAGCGTGAGCAGGAAATCCAACCATACGACGGTCAATAAGAGCCTTAAGATGCTTCCAACGCTTTGATTGCTCAGACTGGCTACTGCTTATAGGAACAACTTCTGCTCTTGGTAAAAGAAGCTTAAGTCGCTGGGCTACTGCGTCCCCCACACCGTTTGCATCAACTCCAACAATAAGAACGTTGTAGTTAGCAAGGAAGTTTACAATTTGGAAGTACTGGTCCTCCCAGTCATCTCCCTGAATCTCAAGCCAGTTAAGTACTCGGTGGTCGTAGTAACCAAACTCATCAGGGCGGTCCCAGTCAACCCAAACAACTGTGACTACTGTGCTGTCCATCTTTCGGGCAGGGTCAATACCAACAACCACTGGGGTACGGTGCCAAGCACGTACTACTTCTTGACTAGTATCACCTAGCTCGTCCATAGTGTTAGAGGTAACGAACATACCCTTTTCAAGCATCCATTTGCAGTTGTAAGACATTTGGAATTCGTCAGAATCCTCGCCAATGCGAAGCATCTCCTTACGAACGAACTTGTCGTATTTAGGGTTAATCCTTGAAACATCACGCCAGTCCCATTCAAAGTGGTTTTTTCTAGTCCCCCTAGATGTTTGGCGGCGCTTGTTTAATTGAATAGAGCGGTAAAAGTTGTTCTTTATGTTAGTTGGGGTACCTGTCTTAACCATGGTTCCTGAGTAGTACGCAAGCATAGGAGAAATAGACTTAGAGACAATAAAATCATCTGCACCTTGACACTCATCAATAACAATAAGGTGAAACGACTTAGATTCAATCTTTGCTCGGGGGTTAGCAGTCATCATCATAAGGCTACTGCCAGAGTTTTTAAGTTTGATTTGGCGTGTAATACCAGGCACTTTGCCAAGGGAGTCATCAATTTCAGGGTCACCAAGAATTTCCTGGGCGCGCTCAGAAGTAAGACGGTTTACGGTTCTACCAAACAAGGTTTCTACCTGGCCCTCAACAGGAGCAAACATACCAATCCAGATACCGTCTTTAAACTGACCAAGTAAGTCTGGGTACATTTTAGCAAGGCGAGGTAGCAGCACCATCAACGTGGCTACTGTGTTAGCAATGGTCTCTGACTTTCCAGATTGGCGAGCCGCAAGGGCTGTAATTTCTTCGCCGTCATTAATGATTACCGATTCCATAATGCGCCGTGCAAGGGGAAGTTGGTAAGGGTGTAGGGAGTGACCTACAAGGGCATCCATAAACTCGAGCATATTATCAATAAGTTTATTTACAAACTCTCTAGATAGCTCGTCCATCTCCTCTTCTTCAACGGTTTCCTCAGTAACCATGCCGTCAAGGAACTCATCCTCAGAGTCCTCTTCATAGAAAAGGTGTGTTGTTTCGCTCATGTATATTCCAAACTAATAAACCCGATATGTATAGGGTACAGGAATAAAAGAGCTCTAGCGTGTAAGAATAGAGTAAAAACACGCTAGAGCTCAGTTGCCACCTTAGGAGAGGTAAAGAAGAGAGGCTTATTTACTATATCATAGAACGCTTATTTATCTCGACTGCTAAAGCATGAATAGCCTCGGCCCCAAGAGTTACGTCCTGCAAGCTTATTACGTCTAACTTATTTTTTTGATAATTAACAAGTGCGCGGTTAGTCTCAGAAATTGCTTGTTCTAACCACATAGTTAAATCTGGAGTAGCGACTTTAGCTACTCTTTTGGCTACTTTCTCAGAAAATGGTTTGTCCCAGTTTTCTTTTTTAACCCAAAATTTTAATCCCATTCTAATAACTCCTCTATTGATACGTCTAGTTCTCTTCCCCAGAGCGCCGCAGTAAGCGCTTCATCTTCGTCTTGAGGGGCTCCAAATATCCCAACAACCAAGCCAGGCTTAGTGAAAGGTAGTCTAAAAACAAGGCAACTGCCTCTGCGAAACGGCTCATCAATTTCATGTGTCCAACCTTTTTCTACGATAGGTAATGCGTGTCTATGCGGGTATTTAATTATTTGTCCGTATAGCGGTCCAATGTTAATCAATTATAGTCCTTACTGTCAATAGTCCAACTAGTCTTTGTAAGGTCCCACAGTTTAGAACGTGGGTTGCTTGTAGACTGCCCACCCCAACTCATAAGCTGTTTACGACGAGAGGCTCTAACAATACTGTTGTACTGTGCACGAGCCCTAGTGTTCATAGAGTCCATATCAGCCGTTCCCTTACTATGCCAGTTGTCTAACCCAGACTCCCTCAAATAAACTCCTTTTGAAGGTGCGTCTTTAAATTGCTCCCACATGTCTTCGGGAACGTCATAATAGTTATACCACGTACCATCCGAGTTTTGCGAATCGGGTCTAAAAACCACTGTCATAGTCATACTAGCCGCGTCATACCCAGCCGCAATGGTTCTAGGGCGAGCAGGGTTAGTTGTAGACGTGCTTCTAAGCTCAAGTTTTACAGGGCCACTTTGTTGGTCTTCTTCATCAAGGTCAATAATTTCTATTGACTCATCGTAGTTAAGGTCAGCCTCTAATTCTTTTGGGTCGTATACCATTACAAATCACATTCGTGTAGGTCTAGCTCGTCTTCTTTAACCCGCTCATGGCAGTCATAGCACCGATACCACTTAGGAGGTTCAAAGTTATTTTGGACAGTAGCGCCCATAGGGAAGTTTTCCCCGTCTTCGCCAAAAGCTTGCTCGTACTCGTAATTGATTGGTTCTTGTCTAAATAGCTCAGCAGGAAACGGCCCACGAGGAGCATGGACTCTATCAGGCACAGGATGGCCTTGGAATGTTTGGATTGTTCTAATTACGTGCATAGTCTAAGAATAGCAAAAGGGAGGGCACTTGGCCCCCCCTTAAACTTTAAGCAATATTTCTTAGCCGTTGGTTTCAGCTTTCTTTGCTTCATCAACAACTTCTTTAGCAAGTTTTGCAAGCTCTGGGGGAGCCGCGTTGATGCCGTAAGAAAGGGCTGCTGGGTTTAGAGCAACAATTGCTGGTCCAAACGCACCAACAAGAGCAGCAATAAACAGCTCACGTGGTTCAGTTTTTTCCATAGCAATGGCAGCGCCAATAGCCGCAATAGCGGTATAAACGTAATGCTTAGCGATAGTTAAGTACTTTACTTTTTGTGCGTCAGTCATAAGTCTCCTAATGTAGATGGGTTGCACTAGGAAAAAGTCTAGCACAACAAAAAAACGGGCACAAGGCCCGTTTAATTTGTAGCTAATTAGCTAAGGTGATTATCGGAGGTAATTGTATGACCATCTTCGTCATACAAAAGCTCTTCTGCCTTATCAGCAAGTTCTGCGGTAGAAACAGCTTCTACTTCTTCATCTTTAATTTTGCTAAACGCAGAGTTAATTTCGGCGTCTGTTAAATTACCGTCTTTTAGGAAAGCGCGGGCTAAATCTTCAGAAACTACGGCTACTGCCATGATTGCAGCAAGGGCTGCAGTTTTCCAAGTCTCAAGACCTATAATTGAGCCAGCACCAATTGTTCCAAGCGCTGTTGCAATAACTACTGCAATCATACGTGTTGAAATATCTTTCATTTTTTTCATTTTATACCTCTCCTAAGGTTATTCATCGTCTAGATGTTGTTCAAACTTGCCTTCAAGTTTGCTTACTTTTAGTTCTATTCGGTTAATAGCGTCTCTCATGCTAGAGCCGCCATTTGGCCTGTATTGCTCTTCTAGTTTTTCTAAACGAGCAATAATTTTGTTAAAAAATCTTAACCCGCCATAAACAATGGCTGATATTTGGATTCCTGCAAGTATTATTGCAAGCCAAGAATTTAAGTTGTCAGTTGACATAAATTGGATACCCTAAGGGTGGTAGTTTACAAGACGAAAACGTAGAGTTATACAAATAAAATCACTATGAATAGTTTTACACAAAATACTTTTTTTGTCTGCTGCAACTTGCTTTTGTCAGTAATGTCATGTATATTTTAACTATAACTTTATGGAGGACTAATGGCTACTGCCCCGTATTTTGACGGAACTCAACCTTGTATGAAAACTGACCCAGAAGTGTTTTTTCCCGAGTTGTCCGCCCGACCAACAGCAGAAGACAAAAGGTACTACGCCATTGCTGTGAACCAAGCAAAAGCAATTTGTAACCCGTGCCCATTTATTGACGCTTGTTTAACTTACGCGTTATACAACGATGTAACAGGCGTTTGGGGCGCGACTGTGGATAGTGACAGAAGTTCTATCCGTAAAATAAAGAAAATTTCTCCACCCAAGCCGATGTCTATGGTTACAGCTTCTTGGGTTAACCATAAATAAAAAAGCCCCCCTTGCGGGGGGCCTTTCTATTTTGGTACTTAGATGCCGTAGTTGCGGGTAAAACCAACAACAGTTGCAGTAGTAGCGCCAGCCGCTGGGGACTGAGCAGAAACTACAGTGTTCTTTGGACGGAATACAAGTGCAGTAGCACCAACAGTTCCTGTGCAGCCAGATGCCAAAACCGTGAAGCTAACAGTGCTTGGTAGTGCAGAAACAACTGCATCACCAATGTTAAGCGTGGTATTGGAAGAGCCGCTCAAGTTAACAGTATCGCCAACCGATAGGTTGTGTGCGGTACCTGAAGTAACTGTAAGGGTTGTAGTTGTTGTAGCAACCGTAGTAGCAGTAATATCAGATGAGAACTGGATAAAACCAGTTGTCTGACCAGCAGCGCGAATTTTTTGAATTGCGTTGGTGGTGGTGAGACCAATGATACTAGGTGTGGTGTAGCTTGGGGTGAAGTCAGGGTAGCCACGTTCTGAGTTTGCAACTCGGTCATGGTTATCCAATGATGGGTCCAAGTTACCTGATGGGTAAGCGTAGGTTGAAGCCCAAGCCTTGTCACCAGCAACAATAGCAGTACCTGTAAAGGTTCCACTGTTCTTAACAACCTGACCAGCAGCAGTTACCGCAGTGGTGGTGGTATTAGCAATTGTGAACGAGTTAGCAGTTGGAGCTGGGCTAGTGATAACCGACCCATTTACAACGTTGTAACCAGCTGGAGCCATACCAGTGATGGTTACCTTGTCGTTAATTGCAAGACCATGTGCGGAATCGGTGTAGTAAGTTACGTTAGTTCCGTCACCAACTAAACCAGTACCATCAGATTTTGTGACTTTAAGTACCTTAAATGATGGGACCTTGATAGCAACCGTCTTTGAGTCAACAACAGTTGCAATACCTGCGATGTTGTAGTTACCATTGCTTGCACCAGTGATTGCAATGTTTTCACCTGTGCTTAGGCCGTGTGCCTGCTGAGTTACGTACTGGTTGCTAGTTGAGGCCGAGAAGGTCAAAACAGCAGCAGATGCAACAGCGGTTGATAGTGCAGGGTTAACAGTGATTGTTCCTGAACCAATTGCAGTAATAACTGTTCCAGAAAGGACAGTTGCTACAGTTGCGCTAACGCCCATGCCAACAACAAGACCAGAAGTGGAGTTAACACCAACGGAAGTAGCAGCAGCAGCGGTAGTTGATGTAGTGGTTGAGGTCGAACCAGCGTAAGCAACAGCGCCAACAGCAGAGGAGATAACTTTAGCTCCACCAATAACAGCCTGAGATACGATAGCGCCATTAGTGTATGAAGTTACAGCATCGGTTATTGTGCTATTGAATACAATTGTAGTTGCGCTTGTGGAAGCAATAACATTTTCAAAGTTGTATGCGTCTGAGTTGTAAGAACCTGACTTAATACCTTGAATTGATACGCGCTGACCTGCTACAAGACCGTGGCCTGAGCCAACAGTGAATGTAACCTGGTTACCATTAGCAGAAACGCCTGTGATAGCAACATTTGCGGCACGGTCTTCGTTGTTCTGAATTGGGAATGAGTTACCCCATTCGCGGGCAATAACAACGTTGGTTTGAGCGTTAGTTGGCAACCAAGTCTTGTCCCACGGTGCGTTTGAATCAAGGGTGTCATTAACAACAGTACCTGTTGCAACGGATGCAGTAGCGACTACTGAAGGCGCTTTTACCTGAAAAGTGTTTGTGCCAGTTACAGCGGAAACAACAGCAGGTGTTCCAAAGCCAAGAATAGTTGCGCTAGGAGCAGTAGCACCGTAAGCGTAAGAATCTGGATTGAAGTTGAATGATGCAGAGCCAGTACCATAAATAACTACTGGAGAGCCTACTTTTAGGTTATGAGCACCTGTAGTAGTGTACGACAAAGTCGTGGTGTTGTCAGCAGACGCAGCAGACACAGGAAGTGTATGCAGTGGGTCTGTAACGGGAAGATTGCTCGTTGTGTACGAGCCTGTATCGCGTGCCATGGGGCATCCTTAGGGTTGAAGGGATTTATTTTGTGCTTGACGGAGACTATGGTCTACACAAGTGTTAAAGAAATCAAGAAACAGATATTAGGCCTGCAACCGCTCGGGTGTCAGCCTTACCAGTTTAACTGAGATTAAACTAGGCCACTGTCTAAACTATTTACCCTTTGGATGGGGATTTTTCTTATGCCAGTCCTTGGTAGCTTTTACGCCACTCTTGACGGTCTTAACGCCAGCTTTGTCAGTCAAATTAATCTTGTCGTATTTGCCGTTTTCTTTTTTAGAGCCAGCATGGTTAACAACAACGTCGCCGTCTTTTTCTTTGTAGACACGGTGAACTTTGCCAGATACTTTAAGCGTAGCTGGCTTGTCCTTTTTCTTGGCAGCCATTACTTTTTCTTTTTCTTAGCGGCGTTCATGTTATCCACTAGATTAGGGTAAGGACGACCTGCGGCTTTAGCCTTTGCTTTAGCAGAGGACTTTTGCTTAGGGGAAAGTTTCTTGTCTTTTTTAGTTGGGTCTGGTTTATCCCATACTTCTTTAGCCATTACCATTTCACCTTATTTGCCCAGTAAGCCGCAGACATTTTGCCCTTGGAAATGTTTTTTGCATGACGTGCTTTAAATGAATCATTGCGCTTAGAACCATCAGGGGAACCTTTTACGCCTTGTTGACCAAAACGAATGGTTTTAACCTGGTCGCCCTCTTTGGCAACTACAATGTGGGATTTCTTTGGGTGGTCAGGGGTAGCCTTAGGCTTATTGAATCCTGATACACCTGCACGCGCTAGACGTGGGTCTTTTTTGCTTTCAGCCATTTTTGCTCCTTATACTTGATGTTCGCCGTTTTGCCCTCTACCAGGATTACTGTAAGAGAACACAGACGGCACTTCTAAATTTTGTGGAAACTTGCGTAACCCAAAACGAGAGTCTTTAATTGTTAAAGACCTCGGTACAGACGTTTTAAACGTCTTTGCACGGCCTTTCATGGACTTATCCTACCCCACTGTGTAGATTCCGTAACAACGCCTCTAGCGCCCCCTGTGACCTTCGTAACGGCATCTCTGAAGTCACGAGGACTAGCAGAAGCGCGTGCGTTAGCTTGAAATCTTTGCATAGATTGAGATTCCAATGTCGAGTTAGGCTGTGGAATGCCTTTAGCCTTTTTAGCAGCCATGTGACTAGAAAAGACTCATTTGTTGACCGCGATTATGAAAATTATCGGCCTGTTGGTCTTGGGTATCTTGTTGGTTCTGATAAGCGTCACGGTTGTCAACATTGCTTTCAAATGCACGTCTACCAAAGTTATAGCGTGTGTTACCTATAGTAGAAATTCGCCCATTATCGTCAGTAGTACTGTTTTCTGAAGTTAAAGTAGGGATTTCAGAGCCTAAAAACACATTGCGTGGTCCAGCAAATTGCTTCATTTGTTGTCCTTGTCCATGAGGATTATATTCAGTTTTTTTATCTTTTTTAGCTTTACTCTTTTTAACGTTTCCCCATCCACCAATACTACCAGAAGTGCCTTCTGCGCCTTTCCAAGAGCCACTAATTTCGCCTGTAATGTTTCCGCTATCGTCACGTACCGTTGCGGCCTCACGCTGAGCCGTCATCAGTGCTGCGGCATGCGCAGGAGCTTGAGAATTGTGCCAATCTCTAAGATTAGCGTTGTATTCCATAAGTTTGGCTTGGTTTTCAAAATCACCCTTGCGGCTTGCCCTTTTACCAGCTCTTTTAAGGGCACCTCCTACACGACTATTGACTTGACCTATATTGTAATTGGATATGCTGTGGTTTTCGGACAGTCCATGCCCACCAAATGCTTTTGCCATTATTTTTTACCAGCCCTTCGTTTGTTTTCTTTAGCAACGTTCTTAGAGTGACTCATTGCTTGTAAATTCTTTTGACCGTCATGGCCTTTACGACCACCGTTGTCCTTGTGGTCAACATCAGTGTCTTTAGATAGCTTTCCGTGCTTATCTTCGTAATCAACGCGTGCTTTGTTGCTAGAAGTAGTTTTCCACTCGCCATTTACTTTTTTCTTGTAAACGTAGATAGGGCGTCCACCGTTTTCTTTAGACCCTTTGTAAGGACCAAACTTCTTTACGTTACTCACATTGCACCGCCAAGATTAGCCATTTACATCAAGTCCTAAGGCTCCAGCGCGCTTAGTGCTAGTAACCCCAGATGTAGGAGCAACGCTACCTAAACTTGAATTCATTGCTTCTGAAAGTGAACGGCTGCCACGGCTAGCGCCTGCGCCCACACCAGATGAGCCTGAAGAAGCTCTGCCAGAACTAGGGCTGTATGAACCTGTGCTCTTGCTAAGGTCATTTAAGTCGTAAAATTTGTTTTCGCTACGATTATAGCCTTGATTACTTACCCCTTTTTCGCTTCCGCCCCACGCGGGGTCAAACTGAAAACCTTTAAAAGCGATTGCTGGGGGAACACTAGTGCCGTTTAATGTCGTTTCAAAATCTAAATGAGGTCCTGTGGTATTTCCAGAGTCACCTAACCGCCCAATGACGTCATTAGCACCAACTTTGTCCCCCACTTTAAAATCACCAAATCCAGACAAGTGGTTATAGGCCCCTTGGCGCTTTTGACCAGTGCTGTCAAGGCCATAATCAATAATTACTCGGTTACCCCAAGCACCAGAATTATTTTCAATTCCTATAATGGTTCCGTTATAGGCAGCGGTTATGGGGTCGCCTAGTTTACCACTTATATCAGTGCCTTCATTTCGTTTAGATACGTATCCCTGGTTTAGGTTGGAAACTCCAAATTGTTGAGTTATTTTTCCGTTTGCAACTGGAAAACCAAACACTTCTGCTCCATCTTGTCTAGATGTAGCAGCACCTAAAGCGGATTGAGCCGCAAGAGGAGCTTGTCTAACAGAAGCTTGGGCTTTGTTGGCAAGACCACTCAAAGTAGAAGTAGCTCTTGAAATTATGCTTTTATTAGCCATTAGAATACTTTCTTTAAACTTACGTCTTGTTGGCCTACGCCACCCTTAAAGTCACCAACAATAGGAGGGTAAACTTTTGTGGTAATAGGACCTTCTGGTGGATTTGGGTCTCTAACAACTGGAGCTGGGGTAGTGCTAATAGAGCTGTTGTTGAATGGGTTTGTGACGTTATTAATTACAGGAGATATATCCTCAGCACGAGTTTGACCAATTCTATCTGCGGTACCTTGCATTGACGTTTTTGTGACTGCGTTAGCTACATTATTATTAATAATAGCAATGCTTGAATCTGGGATAGCACTAGAGGAATAGCCAGCAATAGAGGCGCCAACAGCTGACCCAGTTAATCTAGACGCTGCATCGCGTGCGGTTGCTCGGTTAGCTTTAGCTATGCTTGCACGGGCTACTGCTGCTCTTGCAGCGTTACTTGCGGCAAGGTTAGCTCTTGAACTAACAAATTGCTGAGTACTTAAGTTCATACCTGGTCCAGAACCGTATTCGCGGGTTATACGACCAATAGCAGAACGAGGAACAACACTAACGTCTTGAATAACGGCTCTTGCTCCTGCGTTTGCGGGGCTTGAAGTTGCTGCAGAAAGTCCAGCAGCTAAAGTGGCTTTTGTTTTTGTTGCGGCAGATGCACTCTGATTAAGTGGTTTAGTAGAAACTGGTAAAACAGAGGTTCCGCCTTGAAATTTAGCACTTGGGTCTGGAATATCAGCTATTCTAGAAACTTTGTTAGAAATAGCTTGCGTAGCTTTTGGAAGTACATATTTTCCAACAGCGGCTCCAGCAGCGGCGCCACCCACCATAAAAGCGGCGTTTTTGGCCTGTAGACCTCTATCAACTTTTCCAGTAACTGGGTCAACAAAAGGGTTAAGTTTATTTTTAGCTTCTGCAGAAATGGTTACTTGAGGTGACCTTGAGACCTCAACTCCAGAAGCAGTAAGTTTTTGATTTGCGTATCCTTGAGTAATACCTTGTGCTGCAGGCATTACAGCCATTTCGGTTAAAGGAGACATTGCGGCTTTACCGTAATCAGCAAAGAAATTACCAACTCTACTTGCTATAGACGGACCAGGAGTTACTCCAGTTCCACCGCTAATAAAGTTTTGGGTTCTGCCTTCACGAGCATTTGCGCTGTTAGCATCAACAGGCGCTGTTGCAAAACGAGGAACATCTGTTGCTTGAGCGCGTAGAGCGGCTGGAGGTGCTACAGGAGCGGCTTGAGGCGCTGCTACAGGAGCGGAGGCTGGAGCGGCTACAGAAGGCGTAGAAGTTCGGTTTTCACGAACATTAGGGGCAGCTGCTACTGGTTTAGGTGGGGCTGCTGCTACAGGAGTTTTGCGTAGACTATCTGAGTACTCGCTCATTACATACCCGTTCCTAGTATTACGTCACGAGCAGCTTCACTCGTGCTGTAGCGTTGATAAGAAGGACGCGGTCCAGAGAACATACCAACATTGTTATTTCTAAATTGTACATTGGCATTACGGGGTATTTGCCCTAAAGGTTTAGCCATTGCAGGCTTTACTTTTTTTGCTGCGGGTTTAGCCATTAAAGTTACTTCTTTTCTTCTCGACTAGCTTCCCAAGCCTCGGTCCAACCGTCAGAGCCTGGTCGGCGCCATTTTAAGTGTGCGTTAGCTTTTTCGTCTTTAGTGCGCATGTCAATGTAGTTTTCATGCCATGGGTCACAATGGCGACAGTCTTGCTGAGCGCCCATCATTTCGTCGCGGTGCATACCGCTAATGTGTTCAGGTCCGAGGTTTCTAGCCATGTCAGCTCCTAATAAGTCTATTTCTATAGTACATTAGGGGGTTGAATTAATCACGGTTATCATATGGATTTTCCATGTGTCGAACTGGAACCCATTTATCTGGAGCGTAGTGATAGGCAGAAATTACTCTATGGTGACCGTTCATTACAAAATCTTTACTTAAAGTGACAGGATTTTTAACGCCTTCTTTTTTAATACTATCCGCTAAACCCGATGCTTTTGCTGACTGTAACTTTTTATCCCAAACAACCTCGGGGTCGCTAGTAATCTCTGTCCTACCAAAACCTGTTTCATGCTCTACTTCATCCCAATTATCTCTGGTATCCATAATTTCACTAGGTTTCATAAACATAGGGAGCTGCTCAAATTGAGTGCCAGGTTGTACAGCCATTACTTTACCTTGAGTTCTTAGGCTTAGGCTCTACTTTACGTCCAGCAGCACGCATAACATCACCGCCAGTAAATGATGAGCCTGGAGCTATACTTTTTGGAACAGTGTATTTATTATTATCAGGATGTTTGTTGGTGTTGACTGAAATATGTTTTGCCACTTCAGCCTGACTCTTAAGCCACGGATCGTGTCGGCCTGCAGGACTCGCACCAGCAGTAGTGTACCCGTTAGCCCATGTTGCTAAACTGCGACCTTTAGGCATTCCTGAACCAATAGCAGCAAATCCAGCGTAAGAACCTGCGCTATCAAGGTTACGTTTAACATCACGGGGGTCGGCTACGTAATTGTCTGTTGCGTACTTATCTGCGTAACCCTCGTCATGACCATTTTCAAACAACTGTAATTTTGAAGGTGAATGAATACCAGCAGTTGTCCATCCTGCTTCCATTGCATATTTTGTAGCACCTGTTAGGTTATCGTAATCATGACCTATCTCATGAATAAGTGAACTTCCAGCAGGAAACTCTTGCACAGATTTTTCAGGAAACAACGTATCTGGTTGGACGTGAATTTTACGCTTGCTGCTAGAATTTTTATAACTACTGTACATCCCTGCTGAAGAAATTCGTTCAGTAGAAGTAATGCTTAATGGCGATGTTTCTACACTACGATTCATGCCCAAGTTATTAAAATCGCCTGTAGGTGTTGGCAAACGTGTTACATCAACTTTAGAACGGGCAATAATTTCACGAGTACGTGCTTTTTCATGTTCAGGGTGGTGTCGAATTCCTTTACGGGAACTAGCAGCATTAGTAATGCGGGTCATTGCATCCGCAGGAGAATCGGATTTAATTTGAATTTTATTTGAGGTCTCTGCTTCACGAACTTCACGCATCTGCTCAGGTGTATGCCCCCGAGGGTAGCCTTCAGAGTCACCTAACTTGCGGTAAATAGTAGCTCCGCCACCAGTCAAAGGAGCAGGAGTCATACGAAGAATGGTGTTTTCGCCTCCACCAACTTTACCTATGTTACGTACGGGAGTCGTTTGAGTCTTTGGTACGTTTTTTGACGCTAAATTAATGTTCTCAGGGTTTTGAGCCCATTCCCCTCCCACACCTGTGTCAGGGAACTGTTTTCCGCGCTGTGCTGGCATTATGCGTCCTCTAATTCACGTTCACGACGATGGCGATGTGGGCGAGTCCAAGGACTATCTTCTTCGTAGTCTTCTTCTTCTTCAGGATCGTTATTCATTTAGTACTCCTAATGGTGAAAGTGGTTATTGCCAATAGTGGTATGGTAAATACGCTCGTCCTCACGACCAGCATCACTTTCAGCGTGGGAGTCGTCATGAATAGCTTGTAAATCTGCAAGCGACATATCTGGATGCGTACTTTCAATATGAGCTAGAGATTCTAAGTGTGAACGGAGACCAGAAGCATCCCTTTTGTTAATAGGCGCAGTACGCAAGTGCTCATCCATTTGGCCTTGCAAACGTGCGGCGTTACTAATAGATTTCATTTCGCGAACATCTTCATGAGAAAGCTCAATGTAATCTTTTTGTACGCCGCTTTCCCAACAATTGTTACAATCCATTTGAGCACCCATAGACATCTCGTGGTGCAGGCCTCCAGTATGCTCACTTTCATAATTTCGTGCCATTAGGCGTCTGTCCTACCTAAATCTGGTTGACGAGCAGGGTTACTACCACGATCTTCAGGAAGTCTAGAACGGTACACACCTGGAGTATGAGTTCCAGTAGCTATTTTGGTCCGCCTGTCACGCGCGTACTCTGCATGATAAGCACGTCTTTGAACAGGGTCTTTGGCTTCCCTACCTGCTTTGTTTCCTGTGTAAATTGCCGCTTCTGTTTGTGCGTTAGCTATTTCCCAATCAGTTTCAGTTTGAACAGGCTTATCACTAGGGCCGCGTTCAATACGAGCAGCAATAGCTTCTTCATCTAGTTTATCGGAATAAAAACGACCTGCTGGAGCACCTTTTTTGGGGGGAAGAATTGGACCCGCAGGAATTTCAGTAAACTTACGTTGCTTTTGAATTTTTTTACCAAGAGGTTTAGCACCAGGAGCGCCTGTGGGTTCACCAGCATTTTTTTTTGCTTTACGAGACGCTTCTCGTTCACGCTTACTTACAACGGAATCAGCATGTTCTTCTGGAGTTCGATAAATTGAAACTCTTTTTTTACTATTATCGTCTACAACAGCTTTCTTAGCTAGTTCTTCAGGAGTCATACGTTCTTTACGTTCTCTAGTAGCTTGTCGTAGACGTTCAATTTTAGTACCTTCATACTTACGTGGAACGTTAGGCACCTTTGCCTCCCCCGTCTCCTGCGTCTTGGCTACCTTCGTATGCATCAAGAATACCATCATTTGAGTAATAGTTATCTGAGTAATGATTACCAAATGCGCGCGCAGCTCTGTCATCCCAGAACGCGGACATAGCCGTACTTACACCAAAAGAGTTTACTAGTTTCTTCATGTGTAGTCTGTGTAGTTCATCAACGGTCATTAGTAGTCCTTGTACTTTCTCTTAGGAACTGGGTCACCAGTGCTCTTTACCCACTTGTCACCTTCATCAGAACGGTGGGTGCTATGTACTGGTGCTGCAACTGTAGGGTCTGACTCTGACATTTTCTTTGCGTAGCCGTACATGAAAGTGGCTAGTCCTTTACGTCTGTGGTCTTCCCTGGTCCAGACGTCGTTGACTTCCCCTACTTCAGTAGGCCATTCTTTAACATGCTCGGCTTGACTTGTTGATAGCTTGCTGTCTTTTGGTTCCCACTGCATTGTGGCAATTAGATGAGAGTTAGGTTGTTGAGGGTCTCTTGTAGCACTTGCTAGAGGCTTAATTCTAACAATGTGTTGCTTGTCTTCTTGTGTATAAAATCTAGGCCTGTTGTTATGTAGCATGCGGCGTTCTACAGGAAAGTCTTCTTCTGTGCCTGATTCAATGCGTCCAATAGGCATACCTATAAACTGAGCTCCTGGGTTAACTGCCATTAGTTCCAGTCAGTTCTATTGTGTTGCATCTCTTCATCGCGACGAGTCATGTCAAGGTCATCATACGGTCCGCTATGCTTTCCGTTTTTAAAAGTGTACTCCATTATGTGCTCGCCTGTATCAGGGTCTGTAAAGTTAACGTTGTCTCCTCCAACTTCAGGAGCTAAAGTTTGACCATAATGGTCTTTACGGGAATGTTTTGCATGGTATGCCGCATCAGCTGGAGTGGCTAGTCCGTGCGCGTCTAAAGTTTGGTCTTGTAAACCACGTTCGGTAATTGAGTTAAGGTCGTTATAGTAGTGCTCTGCACTTAAAGATGGTCTATACGTACGAGCGTTATTAACAACAGGGTCATCTGTTGAGGTAACTAAATTTTTCATTAAATCATTAAATTGACGACCAATATGCTGTGGGTGCGGTCCTGGGTTCTCTTCGTTCATTAAGGCTTTTCCTCATCAAATAGGCTCATGACGTTTGCACGGTTATTATGGTGGTCCATAATGTGCTTTGGTTCTTTAAAGGTCTTGCAATATCCACAGGTACTGCGGGCCTCATTGGGAACGCTGGTTTTATCCTCATAGGTGGATACATCAACTGGGTACTTAAAATGACGCACGCCGTAGAGACGCTTAGCGGTTTCTATCTCTTTGATATATGGAATAGCCATTAGTCGCGCTCAAACTTTTCTGCTTCCGATGAACATGTCGGGCAGTACTTTCCAGGCTTGTAATGGGTGTAGTCGCTAGAGTCGTCAGCATAGCTGTATGCGCTCTCTTTACGCTTTTTGTATACCTGGGCACCTTCGGCATCAAACATCTCTCCACCGCGGCGCATGGTGCCTCCAGAGCCTAAGCCCTCCCCGCAGTGTGTGCAATTTCCATGAGAGTCTTTACGCTTGTTGCCGCTATTAAAATGATCTTTACGCATGAATCTATTCTCCCTTATTTTGGTACGGACTGTGCTACATACTCTAAATAAGCATCCCCCAAGATACCCTTCAACTTTCCATAATGTTTTTGATGTGAACTCTTGAAGTGTTCTGCCCAGCCGATAGGGTCACGATACATCACAGCACACCCAGCATTGTAATCGTTGTAGCATGCCCGAGCTATGTAGCCGATAGAGTCTTTCCGATGTTGCTGCTCTAATAACCACGTTGTAAACACCCCATAATGATAGCTAGGCCATCAACTCCTGTCCCCCCTAAAAATGTAACCCTTGCGACTCTTGCGACCTTAAACGTGTGACCTACATCACAATCAAAATTGTTTACTCCTTCGTAAACGCCTTATCCCGATCAAACCCGCCCATTCTATTTAAAACAACCCCAAACTAGGCTACTGTGCTCATAACTAGCTCGTTACCAGAGCGTGACATCTGGCCCCACGCGCTCGGGCGTGTCGCTTAAGGGGTAGGGGGTCAAAAATGTGAGATGAATCACACCCCAAATGGTAGATACCAAACTTGTTTTGTGGTTGAATTCTCTTAGGCAAGCAACAGGGCTAGCCCGCTCTAAGAGTTAGGGAAATTATTATGAGCGAAAAGACAATCGAACGCGAGGAATTGCGCGCGTTCCTGCAAGGGTTAGGTAACAAATTTTTTAGCGTTACTTATACCAAGCGTACTACTGGCGAGGTGGAGACTATGGTCGCCACGAACGCATACAAGAATTTCACCGTAGGTGGCACTCCTGCCTATGACGCGGAATCTAAGGGTCTTTACACTCTGCTCTCGACTAAGGC
>Ga0114975_10000121_pt1 | contig 56376 bp, 73 predicted proteins | sample S_130626_EF_Meta_FD_87031 | JGI IMG/M metagenome (GOLD analysis project Ga0114975, IMG submission 87031) | Freshwater microbial communities from Lake Simoncouche, Canada to study carbon cycling - S_130626_EF_MetaG | ecosystem: Environmental > Aquatic > Freshwater > Lake | place: Lake...
TGGATAGGACATGATTCTTCTAAAGTCATTATAGAGGTTCGATTCCTCTACGCCGGACCAAGGATATAATGAAAGATAAGTTTGTTAATTTGTATATGGATTGGGCCAAACGTGCTAGCGAGTTGAGTTACGCTAGACGTTTAAAAGTTGGTGCTGTTATTGTAAAAGACGATACTGTTATCAGCTATGGCTACAATGGAATGCCAGCAGGCTGGGACAACAACTGTGAAGACATTTCATGGGATAAGGGTGCCGGCGGCTGGATCGATCCAGAAGAGTTCGATGCCAAGTATCCTTACGAAGGATGGCACGAAGAGGCAGGTCGTGATGTACGTTATGGACTAAAAACTAAACCGGAGGTATTACATGCTGAATCAAACGCTATTGCAAAATTGGCGAAGTCTAGTAACTCTGGGGATAGGGCTAGTTTATTTGTTACTCACAGTCCTTGTATCGAGTGTGCCAAGCTCATACTTCAGTCAGGTATTGGTCGTGTTTACTATGGTGAAAACTATAGAGATGATGCGGGAATTAAATTTCTAGAACAGTCAAACGTACAGGTAACAAAGTTAAATAAATTATGAAAACAAACGAAACACCTATTTCAAATACAGACATTGAGAGACATTCTAATAACAGATTTGAAACTGTTATTGCTGGAGCAATTCGAGCAAGAGAATTACACAGAGGTCATCTGCCGTTGGTCAATACCAAGTCAGTTACTAATGTAGTAAAGGCTCTAGAAGAAATTGCTGACGGTAAGATTAATATCAAAGAATACCTAGAAAAATTAAAAAAACCAAAGGACAAAAATGCACATTAAACCAGGCCCTAACTTTAAGTTAAGCAAACAAGCAAAGAAATTTGCGGCGTCAATTCTTGATTCGCATAAGCGTGGAGAGTTTCTTCGTTCACAAGTACAAGCAGAGCTTGCCGCGGCCATTCAACCAAAGCGTGAAAAGCGCACTGACCGCCCACAGGGCAATTACGTAGCACCTACTACAGATGAGTGAAGCACTGAACAATCATGTTCAATGGGGCTGGCAACGTAAAGCAGAGTTGCTCCCTGTAGTTATTAAAAGGACCAGTGGTGAAGTTTACCAAGGGCCTTTTAAGGGCATGAAAATTCTCCCAATATACAGTTGGGGTGACGGAGATACTTGCGGTAAGTTATTAGGCCTATATGAAAATGAATTACACGGAGCAATTGAATTTGTTTTAAAAGAATCAAATCCAGACCTGTGTATTAACATAGGGTGTGCTGAGGGGTACTACGGTCTAGGTATGGCTTTAAGAAATCCAGACATGTTGTCTGTGCTAATGGATATCAATCCAGAAGCAATTAGGATTACAAGAGAAAATGCCAAAGCCAATAGTATTAACAATGTACATTTTAGTACAGACTGTAGTGCTGAAAATCTTCGTAGCTACTTGACAAAGTACAAACGACCATGTATAATAATGGATATAGAAGGGCACGAAAAAGTCTTGCTTGATTTGAATGTTATTCCCGAGTTAAATAAATGTTCAGTAATTGTTGAAAGTCATGATTGTATTACAGCAGGTATGACTACCCTAATTGCCGATCGCTTTAAGGAGACGCATGATGTTCACATACTCAATCAAGGTTCCAAAAACCCTTATATTGATATTCTTCATGATTTGTGCGATAGTGATAAAATGTTGCTATGCTGTGAATCAAGACCGAGCACGATGAGTTGGATCTATTTAGATCCAAAATAATAATTGCCTTGTTAACTCAGCGGTAGAGTAGCGCCTTTACACGGCGAATGTCGGCGGTTCGATCCCGTCACAAGGTACCAAATTTATGAACGATGATATTAAGATATTCGATAACATAATCCCCAAAGGGTATCAAGATGCTCTAGAGGAATTAACCACAGACGAATTATTTGACTGGGGATATGCTAACGATGTTGTCTGGGATCAAAGTTCTTTAAGAAAAGGGCGATCCCTTAAACAGATAAATGACGGGTTTGGTCATATGCTATGTGTTCCAAAACATGAAAGCAACCATTGGCCTTTTATTAAACCTCTCATTTATCATATCAATGAAGCATTGGGAGAAGATGCTAAACATATTTTTAGAGTCCGTGTAAACTTATTGCTAAGAGCATATCCAGAAGACATGCCTTGGAATAATGAGCACGTAGACAGCACCACTCCTCACTATACAGGTATCTACTACGTAAACGACACTGACGGTCCTACATACATATTTGACCAAAAAGTCACAGATATCCAGCACAAAAATTGGACACAAGATGTGATCCTTAACTATATCAACAACACAGAATTTACAGTAGCACAAGCAGTTGAACCTAAAAAAGGTAGACTAGTAGTGTTTAACGGACAGAGATTTCACGCCAGTAGCAAGCCAAGAGACAATCAAAATAGAATTGTAATTGCCTTTAACTGGCAAACAGAAAAACATTTGAGGCAACATGGGACAACTATTTAGACCGTTCGGGGATAGCATTTATATAGGCAATGATCGTGTAGAATCTCACGAGTCTATTCGAGAACTACTTAAAACAGTATATGAAAAACACAAAGCCAATACAAAGTTTGACAGCTTCTATGCCACAGCATTTACCAGTTATGGAAAAGAACATGAAGACTTTGATCTACTAAGTTACAAAGAACTTCAGACACTACAAGAAAAAATATTCAGTAGAGCTAAACAGGTTGTGTTTGAGCAATTTGAATATAATCAAGATCTAAGGGCAAGTAAGTTTAGTAATAGGCCGTTAGAATTTAAAGAAATTTGGTTTAACTTTAATCCCCCAATGGGATATCAAGGTAAACATCATCATGCTGATTTCTTGTTTGCTGGGACGTACTATGTACAAGTTCCTCCAGAGTCGGGAGATATTCGATTCTTTAATCCCAATAACTTTGCCATGTATAAATTGTACTCTGAAAATCGAAATCATTTAATGAAATTACAAACAGCAAGGTTTCCAGCAGAAGGTGAGTTGTATATTTGGCCTGGATTTATAGAACACGAAGTTACTACAAATTTAACTGACGATCAAAACCGTATCAGTATTAGTTTCTGCTTAGACTGGGCAGATTAAATATTTGCCTCTTTAGTTCAACGGATAGAATACGAGTCTTCGAAACTTGCGATAGTGGTTCGATTCCACTAAGGGGCGCCAAATCATTTTAAAAGGAAAACCATGTTAAAGAAAGTAATAGCAATTATGACACTAGTATTAGCAAGTCACGCACACGCTTGGGAACCAAACGGTCCAGTTAAAGCGTTTATCGGCTTTGGGCCAGGATCGGGAAATGAAATTGCATTTCGCGGTGTTGCCGCCGAAGTTGAAAGAAACAATCCTAAGGTAAATTTTGTTATTCAAACAATGCCAGGTGCAGGTGGCAATATTGCCCTAGCACATGCGGTAAAGTTGCCGGCAGACGGAATGACATTTACTGTGTCTGGTCTAAGTACTTACGCATTTGATCCAGTGTTCTATCCAGAGCTAATGAAATTTACGCAAGGAGATTTATATCCTGTACTAGGAATTGCACGTAGTCCATTTGTTATCGTTGCTCGTCCCTCGAGCAAAGTGAACACAGTAAAAGAACTTGCGGCCCATTTAAAATCAGGTGAACAAGTCTTTATTGGAATTAGCGGGGCTGCTCCGTTCCTTGTACATAGTATGTTAATGGAAAAGGCTGGTGGAAACTATGATACTGTACAAACTGTTATGTATAAAGGTCCACAAGAATCTGCTATGGCCGCTGCAACCGGCGAAGTTGAGTTTTCTATTATGCCAGTAACTGTGAGCGCACCTTTAATCGCAGGAGGAAAAGTTAAACTAATCGGCCTAGTAGGGGACAAGAAAATGCCACAGTTTCCAAATGCTGAACTTGTTAAAGATACACTACCAGGTGTAGTGTTTAATGCCATGTGGAATATTACTCTACCTAAGGATACGCCCAAGGATGTAGTTGACTGGTATGTAGCAGAATTTGGCAAGGCAATACATAGTGAAAATGTTAAAAAATACTTTGATCAAAATTATATGTACGCAGATCCTTTTAACGAACCAGTAAGTCACGCAAAATGGATTGCTACATTTAAAAGTCAAATTATGCCAGTCGCTGAAAAAGCCAAACCTCGATTCCGCTAAATATTGCTTATTGGAGAGCGATATGAAAGACCCTGTAGAATTTGTAGAAGAAATTTGGGAAGAAAACGAAGCCTTGTATAAGGCAAGTGAACTTCAGATTAAGGCGTTTTATGATAGTAAGCCATCTAAAGAAAAATTGATTGCTAACTTTACTAGACGTATGGTAAATGAAAGAATGAATTTAACTGAGATTTCTAAATCAATTGCCAGTGCTGATTATTCTATGGATCCAAAAGAATTAATGTCGCTTGCCAAGCAAGCTCTTGATGAAGCCAATCACTACCGCATTGTAAAAGATGTGGTAGAATATCTAAGTGGTGAACCAGTAGATATTGAAAAAGCAGTAACTGAAGAATTATCCGATATCAATGTCAAGGGAGCTAAACTGTTAACCAAGTACAACTGCGAGACAGATCCTATTGCTCTAGCATTGTATCAAACTATTGTAGAGGGTCATGCTAGCCGCAATTGGCAAATGATGGCTGATTGCTTAGATGATAAATTCCTATCTACTTCTTATGCTAAAATTGCCAGCGATGAAAGATTTCACAGTAAATTAGGTCGTAGCCAATTAGTTAAGTTGTTAGATACGGCTGAGAAACAAGAGTATGCTCGTGTGCTAGCTGATAAAATTCGCAAGGATCTTTATTGGTTAAACTGTAGCGGAGGATTGGCTCTACAAGAGTCTAGAGATATCATGGATGCGTATTATGGAAAAGATTGGGTAACTGAATCTATCGGAGATATGCCAACGGTATCTGCTAGTGAAATCTATAAATGAAAATAGCAATTAGTCAACGAGAAGAAATTATAGGACAAAGCGAGCAGTCTTATGACTGCTTGGCTAAAGTCTGGTACACATTTTTAAACAAACACGAAATTATTCCCATCCCTAATGTTGTAGTAGATCGAGACTACGACTTTGATATGCTCATCTTAAGTGGAGGTAACGCAAGCCTGGCTCGCTTACACACTGAACTAAAACTTTATAACTACGCACTAGATAACAATAAACCTATATTAGGTGTTTGTCACGGTGCGTTTTTTCTTTGCGAAATTACCGGAGGAACTTGCGGTGATATTGAAGGTCATCGAGGTGAAGAACATGTTGTTAGAATGGAAGGACACAACACCATTGTTAACAGCTGGCATGGTTCTAATATAATTACTGTTGGTACAGAGTATACATCTATTGCTACTGACTTGGACGGTAATATAGAAGGATTCAAACACAATACTAAACCAATTTGGGGATTAGTATGGCATCCTGAAATGATGGAAGTACCTGTACTACCAGAAGAACTTAATACATTGTTAGGCATAAACAAAAATGTCTTTAACCATAACGCAGACTGGATTGAAAATTTATGAACTTACTAGAAGAATCTGCATCATTAAGTGCTTATCATTTTGACCCAACGCGAATAGATCCGAGATTCGATGCCGTTACTGGACTAGGACAATTTAAAGGCGACTGGAGCGCGGACATGACAGACGCTATTGCTAATTCTAAACCAGTATCGATGGCAACTCGAACTCACAACACTCTCGGACTGTCCACAGGACCGTTTAATAAAGTATCTGTCAAGCCAGTAGGTGCTGATCTAAAAGAAGTCTATTATAATCAAGAAAAAGAATTCTTTGACACAACTGACCTAAGTTACGAAGAATACGAGATCATAAACAAATCTGATGTGTTAGGTCCCACACTAACAAAAATGGTCACAGCATTTAAACTCGAAACTCCACTAAGCTGTGCGTTTCATGTACAGTTTACTGGGCAAGTATTTCCTTACCATATAGATTTCTTTCATAGAAGAAACGACTATGCTAACTTTCCTCCAGAAAGAATAGCACGGTACATGGTTATGTTAACAGATTGGGAACCTGGTCACATGTTCGGATACGGAAATTTTCAGTATACAGGATGGAAGGCTGGGGACTTTAGCACATTACTACATGCTCACACTCCCCACTATTCAGCCAACGGCGCATACAATCCGAGATGTATGTTGCTTATTACGGGACTGAAAACTCCAGACACAGAAAAGTTTCTTTGGGAAGCGGCGAACAATAAAACCATTAGGGTTGACGACCTTAAATAAAGAAGTTATACTGTAAATGTGGTCGTGACGGGAAATTGGCAGACCTCCGTTTTGTTGCAACATACAGAATTGGGATGGGGCAACGTCTTAGACAACGCCTTTGTAGGTTCGAGACCTACCGACCACACCAATTATAACTATGAACTATAAAATATATAGAGACCCTTTTACATTTATTGTAATAGAAAATTGGTCTATACATCCAGAAAGGTATTACTCCAATACCATAGAACTTATGCCGTTAATGAAACCTAGTGTAGTTTACGGTAACAATACACAAGTTCTTAACACCAAATACAAAAGCAGTCACAACCTATGGCTTTACAATACTCCAGAAGGTAATAACCTCGCAAAAAAGTTTGAGAAAGACTTATGGACTGCGGAGTTTAAACAGATATTGTTTGAAACAAACGACTCACTATTTCAAAGCGCCTGCTATACTGACAGCAGTCAAGTGTTGTTAAGTAGATACGAAGAAGATGATCATTACGCTTGGCACCGAGACTACAATGATACCATTACAATTAACTATCTAATTGGTAAAGAGCCCCTAGGGTTCAAAGGTGGTGACTTTATATTTGGTGGATGGAATGACGAAGATCCTCGACATACCATAACGTTCAAACCAAATACATTAATTGTATTTCCCAGTAGAGTTAAACATCGTGTAACTCCTGTTACAAATTTTACAGGCAATCCCGACGATGCTCGATTCACCTTACAGTATTGGGGCAAACTCAAATACGTTGTCGAGCAGTAATATTAAATTTAAATAAAAGAACAATAAAGGATCAGAATGAGATTTCACATTTTAGGGTTACCACATACAGTAACCAGCAAAGAGTATAACGCCTGCGCTTACACTCAAAAAGTTTTAAAGTTTGGTAAGATGATGAAAGCCCTCGGGCATACTATTATCCACTACGGTCACGAAGACAGTGATCTAGTATGTGACGAACACGTTACAGTTATTACAAACGAAGATTGGAATGTAGCTTACGGTGATCACGATTGGCGTAAAAACTTCTTTAAGTTTGACGTAAACGATCACGCATATCAAACATTCTATGCTAATGCTATTCGAGAAATTGAAAAGCGTAAGCAACCTCGGGACTTCTTACTACCATTCTGGGGATACGGAGTTAAACCTATTTGTGACGCACACCAACATGACATGATTGTAGTAGAGCCGGGTATCGGATACGCAGGCGGCCATTGGGCACGTTGGAAGATCTTTGAAAGCTATGCTATCTATCACGCATACTACGGATTAGAGGCTGTGGGTAGTTGTAAGCAGGATTGGTATGACGCAGTTATTCCCAACTATTTTGATCTAGACGACTTTGAATTTAGTAAAGAAAAAGAAGATTACTTTTTGTACCTCGGTCGTGTGTACTCAGGCAAGGGTACACACATTGCTATTGAAGTTACAAGAGAGATTGGTGCCAAGTTAAAGATAGCAGGACAGAACAACTTGAAGGACATGGGATACGATAAGACTCCGGATCACGTTGAGTTTATTGGTTACGCCGACGTCGAAACTCGCAAGCGCCTAATGAGCCGTGCTAAAGGTGCGTTTGCTCCTAGTCAATATGTAGAGCCGTTTGGTGGCGTACAAATTGAAATGTTGTTAAGTGGTACTCCTACTATTACCACTGACTGGGGATCATTTACAGAAAATAATATCCACGGACTGACAGGCTATCGTTGCCGTACATTTGATCAGTTTAAATGGGCGGCTGAAAACATTGATAAAATTGATCCACAGGCCTGTAGAGACTTTGCTGAGAAAAACTTTAGCCTAGAGCGTGTTGGTAAGATGTACGAAGAGTATTTTCAAATGGTCATGGATGTACATACAGGCAATGGTTGGTATGAGCCACACCCAGAACGTACAGATCTAGAATGGCTGAAGCGTCACTTCCCAGGATCAGCACTATGAAAAAGGTAGTATTCTTCTTTGAACCAGACTGGGCGTTTGGTTCTGTACACTACGAACTCTTTAAGTATCTATGGCCTGAAGGTTATAACTGTCATTTACTAGCGTGGAATAAGTCTTACACTGTGCCGGAGTTACAAGAGTTAGATAGACACGTTGACTTTTGGGTTACTACACCGCACGGATACAGATACTTAGAGTATATCTATAAGGCTGTACCGGCTGAACGAGTAATTGCCATTGCTCACGCACCTTTAGATTTAGAAGAACTTAAACATTATCACGGTTTAAAAGACTTTGATAGATTTAGGGGTTTTGGTGTTGTTAGCGAGTACCTAAAACAGTACAGTAAAGACATGGGCATAACAAGAGAACCTATTGTATGTCCTGTTGCGCTTAACTATCACACGTACTATAATGAACCCAGCCACGAATTGAAACGTGTAGGCTACGGTGGAACATATCACGAGCGTGAAGAATTTACTCAAGCAGATATTGATAGTAAACTAGCCCAACCTAAATTTAAAAAGCGTGGTTATTTGGTAAAAGAAATTGCCAAAAAAGCAGGACTTGAATTTGTCGTAGCACAACATTACCACAATAGCTTTGTTACAATGGGTGGATTCTATAAAGCCGTTGATTGTGTTATTATGGCTTCAACTGAAGAAGGCGCAGGTTTACCAGTCTTAGAAGCAGGTGCGGCTGGAAAACTAGTAATTGGGACACCAGTTGGGCATTGGCCACAAAGAGTTGGCGATAAAGGTGGGATCGAAGTTCCAATTCCAGAAGAAGAATTCGTCCGATCTTGTGTGGAAATTTTAACTTATTATAAAAATCACCCCGCAGAGTACCGTAATCGCTGTCTCCAAATACAAGAACACGCAAAAACATACGATTGGATCCACTATTTACAACCCTGGATAACTCTGTTACAATAGTTAAACACCTACAAAACTAAAATTTGATTTCAAAATAAATAGTTTTGTAGGCAGTTTTTCTTATTGGAAGGGGGCGAAATGGCTCGAAGTGCTACATTCAACTGGAGTTTACTCACCAGGAACAATCTCATCAAAATGATGAGGGGGTGTAGCTCTCAAGTGGTCGATAAGAAACTGGCTGTAAAGGATCTGCAAAAGATTCTTTCAACACATCTCAAATCAAATCTCCCCGTTAAAGTAACTCAAGACCGAGACTGGAAAACAGAACCAGGTTGGTGCTATGTTGGCGGATTTTATTACAGTGGAAATGATAAAAAGGGTTACCAAGCTATTGAAATACTCTTCTCATATCATCCATTAGATGAAACACTAACACTAAGTAAAAACAGATTTGAAAGAATTTGTGTAGGAGTTGCGGACACACTACTCCATGAAATTATCCACATGCGACAATATAGATCTAGAGAATGGAAAGAGTTGCCCGGATATTCTAGCGTAGCAGAAAAAAGCAGACAACGAAACGAGCAAAATTACCTAGGGCACCCAGATGAAATAGATGCTTATTCATTTAATATTGCTTGTGGATTAAGAAGTAGATTAGCTTCTTCTACGGAAGTAGCACGTCATTTAAACTTAGATCACACAGATAAGCGTCTACGTAAAGATTCTTATTACATGTATCTAAAAACATTTGATCACAAACACAGTCACCCAGTTATCAAAAAACTAAAAAAGAGGGTAATGTACTATGTTTCTTATGCGGAACTAGGAAAGCCTTACAAAACAACTGATTGGTTAAAACGTTGAAAAAAATTAAAAAATTTAATTGTAGTCCTAAATTAAACAAGCCCGTAATCATTCCAGATCGAAAAACGATACTGTCAATTCTTAATGAAATGCGAGATGATATAGTCGGGCACTTCCATGATTCTGAAGAATTAGTAAATGGAATGGCAGTCTTTGTCGGAGAACGTTTTAAGGTAGATATTAGTCATGCTGAAAGTCCAGAAGTGGAACAGAATGATATTGACTTTAATGCGTTCTATGACAGCGGACTAGACGAAAATGGTGATGTGCCAATTGAAATATATTTCATTACAAATCCTTCCAACGATTTTATTATATTAGACAGTGAAGGATTTGATGTAGTGATACGCCGATTGGCAGATAGCATTATACACGAACTTATCCATATGAAGCAAAGCCGTAGTCGAGACTTTTTAGAAGTCGACGACATGGCATATACCTGCGTAGAAGATGAACTGTTAGAGGCGCAACTATATTTGGGTAGCACAGACGAAATATATGCCTACGCTTTTAACATTGCTCACGAACTTTTAGACAAAGCTGACCTCCAAACTTGTTTAAAGAAACTAGAAAGTCCGTCCAAAATTAAAATTGAAGACAGTATTAACTTGTTCTGTTACGTGAATACATTTGCCAAAGATGTAAGTCATCCTGTTATCAAACGGTTAATCAAAAGAGTCTACAAAACTTTGAACGAAATTGGTAAAAAATCTAATTGACAAAACCACTTGAACCTGCTATACTAATAGCATGTTTATAGTTAATCAAAACGATCAACCCGCAACAAAGACTGTTAAGTCTGATGATCCAAACTATTTGATTAGTGACGGAATCACTGTGTCGCCTCGGGCAGGCATTGAAGTATCACAATCTTGCCCAGAGCAAATTCGTCGAACTATTATTCACGCATACAACGAAGGTTGGATCAAACCATTCGCCGTTGTAACTTCAGAAGAATACACTTGGATGTCGTTGAGGCGCAAATGAATTCATATCGAGTCAAAGAAATACTCTGGGCAATCATATTTGTACTTTACTGTATAATGGCCCTAACGGGATGTTCTACCCAAAGTTATCGTATGATGACTCCGTACGAAGTTTCGAACGTGCCAGTTGATTGCCTTAACCGCTCGGCTATTACGAACTATTTAGACAGCCAGAAAACTTTTAAACCAACCACAGAAAGAGAACATGAACAAATCAATTCTGTCAAATATAAACTTTGGCAAATTCGTGCTGTGTGCCAGTCTATGTAGTTTGGTGGGCTGTGGTACAACTCGTTATCAAATGCCCGCAGAGAATTTGAGTACATTTGTACCAGATTGCTCTAAAGCAGAACAACAAATTGCGTGGCTTGACAGTTTGCGAACCACTAGAGAAGAACAGTTTGCCAGTCAGGTACACATGAAGACTCAAGGATTGTTTACAAATGGATATCAGGCACGTAGGGATACTGCTAACGGATTAAACAATTGGTGGATCAATACTAATATCAGAGAGGTTTATAAAAAATGCGCCGTATCGTTCTAGTATCAGCTCTAATCTCTTTGAACGTTTTGGCACAAGGACAGGATTGTCTTATGTCCGAACGTATTGTAAGTCGCGAAGCAGGAGTCATTTCCGAAGTTCGCAACATACAAAGTAACCTAACACCGTGGAAGAATGGTAGCCAGAAGTGTACAGTTACTTTGGAAGGTAAAGTAAATGGACAATGGGCACACGGAACAGGTGAGTTTATTTGGAATGAAGATGCTAGTCCAAAGCAGGCATGTTCGGGCGCAGTCGAATTGGCAAAAAAGAACTTGCTCAATTCGCTAAAATCAAGTACAATTAGTAATGAGAGTGTGGTAGTATGTAAAGAGCAAAGTCCACGGAATGCTCCTTTGATCAATCCTCCGATTGGAACGATCATAGACAATCCAAATAGGTTGCGTAAGCATCCGGACTTTCCTAAACCATTCGTCCACAACGGAGAGGAATGCAGATGGTACCTGGAAACTGGTTTTAATGGCAAAGACATTAAGCAGTTTAACGGTGTTGTTTGTAAGTTGGCGCCCATGAAATGGGTTATTGTAGATAAGTTTTAACACACACAGGAAAGTTATATGAAACTTAAATTGCTTGCTCTTGCTTCAGTAATGGCTTTGACCGCTTGCGGTTCAATGACTGAATTGAAAACCGAAAACGTTGAACGACGTCAAGTGCCTACATGGTACCTAGATCACGATGACTTTGGCACCAATGCTAAAGCATGGTGGAAGCCCTGGGACCGCGAAGGTATGTATTACGCCGTGGCAGAAGACGTTAGCCCTAATATGGAATTTGCCATTAAGAAGGCTACGCTGAAAGCTAAGGCTAAAATCGCTGATCGTGTTAACGGTGAGATGAACAACCGTACTACAATCAAGTATGATGAATCTGGTAGCACTGATAAGCCCACTGGCCGTAATCAGTCGCAAGATGTTATTGTTAACTTGATTGCCGAGAACGTACTCCGCACTTATGGTGTTGAGAAGAAGATGGTTATCTTTAACCCCGAGTTGAATAACTATCGTGTGTTTGTCATGCTGAAGATTAGTCAGAAAGACGTTGCTACTTTGGCAGAAAAGTACGACGAGAACAAGCAGGTTAAGCTCAAAGGTCGATTCGACGGTAAGACTGTTGACGAGACAGCAACCGAAGTTCTTAAACAGGCTAGACAATAATGAAACTACTTGATGTTATTCAAGCCGCAGGAGGGCGTGTCTCCGGAGGAGATCCCTACCTGTGGCAATGCTATGGGGACAATGCCCAGTTCATGGAGTTCCGCGATACAGATGGAAGTGGGTATTGTCATTGTGTCTTTGATACAAAGACATATGACGTCTATGAAATACACGTTGAAGTACCGCTAATATCTAATGAAGCAGAAAGTCCAGAACAAACATTCCGTTGGATCTCCGACAATGTTAAACAGGCTTACTATAAAGAATGTGAAGAACGAAACTGTGATCCTGACATTGCTTGGGATGAAGTTAGATACACTCACGTAGACACAGAAGAACTAATCCTTCAATATGTTAAAGATATTGGAGAAACTTATTACGACGATTTACCGTTAGTTGGCACAAGTCAAGTTATGGAGATGCCTGGTACTATAGGTGGTGCCAAGATTGTGTTTCCAGAAGAATAAAACAGATAATTATAAAAACAAAGTAAAGGACTTTCATGAAAAACAAACCTAAGTTTAATGTCAAGCCAACGACAGCTAAACAAGCATTTAATGTGGGACAACAACAAACACAACTTCCACAAGGTAAAGACGGTAAGCCGCCATCAGTAATGATCGCAGTTCCAGCAATGGAAATGGTCAATGCCGAGTTCGCCCAGCACCTAGCAATGTCAGCGGCCAATATGGTAGCACATGGTATTAAGATTAACTGTGCGTTCAACATTGGATCAGTGATCACTATCGCTCGTCGAAACCTAACAGATATCTTTTTGAAGAGTGATTTTGATTACATCTTCTGGGTAGACAGCGACATGAAGTTTCCGATTGACGCACCGCTACGTTTGCTATCACGCCAGAAGCCAATTGTAGGCGCAAACTATCGTCGTAGACGCTTTCCTAATCCAAACTTTACGGGCATGAAAGGATCTAGCGGAAACTTTTCAGAATTCAAAACAGAAGATTCAAGTCCAGATATGGAATTGATCGATGTTCTACCACATGGATTAGTAATGGTACATCGATCAGTTTATGAAAAAATTCCTCAACCACATTACTTACAAGAGTATATTCCAGAGTTGAATTTGGAAATTGGTGAGGACATTTACTTCTGTCAGCAAGCACAGAAGGCAGGGTATGAGATTTGGTGTGATCAAGCTCTAAGTAAAGAGGTTGCTCATATCGGTATCTTCCACTTTAACTATAATCTATCAGTTCCACAATAACCGAAAGGGAAATTTATGTTTGAGAGTATCGAATTACGCAAAGTTGAGAACGGTGTTATTATTGTTCTAAACACTCCGGATGGCGAAAGCAAGGAGTATGTTTACGATACTCCACGTAAGGCCCTTCGGTTCGTCAAAGAACTCCTAGAAGGTAAAGAGGGTGTATAAGTGAGAATTCTTGTAACTGGTGGCAGTGGTTATGTAGGTAGCCATGTCGCTAGGTTTTTACACGGCGCCGGACATCAAGTATTTGTCATTGATAGAGTAGCTGACCAACGCAAATGGGTTAACCCGGGCATCAGTCATTTTACTGGAGATATTGCCGACTATCAAGGCATGGATAAAATCTTTAAAGAATATAACTTTGAAGCTGTTATTCATTTAGCCGCTAGCAGTGAAGTTGGGGCAAGTGTTAACGACCCGTTATTTTATTATGCTAATAACGTTGCCAACTCTGCGTTGCTACTAAACATCTGCGACAAGCATAATGTTAGAAAATTAGTGTTTAGTTCAACCAGTTCAGTGTACGGTGAGGTAGAACCTAGCTTATTGCCCACACAAGAATGGTATGAAAAGAATCCGTTAACTAGTTATGGATCAAGTAAGTTATGTGTTGAACACATGCTTCGAGATGTTGATCGTGCTCATAACATACGCTCAGTTAGTTTGAGATATTTTAATGCTAGCGGTGCGTGTCCAGATGGCGCAATTGGAGAGTTCCGTGAAAAACCGTCACACTTAATTCCTAGTCTAGCCGCAGTAGCACACGGGAAGCAAGAAGAGTTTGTTATTAACGGGGATGACTACGATACTCCGGACGGAACTGCTGTTAGAGATTACACACACGTTTGGGATATTGCTCGTGCTCATGGCATGGCGTTGGATTACTTAGACAATAATGGAAAAACAACTGCTATAAACATAGGCGCAGGGCAAGGCAAAAGTGTATTGGAAGTGTTGAACGAGTTTCAAACTCAATGGGGAACTCCTATCTTTTTTAGATCAGGACCAAGACGACCCGGAGATATTCCAATTAACTATGCAGATATAAGTAGAGCAAAAGAGTTGTTAGGATGGAAACCAGAACTAAGTTCCACCGAACAAATTGTTAAAGACGCAATACGTTGGTACAGAAGTGACCTTTATATGAGGCTTATAAATGCTTGAATCAGTTTTGGCTCTACTTGTACTACTACAAATTAAACATTGGTACATTGACTTTGTTAATCAAACAGATGAAGAAGTAAAGCACAAAGGCATATATTGTGATTGGCGAGGTGTAAAGCACTCACTCAAACACGGTATTGCTACTATGCTTTGTTTAGTATCAATTACAGGATGGGAGTACATTGTATTCTGTTTCGTCCTTGGGCTATTTGATTTTGTTTCCCACTATCACATTGATTGGGTTAAAATGAATTACGGTAACAGGGATATTACTACTCCTGCGTTCTGGAATCACTTAGGATTAGACCAGATGGCTCACCAAATAATATACATAGGCATAGCATGGGCTATGATTTAAAATGAAAAAAGAATACAACATTAAAGACAAGGTATGGATTCACTTAGGTGAACGTAATCTTGTAGAAGGTAGAGTTGTCGAGATTATCGATTTTGCTCACCTAAAAGAAGGGCACAGCCCAGACAGAGAATTTTACGTTATTGAACTTAAGACAGGTATTGATGACGTTTATGAAATTCGTGACTTTGAACAGATTAGTCCAGACGCAAAAGGGCCAATTAATCTATTTCGTAAGTTAGATATGAAACAAGTTCGTGAGAACAGTCGTTATCTAAAAAAGGTCGGAATGGCTCTTCCTGTTAATCAGCCAAATCTGCTAGAGGAGATTGCTAAGGAAATTAACGAAGAGTCAGCAGACGATTCAGAACCAACTGCTGAACAAATACACGCCGCTATCGATAGTGCTACCGCAGTACAACATACGCATATTAGCGATATTATTAAACCAACAAAACCTAAGAGGAAGTTCAATAATGCTCGCAAAAGAAAAGTCTCGCCAAAAGCAGCCTAAGTACGAATGGCAAAGCCTACAGGCTGTCATGAACACATGGATGGGGAAATTGGTCACAATTACAGTAGAGCCTAAATTATCTAAAAGAAATAATAAATGGGTACTGATGTTAGAAGAACATTGGCCCGAGGGCACCGCCTTGGGAACAAAAAATCTACTTGATGAAAGACTCGAGTGGTGTGTTGAAAAGTTAAAAGACTGGCCTGGTTGTAAGCGTATGGCATATGATCAATTTTGGTTTGATCGCAAAATAGAAGCAGAGAAATTTGTAACCTTGTATACGCTTAATTGGCGTTAAATACTTAATGAAGATTTTTATATACCTATTGTTATTGGTATCTAGCGTAGCGTTTTCTAAGACAAAAGGTCCTGTTCCAAGTGTATCTTTGTACAATATTACCGACAATATAACAGTTGTTAGTGAAAACACTGATGTACAAAGACCTCTTGCCAGTCTTACTAAAATAATGACCGCAATGATTACGTTAGACCAATGGCAGACTCTCAATGAAACATTGGTACTAGATCGTAAAGTCAAGCCAGTTCTTCCCTCCGGCAAATATACTAGACTAGAATTGCTCAATGCTCTATTAGTTAGAAGCGACAATGCCGCAGCCGAAACACTGGCTGTAAATTACCCGGGTGGCCGGAGTGCCTTTTTAGAGGCAATGAACAATCGTGCTAGAATGTTAGGCATGACACAGACACATTTTGACGACCCCAGTGGTTTGGCTAGCACCAACTTATCAAGCGCACAAGATGTAAATCGAATGTTAATTGCGTCAATGAACTATCCGTTAATCAAACAGATCAGTATTCAAAAGCAAGCCCAGTTTGATGCTTACTACAAAAAGAAAGTTCGTAAGGTTGTATTGCCAAACACTAATAGCAAACTACTGTTTGAGTTTGACAACATTGTTATTACTAAAACTGGCTACACTACTCCGGCAGGTTTCTGTTTAGGACTAGTAGTTGAACAAAATAAGAAATTCTACACCGTTGTTATTATGGGCACACCCAATCCAATGTTCCGTTTAAATCTTGCTCGTCGACTATTAAACAGTGACATTCATTACAATTCTCTCCTTGACAGTGATTTAAAATAACTGTATAATAACAGTATGTCAAAGGCTGTTAAACTATCGAAAGCCCAGTGGATCAAACTGGAGAACAAACTTACGAATACTCATTCGCCCAGCGTCATGATGATTAGATCAAAAATGCGTAAGGTGTTAGGGTTTACACCACGTGAGCACCAAGCATGGACTTACGACGGAGAAGATTCTCGAGGAATATATCAAACATTTGTTTACCTCGACTTCTTTGACGACCTTAAGCAGACAATGTTCTGTTTAAAATACTCTGATTACATTCAAAATAAAAATGAAGACCACAGTACACCATTGGTCATTTGAAACTGGAATTCCGATCCCGGAAAAAATAAAGAGTATAATCCAAATGGATACAATGCCCCGAGGATGGTACTGTTGGGTATACCCCGAGGACGATTATAAGTTTGAAGAATGGATGGAACGAATGTGTCCCACCGCAGATGTCACTCATCGATTTAACAGTGGTGATCCTATGTACACCGTTTTTATTAGTGACGAAGCTGAAGCAACAACATTTCAATTATCATGGATGTAAACGCAGTTAATCAAACAGTAGCACGGCTTACTGAAGCACTTAATAGTCACCCCTTAGAACAACTAGTGTTAAATGAAGGTACCGTTTACGGCGCAAGATACTACACAGTACAACCTATGGGTGGCGATTGGCGAGTAATAGAAAAGTGGGCAATTCAAACATACGGTGACCCGGGTGTCCATATGTGGGGTGACGGCATTGTTGACCCCGGTCAACGATGGTATATGAACAATCGCAAGTTTTGGTTTCGCAATGAGGCAGACAGAACTTTGTTTTTATTAAAGTGGCAATGATAGAAGTAAAGTTGCCACATCGAGATCCAAATGACATAATGGAAATTGTGCGTGTCATTCGCTCTAAAGGATTAGTACATGGGGAAGATTTTGACTTTGCATATCACCCAACGAAGCACGATCCTATTAACGGGCATCTTATAACGGACAGATACACATCATTTTATTTTTACGACGAGAAATGGGCAACATGGCTATTACTAAAATACCAAGCATAGAAGACGATATAATAAATCGGGCCGCAAAAGAAATTGCCCAAGAAATTAATGCTTCTATTATGGGAGATTTCTATGTAGACAATATTAAGAATCCTGTTCGATTTATAATACGTCCAGGATCTGAAACAGAGGTTGAAAAATTCTGTACTACAAAGATATCTCCTAGATCTTATTATCTACACGGTCCAAGGATTGGCGGTGAAGGTTGGCAAATACGTCCGTTGACTAAAAATGGTATTGAGGTTATAATTAATAATCAGCAACTAGCAACACTTATGATGTTAAAATGGAGTTAATATGTTTGATTGGTTTGGAAGAAAGCCCGACTACACTAATGTAGTTAAATTCCCGGAACAAGTAAAGGCTCAGGCGCCTTATATAGAGCCGCCTGAAAAACCAGAACAAGAGTATTACAGCATCGGTATTACTAGTGAAAACCGCATGACTTTTAAAATGGGATACAGTACACTTACTATGAATCGACAAGGTGTAGAACATCTAATCGAACAACTAGAAGTGTTTCTAAATCAACTACCGGAAGATGAAGAATGATCAATCTACGTTTTAACATCTCACATCCTTTTGATATTAAGTTTAAAAACTTTTGGTGTAGGTCGTGGTCTACCCCTTTTAAGCATAAGTTTATTGAACTAGAGATTTGCACTACAAATGCATTAATTGAATTTAATTTTTCATTAACTACTAAACGTGATCACGCAGGACTAGATATTGAATTATCTCTATTTGGAGTGTGTGTACACTTTGACTTCTATGATAACCGTCATTGGGATTACGCAAGGAAAGAATATGAGCACTGAAGAAGATAAATTTAAACATAGCAAACGTCTACTCAAAGATGAGAATGCTATCAAGAAACAGGTAAAGATTGCTAAAGAACATCGAGTAAGTGAATACAATCCTAAAGAAGTTACTCAACCTAACCGATTAAACAAACGTCATGCTATGGACTGTGGTAATCCAGAATGCTTTATGTGCGGTAATCCCCGCAAGACACATAAAGATAAATTAACACAGCAAGAGAAAAGGTTGTTCCAGGATGTAGAAAAGTCTACAGATAGAAAGAGTAACGGATTGAAACCAGATGAAGAGATCTAACGATCCATCAAAGAATTAGCAAAGTCTAGCAATAACAGATAATGACTTCCGTTATGCCAATGCTGTTTCATCCAACTGTATCCATCATACCAGAACTGTTCGCTTTCTGGATGGCAACCTATTAAGCCAATTCTATTTTGAATGATTGCCATAGAGTCCCCGTTGGCATAGGTTGCTACAGTTTTAAACTTCTTATGGTTGCCCACTAAGGCGCACCCGTCATAAAAAAACATCCTATCAGGATGTCCGTTCCATTTTATATCTATAGCCTTTGCGTGTGGGCGGCGAGTATCGGTGTTTGGTTGTGTAATATACTGTACAGCATCTACATCATCTAGGATGTTAAGGTAATTACTTCCTGCCCAATACGCTCCCATACATATTCCAAGGTAGCGTCCTCCACGTTGTACAAACTTACGAACAGGGTCAGCATTGTATCTAAACAGATTGGAGAAAGAATCAGCATCACCAATACCGCCTGGAACTGCTATCATATCAACATTGTCAAAAAATACATCTTCTAATTCATTCTTTGAGAATATTTTAAAATTGTAATCCGATGATAACGCATTAATGATTCCATTAGCAGACTGTACCGAACACTTAGGATCGTGAATGAATAATGCTATTGTTGGTTTCACAATGTTATTTAACTAAATATATTTCTAGGGAGGACACAACCATGAAACAGAAAAAGCTATTAGCTAAACTGTACAGGGCTTGCGTCGACCACGATGCCAAAAAGATTGAAGAACTTCGAATAGAAGAATTCCGAAAGATTGCGAAACACAAGGCCGAAGGTAAACCTTTTACACACAAATGGACGTTAGTTAGGATTTAAGTTTGTAATAAAACTGTAATCGATAGAGTGGTAAATACTCGCATGAGGACATACCGCTCTATTTTTATAAGTGATGTACACCTTGGTACTCGAGATTGTAAGGCTGACCATCTCAATAATTTTCTCAAAAATAACTCGTGCGATACTCTCTACCTAGTAGGAGACATTATCGACGCATGGCGCATACAACAAAACAAATGGCGTTGGAAACAATCACATACCAACGTTGTAAGACGTATACTTGGACATGCCAAACGTGGCACTAGAGTAATCTACGTAGCAGGTAATCACGATGAATTCTTAAGACCATTAATGCCCTATGACATTAATTTTGGCCTTGTTGAAATACACAATCAAATAGAACACATAGGCGCCGACGGTAAACACTACCTTGTAGTACACGGAGATCTATTTGACGGTATTACTAGATTGGCACCATGGATCGCATTCTTAGGCGATAAGGCCTATGATTTTGTACTATCATTAAATGCCAAGTTTAATTGGATTAGACATAAGTTCGGATTTGGTTACTGGTCGTTGAGTCAGTTCTTAAAGCATCGTGTTAAAAAAGCCGTAGACTTTATGTTCCAGTTTGAAAAGAATTTAGCAGGTTATTGTAAGAAGCGAGGTTTTGATGGTGTTATATGTGGACACATACACCACGCAGAAATTAAAGAGATCGATGGTGTGACATACATGAATGACGGTGACTGGGTAGAAAGTTGTACAGCCTTGGTAGAACACCACAATGGCAAGTGGGAGATAATTACATGGACTAAGGAGAAGGATGATGTGGTTACTGATCCTAATAGCGGTACACGCGAACAATCCCCAAGACCAGCCGGGCAGGGTAGAACTCGTGTTCCAAGATCAAAAGACTTGCGAGCAAGTCCTAAACACAATGACTTGGCAGTTGAAGTTCAAAAGTTTTAAGGTAGTAGGCGAATGCAAAAAACAATCCTAATTGTTACAGATAACTTACCGGAGCAAATCAATGGCGTGGTTACGACCTACAAAAATATTGAGGAACACGCGGTTCGCGATAACTATCGTGTTGTATATATTGATCCCAGGAGGTTCCGCTATGTTGATTGCCCTGGCTACAACGAAGTCAAGATTGCCTTTCCACGGAAGGTGGGCAAGATACTTGAGGAGATCAATCCGGATCATATCCACATCGCCACGGAGGGTCCTATTGGTCTGCGTGTTAGACAATATCTTGACAAACACAATTATCGCTACAATACTGCTTATCATACTAAGTTTCCAGAAGGACTTAGAAAACTATTTGGCATTCCTGAAGCCCTTACTTGGCCTGTAGTTCGATGGTTCCACAAACACTCGGGCAAAGTATTAACTACTACAGATTCTATGGTAGCAGAACTTAAAGAACACGGCTTTGATGGAGAACTAGTTTCATGGACTCGAGGAGTTGATCGTAGCATATTTTATCCCGGAGAGCGGGCTCCTAGTGTTAATTATATTATGGTTTGTGTTAGTCGTGTTAGCAAAGAAAAGAATTTAGAAGACTTTTTTAACTTAGATTATCCTGGCCGTAAAATTATGGTAGGTGACGGCCCTATGTTAGAAGAATATAAAGCCAATTATCCTAGTGTTGAGTTTGTTGGAGCAAAGCGTGGCGTTGAACTAGGTGACTACTACCGTATGGCAGATGTATTTGTATTTCCAAGCCGTTGGGAAACATTTGGTATTGTTATGATAGAAGCAATGGCTTGCGGAACTCCAGTAGCGGCATATCCGGTACAGGGCCCGTTAGATGTAATAGATGAAGGTGTTACAGGTTGTATGAATGATGAACTTAAACAAGCGGTTAAAGATGCTTTAATGTTATCTAGGAACTTAGTTTATCAAGGTAGCCAAAAATGGTCTTGGCAAAGAGCTTGGGAAATATTTAAAGATAATTTGGTATTTGTAAAATCACTGTAATCGATTATCACTTAAATAATTGTGTGCCACAAGCACACTAACCACAAGGAGCTCAAAATGAAACTTGAAATGACAGTACACGGGTTAAATGTTTTTTTAGAATTAGATGATGATGCATACAACGGTTTAGAAGTTTTACAACATGTAAAAGATTTAGTTAATGAGTTATCAGCATACGACAAAGTTATGTTGTCAGTAGTATCAGTACCAGATGATGAAGACTTTGAACAAACTGAAGAAGAAAATGAAGATTACAAAGAAATGACAGCAGAAACACACGTTGCTCAAGCAACATGGCCTTTTCCAGAAGGTGGCCTAGATGATCAAGGTGCAGAAGTAATTGCTTTTGTTGAACCAGAACAAAAAGCGGCTTAATAGTCAGTTTAAATCGGGTACAAGATAAGGTATCGCTGGAATTCGTAACCAGCAATAGGGGCTTGACAGCTCCTATTTTTTTCACTATAATAAACGCATGAGTACCCTAGCTGAATATTTTGCCGCTAACCGCCCGGCTCCCAAATGGCAGTTTGGAGATCGTGTCTTTGGAAAATTACACGGAGTTCCGTTTATTGGGACCTGCGGAGGCGAAGGAATGGTAAATGAAAAAGAGGGCAGTTTGGTAACTGTATTCTTAGACCTTCCCCTTAAACACGGTAAAGAATGGCATACAACTTTTATAAAAGTTAAGCCAAAAGATTTGAAACGGTTGACAATTATCCCGTAATAGTGTATAATAAGCACATGGACGAAATACTAAACACTTTAAATTATTTCCTTATTGGGTTTATACTCGGTTGGGTATGGACGCCATTGTGTAAATATGCTAAAATGTTCTACTTTGGATTTAAAGAAATGAAGCATGAATGGAATAACCCTAGAGGAAAAAATGACTAATCCCTTTCGCGACCAAGAAAAATTTATGAAAGCCTGTGATCAAAGCACAGGTAATTGGAATGTTGAACAATTCAATTTGTATGTTGATTTGATCGAAGAAGAAACTAACGAACTTGCTGATGCTATTCGAGCGCATGATCAAGTAGAAACACTTGACGCACTAATAGATATTCTAGTTGTTACTATTGGTGCTATTCACAGCATGGGCAGTGATGCTGAAGGTGCTTGGAAAGAAGTAATGAGTACAAACTTTGCCAAGATCGGCGAAGACGGCAAAGTACGTAAACGTGAAGATGGTAAAGTGTTGAAACCCGTGGGTTGGGCACCTCCCAATCTTAAACCATTTGTTAAAGGAGATTAATATGTTTGGTTCAAATTATATAGATAACGGTATTGTAAACTACCGTTCGGCAGAAGAAATTAATTCAGCCATGGGCCGTGTTTACGGACACATGAGCCTGGCAGTTGTTGTGTCAATGTTGGTCAGTTACTTTGTGGGCTCTAGTCCAGAGTTGCTACAATTCTTTTTTACCGGTGTGCTAAAGTGGATTGTGATTTTCGCTCCACTGGCCGCAATATTTGGCGTTGGTTACGTACTAGGTACTAATCCTAGTAAGGGTGTAGCACAGTTATGTTTACATGGGTTTGCGGCACTAATGGGATTGAGCTTTGCTACAATCTTTGCTGTATTCACTATGGGGTCGATTGTTAGTGCCTTTATGGGTGCGGCAATTTTGTTTGGTACTATGAGCTTTTATGGATACTTTACTAAACGTAGTTTAGAAAGTCTTGGACAGTTTATGTTCATTGGTCTAATTGCCATTATCATTGCCAGCATTGTTAACATCTTTATTGGTTCTAGTGTAATGGCAATGGTGATTAGTGCGTTGGCTATTATCATCTTTCTTGGACTTACTGCTTACGATACACAACGAATTCGTGAGGAGTTAAGCGTAGACACTAGTCCGGCGGCCGAAGTTAGCGGTGCGTTAACTTTGTATATGGACTTTATTAACTTGTTTATTAACCTGTTACAGATTTTTGGCGATAGAAAATGATACGAGAATTTATTAATATTGTAGAAGGCATGCGTATTAATGACAATTGGTTTATAAAGGACAGTTTTAAAACCTACAAACGTCCAGCCAAAGAACATTATGAAATTGCCAGCGAACCGGGCACTATTGACACCCTTGAAGGACCAGTTAAATATCCAAAAGGATTCTATATCATGACTGGTCCAAAAGGGGAACAGTATCCCATTAGTCCAGAAAAGTTTTCAGAACTCAAAGATGATCTGGGCAATGGCGTTTGCACACCAAAGAAGATTATCAAGTTTGCTAAGTTGGCAGATCACTCCGGATCGGTTGACACATCATGGGGTGAGAAGTTAAACTATAACTCAGGCGAGGATGTTATTGTTCGCCACGGTAAAAACGACTACGGTGTAGTCAAGAAAGATATCTTTAATCAAACTTACGAGAAAATATTATGAGATCAAACTATTGGTCATGTAGCAAATTTGCAGATTGGATTCGCGGCACCTCTAAGCTCAAAGTAGGCACGGCTGAAGAATGGGACAGCTGGAATACAACTGCTAAAATGAAACATAGTCTTCGTTTTTGGTTGGCTGAGGATGGCCTGGACTACGCCCAAAACTTTGTCAACTATATACCTGATCGTTTAAATGATGTACGCTACTATATTAATAACCGCTGGGTTTCTCACAGTCATGCTCTTACCGCACATCCTCGAGACATCAAACCGGGTGCTTGGAGTGATGTTGGCAGTCGCTTTCTTCCTTGTATGTTCAATGAGCTTGTGGACTTTGTGGAAATAGAACAAGCATGGCATCACTGTATGTGGAGTGATGAAGCCAAGACTCAATTCAATGTACCCTGGTATCGCAAGGGTTGGCTACGTTGGCGTACATGGCGCAGTCCAGAAGCAGGTATGGCCTACTTGACTTGGGCAAGTGGACTTACTGTAGGCGAAGACATGGGTGCCGAACCTGGTAGTAAAGGATTCGGAGAGCCTACCTGGCAAGCAAAATCCGCTAAAGAAATTATTGAGCTTTACACTTGGTGGACTGTTACCTATCGCAACCGCCCTGATCCATATGACGCCAGTGGCTGGACTGAGTACTGCGAAGCAAGCCGTGCGGCCAATGGTGGAAGTCTTTGGGGAAGTTTGAGTGCTGATAGAACACCCGAACTTAAAAAGATGAGCACTAAGTCACTCAATCTACTTCGTAAGATTGAAGCCGCATACGAAAAGGAAGATGAAGCAATGATGATTCGTCTTATTAAAATTCGTCAATCACTTTGGACTTAACCTGAAAGATAAAAATGACTGAAGAAAAGAAAATTAAAGTGGAGTTTGCTCCAGGCGCTTTTGATAGTTTCGAAGGTACACAAGAAGAACTCGACGAGTTGATTGTCGAGATCCATCGTATGGTCGAAAACGGCGAGCTTTTAGAAAAGGGGCGGGCCGTTGACTTTGACAAACTTATGGAAGAGGATCCCGAGTACGCAGAAAAAATCATGCGTAGCCTTGACGACGATCGTCCGCCACTCCAATGACTAAGATAGCATCAAGCCCAGATCGTTATACCTTCCAAAAAGAAGGTTACATTAAACGCTGTGAGGAAAAAGGCGAGGAGCCTAATCCCGATTACATCAAGATGTATGAGTCGTGGCGGAAACAAGAAGACGAAAATATTGTAAAGACAGAATGGCAAGCGTACAATCTAGAGTACGACCTGCGTAGTACAGACTGGGTAGTTGAAAAGTGTAAGAACGATAACTATGCCCAAAACTTATACGCGGCTATTTGTAATAACGAGTTTGCCAAATTTACACAAACTGGCGATCGCGTAGAAACATATCGTAATATTAAAGAAGAGTATTGGGGCGCTAGTTGGAGGTCAGCTGGTGGTATTGTAGCCAATCTTCGAGGCGAAGGTGATTACATTGACTGGTACTGTAGCGGTATTGGCAATGAAGAATACGGTAACGGACTAGATGGCACTAAACCAAAAGTAGACGAAGACGGCCGTACCTATGTGCCCGAAAGCGTTATTACAGACGAGATTCGTGACGATTTGGCAAAATTAGGTTGGGTAGGATTTCCATATAAAGATGAAGAGTAGTTGACAGATTGGTAAAACCGGCTCTTGACAACGTGCCAAAATGGCTGTATAATTAATACATATTGAACAGCAAGGAGTGAACAATGGCTACTAAACTTAAACAAGCATCTATCGAAATCCGCCAAAGCAAAGGACGTGACTACAGTCCAAAGTGGGATGGCGCAACTGAATGGGATGCTAATCAATTTACTCGCCATTTTCACGCATCGATGGCCTGGTATCGTTTGGAAAGCTCTGTTAAAGAACTCAAGCCCAAACTTGTAGAATGGTGTAAACTCAACGGGTACGACCAAGACGATGTCTATACTATCCGTAAAACTAAGGACAAATATTTTAACGGGACTATGTGCTCTATTGGTGCGTGTCTGCTCAAAGGCATGCCCGAAGTACACGAAGGCTTCAACGGCGGCAAAGATACTGCCGTATGGTTGCGTAAAGAAATTGAAAAGGTGCTTGCCGAAGGTGCCAATGACTTAGAAGAAGATGACGTTCCTAAGAAAGTTGAAAAGGTTGCTGTCTACGTTCCTACTATTCAAGATCGGTTACGAGAAGCCGCTGGAGACATGAGTGAAGAATTGGACTACGCTATTGACCAGTGGATTACGGATCCAGAAGGCTTTAACCCAAAAGAGTTTAAGGTTGTCAACTTGCTTAAAGGTAAAGGTGCCAAGGCCGCTCACGCACGGTTGATTAAAGGTTACTTCCAAAGCGGTGCTGACGAACTTGCTGAACTTGCTAGCGGAAACGCAGACGAGCAGTTGAAGGAAGCATACAAACATGTCGCACGTAAGAATGTTAAGAAGCTGATTGAGTTTTACGAAAACATTGCCCAGGCATGTGAACAGATTGCCGCAGAACAGAAAGTGCTTAAGAAGCCTCGTGCCAAGAAAGTTAAGCCCGCAGAGGACTTGGTTAAGAAGGTCAAGTTTATGTTGAGTGAAACTAAACTTGGTATTACGTCAGTGCCGCCTGCGTCTATTATCGGTGCTCAAAGTGTTATAGTGTATAACACTAAGACTCGTAAGATTGGTGTGTATGTAAGCAAGACCAGCGCCGGCTTTGGCGTTAGAGGTACTAGCATTACAGAGTTTACTGAAAAGAGCTTTCAAAAGACCCTGCGTAAGCCGCTTGAACAACTAAAAGAGTTTAAAGAGCAGAATACGCAGAAGCGGGCCATTGATTGGTTTACTAAGATTAAAACAACCAGTGTACTGCTTAACGGACGTCTTAGTGAAGACATTGTGATTCTTAAGGCGTATAAATGAAGCCAGTTGTAATTGACAACATTATTGATCTAGCCCTACAGGAAAGTATCTGGCTAGACTCGAAAAACTTCAAATGGCTATATCATCGAAGCACTTATCGAGAAAATACAGGGCACACTATTACTAGTCAAATTTATGACGTTGGACAATTAGTGTGCCCTATCATTGCTCAAGATATACATGACCCGTATTTCGAGAACAGGCTACAACCGTTAATGGAAGGTATACAAAAACATGTTAAGCCAATTGTAGGTGTACATAGGGTAAAGTTTAATCTAATGTGGAAGTGTTCTGATGTTAACAATAGGTGGTGTTCTCCTCACGTCGACACCCACGATGTAGTTAATAGGTATCTAACCAAATGGTCTGTTGTATATTATGTTAATGATGCCGACGGTGATACTGTATTTTTTACTCCATATGAAACAATCCGTGTTACGCCAAAGCGGGGACGGGCTGTTATATTTCCTGCTAACATAAAACACGCAGGAACCAATCCATCAGTGTCGCCTGAGAGGATTACTCTAAATATTGTTGTAGATGTAGAACCTATGGAGATTCAAAATGAACTGTAATACTTGTAATAAAGAATATTCACCCGATTGTGATTACAGACAAGGTCGATGCCCGATGCGTCCGCCCATGCTAACAAATTATCATTTTAGATTTTATAATCTATTCCAATCAATTAAAGGACTTTTCAAACGTGGACATTGAAGTACAACCTAAAGACACAAGCAAGGGACATTTTTATGTTAGTCTTGTAAAGAGTGCTATTCGTATTGTAGCAGGTGGCTGTTTGATTACAGGCAACTTGCTAATGGCTGGTGTTTGTCTTATAATGGCAGAAATTCTCGGCATTGTCGAGGAACTGGTATGAGTAGGAAAGAAGAAATAGCAGAAAGAATGCAAGAGCTCATGTTGCCAATTGAAAAACAAATTTTAATGTGTGACAATAGAGAAGACCTACTAATGATGGCCTGTGCTATGTTACAGCATGTCCGAACTATATTTGATCAAGAAATTGGCGAAGAAGGCCGACAACAAATGTTTAGAGATTTCCAATGACACTACCAGACGAAAGATACCGTGCTGTTGTACAAACAGAAAAGTTTCTAAGAGAAATTCTTAGTACACCACGAATTCCAAAAGCAATTAAAGATAATGCTCGGTATTGTCTGCGCCACTATCCTACAACATGGGATATGCAGCGTACAGCACTTCAGGCGCCGGATGTATTCCAAGAACGCATGGAACCATTGTATAGAATGATTGTAAAATACGAAGAGGAAAAATCCAATGGTGATGCCTAAACGATTGGGCCCTGCTATTGTATTTGAAGACGACTACGTATTTGATCGTAAAGTTGTAGTACCCGAACTGGAAAAATATCTAGAAAAGGTAGATGCGCCTGCTCCGGAATTAGCTATGATCCGTATGGAAGGCTTAGACATTACAACTAGAGAAGTCAACGATACTCCACATAAACTTCCAATCTTTGAAGACTTTACCAACTGGACTTTGGAAAGAGCTAGAGGTATTTTAACTTCATGGAGATGTGATTTTAAAGACGTTGAAGTGTCTCGTAGTTGGGTTAACCGAACACGTAAAGGTGGATGGATTAACTATCATATACACCATCACACTGATCTAATTGTAGTAGCATACATTACTGCGCCGCCAGACTGCGGGGACTTACTTTTAGTGGACCCGTTAGAGTGCCATTGGTTTGGCATGTCATTAACGGGAGATAATAATAGTCTTTACACTGGTTACAAATTTCCTGTGAAGAATAACAAAGTATATTTCTTTGCTCCTTTTATTAGACACGCAACAGAGCCTAGTTCATCTGACGATGTTCGATGGTGTATTGCGCTTAACTTAAAGATTGTAAAATGATACCACGACAGATCGGAGTGCCTCTTATCTTTGAAGAGGACTATACATTTGATAAAGCAGTAACGTTACCTAAACTTGAAAAGATTACTTCTATTAGTAAAGATTTTGACAATTACGGTGGGACGCTTGAATTAGGAAACGCCGGTAGCACAGCGGGTAATCATCTTCACAAAATACATGAACAGCCTGAGTTCGATGACTTTTCAATTTGGGCGTTAAAGAAGGCCCATAATATTTTGTCATATCGTTGGAACTTTGAGTTTGACTATATAGAGATAACACGAAGCTGGTCCAATAGACATAAAAAAGGTGGCTGGACAAACTATCATACTCATGCTAACTGTGACCTAGTACTGTCTGCCTATGTTCAGGCTCCCCCGGAGTGTGGAGACTTAGTGATTATAGATCCAATGGAAAATCATTGGTTTGGAATGAGTACTAAAATGAATTCAAGATCACCGTTAACTTATAACTATCCCGCACAGGATAATCGTGTTTATTTCTTTGCCCCTTTCCTGCGGCACGGAACACAGCCAAGTAATGCCGATGAAGACCGTTGGGTAATTAGTATGAATTTTAACTGCTGGAAAGGAAAACCATGAAACTAAGAAACATTATTGAAGTTGTATTTTTTGTAATTGTGATATTATCTGTTTACGCAGGCTATTTTTATCTCTTGCCCAAGCACGGTGAAGTAGTGTATAATTGCAGTATAGCAGAAATTAGTCCAGACATTCCCATTAAAGTTAAAGAGGAATGTCGTAAACTTAGAATGGAACAAATTAAATGAAAATTGGTCTCAGCTACAGTCGTTGTATTCGAGATATCGTTGAGGGTATTGTAGACATTGACGATGTCCTAGTAATCATTGCTCGAACAGATTTTGATCCGCACGATGCCGAACAGTGGCGCGGAATCTGGGAAGGTTATTCAGGCGGCTCATCCGGCACCTCACTGCGAGGACTATTTGGGGGATCTAACCCAGAATGGTCGGGTACCACCGACGAAGATGAAGACAAGTATCGAAGTGTAAGTATTGAGCTGTGGGAAACTGGAAAGTTCCATCAGCCTCGCAAGTTTGGAGCACATCCTAGACGCCGTCCTGAAATTTGGCTTGAAGCAGTTCTGCCAAGTAGTGAGCTTGAAAATAACCAAGCCGCTAAGAAAGCCTGGGATACGTTCCAAACTATTGCGGGTCTAACTAACGTTAAACTTGATAGAGAATACAAATGAAACAAGAACTAGACAAACTGTTGTGTGAAAAGTATCCAAAGATGATGGTTAACCGTAACCTTCACATGACCGAAACTTGTATGTGTTGGGGATTCGAGTGTGGAGATGGTTGGTTCAATATCCTAGATCAGCTTATGGGTAATATTCAGCATCATATTGATTGGAAAGTAAAACAACGTGAGTCTGCCATCAAGTATAATGAAATGGTAACTCAATGTCAAGCAGGTAACTTTGACCTGTTTGAAACAGATCATTTAAGTCTTAGTCAAGAATACAAAGACAAGCGACTGGGGGAGATTATTGCCGGTGGACGCCGCGAACTGACAGAAACGGTTCCCCAAGTAACGCTGGATCAAGTTAAAGAAAAGTTTGGTACTCTACGTTTTTACTACTCGGGCGGTGATGACTACATTAGCGGGCTTGTTAGCATGGCAGAATCAATGTCAGGCGTAATATGTGAATCGTGTGGTAATACAGGTGAACGCAAAGGCGGAGGTTGGATTAAAACTATCTGCAAACCGTGTGAAGATAAACGTGCGGCAGAGTATGCTAGACAAACAGCAGAATACAAAAAAGAAAAGGAAACAAAATGAGTTTAATTCCAATGGTCATTGAAAAGACCAGTTCAGGCGAACGTGCCTTTGACATTTACAGTCGTCTGCTTAACGAACGCATTGTGTTCTTAAACGGTCCAGTAGACGATCATAGTGCTAATGTTATTGTAGCACAGTTCTTACATTTAGAAAGTAATGACAGCGAAAAAGACATTCACTTCTACGTCAACAGTCCGGGCGGAGTTGTCACAGCAGGTATGAGCATTTATGACACAATGCAATTTATTAAACCTAATATTTGTACATACGTTATGGGGCAAGCCTGTTCTATGGGTAGTTTACTTGCCCAGGCAGGGAGTGCCGGAAAACGCTATATGTTGCCCAACGCACGACATATGATTCATCAGCCATCAGGTGGCGCAGGCGGTCAAGCTACAGACATGGAAATCCAAGTAAGAGAGATCCTAAAAATGAAGAAATCTCTAACTGAAATCTATGTTAAGCACAACAGCAAGGGCAAAACTTACGAAGATTTTTCTCGTGATATGGAACGTGATTTCTTTATGAGCGCAGAAGAAGCTCTAGAATACGGTCTAATTGACAAAGTTGTAGAGAATCGTCTGTCATAAGTCGATACTATGGTTCTGCTAAATAGTGCTATTAGCATCTATTTAGGAACGCAAAACCATGGTAAAAACTTTTGATAACAAAGTAACAGTCGCTGAACTTGATCTACAGCACGGCGATCTCAGCGGAGACTTTATTGCCGGCGGAACAATCGCTAGATTTTCCAGCACAGGTATAAGCGATCAAGCAACTTCTACAACACTAACAATCACTGACGGTAAACTAACTGTTGACAGTATTGAAACCAAATCTGCCAAATTAGGCACAATTGAGGGCAATACTGTAATCCGCGGTGACGTTAAAGTGTATGGTATAATTGACGCGGGGTTTGTAAGAACTACAGAAATTATTACAAATCAACGTTATGAAAAGCAATATATTGAATTTGCTATGGATAACGAGCAAGGTACCAACGTAGGTACAGGTTTGCTATGGCCAAGCCCGGGATACAACAAACAGTTTGTTTATCGTAATAATCCAGATCGGTTCTTCCTAAGTGAAACTGTTGACCTAGCGCCACAGCGTCAATTTATGATTGGTGGCAGTAGTGTTCTTAATCAAACTACCCTAGGCGGAAGTGTTACTGAAAGTAACCTAAAGAATGTAGGAACACTACAAGCTCTAAATGTTAGCGGCAACGTTAACATTGGAGATATGGTTTTTTATGATGCTCAACAAGGTAAGTTTGCTGTGGGCAATTCAGAGCCCACGCATTTGTTCTCCGTGTACGATCTAGAAAGCGATACAGACTTCTACATCGAAGGCGATAAAGAAGGCCGTGCTAGAGTAGGTACATTTAATAATCGTCCAGTTGATATTGTAACTGATAACCAAGTTCGTATTAGCGTAGCAGAGCAAGGCGACATTACTCTTGGCAAAGAAGGCCGTGATAACTCAATTACCCGTGTATACGGTAAGCTATCTGTAGGTATTAAAAATCCTGTTGAACAATTTGAAGTTGCTGGTAATATGCGTATTGCCGGGAAGTTGTTTGCCCAAGGAGACAATCCTCCAGGTGAAGGTCACTATAACAAAGGTGACGTTATTTGGAACACCAACCCAAGACCAAATGCGTTTATTGGTTGGGTATGCGTACAAGGCGGATTTCCAGGTACATGGAAACCGTTCGGGCAGATATTTGAATAAACTACCGATAAAAGTTCCAGTGCTCCTATATTAAATATTTGCACTTATGGGAGCAACATCATGGACAAGAAACTTTCTCGCCACTTAAAAAATCTTAAACTATTTAATAATCAACGTAAAGCCTGGTTAATACTCAGCGCATTGGTAGTATTAGTAATTGGAAAAATTGTATTTGATCAAACAATTCTGGATTCTCATCATTACGTATGGGCAATGGTAGCTTTTGGTTTAACCATTTCGGTGACTTGGTGGTACTGGACAATGCGACTTATCCGCCAACTTATTGATCATCGTCAACAAGAATCTGAGATACTAGTTGACATTGTCAACTCAATTAAAGATATCAAAGAAGACGTAAAAAATCTACCGAAGTAGTTGACACGATAAATAAAGATCTATACAATAATTGTTAGCGGTCTTTTAACGTCATTCACCCCGCTTTATAAATTCTGCATGTCGTCAAACTTGCTACCTTATAAAGGAGACTAGAGATGGCAAATCTTCAACCCGTACAATACAAGTACACAAGCACTAAAGAATATCACGACGCATTTCCCTGCGCCTATCGCCAATGGCGAGCTGATAGTCACTGTAATCTAAATCACGGCTATTCATTTAGCATGAAATTTTACTTTGGCACCAACGACCTAGATGTCCGCAATTGGGCGGCTGACTATGGTGGTTTAAAAGAACTAAAGAAAATCCTAGAAGACCAATTTGACCATACTACCTTGGTCAGTGCCGATGATCCAGAATTAGAATTCTACAAAGAAATGGAACGCCGCAAGTTGGCTAAACTAACTATCCTTCCTGCTCTAGGTTGCGAAGCACTAAGCGACATGCTGTACAAGTATGTCAATGGTGTTTACATTCCGGACATGTGGGGTGACGGTGAAAGCAAACGCCTTTGGTGCTATCGTGTAGAAGTACGTGAAACTCAAAGTAATATGGCTTTCCGTGAAGGTCATCGTGAATGGAATGAAGACCTCTTTGCGTGAACTGTTTGATCGCTGGATTGAATGGGTTGCTACTGTATCATTTTTATGTTCAGTAGCACTGACCTCGCTTAACTATTACCCAGAGTATTTGTATCTAAGTTTGTTTACAAATTTACTTTGGTTAATAGTAGGCATGGTTTGGCGCAAGTGGTCTTTAATCTTTGTTGAAGCTGTAGTATGTGTAATGTATACTATAGGAATAATCAAATACTGGATTACCTAATGAAAAGAGTTTGGCGACTGTGGGCTAAGGCCATTGGAGAAAAAGCAGGCAATACGGACAATGAAGCTGATCGTATTGCTTGCTTTCGTACCTTAATTGTGTTAATATATGTTATCACAAACTTTTTTATAATTGCAGGCGTTATAAGGCATTGGTAATGGGCAAACTCGGATTCGCATGTAAATGGATCGATCATCCACATCAGACAGATGGAATTAAACCTACAGACGATTGTAAGAAATACAATACAGGATCTACTACAGTAGCCTGGCTTGATCGACAAAGTCGCGATGTAGCTGAACAAAAACTTTGGGACCTAATGGTAGGCAATATTGAAGCTGTTCAAAAACTTGTAGGTAAGGTTAGCGAACTTGATGAGCCACTTCGTATGGTTCGTATTGGCAGTGATATTCTGCCTGTTTACACTCATGCTACGTATGCGTATTATTGGCAACGCCCCGATGTTATTTCATACGCTGAAAAAGCATTTGCAAGGGTGGGAGATATTGCTCGTGCTAACAATGTTCGATTATCTTTTCATCCTGGGCAGTTTACAGTTCTAGCATCTGAAAACGATGGAATTGTAGAGCGTTCAATTGAAGAATTTGAGTATCATGCCGACATGGCCCGTATGATGGGATATGGTAAAAAGTTTCAAGACTTTAAAATTAATGTACACATTAGTGGCAAACGAGGTCCAGACGGAATTCGTGCCGCTTATAAACGATTAAGCCCAGAAGCTCGTAACTGTATTACTATCGAAAATGAAGAAAACTCTTGGGGATTAGATGATTGCCTTACTATTAGTGACTTGGTGCCTATCGTTCTTGATATTCATCACCATTGGATTAAAACAGGAGAGTACATCTCCCCCGTGGACCCCCGTGTTGATCGGGTGGTTCAGTCTTGGCGTGGTGTCCGGCCTACTATGCATTATTCTATTAGCCGTGAAGATTATCTTGTGGATCATGACCTACTTTGCGCTCCCAACTATACAACTCTTTTAGAAAGCGGATACAAAAAGCAAAATCTCAGAGCACACTCTGACTTTTACTGGAATAAAGAAGTTAACGACTGGGCATTACAGTTCTTAAATACACATGACATCATGTGCGAGTCTAAGGCTAAAAACTTAGCCAGCTTTGCCCTTTACGATTATTACAGGAACAAATCATGACAACCGTTATCCTCGAAGAAGATCCAGAGACCGGAGAGTTGATTATGCCCATCCCGGACAACATGTGGAAAGAGTTAGGATGGGAAATCGGAGACACACTTGTTTGGGAAGTACATCCTGACAACACAATACATCTAACTAAAAAAGAAAGTACAACTAAATGAAAACAGTTTTTTATGCCTGGCTAACAGACGATTTTAAAAATACAATTATCGACTTTGATAATTTTGAAAAGAGCTTTAAACACTTTCATCCAGATGTAGATTTGGTAGTGTTTGATACAGCAGATATTAAAAAGCTGTTTTCAGAAAAGCCCTGGCTAAACCATTGTAACTGTAAAGCATCGTTTGCCAAGTTATTGTATAACGACTACGACTTAGTTGTTAACGTAGACGCAGACTTTTACTTTTTTGATCGTCTAACAGAATTGCTCGAAGGTGATTACGACATTGCCGCGTGTGCTAATTTTAATGTAATTAATAACAACGTTGACATTGCTGGTGGAGAACTTAATGGACTTCCTATTCCTACAGTTGATCATCCTGTTTATATACAGGGTGGACTAATTGCTAGTCCTAATAAGAAGTTTTGGGATCAGTACGAGGAGTACAGCAGAATCTTATCAGACGACATGCGTATTAAAGAAAACGATGTGTTGAATGTTATTTGGCACGGCGGATACGGATACAATACCAAAGTGCTAGATGGTTCTACAGATTTCAAGTCGCCAGACTTTAAACAGTATTACAACTGTGCTAGCCTAGGCAGAGAAGCGCAGGCCGTGATAAAAGATGGAAAAGTCCATCTTGATGACAAAGTTATGAGAAGCTACCATGTTGCTCACGGCAACAACGGACCTCAAGGTATTCGAAAACACCGGTTGAATGAACTGTTTAGACCTGAGGTAGTAAACTGGTTCAATTCAACGGTGAATACTAATTAAGCCTTTTTAGCCTTAACAGTTTTTGCTTTAGCAGGTGCCTTTGGCTTAACGGCCTTAGGTGCCTTTTCTACTTTTGCCTTAGGCGCTCTAGGAGCACGTGGCTTCTTAGTAGGAGCAGTTCCCATATCAGAAGTTTCTAGATCTAACGCAACTGCCACGGCAACTGTGTTAACTTCTGCTGGCTTCTGTACTTCTTCTACAGGAGCTGGTTGTGCCTCAACTTTATAAGGTGGTGCTGGGGTTTCTGTTGCTACTTTAGAAGTACCAAAGAAGGACTTGATGAATTTGATCATATTAATGATTCCTTTTAATTAAACATATATTTAACACAATAAGTACCGTGTTTAAATTTTACTTATGTCAATATTACTGTTTACAGGCGCATCCCATATAAATCTACGCTCAACGCCCTTTTTTTGAGCAAAGCGTTTTGAATCACAATTTTTACAAACATGAAAATAATGGTTGTTTAATCGCTTGGGATTCATACGTCCCCGCTCTCTTTCAAATAGATCGCTACAGCTATCGCATCGAAATATAACAACACAGTACTCTCTCCAATGCGTGTGTTCATGTCCTAGCGTACTCTTACGAGTGAAATATCTTTTACGTGTTTCAGTTTTCAAAAACATAAGGTATTTACATTAAGATTACAAAACAGTTTGGTAAATAAGATGAACAGCACTTATTGTGAGAGACTACACATGGCAAATAAAAAAATCATTAATATCGGTAATCAAAGCAACGACGGAACTGGCGATACAATTCGCGATGCGTTCGATAAAGTCAATAGTAACTTTGATGATCTTTACAACGTAGCAGGCTTAGGAGACGGTTTACGATTTGTTAAACTACGCGAAGCACCAGCAACATTAAGTTCTAGTACCATTTTAGGTATCAATACCAGTGCTACAAAAATTGTACAACGCACATTAGTTGCCAGTACTGGTGTTCAAATTACACTAACTGATGATAGTATCATCATTGCCAACACAGCTAGTAACTTAAAATCTGATGCAAATCCAGTGTTAGGTGGCGATTTAGATGGTCTTTTCAGTCATAAAGGTATCAAATTCAGCGAACCTACTAACGATTATGATACTGTTACTAAGAAGTGGGTCTACGATAACTTCTTAAACAGAGATGCCAAATACGAAAAGGACGACACAGTTCCTCCTGCTTATTTTGGAAATCCAGTTGCAACCGCTGAAGGTAGTACACTTAGATCCAATCCAATTGCTCTTACAACTGCTACTAAAGCCGGACATTTGGTTAATAAAGAATACGCTGACCGTAAGATCAGTCTCAAAGGCGCATACTCAGTTGATCCTGCTACAAATACCGTAAACCCAGCCATGGGTACAATGACCGGACCGTTGGTATTGTTCCGCGATCCAATTACACAAGATGATGTAGACTTTGGTGGAAAAATTGCGGCAACTAAATCATATGTTGACAGTTCCAGCTTTGTCAGCGCGGTTAACTTCTTCGTTGCTACCACTGGACGTGATAACCGAACAGATATTCCTTCTTTTAAGAAAGGTCGTGCGCTAGCATACGCATTTAAAACTATCGGACAAGCTGGTAAAGCCGCCGAAGAGATGCTGGCTATTTCGCAAGTTGTGCTTGGACCATACCAAAAACTTATTACAACCAACAACGGACTAGCCGATGTTACGGTTAGTAATATTGTAGAAACTAGCCCCTATGTTGCCGGCGCAAAAAGAATTAGTGTAGGATGGTCAGGCGGAGAAGGAAAAGGTACTGATGCGTATGCTAACGGAAGTTTATTTCCTGGTTGCTATATTCTCGGAGAATCAACTGGTGCTATCGGCCTAGTTGAAAAAATTGGTTATACAACTGGTCCAAACTACGAAAACTACGATATTGTACCAGTTGACTATGCTAAGACTATTGTTAGTAAGTTAACTCAGATTCAAGCTCAGGGTAATGTTATACTACAATTTCAAACACCAAACTTAGTTAACATTCCAGAATTCTGGAAAGGCTATATTTTTAAAGTAGATGCTAGCGTTGGCGGTGGTGAAGGACAAATTGTCGATGTTGGTTACTATACCGACCCAGTTACACAAGACGTATACGATCGTATCACTGTTAACTTTACAACTCCATTAGGTAACACGAATAATATTGATGGAGACAAATGGCACGTTTATAGCGGGTACTTTCAGCTAGGTGAAAGACTACGTTGGGGACAACGTCAAGATAAAACTCAGATCACTATTGTTATTGAATCTGGTGAACATCTAGAAAATTACCCAGTTAGATTGAGTAGAAACGTTTCTATACGTGGAGATGAATTCCGACGTTCTATTCCTAAGCCTGCTACGTTTGTTAATAGTGACCTGTCAACAATTTCTGTTAGCCCATGGGCAAATATCTATTTCCGTCGTGATACACAAACAGACGGATTGCTAATTTCTCAATTAAACAAAGACGTTGATTATGCCGCAAATGAAGGCGGTATTCTTACAGCAACACCTGACGGAACTGAAAATAATCGAGACACAGGCGTTGTAACATTTACAGTTTCACAAACTATTAACGGAATTCCTCAGCCAGGGTATTCATTGCCATCGTCTTGGAAAGGAAAAGTATTTGTAGGCAACGGTGGACAAGGAGAAATTTTATCTGTAACTGCTAACGTCTTTACTGTTAACTTGGCTCAAAATAGTTCTTTTGAAAGAAAGTTAACATCCAGTTCTGCATCCGTTGGAAATCAATGGCATGTGTATAACCCTGTTAACTTTGGATATCATTATCTACGTGATGCTAAACGTCCTATTAACTACGTTATTAAAAATCAAGCTGGTAACTATCTAACCAGTGCCCGTTTACTAGCATTAAACAAGGGGTATATACAAGCAGAAATTGGTGCTTACATTGACGCAAAAATTGCTCTAGGTGTAGGCATTTGGGCTGGCTTTAGTTTAACAACTTTACAAAAACAAAAATGTGTCCGAGACGTAGGTACTATCATTGATGCTATTTGTGCTGACTTAGACGCAGGTAATATTAGTAACTGTTTAACAGTAGCTGACAGTTATAGAAATGTTCCTACCGTTCAAAATTATGAACTGTTACAGACTGTAGATGCCATTGCTAAAATTGGAGAGCTGGCTCAACGTGTTGTTCAAAATATTCCTACAGGCGAAGGCCAAGGAATCAACTCATATTCTACTAAAGCGCAGACATTTGATAGAACAACATATCAATCTGATATGGCTGTTATTAGGCCAACAATTGGATATGCTTTAGACCCTAACAATATCAATATTATTGATGAAGGTTTAGGATATCAATTTCCCCCAACAATTAGTTTTGTAGGCGGAGGATACTCTACTATTGCCAAGGCTACTGCAAACATTGACAACGATGGAAAAATTACAGGATTAACATTTACTGACGTGGGAGCTGGATATACATCGGCTCCTCAAATTGTCGTTATTCGAAACCAGACTGGTCTGCCAGCAGTTGAGGCTGAGATTGAAATCCCATTGGCACCAACTGGGACTATTAAAAGTGTAGAAATAGTTCAACCCGGGCGTGGATACTATTCAACTCCCGGTGTTAAAGTTGTCGGAAATCCCGGAGCAAGTAGTGGCCTTATTACTATCACTACTGGTACTGTAGGCCCATACACAGTTGTTACATCTGCTAATCTAGTCAGTGGCGGAACTGGATATAGTGAAGCATACGTTCAACTAGACAAAGGTACTGGTACTGGTGTCGACAACAGCTTAAACTCGTTAAAGAATTTAACTGACGGCATTGGTAGTGTTGTTGGCGGAAACCCAGATTTTAACCCTCCATTGTACAACGATGAGATGGACTGTTTCTTAATGAATGACGCTAACGTTATTCGTTATGTAAGCTGTCAAGGACATGGCGGTTTCATGAAGGTACTTGACCCCGAAGGTCAAGTTCTTGCTAAATCACCGTATACACAAACAGCATCGTCATTTAGTCGTAGTAAAAATAGACAAGTGTTCTCTGGAGGTATGTTAGTTGACGGCTTTGCTGGTAACTTACAAATGACCCCTAGACGTAACAGTCAAAATAATTTAGAAGCAGAAGCAGACTTAGAGACTGGAACACTGACTAAGATTTTTGTTGAAGGACTAAAACGCAAGCCACAGACTCCAACGTTTTTCCTACATCAAGGTATTACATTTGAAGTTAACTTTATTAGTGAATTCCAGTTAGACAGTAGTGGAGTAACGTATCAGGCAACACTAAATCTAAACCCAGCTCGTCCTGGAGGATTTTCTTCAGGTTATATTAGTGCTACGGGTTTCCAAGGAAGTAAGACACTTCCAGTATCGTTAAGTAGCCCAACGGTACCGGGAGGTGTTAAAGCCGTCGGTACAATTCAAACTGACGGTGCCGGTGCTCTAGTTGGGACTGGAATTACATTTACTAACCCAGGTGTTGGTTACGTTAATACTGCCGCTACTGTGGTAATTGGTGGTGCTATTATCAGCTTCCCAATTGATGAGAGCGGAAGTGTTGCTACTGGGTCTGTACAAATTATTAGCTCCGGTACTGGCTACACTAATGGAATGACAGTTAACTTTGCTGCATCGGGCGGCACTGGCGGAGTAAGAGCCAATGCTACTGTTATTGCAGCTACAGGTATTGGCGGTATTACAGGATTCAATTGGGTCAACACAGGTAGTGGTTATACAACAAGTCCGGACTATTGGTTCGGTACTGGATGGAATCAGCGCCTTGCAATTACCAATGGTTTCATCGGAACACTACCAAGCACTATCGAAACGATCACTGCCGGTAACCGTTCTATGTTGGCAAACGACTTTACACAGGTTAACGACTTAGGCTACGGTATTTTTGTAACCAACGGTGGCTTCATGGAAAACGTTTCCATGTTTACATACTACTGCTGGACTTCATACTATGCTCTAAATGGTGCTCAGATTAGAACTATTACAGGTTCTAGTGCCTATGGTAATTACGGTTTAGTTGCTGAAGGAAGCGATCCTTTAGAAACTCCTATTGCTCTAAAGACACTATCAGACACTAATCAAATTGTTAATTTTAAAAACGCAACAGGTTATACCAACGTAGCAGGAGCAAGTATTGTTTATGCTGTTGTTAGTAACTTTGATCCATATGGCAAGAGTGAAGTTGAAGTAAACCATTACGGTGTTCGCAAAATTTACACTATTGTTAGCGCAACAAGGATTCCAGCAGGCTCTGGAATTCCAAGCAATTACTATCTGTTTAGTTTAGATACCAATGGAGAAAAGTGGTTCCAAACAATGACCGATGGCGAGGTATTAAACGGAACGTATCGTATCAAGTTTCAACAGAAGTTTAGTGGATTAAATCCAAGTGTTCTAACACGTACTGCTACAGTTATTAACTACAGCGAAGATCCTCAAACAACTTATAAAATATCTAGTTTCTCTTATCAAGGCAACGATATTACTTTAGCATCGAGTAACAATGCTTACAACTATATCAGTATCCAACCTTGGGTAGAAAGTATATATCGTCAAGGTATCTACAATGTTACTAAAACTGGTGGAACAGGGTACACAGCTGGTCAGGAAGTCACACTAACATTTAACACAATAACTCCTGTTACAGCCTACGCACAATACGCATACGCAAGCACAACTGAATCAACGTCAAGCGTTATAATTACAAATGCTACCGGACCGTTACATGTTGGTATGTTAGCAAACAGCGCCGACCTTGTTAATAACCGCGTTACTTGGGTCAACACTTCAACAAGTAGTCCAACAAGAATTGGACTAACAACTGCTGTTAAAAATATAACTACTATTTCCCAAATTACATTTACAGGTACACGAGCAGTTGCCAAGGGAACGGCTAACAGTAGCGGAGTAATTAATTCAATTACAGTTACAGAATCTGGCATTGGATATTCTGCCGACGACAGTGCGTCGGGCGGACCGTTACCAGCTACAGCAAGTTCTGGTAACTTAGGTGTTACTGCCGCTAAAATAGCGGGCCTAGCTAATACTACAGTTGTTAAAATTAATCAATTGAAGGCAGCAGACTCGGCAAGAATTTTAGCAGGGTTGGCAGCAAGTACTCCATACTATTATATGTTTGGATATGACGGCTTCTTGTTTAAGATTACAGGGTATCGCTCCCCAACAACTACAGGCCAACCCTGGGCAGAAATTACTATTCAAAGAATTACGCAGGCTGGCGCAGACATAACTCCTAACGGGTTACCGTCAGAGATGATGGCAAACAACTTGTACGCAGGGGTAATGCGTAATCAAGATGCAGCTATTACAGTTAAAATTTCTACGCTACGTGCTACATCGCACGATATGGTTGACATTGGTACTGGTGGCTATGCAAGTTCTAAAATTCCAAACGACTTGTTTGGACCTCCGTTGAGTGCACCAGCAGGTTCAACATCTGAAGTAATTGAACTTAGAAAAGGTCGTGTATTCTTCGTAACTACTGACCAAGACGGAACATTTAGTGTAGGCGGTTACTTGATTGTTGATCAGGCCAAGGGACAGGTAAGTTTAAATGCGCCTGTTGCTCTTGCCAACTTACCAAGTATTAAATTACAGAAAGGTCAATTAATCGACGACTTTAGTGCTGACTCAGCACTAACTGGAGAAAGCAATAGTACTATTCCAACAGAACGTGCAATTGTTCAATTCGTTGAAAGACGTCTAGGAACAAGCCGATCTGGTGCCGGCACAACATTAAACTTAATTGGACCAGGATATCTAGACTTAACTGGTGTACAGGGAATGAAAAATCGTTTGAATATGAATTCAAACTTGATTCAGTCATTATCTAATCCAGGTAACTCAGATTATGATGCTACAAACAAATACTACGTCGATAACAGATTACACCTAGACGGAACTAACGCAGTCTGGGCCGCAGACGCAAGTGTATCATTCCCGGGCGGTGCCCATCCAGAATGGGGCAAGATGCGTGGACCATTGTGGGCAAGTGCTCATCCAGTTGCTGGCGATCCTGCTTTACAAGTACCAACTAAACGTTATGTTGATAAAGAAACACGCCAACTATCAACATTAAGTGATGTTGTATTCACAGCTCCTCAAGACATTGACCTAGTTGGTTTTAGTTCTACAATGTACTCCGAAAGTACAGCAACTAACAAACCAATATGGCATAACACTAGACAAGTTGTTAACTTGGCCAATGATGTTACCCTACCGGTTAATACTCCTGGCAATATAGGCGGTGGTAGTGATGTTGCGTTTACAAGAACAGCCAATACACTAACTATTAAATTAACGGGTGCTTCTGCTAGTGGAGTGTACGGTGGAACACTAGATGCTAGCAATCCTATTACTGACTATCATGTGAATAGTGCGGCTCAAATTCGTCAATACAAGTTATTGATGACCGAAGCTAAAACAACTGCTACTAATTTATCAACTATTGCTTCTCAACAAGGAAGACAGGCACATCTAGGTGTAAGTGTGTATGATAGCACAATGTTCTCAGTGACCAATGGTTATGTAACATTAGCTGATAGTACATTGCCAACGAACGGTATTGTACTAAGCAAACTACAACAAATTCCTGCTAACGGAATTGGATCTGGAAACGCAGGCGGTCTTCTTGGTAGTGTACTAGCAACTGCCGCTAACGTTAGTATTTTAACTTCTGGAACAGTAGTAACATTCCTACAAGCATTAACTAAGGATGGACGTCAGACACTAACTGGAAACTTAACACCCGAATTTGACGCAACTGTTGCCGCTGGTGTAACTTTAGGTAGTGTTTCAAGAACATTCAAAAATGTCTTTGCTGACACATTTACTGGAACAGCAACAAAAGCAGTTGCGTTATTAAGCAATATTACTCCACATATGTATGTTGAAGCAAGGGTGGCAACATCAAACGGCAGTATTGTACAACGTAGCGCAACTGGTAATATAACAGGTGTATACCTTGTTGACGATAGTGGATCTATAGCGCCTGCGACTAATGAATCTCCAGATGTCGGAACTACTACAAAACGTTTCAATAACATCTACACTAAAACTATCAGTGCTGGCAGTAGCTTCAGTGGTAACTTATTTGGTTCATGGACACTAACTGGTGTATCAGGTAGCCGACCAGAATTACTAGGTCCAGATAATGGAGTACCGGGAACTGGTGCCAATATCGGTCGTGATAACGCTGTTGGTCGAATCAATACAGTTTATACTAGAACACTAGTAGCAGAAGGCGCTAATATTGTAGGAATGACCATTACAAACGTGTTAAACGGATCTAGCGCAGTCTTTTCCGGTAATGTTACAGCAGGTTCACTGACACTGAACACTACTGCACTAGAGATTGGACAAGGTGGTACAGGTGGTCGAGATGTTGGAACAGCACTTCAAAACTTATTGCCAACTGGTATAAATCCAGGAACGGTATTGACCTTTGGTGGGTCTGGAAATTATTATTGGGGTGCCGGCGGTGGCGGCGGTGGGGACTCGGTTGGCACAGAAATTACTACATCAAGAAATTACTTCACTGCTGGGACAGCAAATGGTACAGGGTACAACGGCGATCTTTATAACTTTACACTTCCGTTAGGAGCAATATACACAGCCGGTCAAGGTCAGCTAAGAGTCTATATTAACGGTGTACGTCAGTTTGGTACTGAAATTACTGAAACTAGCGGAGGGTCAACTAGCCCGTTAACAGCGGCAACATTTAGGATTCCGTCTGGAACTACCGCTGGTGATAGCATTATGGCTGAAATTGATGCTTACTACTCATATCCAACCACTGGCGCGTCAATTACATATAGCCCAGTTGGCTCAATGAACGCAACGTACAATACTGTACAAAAGGCTATTGACTATATTGAAAACGATAAGATACGAAAGGTTGGTGGCACCTTAACGGCCGCGGCCAGCAATGGTATTGGGCTTACTATGGGAGCCGGAACTACATTACAGCTAGCGGCTGGAACAATAACTGTGCCAACAATGAAAATTCCATCAGGTGCGTTATTAACAACACCTCAAGCAGGTGCTGTGGAATTTGACGGTAGTTTGTTATACGCAACAATAACTTCAGGAAATACTCGCAAAACAGTAGCTTTCCAAGACTGGGTTGGCGCACAGGGATTTATAACACTAACAAGTTTAAGTGTTGGATCAAATGCTGCAGCAAGTGGTTCAGGTGGAATAGGATATGCCAGCGCAACAGGCATCTTTACATATACTCCACCAGACCTAAGTAGCTACCAAACTAAAGCTGGATCGGTTTATTTAGGATCAACTGCTGTGCCATTAAATCGTGTTAGCGGTTCGTTAGTGTTAGCTGATGTCAGTGTAGCCAGTGCTACAACTGCAGGTAGCGCAGATGCGTTAGTTATTACAACTGACTATCAATTAGGAAGTTTAGGAGTTGGAAAGGCGGCACCGGGAAGTAACAGCATTGCAGTTAAAGGTGGTATTACAGCCGAAGGTGATATCACAGCATATTACACTTCAGACTCTAGACTAAAAACTAAGATTGAATCGATCACTGGAGCACTAGATAAAGTTTCTAAACTAGATGGTATTACATTTAATTGGAACGAACAAGCCGACGGTAAAGATCAGACACGCAGAGAAGCTGGTATAATTGCTCAACAGATACAAGAAGTTCTTCCAGAAGCAGTAGCTGAAAGAGAAAACGGAATGTTAGCTGTTCGTTACGAACAAATAGTTCCACTATTGATAGAGGCTATTAAAGAGCTAAGGGCCGAAGTTGACTTTTTAAAGAAGGCAAGGAAATAAGATATGACAACTAAAATTAATGCTTCGGTCGTTGGCTATATAACATCAATGACTGCGAACACTATTAGGTTCACAGACAACGAAAGCACAACTCCGAACACAGGTACATTAAAATTTGGTAATGCGAATTCCATAACACTAACAGGTGGGGATGGTAAGAATTTCCAATTTGCTGGCGCAGATGTTTATGCCGAATCATCAGGGTTAGGAAAAGTATATGCTCAACTGACTAAAAATGGTGCTTTAAATAAAGGCGGTGGTGGCAATACACTTGTTGATAGCCAAAATATAGCAAAATTCTTTAATGGTGCAAATCCTGATGACTTGCCGGCTGCGGCTTGGCCAATGGCAGTAAGCGAATATAACTATTCCAGAACTGGTCTTGCTATATTTCGTAACTATGACGGTTACGAGGTGGTTGGACTTGGTGGTTCTGGAATTTCTGCGATAACTGCGGCCGCTACTGCAAACAATCGAGTACGAAGTTATGTGGCTTGCGGAATGACTCCTGGTATTGTGCTAGGAACAAATAATGCCGGGGACCAGATTAAGTTTAAAATAGGACGGATTTGTTAATCCAGCTGATCATAACTATACCCAAGCTGGTACATTTTCTAACAAAAGCATAGGAACACCAATTCTTTACTCGAGCGTTGTTTATACAGCATCATTAAGAGCAAACAGCGTAGACGGAAATGACACAACAACTGGAAAAATTTACGGAACATGGACGTTAGACACTGGCGCCACGTTTGCAGCTACCTACGCCGACTTGGCAGAAAAGTACACAACAGATGCTGCCTACAAACCAGGAACTGTTCTAGTGTTTGGCGGAGACAAAGAAGTAACTGTTACCACACAAACAATGGATCGTCGAGTTGCCGGAGTAGTTAGTACTAACCCAGCATATTCAATGAACAATGAGATAGAAGGAGTCTTGATTGCTCTACAAGGGCGTGTACCTTGTAAAGTTATAGGAACAATTAAAAAAGGTGACATGCTAATTACTAGCGGAATTGAAGGTGTTGCTACTAGCAGTGACGATCCTAAATTAGGATCTGTTATTGGCAAGGCTCTCGAAAACTATGATAGTCAATCAATTGGCGTTATTGAAGTAGCCATAGGGAGAGCATAATGAGTGTAACTGTACAGTTTATCAACACAGGGTCTAGTGCCAACGCCGGTAACGGTGACAGCCTAAGAACAGCGTTTAATAAAATTAATGCTAACTTTTTAGCACTGAGCACATCAAGCGGCTTTACACTGGGCACAGCAACTAACACAACACTAGGCGGTGTTAAGATTGGTGTTGGTTTAGTGGCCAGCACTGACGGAACTATTAGTGCTACAGGAGCTAGCACCAGCGGTACTATATTTGTTCTTGATCAAACATCAGCACCAAGTGTTGACATTGTAAGTTACAGTGGTAGTACAACATTAAGCACATCAAGCGTAGAAATGTTTACATTTGACAAGACAGTTTATAGATCAGCTACAATTGACATTAGCGCAAGGAATGTGGCCAACTCTACTGATGATGTAGCAAGTGCGTTTAGTGTTACATGGAACGCAATGACTTCAAACGCTTGGGGACTAGGGGCGGTTGCCATGGACATTGACGGGAACACTGGTAACGCTGAGTGGGATTTAGAGTGTAGCAATTTAGGAAACAATATTAGAATTAAAATGAGAAACGCTAGTGGAGCAGGAGCAAATGGCCACGTTGTCGATTGGCGTGCCAAGGTAAACTTGTTTAGGCTATAAAATATGACCGCACCAAAGTGGATCACAACTCCTGGCTTTCTTGGTACTTATACCCAAAGAATTGCTCTTAATATTCCTGTATATTACACAGGGACAGATGTTACGTTTTCTGCTATAACTGGCAAACTTCCTGACGGTCTATCGTTAAGCGACTCAAACTGGTTGTCTAGCACATTGTACAGTGTAGGTAACAAAGTAATACATCTTAATAAGAGCTATACCTGTAAAGAAAGTCACAGATCATCTGCTAGATTTGATCCAGCATTTTGGAACAGAACTACTAAAGTTACAACACTAACATCAACAGCATCGTCTAGTGTTACAGTATTAACTGTAAACAATCCAACAGATTTTTACGAGTCAACATTATTAATCGGTGATGGACTGTCAACTAGCACCTACATTAAAACAAAAATAGGTAATGTAATAACATTATCAGAGCCAACTCAACCATTTAGTACATCTACTACTGTTAAGACAACTGCCAATACAGGAAGCATTGTATTATTTTTAACGTCTTTAAATAAATTTTATAAAAATGCAGAGTTAACTGGAAGAGGATTTAGAGCCGGAACTACTATCAAGTCTGTTAATACAAACTCGATCACACTGTCAACATCAACTACAGCACGTATAACTGCTACCAGCATTATTACTGCCACTAATTATGTAATACCAGCGGGCAGTACAATTGAATCAGTATTGCCAACATCAATTAACATTATTGGAAATCCGTTTGCAGTTAGTGATGTTATTAAACACAAGTTTGTAGTTAGAGCAAAAAACTCGTCAGGTGTTGCCGATTTGACGCTAGGCATGAACATAGAGGGACCTACCGCCCCATATTGGATTACTAGTGAAGGATTTTTACCCGTAGGAACTAGTGGAGAAAATTATACAGTAAATCAACAAATTGTTGATTATCAATTTACAGCAGATGCTAATGTTCTTACTGACACAGTTAAAGTTAGATACTATATTAACGATGGAGACGGTACATTACCTCCGGGCTTAACACTAAGTGAAGATGGTAGGTTGTCGGGATATATCGACGAGAATCTTGGAACAGAAAGTGATGAAGGAATTATTGTGGGCTTTGATAATGAAAGCTATGATAGTTTCCCATATGACTTTATTGAATTAATAGACGGACAATTACAAAAGCCAAAATTTGTTACAAAGCTATATCAATTTTATGTAACCGCTAGTGACGGGTTTACAAGTAACTCTAGACTATTTAAGATCTTGTTATTAGATCATAATATGTTTAAAGTTGACACAACTTGGATCAGAGCAGACAGTGATTATTTTGCCAACGTAGGTAGTCTGTTTACTCCAACATGGTTAAGTCCTGCTAACTTAGGATCACGTAGAGCCGACAACTACCAAATGGTAGAAATTTACAAGTACGATCCGTTTCCTGAAGAAGGACCTATTAAGTTTACATGGAATAACGTGGTCAATGCCGACGTTCGATGTTTAGCTGATAGCCGATTCTACGGAGCTGGAATAATAGATAGTAACGGAGACCCACTAGAAGGACAACAAATATATAACATTGGTCAAGAAAAGAACAATGTAGGCGACGACACTATCTGGGTTAGGGAATCAACTAGTGTTCCACGAGTTGGGCAATATATCTATCTTCCGGACTTCTTTACAGACGGATTAAGATTTACAGGATTTCCAGTAAACCCAATATCTGGCGATACATGGACAGCAAACGGTTTTACCTACACATGGAACGGATACCGATGGTTAGCTACACTATATCAAATTAAGAGTGTAACTCCGAGTACAGATACAATTGACGGTTACCAACTATCAGTTCAATATGAACCTACAAAGAGTTTTGATCCTATCACAGGACAAATTTCTATTGTCTACAATGGAAGTAGATTAAAAACTACTATTCCAGACGGCTTGACCATGTTCATTGGCGACCTAAGCGAACAGCCGCCCGGATTTGAATTAAACGACACCACTGGTATGATGTATGGTAAAATTCCGCACATGCCTGCGTACAGTAAGAGTTATAGATTTACAATCCGTGTTACGAAAACAGATAGCTTCTACGGAACTAGTGTTTATTCAGACAGGGTGTTTACATTAAATCTTAAAGGCGACATTGAAAGCAATATTGTATGGGATACCGACAATAAAGTTGGATCCATTGCCAACGGGTATCAAAGTGAATTGTTTATTAAGGCGCATCATATCCAAGAAGATATTGGGGTACAATACAAATTAGTAAGCGGAGAACTTCCTCCAGGAATGAACTTAGAAATTGACGGAACATTGTCTGGCAAGATTCCTTACAACAGTTTGACATTTTTAGACGGAAAAACTTTCTACTTAGATGACGAGACTACCTCAATTGACCGTCAGTATGATTTTGTAGCATTGGCCAAAGACAATTACAATCTTAGCGCCGTTGCTAAGAATTTCTATATTCAAATTGCCGACTATAGTCAAACACCGTTCACTGACATTTATGTACAACCATTTATGAATAGAGATAAGCGTGTTGACTATAGAAATTTTATTACCAGCGAAACTTTATTTGATAAGTCTCAAATATATCGCCCTTACGATCCTGCGTTTGGAATTCAGTATCAACTTAAATTATTAATTGAAGCAGGTATACAAAAATTAACACTGGCCGATTATGTGATCAGCTTACAACAATATTTCTACAACAAGCGTTTCTATTTTGGAGATGTTAAATCTATTCCAGCAACTAATAGAGCAGGCGAAACAGTATACGAATTAGTTTATGTAGATATATTTGACGCAAGTAGCCCCACAGTAGGCGCCCCTAATAAGAGCGTAGGAATCAGTATCAACGGAAGAGCAGTTAAGGTATACCCAAATGCTATTGAAAATTGGAGATCAGCATTAGAAGCAACTCCTATTGATGGTCATGTTTTAGAAATTGATGAATTTTTACGTCCAAGATTTATGAATAGTATACAAGCAGACACAGGCGCACCGCTAGGTTTTATTAAAGCAGTTCCACTTTGCTACGCAATGCCCGGATTTGGAGCGACTATTGTAAAGAAAATTAAGCTAACAGGGTTTGATTTTAAACTTTTAGACTTTGAAGTTGACCGTTTAATTGTGGAAGAAACTTTGGAATCAAATACTGCTAAATACCTCAAGTTCCCAAGAACTCGTCTTGTTGTGCCTACTCCAGAAGTCGACAACAACCTTGCAGGCGCAGATGGTGTTCTTTGGAGTTTTGATGATAATAATACGATAACCTCGGAGTAATAGATGAGCACCATTGGCAATTTAGCACCAGTAACAACCGTTACAAACGAAATTCAAATCCCCGTTGTCGATGTTGATTTCGCTACCAAAAAATTAACATTAAATCAAATTGGAGATTTTGTAGCAAGCTCAATTACAAGAGGGGCTAGCGGTGCTACGGGTGTACAAGGTGCCACTGGGTATACCGGAGCAACTGGCGCTGGCGCAACTGGTGCTACGGGTGTACAGGGTGTTCCGGGAAGTACAGGTGTTAGAGGTGCTACAGGTGTAGCAGGCCCAAAAGGAGCTACTGGATTTGAAGGTACTACAGGTGCTACTGGTTACGGATATCCCGGGGCTACTGGTTCTACAGGCTTCCGTGGCGCACCGGGTGCTACTGGTTCTACAGGTCCACAAGGATCAACAGGTGCCACTGCGCCATTAGGTACAAGAGCAGTTCCGGGTAGTTTAAGCCCAGGTTATACACTACTATTCGAACCATCAACTGCGGTATTTGATTTACCACAGGCTATTTTTACAACATCTAGCGTTACATTAAACAATATTACTGCTAGTAACATTACAGTACAAAACGTATTAACTTCGCCGGAAGTTATTCAAAATACAAGACCAGTTATTGATACTATTGATTTCTCAGTAGCAGGTGACGGATTAACTGTTAGTACAGCATCTATCCGAGGCCCAAGAACGCTATTCACGCTAACAAACATTGATACGTTATCAATTGTTACAAACAGATTTCAAGGCAACTACACAACACGATCATTATCTTTCTTAAACGCAAATGATGCCAGTAGTTTAATTGATGCTGCCGTTATAGTAAGCGGTGGTGTCGGTATTGGTAAAACATTAAGGGTTGGCGCCAACGCATATATTGAGTCTGGGTTAGAAGTTGCTGGCGTTAATATGATGGCGTATAACACATTCACATATTATGTATCCAGCAACGGAAACGATATAAGTGGAGACGGACGACGAGTTACTAGCGCATTTAAATCAATTGGACGAGCACTACAGGTTGCTCAACCAGGCAATACTATTGAAGTTGGGCCAGGTGATTATACTGAAACATTCCCAATGACTATTCCGCAAGGAGCAACAATTAAGGGCGGCGGTATTCGTAGTACTACAATTCGTCCAACTCCAGCATCGAACACACAAACTGCGTTCTTACTAAATGGTGAAACAACACTTAGCGATTTTAACGTTACTGGATTCTACAAACCAGGTTATGCGTTTAAGTTTGCCCCGGGCGCAAAGATCACAACAAAGAGTCCATACATTGAACGTTTAAGTGTTCTTACAAAAGGTAGCACAACCTCAGCAAATGACCCATATGGTTATTCCGCAGGAGATGCTGGTAACGGCGCTTACATTGACGCAGGCGTTTTAGATCCAACAAGTTTAGAACCAGCAATGCTATGGAACGAAACTACGTTCATTGTTCCGAACGCTACTGGTATGTACATGACCAACGGTGCTCGTGCAGAGTTACTAAACGGATTCTTCTATTTTGCTGAAACAGCAATTAAAACAGAAACAGGAGCACTAGGGTATGGTGGTGTTGGTAAGACAAGACTAAAGTTAGGAGGAACTGTTACTGGAACATTTACCAGTGGTGAAACTCTAACATACAGAAACTCTGCTGGAACTATTTTAGCATCAGGTGTAATTTCTAGCACAAGCAGTGAGTACATTTATCTAGGTGGACCAGTTTGGGGATTTGAGGCGGCGACAGATCGTCCTGCTAAAACTTTATTTGCCAACGGCGGCGCTGCACTTTCTATCTCTCAAAAGAAGTTTGGTCAAAGTAGTTTATACACAGACGGTACTGGGGATTACTTAAATTCTGCGGTATATGCTGATTTAGGATTTGGCACAGGTAATTTTACTATTGAGTTTTGGGCATACAGAACTATAACTCAGTTAGGCACTATTATTGACTTCCACCCAACCGGGGCGGGAAACTATCATCAAGTCAACCTAAGTTCTACAGGCGTTCTGCGTTATGGTATTAACGGTGCGACAGTCATCACTGGAACAACATTAGTTGCCAATGCATGGCAGCATGTTGCCATTACCAGAAGTGGTACTAGTGTTAAGATGTTCTTAAACGGAACACAAGTTGGCACTACTTATACAGACAGCACAGATTTTCCAACAAGTGCTATTACTATTGGAGCAACTAACTTAGGTGCTAGCGGTTACGGTGGCTATTTAGATGAAATTAGAATTAGTAAGGGGTCGGCTCGTTACACCACTACATTCTCAGTAGCAACTGTACCATTTGTATCAGATGACTCTGCTGTACTAATGCTTCACTTAAATGGTCCTGATACTTCAGTTAACATTGTAGATGATTCTATCAGCGTACAGGATATTAGGTCTTCGGGCGGAGCAACTTCTACTAGAGTATTACTGGCCGACTATCATCAGTTTGGTGCTGAACTACGTTGTATTGGTAGTGCAGCTGTGTTTGGTAATAGAGGTGTTGTAGCAAACGGAACTGGTACTGATTTAAAATTAATTGCCTTTAACATGAGCCACATTGGTTCTGCTGGTGATTTATCAGATGATGTAACACTATCTATACAGGCAAACGAAGTTATTCAAACCAATGGTGGTAAGATTTACTATCAAACAGTTGACCAAAACGGCGACTTCCGTGTTGGGTCTAGCTTCTTGGTTAATCAGCGTACAGGTAACGTTACATTTGGTAGTGCTAATATTAACCTAACAAGTTTACAAAGTTTGATAATCACAGACGGATCTATTACAACTAACGTACAACCTGGTAGTATTACAGTTGGAAACTTACTATTAGCAAACAATAACATTAGCACACTAGCAGGTGATTTAACATTAGATCCAAACGGATCATTAAATGTTAACCCTGATATGAATGTGTCGGGTGTAGCATCGTTCAACAATTTAGTTTATGCCAATAACGTGCTTAACGCTACATCAACAACTAACGGTTCGTTAGTAGTAACTGGTGGAGTCGGAATTGCCAAAGACGTTTACATTGGTGGAACGCTATATCAAAACGGTAGTACAACCGTTGGCGGGGGAATGACTGTTACTAACGAGTTAGCAATCCTAAGCGTAACAGAATCAACAACAACTGCCACAGGCGCACTAAAAGTCAATGGTGGAGTAGGTGTCGGTGGTAACGTTAATGTCAAAGGTAACTTACAAGTTATTGGAACAGCCTTAACCGCATCTAACGCAACCGCAATATTCAGCAGTATTCAAAACACACCAGTAGGTAGTGTAACAAGCTCAACTGGTAGATTTACAACACTATACGGTAACGCAGGTAGTTTAAACAATATCACTATTGGTCTAACCGGTAAAGCCGCTGGTACATTTACAAGCCTAACTGCTGATACAATCAGCGTTGGTGGTGGTGGATTAAACGGAGTTGATGTAGGTTTACTAACAGCCGCACAAGGAACATTTACTAACTTAACTGCTACAGAAAACATTAACTTAAGAGCAGGTGCCGCAAAACAATTTGTAATCAATGCCGTAGCAACTGGTAACATTGATAACATGAACATCGGTCTTACAACCAAGGCCGCTGGTACATTTACAACAATTACAGCCGATACCTTAAACGTAGGTGGCGGTGGATTAAACGGTGTTACTGTAGGTTTAACAACACCTGCCGCAGGCAGTTTTACCAGCTTAACAGCACAGAGTATCAGCGTAGGTGGTGGTGGATTAAACGGAGTATCAGTAGGTGCCGTAACTCCAAGCACTGGTGCGTTTACTACTTTAAGTGCCAATACAACAACAAACAGCATAAGCACAACAACAGGCGGTCTAGTAGTAACAGGTGGAGTTGGAATTGGCCAAGACGTCTTTGTAGGCGGTCAAATCTACGGTCCAACAACAGCAACAGTATACATTACAGCAAGCGCTGGTGGTGGATCAATAAATACTATATTAGGAAATTATTATACCAAGACACAGGTGGATGATTTAATTGGGTATACAACTTTACCAATTGACCAAGATTGGGGATTAGTAGATTCGATAGATCCGGCAAACGCCGTGGACGCAACAAGAAGTCAAGATTGGGGTTCAATTACTGACGCACTTGATTACGGTCTATCTGAAGATTGGGATATTAACACGCCTTCAACGGTTTAATATATAACAGGAATGTAACAGGAGCATTTAATGTCAGCAAAACAAGTACAATTAAGAAGAGGTACTACAGGTCAATTAGCAACCTTTAGTGGAGCACTCGGAGAAGTAATCTATGATTCAACTAAGAAAACCTTAGTTGCCATGGATGGATCTACTGTTGGTGGATTTCCTTTAGCCAGAGCAGATCAGGCTGTAACACTAGGAACAACTGCTACAAGCACAGTATTAGGTACTGTTAAGATTGGTACAAACATACAGGCCGCAGGCGATGGCACTATCAACATTGGTACTGCTGGATTTGCTGTAACCAACGGAACACTAACTGCAGGTGCTGCAACATTCACTGGTGGTCTAGCCCTTAATACTAGTGGTAGTATAACAACTGATCAAACAAGTGGTTCTCTGTTTAATGCAACTGTTACAACACTAAACATTGGTGGTGCGGCAACAAGTATCTTAATGGGATCAGGTAGTGCGGGTACGCTGACAATTAATAACCCAACTATTGCTACCGGAGTCACTGCTGGTACACTAGCCCTGTTTAACACAGGCCTAACCGGTACACTAAGCATTGGTGGGGCTGCTGGTACTATTGGACTAGGCTCTAGCGCAAGTTCATTAACAGTTGGTTCAACAATACTAGGTGCCGCTACTACACAGAACGTTTTTAATACTGTGGCAACAACAGTGAATGCGTTTGGGGCGGCAACTACTATCAGTCTTGGCGGTGCCACTGGCACAATGACATTAAAGAACCCAACTATTGTTGGATCAAGCGCAAGTCAAGATTTATTCAATACCGTAGCAACTACATTTAACTTTGGCGGAGCCGCAACTGCTCTAGCAGTAGGTGCCGCTACTGGAACATTAACACTAAACAATCCGACGATTGTTGGCAATGCTAGTAACACAAGTGTTACATTATGGAACACTGTAGCTACTACAGTAAATGCATTTGGTGCTGCATCAACACTAAACATTGGCGCAGCCAGTGGAACATTAACCTTTGGCAACGCAACACTAACAGGTACCAATGCCGCTACATTTAACATGAACGGTAGTAACCCTTCAATTGTTACAACTAACGCAGGTACTGCGGCAGTATTCAATACTAACGCAACCACTGGTAATTTGTTTGGTGGGGCAAGCACAGCGGTTAACATTGGTAACGCAAGTGGTACAATGACTCTACGTAGTCCAACTATTGTCGGTAGTCAGACTACCCAAGCATTGTTTGATACCGTGGCCACAACAATGAACTTTGCTGGTGCGGCTACTACATTAA
>Ga0114975_10000122_pt1 | contig 56282 bp, 51 predicted proteins | sample S_130626_EF_Meta_FD_87031 | JGI IMG/M metagenome (GOLD analysis project Ga0114975, IMG submission 87031) | Freshwater microbial communities from Lake Simoncouche, Canada to study carbon cycling - S_130626_EF_MetaG | ecosystem: Environmental > Aquatic > Freshwater > Lake | place: Lake...
AATAACATCACAATTTGTTCCGGTTTAATACGTTGACCTTTAGGCATTTTTTACTCCTTTTAGAGATAGATTATCAAAAATTCCTCTCTTTGGGAGTGGTACTAAAAATTAGGTCAGATCAAATTTTAAAACAATGGAATATGTGTGTTCTCACTATAAATAATTTACCCAAATTTCGTTTGTCTTCTATCAATATAACTTTTTAATAAATATCAATTTTAGAAAAATTGATATTTAAACCTGAAGCATTTGACTCTGGAAACGTACTTTTAAACAACGTATGATCACGAGTGTATTTTGAGCATTACATAACATCGGCGCATCCCATCAATCGATGCTTTACCTGCAAAAAATTGATGAATCAAACCCAAAAACTGTGTGAAGAGTATGCAAAGCGAAAACCTTGATAAATCAACCTTCTCTGATCGAGCCTCTCTTGATGAAACGCGGGACTAGACCAACTGCCCTAAATAGCTATATAATCATAAATTCGGCGAATTAGCTCAGTTGGTTAGAGCGACGGAATCATAATCCGCAGGTCCGGGGTTCGAGTCCCTGATTCGCCACCAAAATTATAGGGTTAGCGCAATTTTGCCTAACCCTTTTTCTTTCCATGTTCGCTATACATTAAAAAATAGCGCAATATCTATTTAATTAACAATTAAGGATTTATTCTTCTATCCACGCATCGATTCATTTTTCCCAATATTCATGGATTTGTATTAGACTAGTAAATAACTAAATACGGGAATATTTATGAGAAAAATGCCAGCGAAGCTCAATACACAATTTACTTTTTGTGCTGCCTTATTTTTATCTCTTTCGGGATGTCAAATATTTCAAGATTCCCCCACTGCTACTTCAGTCATTCAATCCAAATCGGGCTCCAATTTAAATGGTTCAGTCAATTTTTCTCAGTCAGGAAAACAAGTTGTTGTTACCGGAACATTTTCTGGCTTAAAACCTAATTCTGAACACGGCATTCATATTCATGAAAAAGGTGACTGCTCAGCTTCTGATGCAATGAGTGCCCTTGGTCATTACAACCCAACGAATACCTCACACGGTAGTGTGCACAGCACTACTCATCATGCTGGTGATATGCCAAATATTAAAAGTGATGTCAGCGGCAACGCCAATTACCGTGCAACACTTACAGATTTTTCACTTGTTGGGGATCAAAGCATCATTGGACGAGCTGTCGTTGTTCATCGCGATCCAGACGATTATAAATCTCAACCTGCTGGTAACTCTGGCCCAAGAATTGGTTGTGGCTTAATTCGTTAAACTTAATAACTTATTTTTTTGATCGTCAAGTTTAGAGCCTCTTATAATATTAAATATGTTGGTAAGGCCGTTTTCTAAATCTATTGTTAATCATTGAGTTTTTATGTTACCTCCAACCTATGGCTTTTTATTTCAATAAACATTTTCCCTGAGGTGGGTTAATGGCATAGTTTATATTAGCTTTAGTATTGGTAATTGAACTTCTAACTTCAATTGACGCCTCTATCTTAGCTAAAGGAAAACGCTCAAGATCAGATGCTGATGGATTTAACATCACCATGCCACAATCATTTGCATTTTTTTCAGAAATCCAGGGAGTTATTACGGAATCTGCTTGGGTATATACATATGTCTTATCCGGCGAAAAAAGGCTTACAACCCCGGCCTCCCACTCACCCCCAGAAACTATCTTGAATGCTTGATCTGGATAGAGTGCGTGCCATTTTTCATAAATGGCTTGCGATAATTCTGGTGCGGGATAATTTCCACGAGCAGATTGATTAGGATTAATTTTATCTTTATTAAGATATACCAAGCCGAACAGAATTTGTAATACAACATAAAAAATAAAGGCTTTCTTGTTATAAAGATAAGCAAAACGCCCTTTTAATAACATTGCAAAAACGATTGTAATCATGGGGAGCATGGGTATCGCCCAACGATGATATAAGGGCACAAATAAACCTAAAACAATCGTGGTTAAAACTGGTCCAACCCCCAAAATCCAAATGAAAATTTGATCATTTTTAGTGATGTTACTTTCAATCAATTTTTTTCGCATCAGAAACAAGAATGCCAAAAGTAAACATAAATGCGCCAATAAAATATTGCCGATATAGTCAGCTAAATCTAACAAGCGATTCGTTTTTTTCATCTCATCAAAGCGTTCATTGACATAATGAAATGGCATAAAATCATTTTGTGTAAGCCAGTACAAATGGGGTAAAAATACCACTAAAAAAGCAATACTCGCAATACATAATTGCGTCAGATTGAAATGTTTTCGCCAATGCGGGGAAAGCATCAAAAGCGCCATAGCACTTGGCATAATAAAGGCAGCCGTATATTTTGATAAGGCATTTAAACCCATTACAACCCCTAAGATAAGAGCCCATTTTTTACTTCCTGTATCTAGGCAAATCACCAAACAGACAAGGCTAAGTCCCCAAAAAGGCATTTGTATTTGATTGTGATTAAAGTCTGTAGACCAAAGGTTGCAATAGATGGTTAAGGCATATAAAAATACCGCTACGGTCGCTTCTTTTTCAGATAAAAAGCGATTAGCTAGCCAAGTAACGCAATAATAGCTTGCACTAATGGCCATGCTTGCACATAAAAATAATGAGAACATATTTTTTCCAACAAGCATCTGTACGATACTCACAATCCAAGCCGGCATTGGGGGGTGTTTGTAAAATCCCCATTGAAAACTGAGACTCCAACTATACATTTCTGTAGCATCCAATGGAGGGGCATGGTGCGCCAGCATCGGCACCAGAGTCCATAAGAACATCTGAAAGACCATCAAGCCAATAGTGAATCTAAGAAGATTTTTAGGCATGGTGTAATAAGAAACTTTTAGAATAGGAATTGTTATTGATTATCGACTATTTTACTGCTGATAATTAATAAGATGTCATAATCATTTTTCAACTAACGAGAACTTTGAATGAACCCAACTCATATTGAAATCATTGCCTCAGCTTTATTTGCAATCGCTATTTTGCATACGTTTATGGTTTCTTCCTTTGAAAAACTTTCCCACTCTTATCCAAAGCATTCGGGACTTTTTCATCTTCTAGCTGAAGTTGAAGTAGTTTTTGGTTTTTGGGCCTTAGTACTTGTGATGATTATTGCTACTCTAGACAACACCAAGGAGGCGGTATCTTTCGTCAATAATCAAAATTATGTTGAGCCTCTATTTGTTTTTGCTGTCATGGTTGTTGCAGCATCTAAGCCAATTTTAAATTTAGCGAATTTGGCAATTAACCTTTTGTCTGATTTTGTTTCACGAATCACCCCCTTACCAAAAAATACAGTGATATTTTTTATTAGTCTTTCCCTTGTTCCTTTATTGGGATCGCTTATTACGGAACCTGCGGCAATGACAATTGCTGCTATTTTATTAAGAGATCGTTTCTATAAAACAGGGCTGCCACTTAAATTACAATACGCTATTATTGGCGTCCTATTTGTCAATATATCCATTGGTGGAACCCTCACCAATTTTGCTGCTCCTCCAGTTCTCATGGTTGCTAGCGCTTGGGAGTGGACAACACCTTACATGTTCACTACGTTTGGAGGCCGAGCAGCTCTAGCAGTTTTTATCAACGCACTCTTGGTCACCATTATTTTTCATAAACAATTGCCAAAAGAGTTTGCCGAGCCCCCTCAAGAAAGAATGCCCTCCACAGTCATTTTGGTGCATTTATTATTTTTGGCGGGTGTTGTTATATTTGCTCATTACCCTGCTGTATTTTTATGGATCTTCTTATTTTTTCTGGGATTTACAACTGCTTACTCTCGATATCAAAATCCTCTAATACTAAGAGAAGCTTTATTAGTGGCATTCTTTTTGGCAGGATTGGTCGTTCTTGGTAGTTTACAAAAGTGGTGGCTCGAACCTGTTTTACAAAGTATGACCCCTGTTGTTGCATTTTATGGGACAGTTGGTCTCACTGCCCTAACTGATAATGCCGCAATTACGTATTTAGGCTCTTTAGTAGACGGTACATCTACGGAGTTTAGAATCGCCTTGGTTGCAGGGGCTGTTTCAGGTGGTGGTCTTACAGTGATAGCAAATGCGCCAAATCCAGCTGGGCTATCTATTTTGCGCGAGCACTTTACGAATCGCGTGGTAAATCCAAGCTATTTACTGGCAGCTGCGATTATTCCAACACTCGTCGCCATTTTTGCCTTTCGATTTATTTGATAATCTCCCCATGCTTAAAGGCGGGGGTTATATGATCGGGTTGGTTAATAGTGCATAAAGGCCTCTCGCCTGCTAAAATATGGATTTGCCCCCAGTCTTAACTACTGAGAACGGCTCTTACTATGAAAAAAGTATTTATTAAAACTTTTGGCTGTCAAATGAACGAGTATGACTCGGAAAAGATGGCTGACGTCCTTCAAGCTGCTGATGACTACACTGAAACAAACATCATCGAGGAAGCAGATTTAATTCTGCTCAACACATGTTCTATTCGTGAAAAAGCTCAAGATAAAGTTTTTTCAGATTTAGGGCGATTGCGCGATATGAAAGCTGAAAAGCCCGGGTTGCTTATAGGGGTAGGTGGTTGTGTCGCCAGTCAAGAAGGTCAACAAATTGTTAGTCGAGCCCCTTATGTAGATTTAGTCTTTGGCCCTCAAACCTTGCATCGATTACCTGCAATGATTTCGGAGCGTCATCGCTCTGGTCGCCCTCAGGTGGATATCGCTTTCCCTGAAATAGAAAAATTTGATCATCTTCCACCGGCTCGAAAAACTGGTGGTGCAGCTTTCGTTTCTATTATGGAGGGTTGTTCAAAATACTGCACATATTGTGTTGTTCCTTATACCCGTGGTGAAGAAGTTTCAAGACCTCTCGAAGACGTTCTTGTTGAGGTTTCGACATTGGCTCAACAGGGAGTTTGTGAAATTACACTTTTGGGGCAAAATGTAAATGCCTATTTAGGCAAGATTCAGGGTAGTGATGAGTTGGCAGATTTTGCTATGTTGTTAGAGTATATTTCTGAAATTATAGGAGTCGAACGAATTCGTTATACAACGAGTCATCCTAAAGAATTTACACAACGTTTAATTGACGCCCACGCTCACCTACCAAAATTAGTGAACCATCTTCATTTGCCTGTTCAACATGGCTCTGACCGTATTTTGATGGCCATGAAGCGGGGTTACACGGTTTTAGAGTACAAAAGCATCATTCGTAAAATGCGAAAAGTAAAACCCAACATTCCTGTATCAAGTGATTTTATTGTTGGATTTCCGGGAGAAACGGATGAGGACTTTAATGAATTGCTTGCATTGGTTGATGAAATCAAATTCGATAACAGTTATTGTTTCATTTTTAGTCCTAGACCAGGAACTCCTGCGGCAAATTTAACAGAAACTATTTCTAGAGATGTGAGTGTCAAGCGTCTACAAATGCTTACCTCGCTGATTGATGAGCATATTTTGGCAATTAGCAAAAGTATGCTTGGCAATACTGAGCTGGTGATGATTGAAGGCATGGCACGAGATGGCCTAAAACTTCAAGGGCGAACCGAAAATAATCGTGTTGTGAATATTGATTTACCTAAAAATCATCAAGCCCAAAGGCTGATTGGAAAAATGTTGTCTGTACAATTTACCGATGCATTAGCTCATTCACTCAAAGGTGAACTGATTCTGCAAAATAGTGATGACTTCTCAAATTAAACGTAAAGCTCCATTTCAATTAGGGCTTGATCTACAGTTTGCCTCAGCAGCTTTAGAGTCGAAATGGTCTGAAATTTTTTCTGCCAAAAAAATTCGTCCTTGGGTAAAGGCTACCCTTCAACAAGATTCTTTGATTCTCATTCGACTCGTTGGCTTGGCGGAAAGTAAGCGTTTAAATCGTGATTACCGAGAACAAGACCACTCTACTAATATTTTGACATTTACTCTTACTGAAGATATACCCTTTTCAAAGCTAATGGCTGATTTAGTTCTATGTATGCCTATCATTGAAAAAGAAGCAAAAATCCAAGGTAAGACGATTGAAAACCATATCGCACATTTAATTGTCCATGGTGTTCTTCACGCACAAGGATTTGATCATGAGGATGAAATAGATGCATTAGCAATGGAAACTTTAGAGATTGCCATCTTAAAACGACTTAAAATAAAAAATCCTTATATCTGAAACAAGATTAAGTTATTCTCTAACTATATGACAGAATCTGAGCCAAAAAACTTTTTCAATACCCTCCTTGGTTTTATTACCTCTAGAAAAGATACTCCTGAGGAAAAAAGAAGCGCCTTACTTGAAACACTCCAACAAGCTAAATTAGAGGGTCTTTTAGATTCTGACGCACTTTCAATGATTGAGGGTGTTTTTCAGGTAAGTGAATTAGCGGTTAAGGATATTCTTTTACCTAGAGCTCAAATTGATTGGGTTGATATTTCTGATCCGATCGCTAAAATCATTTCAGAGGTGATTTCTGCCGCTCACTCTCGTTTTCCGGTATTTGAAAATAACCGCGATAACGTGATAGGAATTCTCCTTGCGAAAGATTTATTACGTCACTCAACTGAAAATGACTTTGATATTCGGGAATGGTTAAGGCCTGCTGTTTTTATTCCTGAATCGAAAAGATTAAGTGTGTTATTAAAAGATTTTCGCAGTAATCGTAATCACTTAGCGATTGTTGTCGATGAATACAGTGGAGTAGCTGGAATTGTAACGATTGAAGATGTTTTGGAACAAATCGTTGGCGATATCGAGGATGAGCATGATATTGATGATGAAGCTGACAATATCGTATTAATCTCGGAAGGAAAATATCGTGTCAGAGGGATGACTGAGCTTGAACAAATTAATGAGGTGTTTACTACTAATTTTTCTGATGAGGATATCGACACAATCGCAGGATTAGTTATTCATCAAATTGGGAAAGTTCCGAAAAGGGGTGAAATTATCCAGCTAGAAGGCCTCAAGTGCGAAATTCAACGTGCTGATCCCCGTCAAATCCATATATTGATTATTCAAAAAACTCCAGTATTGGAGCCTTAAAATGTTTTTTTCGTCGAGTTTTTTTTACGCTGTCATTTTGGGCTTACTAACTTCGTTTGCAAGTGCATCCCAATCCGCAGGTTGGTGGCAAATGTTGCTACTTGCATTTTTTTGGCGTCTTTCCCACAAGCATTATTTTCATGGCCCTTTATTTCAAGCAAAATTAGGCTGGTTTTTTGGATTTGCCTATTTTAGTCATGGGTTATGGTGGATTTATGTCAGCTTGCACGATGTGGGCGGAATGCCTGCTTGGATGGCCTGTGGCGGAGTTATCCTTTTATCAGGTTTTTTAGCACTCTTTCCAAGTCTCTCTAGTTTGTTGGCTGGTCGCTTTTATGCGCAGTCATATTCTGGACTGGCATGGGCTGCTTCTTGGACTTTGCTTGAATGGCTCAGGGGTCATATTTTGACTGGGTTTCCCTGGATTGGATTTGGCGATACGCAAGTCAGTGGGCCTTTTATGGGACTTATACCAATTTTTGGTGTTCTTGGAGCAACCTTTGCGGCTCTATGGGGAGCGTATAAGATTGGAACAGCCCCAGGAAGATTGTTCTTACCTCTTCTATCCCTAGGTATTCTAATTATTATTGTTTCCTTTTTTGAAAACACAAGCTATACAAAACCTATGGGGAATATGCTCGAGGTAAAGTTACTCCAAGGGAATTTCCAGCAAACTTTGAATTATGATGAATCTGCCCTGCGCAATCAAAATAAATACTATTTAAATCGTTTGATGGAAAAACCAACAAATTTAATTGTCGCTCCAGAAACCGCCATTACAATTCCAGAAAATGAGCTCCCCCCCAATTGGAGTAAAGATTTAGAAACCTTTGTCAAAGAAACCCAAACCCACGTGTTAACAGGCATTATTGGTTATGAAAACCAACAATATGCCAATCAAGCGAAAGGTTTTTCTCCCGATGGTAATCTTTATTACTATACGAAGGCTCATCTTGTCCCCTTTGGTGAGTATGTACCGCCAGGCTTTGAATGGTTTGTAAAAGCCATCCAAGCCCCTCTCTCGCAATTTAAAAAGGGTAGTTTTTCTCAAGACTCTTTTAAAGTCTCCCGGTCCAATCAACCAGATGTTTACGGTGCTGTCATGATTTGCTATGAAGATGTATTCGGTAGTGAAATTGCCTCAAGGGTTCGCAGTGCACAACAAGCTCCCAACTTTCTCATCAATATGACTAATTTGGCATGGTTTGGCAAAACTTCAGCGCCGTCACAACAGCTTCGCTTAGCTCAATTAAGATCCTTAGAAACTGGCTTACCAACAATCCGTGCCACCAATACAGGTTTAACCGCCATCATCAATGAGCACGGTACTGTCCAGTCTCAACTTCCCGTTTTTGTACAAGATCATTTAATTGGCTCTGTGCAACCCAGAGAGGGTCAAACACCCTATGTTCAACTTGGCGACGACCCTGTATTGTTGTTTTCAGTATTGTGTTTAACATTGGCCTGGAACCAAAAAAGACGCCCCCAAACAGTAGACTCAAAGTACGGTACCTTGAAAGGTTAAAATCTTGTTATGAAAAAGACTTTTCAAGAAATTATTCTTACTTTACAAAACTATTGGAACAATCAAGGTTGCGCAATTTTGCAACCTGTTGATTTAGAAGTGGGTGCTGGCACTTCTCATACAGCGACTTTTTTAAGAGCCATTGGACCAGAGCCATGGAAAGCGGCCTATGTTCAACCTTCTCGCCGTCCAAAAGATGGGCGATATGGTGAAAATCCAAATCGCCTGCAACATTACTATCAATTTCAAGTAGTTCTTAAACCATCTCCAGATAATATCTTGGATCTTTATTTAGGATCTCTAAGTGCCCTTGGGCTGGATCTGCAACAAAACGATATTCGATTTGTTGAGGATGATTGGGAAAATCCAACACTAGGTGCTTGGGGCCTTGGTTGGGAAGTATGGCTTAACGGCATGGAAGTAACTCAATTTACCTATTTTCAGCAAGTAGGCGGTTTAGATTGCAAACCTGTATTGGGTGAAATTACCTATGGCATTGAACGACTTGCGATGTATCTCCAATCTTGTGAGAATGTTTACGACCTGATGTGGACTGATCATATTACCTATGGCGATGTGTATCATCAGAACGAGGTAGAACAATCAACCTATAATTTTGAATACTCGGATAGCAAATGGCTTTTTGAACAGTTTCAAAATTATGAAGCTCAAGCGACTCGACTGATAGGTATTCCTTTAGCCTTACCCGCCTATGAAATGGTCCTAAAAGCTGCGCATACTTTTAATTTGCTCGATGCTAGAGGCTCGATATCAATAACTGAGCGAGCCACGTATATCGCTCGAATTAGGAACCTATCAAAAGCTGTTGCGCAAGCGTACTTCACATCTAGAGAACAACTCAACTTTCCTATGTTGCATAAAACGATGCAGAAAGACTTAGGCGCATGAGTCAGTTAGCCCCTCTTCTCGTTGAAATTTTTACCGAAGAATTGCCACCGAAATCGCTTAAGCGTCTTGGTGAATCATTTTCTTCGAACATCATCAAAAGATTAACCGTACTCGGCTTAGTTTCTAATCAAGTATCCTATAGATCATTTGCAACTCCTAGAAGGCTTGCCGTTTTAATTGATGACGTACTTGAGAAGGCGCCTGATGTTACTGTTAAGGAAAAACTATTACCAATATCTATTGCGCTTTTAGAAAATGGGCAAGCTTCACCACCCTTAATTAAAAAACTCGCTAATTTGGGAGTACATGAGGTTGTTCTTGATGCTTTAGAGAGACAGGGAGAGGGTAAAAATGAGGCTTTATATATTGAACTTAATAAATCTGGGGTTACATTAGCAACCGGACTCCAAGAAGCAATTGATTTTTCTATTAGTCAATTACCTATTGCAAAAACGATGCATTATCAAATTCATCCGGGAACGGAACATGAAATTGCCGTTCAATTTGTTAGACCTGCGCATCGCTTAATTGCCCTCCATGGTTCGGATATAGTTCCAGTCGGAGCACTAGGACTTGAGTCTGGAAGAGTGACCTTTGGGCATCGTTTCTTATCTAATGGCCCTCTTGAGATTTCTCATGCGAACCATTATGAGTCTGAACTTCTATCTCAAGGAAAAGTGCTTGCTAATTATCAAGACCGCTTGGAATCGATCAAATCTCAACTCATATCCCAAGCAGGACAATACTCCGTTTTGATGCCTGAATCTCTCGTAGAAGAGGTTACATCGCTCGTTGAGTGGCCAATAGTGTATGGCTGTGAATTTGAAAAAGAGTTCTTAGACGTGCCTCAAGAGTGCCTGATACTCACCATGCAAACCAATCAAAAATATTTTGCTCTTACAGACACAGCGGGAAAGTTGGTCAATCGATTTTTAATAGTTTCCAACATTGAAACAACTACTCCTGATTCAATTATTACGGGGAATGAACGTGTCGTTCGACCTCGCTTATCTGATGCTCAATTTTTCTATCAACAAGATCGTAAAAACCCTCTAATCAATCGCTTTGAAGAGCTCTCTAAAGTTGTTTATCACAATAAGTTGGGTAATCAAAAAGAACGTATTCTCCGGATTTCTGAAATTGCTCAATATATATCTGAGCAGCTTTCGCTTCATTTTTCTGATATAGCTTCTGTAAAGCAAGAATACCTCTCTCTTTGCTCTCGCGCAGCGATGCTCATGAAGGCTGACTTACTCACCGATATGGTAGGCGAGTTTCCAGAATTACAGGGCATTATGGGGCGTTATTATGCAGTTCACGATCAAGAAAATAATGAAGTTGCTGCCGCCTGCGCAGAGCACTATTTACCTCGATTTGCTGGCGATCAACTACCAAGCTCAAGGGTTGGACTTATTTTAGCTCTGGCAGATAAGCTCGAAACGATTGTTGGTATTTGGGGTATTGGGCTGGCTCCTACTGGTGAAAAAGATCCTTATGCTTTAAGAAGACATGCATTAGGTGTTTGTAGACTCATCGTAGAAAATAATCTTCCATTAAATTTACAGGATTTACTACATTTCACCTTAAGGCAGTTCGTGTCTGCTGAGGTTCAAAAAAATGCGTTGATCCCCGAAATTCTGCATTTTATTAAAGAGCGTCTTAAATCTTATGTAAAAGATTCGCAGGGAATCATTTTTAGCACCGAAGAAATCGAATCTGTTCTAGTCAATATCGATGGTCAACTAAATGAAGTTCCACAAAAATTGTTGGCAGTTCATGCATTCCAGCAACTTCCAGAATCATCTATTTTGGCAAATGCAAATAAGCGCCTGAACAATATTTTGAAAAAAAATGCAGCAGAGAATACTGGCACTATTCAACCGCAACTTTTCGATCAACCAGCAGAAAAAAAATTATTTGCAACCTTACAAGAAATTGAGCCGCTTTTGACAGAGGCGTTTCATGCTCAAGATTTTCAGTCATCACTCGAGTTGCTAACAAAAGTAAGTTTACCAATAGAAGAATTTTTTGCTGATGTGATGGTTATGGATCCAGATTTAAGTAAACGTCAAAATCGTCTTGCACTACTCAGCAAGCTATACCAACAAATGAATCAGGTGGCTGACTTAAGTCAACTTGTCCAATGAAAAACACTCATCATCAACTTGTCATTCTTGATCGTGATGGGGTTATCAATCAGGATAGTGTTAGCTATATTAAATCTCTAGATGAATGGATTCCAATTGAAGGTAGTCTAGAGGCTATTGCTAAATTAACTCAAGCTGGCTATCAGGTGGTTGTTTGCACCAATCAATCTGGGATTAGCAGGGGACTGTTTGATACAGATACTCTAAATGCTATGCATGAAAAAATGCATGCGCTACTTGCTCGTTTTGGTGGAGAGATTAACGCGATTTTTTTCTGCCCACATACTGACGAAGATGAATGCAATTGCAGAAAGCCAAAAATGGGCATGTTTGAAGAAATTGCTAAACGTTTTAATTTAGATAAATCATTATTAGGTGTTCCAGTAGTGGGAGACTCACTCAGGGATTTGATTGGGCCTGTCACTCTCGGAGCAGAACCACACCTTGTGCTCACAGGTAAAGGAATGAAAACGCGAGAAAAAGGTGGTTTACCACCTTACACAGCTGTTCATGCCAATTTGGCGGCATTTGTTCATCATTTCTTGAATGTGGCGAAATGATGTATATCCGGTCAGCAATATTTTTCCTATTTTTGGTTTGTTTTACTATTTTGTACGCGTTAAGTTGTTTTGTTGTTAATCCTTTTTTATCAATATCAGCAAGATATAACTACGTTCGCGGCTGGTCGTTCGGGGTAATTAAAGCATTACAGTGGATCTGCGGGATTCGTTACAAAATCACAGGTATGGAAAATATGACTTCCATGCTGAATGAACCTGTCATCTTGATGTCTAAACATCAGTCTGCTTGGGAAACCATTGCTTACATATCGTTATTTCCAAAACAACTTTGTTACGTGTTTAAAAAAGAATTATTGATGATTCCATTTTTTGGATGGGCAATGGCTATGCTCAGAATGATTCACATTGATCGATCTCAACGCGATAAGGCTTCAATTGCTGTCGCCATTCAAGGCAAACAAAGGCTTTCTGAAGGCTGTTGGATTATTATCTATCCAGAAGGCACTAGAGCCCCTGTTGGTCAACAAATTCCGTATCGCAAGGGTGGTGCAAGACTTGCTGTTGATACTGGTGCAAACGTCATTCCGATTGCTCACAATGCTGGTACATGTTGGCCCAAAAATAGTTTCTTAAAGTATCCGGGTAGTATTACTATTTCGATTGGCCCAGCTATGTCAACCGCCAATAAAAATCCATCCATCGTTATCCGAGAAATTGAAAACTGGATTGAACAGGAGATGCGTCAAATAGATCCAACTTCCTATCATTGATTACCTTGCGCCAACTTATTGGCCCAGGATAAATAAGTGGGTCCATCGATATCCTGAGCACGCGACCGCAGAACATGTTGATCTAGTCCCAATAAATCTTTGTATTCCGATAAATTGTTTGCTAAGACTTTCCTGCGTTGAGAAAATGCTTTTGCAACAATTTTCTCAAGTGCATTCCACTGTACTAAACTAATCCCAGTATTTTTTTTGGGGTACATGGCAACAATTGCTGAATTTACTTTTGGTGGAGGTTCAAACGCTGTTGGTGGAACTTCAAAACATAGTTCTAGATGATATCGAATTTGTAACATCACTGAAAGTCGGCCATATTCTGAATCTCCAGGCTTGGCAACCATTCTATCGATAACCTCTTTTTGCAACATAAATAATTGTTCATCAACATGTTCAATTGCATCTATTAAATGAAAAAGTAGTGGTGTGGAAATATTGTAGGGTAAATTTCCTACAATTTTTACACGGCCATTTGCTCGAGATTCTTTGATATGACTTAATGCCATATTGGCCCAATTTGCAAAATCATAATTTAAAGCATCTGCTTGATAAATTGTTAATTGAGCTATATTTTTTTTCTGCCAAAATTCAATCAAATCTCGGTCAATTTCAACAACCTCCAATGATATCCCTTGCTCTAATAATGGGAGAGTCATCGCCCCTAAGCCTGGTCCAATTTCGATGATACGATCCTCGGCACTTGGATGAATACGAGCGATGATGGCATTAATGATGGACGGGTCCGTCAAAAAGTGTTGGCCAAATCGCTTACGAGCCTGATGAGCCATTTTTAACCATTTGATAAGCAAGGTGGAGGGCTTGATACATACTCCCAATATCGGCATTGCCATTTGCTGCGATATCAAGTGCTGTACCATGATCAACAGAAGTTCGGATAATCGGTAAGCCCAATGTTACATTGACGCCTCTTCCAAACGTGGCCATTTTGAGTGGAATTAACCCTTGGTCGTGATACATAGCCAAGAATACATCCACTTGTTCGATATTTTTATATCGAAATAATGTATCCCCCGGAAATGGTCCAGAGACATCCATGCCCAAGACATTAGCTTCTTGAATTGCAGGGGCAATTATTTCAATCTCTTCTCTTCCTAAATACCCACCTTCACCCGCATGAGGGTTTAATCCAGCAACTGAAATTCTAGGCTGGGGCATTCTAAAGTATTGCTTACAACTTTGATGAATGATTTGGATTGTTTCTAAAATGTCATCTCTATTAATTGTCTTTGCAATATCTTTTAAAGCTAGATGAGTCGTAGCTAAAGCCACACGCATCAAACAATTCGGGAGTACGTTTGGTAAATCGATCTCCCCACATAGCATCATGACAACCTTAGATATACCTGCTTTGCTGGCAAGGTACTCTGTATGGCCAGTGAAGTCCATGCCGAAGTCATTAATGATACTTTTTTGTAAAGGGGCCGTAACCATTGCATCATAAATATGCGACTGACATCCTTCATAAGCTTTGTCTAGTAAATGGATGACGTAAGGGGCGTTGTTGACGTTTAAATATCCCAAGCGATTGGAATCACTTAAAGGAATATGGTCAATAGTTAATCTGGATGGTAACGTTTCTGAAATGTAAGGGGTAAATAATTGTTGATCACCAAGCAGGTGTATGTTGACATCTTCTTTATCTTTGATGAACTGTTGAGCTGCTTGAAAACTAATTTGAGGACCTATACCTGCAGGTTCTCCAGATGTAATGACTAATCGAACAAAATCATTTTTCATACCCTATTTATTCATAGTATATGGTGGTCTTAATTCAATAGTGGCATTATCTCTCAACTCCCGAATCCAGTCTTCATTCGCCTGCATTAACTTAGATTGTCTTAAGGCTGCGCGAGCATATTCCTTTTGCTGAGCCGCTGTCACTTCTGATTGGCGTCGATTGATCAGTTGCACAATATGCCAACCAAATTCAGTTTGAAAGGGGTCACTTAACTCCCCTGGATTGAGGCGACTTAGAGCAACATCGATTTCAGGCGGAACCTGGCCGGGAGAAATCCAACCAAGATAACCTTGATTTTTGACGACATTAGGATCTTCAGAATATTTTTTTGCAATATCAGTAAAATTAGCTGTCTTAGCTTTTATCTGATCCCTAAATGTTTTTAATCTACGAATAACTTCTTCTTCGCTAGCGCCCTGTTTAACTGTCAGCATCATTTGGTTCGCTTCACTTTGAGTAATATAAATGGATTCTGATTGATTACTCTGAGATACTGGAGCACTTGATTTTCGATCCAACACTTTTAAAATATGAAATCCAGCAGGTGTTTGGATAACTTTTGGTGCTAAACCGCCAATACTCAAACCTTTAGTGGCTTCCACAAATACTTGTGGCAGACGATCGATGGTGCGATAGCCTAAATCTTGTACGCGAATATTTTTATCTGAAGCAGCTATTTGATTGGCATATTTAAGGAATTCAGCTTCTTTAGATGTTTGATCATAAATCGTTTGCGCTTTGGATTGAAGTGATGCAATTTCTGCGCTACTTGCCCCCGTAGGAATAGGGATTAGTATTTGAGCAATATCAATCATCTCTGGCTCAACAGCTCTTGAGGATTCATTTGATTGCAGTATTTTAATTTGAGTATTAATAAACGCATCAATTTCAGTATCTGATATTTTTAATTTGCTTTCTACAGATCTTTCTCGATATCTTGAAATAACTACTTCTCGACGAATATTTTGTTTATATTTATCCCAGTTAGTACCATTTGTCGTTGTAGCATTTTTAAATTGCTCAAGGGTTAATTTATTTTGATTAGCAATATTATTTAAAATACTTTCAAGCTCTTGCTCTAAGATTCTCACCCCTAAAATAGTTGCCTCTTGATACATAATACTTTCGTCAATAAGTCTTTCTAAGACTTCTTTTTGGACAATGTCTTTGCTTGGTAAAGGTTTTTTTGCCTCAGTAAACTGCTTTGTTATTAAGTCGACCCGATTTTTTAACTCCTGTTCGGTAATCACTTCACGATTAACAACGGCAATCACTCGATCAATATCGTTAGGATTGGCATTATTATTCAAGTCTTTATTTACATTGACTTGATTTATATTTATTGTCGCCGCTGGAGCTGTACTTGAAGAGGGAGTTACTACCAGGGCGTTTGATTTTGCATTTTTTTTATCTTTTGTTTGTGAAAACACACCTGTACTAAGACATGCGAATAAACAAAAGGTAAATACATTTTTCACTAATTGTTGTTGCTTTTGTAGATAAAACAAGCGGTTCTCTCTTTTACTCATAGGTTTCAAATCTAGTTAATGGTAACGGTTTTTGACTCGTAGGTACATAGCCAGGAATATTGAGTCGCAAAATATCGATCGGATTATTACCAACGCCAGTTAATCCCTTAAATTCTAATTGGAAAAAAATCTGCGTTGTAGATGTCTGAGAGGTGTTGACAAACTTATTTAAAGCAACCCTAAATGCCCAACAATCTTGATCATACTCAAAGCCAGCTAGTGTGTTGAGGGTTTGTTGAGTAACTTGGTCAAAGTTCCATCTTCCAATTGCATATAAAGAATTTGTCAACGGCCATTGTCCTGAAAGTTCATATTGATAAATTGAGGTTGTCATGGCATTTTTATCAAAATTGTATCGATAACTTGCATTTAACATCTTGCGGGCGGCTGGACGCCAACTCGCCGTTGTTGCAGATTGAACTGTTCTATTTAAGTCTTGATTAAATTGGTTGGCAAAATCTAAGTTGATGTTTCCTGTCAAGCGAGTAGATAAACCAAATAATAGGTCAGAATAAGCTGGTGGATTTTCTTGGTCGCCATTTAAACCAACGCGTTGTCCCTTAAAGTCAAAGCGTTGAGCCACAGTACCACGAATTCTCTCGACACCTGTGTCTGCATCCAAGATTTTAGAGGATACGCCGACAGTTAACTTATTATTGTCCGCAATCCGATCATTACCAACAAAGGTATTTTCAGAGAAAATTTGTGCAAATCCAAACCCTGCAGAAGCAGTATCAAATAATGGGATATTGGTTTGATTGACATAGGGCGAATATACGTAAAAAGCCCTTGGCTCGAGAGTTACTATCATATCCCTACCAAAAATTGACTTTAATTCTGGAGCATCCCTTTCAAAGAAAACTCCAGAATCGAGACTCATAATTGGTAATGCAAAACTTTGATTGACTCCAGGATAATTTTCATTACCAATCATATTATAGGTATTAGCTCGCACACTCATCTTCGGGGTTATATAGTAGCCAGGTGTTGTAAACGGCATACTAATACTCGTATTAATAAATCCCCGATCTGCCGCAGCATAGCCACGATTTGGTATTGCCAATCCAGGAGCATCAAGGCGTCCAGAATAACTAAATCGAGTCAAGTTACCTTGAAAGGTAAAAATGGAGCCCTGCCAATCTAAATTTCGAAACACGGCATTTAATTCAGGCTCGCGGTCGTAAGGTGCTACAACCATATTATTGGGGTCAGGTTGTAAGGTTTGATATTTTTGTACTCGGGTCAAAAAGCTCCAACCGGCTACGTTGTAATTAACCCCTGCTTCTTGAGTAAATTGCCTACTAACAGCTTGACTAATCGTTCTGCCTAAATCATCTGCATAAAAATCATCAGATACGCGACTAATATTGGCATATGCTGTAACACCTGAGGCTATCAGTTGTTGATGTTGCCACGTGTAAGCCCACCGGTTAGCGCCAAAAGCACTGTCATTGGGCAAATACTCGCCTTTTAAAACCCCAGAATAAGTGGGTTCTAAATAACGAAACTCACCACCAAGTTGAACTCCTCTTTTTGACATATACCTTGGATATAGCGTCAAATCTCGATTTGGCGCAATATTAAGATAATACGGTGTAGTGATATCCAGTCCTGTATTGGTATTGACGCCAATCGTTGGGGGTAAAAAACCAGAACGGCGATCATCGCTAATCGGTATCGAGAAATATGGCATATAAAATACTGGAGTATTAAAAAAGTGCAATACCCCATCTTTACCAGTCGCATCATTTGTCGATTGATCAATCAACATGTCTTTTGAGGAAAAATACCAGTCATAGTTTCCTGGATTACAAGTTGAGTAGGTTGGCTTCGTCAAATAAGTGCGGTCTTCATCTAAAAAATCTGCTCGATCTGCATAACCACTACCTCGAGTCTGCTTTAATTCGTATTCTGGCTTTTCTATCCAACCCTGTTTAGAGTCCATTTGTATTTGACCTTTAGGGCCAGCAAAAGAAGCCGTCGGCTTATTGAGTTTTACATTACCTTCGCCCTTGGCAATATCCGTGTCAAAGTTGTAATCTAATTCGTTGCCTTTAATCACAGTACCATTGCGACGAATCTCAGCGTCTTTTTTGAGGATCATGTCTCGATCATTCACCCCTTCAATTTCTTGACTTTTGGTAAAAGTCATTGCCTGATCGTCTGGAATTTTTACTTGTTCATGAAGCTGGTCATCCAACTTTAAAGCAAGGGGTTTTTTCAAAAAACGTGAATTTTGATCACTTGCACCGTAAACTGGTATTTGCATGCAAAATAATGCAATTGGCAAAGCGTATGCCCACCCACGCACTTGAAAATGAATGAACTGATGAAGGTGGGATGAGTATGATTTTGACATTTAATTCTCTAACCCATTTATTATACGAATCATTATGCAAGATACTCGCTTTGAATCCCTGAAAATTTGGTTAAAGTCTCTTCCAATTGAGCATGGAATTGATATCAGCTCCATTACACCAGCCTCAAGTGACGCAAGCTTTCGTCGATATTTTCGTGTTTTGACCTCCAATTCTAGATCCTCAAGCTTCATTGTGATGGATGCTCCAACGAATAAAGAAGATTCAAAACCATTTGTTTATGTGAACCAATTATTACTTCAAGCACAAATTAATGTTCCAAAGTTACATGAAGTCAATCTGGATGATGGTTTTTTATTACTTGGCGACCTAGGTACAAAGACCCTCTTTTCTGAAATTAACCCCGAAAATGCGTCACTTTTATATAAAAAAGTAACAAATACTCTTGTAAGACTTCAAAAAAATACCCCGACACATCAATTACCTTTGTATAACGAAGTGCTTTTAAGGCGAGAGCTTCAACTTTTTCCTGATTGGTACCTCTCCAAGCATCTTAATTACGAAATGTCAGAAAAAGAAGTTCAAGACTTAAATCATATATTTGATAGTCTTATAGAAAACATCATGCAGCAGCCAACTGTGTTTGTGCATCGAGACTTTCATTCACGAAACCTGATGATTACCCCTGAGAACGAGATTGGAGTTCTTGACTTTCAAGATGCTGTAATAGGGCCAATTACCTATGACTTAGTTTCCATTTTTCGGGATGCCTATCTTGGGTGGACTGAAGAACAACAGGTTGATTGGGTCATTAGGTACTGGGAAGCAGCGAAACGTGAGAATTTGTCAGTTGATCATGATTTTGGTGAGTTTTATAAAAGTTTTGAATGGACGGGGCTGCAGCGTCATCTCAAAGTATTGGGTATTTTTGCTCGACTTTTTCACCGTGATGCAAAAGATAGTTATCTAAAAGATTTACCTTTGGTACTCAGTTATACAGAAAAAGTTGCGCAGCGCTACTCTATATTTAGACCTCTAGTAAGAATTTTAGATAATGCCCAAAACCATCAACGACCAGATGGAATAACTTTTTAAAAATGAAGATGACTTTTTTTTCAGATTTTCCAGTAATGATTCTTGCTGCAGGTCGCGGGGAGCGCATGCGTCCCTTAACGGATCTTTTACCCAAACCAATGCTTGAGATACACGGAAAAAGCCTTCTGCAATATCATCTCGAAGGATTAAAGCGTTATGGATTTGAAAATGTTGTCATTAATCATGCCTGGCTGGGAAATAAAATAGAAGAAACCTTTGGCAATGGGCAATCGATGGGTTTAAATATTCAATACTCCAAAGAGGAAAATGCGCTAGAAACAGCTGGTGGTATTGCTCAAGCTTTACCTTTATTAAATCCAAGTGATTATTTTTTTGTGATCAATGGTGATACGTTTATCCCAAATTTTCCGTTTGATCGAATTCAGGATATTGTGGAACAAATCAGAATCGATCATTCTGAAGGATCTCAAGCCTTACTTGCATATTTATTTTTAGTAAAAAACCCCCCTCACCATCCGCAGGGAGATTTTTATTTGTTACCGCCAAAAGTATTTTCCGATGACCAGCTAAAAAATAATCCCTTGAGACAATCAAAATCTACTTTTTCTGGTGCAGGTATTTACCATAAATGTTTGTTTGAAGATCTTGCAGTAAATCAAAAGGCGCCACTAGCGCCTATTTTGAAAAAGGCTATGGGAAGTTTATTAGTTGAGGGAGAGTTATTGTCCTGTTCATGGCACGATGTTGGAACACCTGATAGACTTTTAGCATTGAATCAATCTAATTAAGCAAACAATATGACGAATCATATCGACCTCTTTACTTTACGTCGCGATGCGGTAGCAGGCATGGTGCGACAAATATCAGGTAGTGGCGTCGTCATCTTGGGCACCTCTCCAGAACTTTCAAGAAATAGAGATAGCGATTTTCCATATCGTCACGATAGTGATTTTTATTACTTGACCGGCTTCGAGGAACCTCATGCTTATCTGGTATTACAAGTCAATCCTAATAATGTGAAGAGTCATCTTTTTTGTCGCCCGAAAAATATAGAACGTGAAATTTGGGATGGTATTCGTTTAGGTCCAGAAGCTGCTCCTAAGGTTCTTGGGGTCAACTTTGGATATTCGATTGATGAAATCAATGTTGTTATGCCTGAGCTCATGATGAATTTCATGCATGTTTACCATCGCACTTCCTCTTCGTCACAACGGGATGAGGAGATGCGGGGATGGGTGGGACAACTAGCTAATAAATCACGTCAAGGTATACAAACCCCAAGTGAATTTCATAACATTGAAAAAATAATTCATGAGCAACGCTTGTTTAAAGATGATGTCGAAATTTCAATTATGCGCAAGTCAGCAAAGATTGCCGCTCAAGGGCATCTTATGGCCATGCAAACTTGTAAGCCAGGACTTCAAGAATTTCATTTAGAAGCGTCTCTTTTATACCAATTTAGAAAACAAGGCGCGCAATCAGTTGCCTATAACAGCATTGTTGCCGGGGGAGAAAATGCCTGTATTTTGCATTATCGGGCTGGGAACTCGTTCTTAAAAGATGGTGATCTTTGTTTAATTGATGCAGGTTGTGAACTCGATAGTTACGCCTCGGATATCACAAGAACATTTCCGGTCAGTGGAAAATTCTCATCACCCCAACAACAAGTTTATGAAATCGTTTTGGCGGCACAAGAAAGTGCTCTTGAACAGTGTGTTTCTGGAAAAAACTTTCAAGAACCTCATGAAGCTGCCCTAAAGGTTCTTACACAAGGCTTATTTGATCTGAAGATTTTAAATTCCAATCAACACGGAAGTTTGGAAGATGCCATCAAGTCTGAAGCCTATAAACCTTATTACATGCACCGTACGAGTCATTGGTTGGGAATGGATGTTCATGATGTAGGCTCCTATCGAGAGCCCAATGATCCTCTTTTAGGCTGGCGGATTCTGCGTCCTGGTATGGCTCTCACCATAGAGCCTGGTTTATATTTCCGACCATCTCCTGAAGTACCAGACATGTTTTGGAACATAGGAATTCGAATCGAAGATGATGTCCTGATAGGGACTTCTAATTATGAAATTTTATCGCGTGATGTTCCAGTGAAGATCTCTGAAATTGAATATTGGATGGCGAACGGCTCGATGCAAATATGATTGATAAGTTTCAATCTGCTCAAGTTGTGATTGAAGGTGCGGGTCCAGTTGGACTTGCCTGTGGTATTTTACTTTTGCAAAACAACCCAGATCTTAAATTAATCCTGATTGATAAAAATCCAGCTTCCGATGATTTTTTGGCAAATGCTGATACTCGGGGTATTGCAATATCCGAGGGATCAAAACAATTACTTCAGAGTATGAGAGCTTGGGTAGATAACGCACCAGCGATTCATCAAGTGCATGTCTCGCAAAAAGCTTATTTTGGTAGAACAGTGATGGATTGTGCAGAAATTGGTCAACATGCTTTAGGTCATATTGTGCGTTATCGAGATATTCTTTTGTCTCTGCGGAAGCAATTGCGGTGTTTAGAATCCAATGCAACATCTTTTATTTGGTTAAGGGATATTGATGCAACATTTTCTATGCCGAATGTATCTCCCAATACGTGTTTCATTCATGCTGATGGTGGACTATTCCATGAACAATCAGCGAAGGATCTCTATAAGGATTATGGGCAATCCGCATTGGTTGGATGGTTAGAAGTTAAAGATGTGAAGCCCAATATGGCTTGGGAACGTTTTACTGAAGATGGACCAATCGCCATCCTTCCTCACCATCAAGGACAAAACACAAAAAACTTCGTATGGTGTGCGCCTAAAGCAAAAATTGATCTACTTTCTCACCTCCCTGAGCAAGAGTTCTTAATGCAATTAAAAAATACGATTCAATTACCGATTGGGCAATTTTTAAATGTACATCAAAGAAAATCTTATCCTTTAGGTCTCAATATTAAAAAAGAGATTGTTAAAGGCAGTGAAGTTTGGATTGGTAATGCAGCTCAAACCTTACATCCGGTAGCTGGTCAAGGACTTAATTTAGGTCTACGCGATGCCTATACCTTGGCACGGTTATTAAATTCAATTTACGTAAAGTCAAGAGTTAATTCAATCGATGCTGTGAAATGCACTCTTAATGAATATCAAAAACAAAGGTCTCGAGATCGTCAAACCACCATTCAAGTAACTGATTTAATGGCAAGTGTGTTTACTTCAACTTTGTTTCCAATCGTCATTGGACGTGGGATAGCACTTTCTGCTCTGCAATGGCTACCACCAGTTAAAAATCTATTAGCTAGGCAAATGATGTTTGGGCAACGATAAATCCATTTGCCTAAATTTTAGGCAAATGTTAAAAATTGTGCTAAAGTTCTTCTTCTTCCCTTTTAACATGGTTTAATTGTGTTTCTCGGTCAACATCATTTATTAAATCACCTATTTGTTGCTCCTATGGCTGGAGTAACTGATCGACCATTTCGACAATTGTGTAAGCGTTTAGGTGCTGGCTATGCAGTATCAGAAATGATTGCTTCAAACGCCATGCTATGGAATAGTGAAAAAACTTTGCGTCGGGCAAATCATGATGGCGAAACGAATCCTATTTCTGTTCAAATAGCTGGTGCAGATCCTGTCATGATGGCTCAAGCAGCTGTTTTGAATATCGACCGTGGAGCACAAATTATCGATGTTAATATGGGCTGCCCAGCAAAAAAAGTTTGTAATGTTGCCTCAGGTTCAGCCTTATTACAAAATGAACCACTCGTCGGCAAAATCTTGCATGAAATTGTAGAGGCAACTCTCAAGCACCACCCCCAAGTACCAGTGACATTAAAAATAAGAACTGGGTGGGACAGAAACCATAAAAACGCCTTAAGAATTGCCCAAATCGCTCAAGATTGTGGGATTGCAATGTTAACAATTCATGGACGGACAAAAGCTGACTTGTACCATGGGCAAGCAGAATATGAGACCATCGCTCAAGTTAAAGCCTCTGTAAAAATTCCAATCGTTGCCAATGGTGATATCAACACGCCTGAAAAAGCGAAATGGGTTTTAGAGTATACAAAGGCCGATGCCGTCATGATTGGTCGAGCCGCCCAAGGGCGCCCTTGGATTTTTCGTGAAATTGACCATTACTTACAAACCGGTACGCATTTACCGGCCCCAACGATTTCAGAAATTGCGCTGATCATGCATGACCATCTACTAGAACATTACGCTTTTTATGGAGAATATATTGGCTTACGTTCTGCGCGAAAACATATTGGCTGGTACTGCAAAGGCTTGCGTAATTCCAATGTATTTCGTGCTCGCATGAACACGATTGAGTCTTGTCAAGAACAACTCAATGCAGTTCGAGATTACTTTGCTGAACTCGCTCAATTCTCTGAGCGAATAGAATATTTAGAGGCTGCTTAAATTATGGAAGCAAAAAAACATCCTGTTACTGAAGTACTTGAAATCCATTTACAACGTTATTTAGATGATTTAGGCGACATTCCACCTTCTAACGTTTACGATATGGTCATTGCTTCTATCGAAAAGCCGATGTTACAACTCATCATGCAACATGCTGAACATAATCAATCATTGGCTGCACAATATCTTGGCTTGAACCGCAATACCCTAAGAAAAAAATTGCTAGAACATGGCTTATTTGAAAACAAATCCTAACATTCTTTATTTACTTTAAACACATCTTATGATCAAAACAGCCCTTATTTCAGTTTCAGATAAATCTGGAATTATTCCTTTTGCAAAGTCTCTTCATGAGCTTGGTATTCGTTTAATTTCGACAGGGGGAACCGCTAAATTATTAGCTGAAAATAATTTAGCCGTCATTGAAGTATCAGCTTTGACCCAATTCCCTGAAATGCTTGATGGTCGTGTCAAGACTTTACACCCCATGGTTCATGGTGGTCTATTGGCCATCCGCGAAAATAAACAACATATGCAAGCGCTCAAAGATCACGGAATTGGAACTATTGACCTGTTGGTTATCAATTTATATCCATTTGAAAAAACGATTGCACAAGAACATTGTAGTTTTGCGGAAGCGATTGAAAATATAGATATTGGTGGTCCAGCCATGTTACGTGCTGCCGCAAAAAATCATCAAGATGTGACGGTTTTAATTTCACCAGATGACTATAGCGTTGTATTAGACGAAATGAAGGCCAATCAATGTCAAGTGTCTTTTACAACCAATCTTCGCTTAGCGAAGAAGGTTTTTACTCATACAGCACAATATGATGGCGCAATTGCTAATTATTTAAGTTCCCTATCCAATAATCAAGATCATCAAGAAAGATCTTTATTCCCTGAATCATTCAATTTAGGCTTTCAGCGTGTTCAGGAATTACGGTATGGAGAAAATCCTCATCAATTAGCTGCTTTTTATAAAGATATCAAACCTGTTGCTGGAGGCTTAGCGAGTTACCAACAATTACAAGGTAAAGAACTTTCTTATAACAATATTGCAGATGCTGATGCTGCTTGGGAATGTGTGAAGAGTTTTGGTAATAGTGCTGAAGCGGGTCATCCTGCTTGCGTAATTGTCAAACATGCAAATCCTTGTGGCGTTGCCGTTGCACACTCCAGCTTGGATGCCTATGAAAAGGCATTTAAAACAGATCCAACTTCCGCCTTTGGTGGAATTATTGCTTTTAACCGTGAGTGTGATGGCTTAACTGCTCAGGCGGTTTCGAAGCAATTTGTTGAAGTACTGATTGCACCATCTTTTACAACAGAAGCTCTTACCATCTTAAGCAATAAACAAAATGTCAGGGTTTTGCAGATTCCATTATCTGGCGCACAAAATCCATATGATCTAAAACGCGTTGGTGGCGGAATTCTGGTGCAGACACCAGATGCCAAAAATGTGGCGCTCGATCAATTGCAAGTAGTCACCAAAAAACATCCTTCGCCGCATGAATTAGAAGAAATGCTGTTTGCATGGAAAGTGGCTAAGTATGTTAAATCTAATGCGATCGTTTTTTGCGCTAATGGTATGACACTTGGTGTGGGTGCAGGCCAAATGAGTCGAATTGACTCCGCAAAAATTGCTGGCATCAAAGCTTCTAACGCTGGCCTTTCACTTGTGGGCTCTGTTGTCGCTAGTGATGCCTTCTTTCCTTTTAGAGATGGTTTAGATGTAGTCGTAGCTGCTGGAGCCACATGTGTCATTCAGCCAGGTGGTAGCGTTCGAGATGATGAAGTTGTGCAAGCCGCTAATGAGCACGGCATTGTCATGGTTTACACTGGCACACGCCATTTTAGGCACTAATTAATGCGCATCTTAGGTATTGATCCTGGACTACGTACGACTGGTTTTGGAGTCATCGACTATACACAACAACGTTTAAAATATGTTGCCTCTGGAACAATCTCGACCGATAGCTTAACTCAGTCCACTCCAGTAAGGTTGGGTGTCTTGTTCAAAGGAGTTACTGAAGTCATACAAACCTATCTTCCAGAATATGCTGCAGTTGAACAAGTATTTTTGAACGTAAATCCAAAGTCCACCCTATTGCTAGGCCAAGCCAGGGGTGCTTCTATTTCTGCTATCGTTTGTCAAGACATTGAAGTAGTTGAATTTAGTGCCCTTGAAGTTAAAAAAAATGTGGTTGGTCATGGTCGTGCCGCAAAATCACAAGTTCAAGAAATGGTGAAGCGGTTATTATCTTTAAAAGTGGCGCCAGGAACTGATGCTTCTGATGCTTTGGCAGTTGCGATTTGTGGCGCCCATCAGTTCAGCATGAAAAATCAATTACAAGCAGCTCATCTGAAAGCAAAAAATTAAACATGATAGGCAGAATTAAAGGTTTACTAGTGCAAAAAAGCCCGCCTCGCATCTTGGTCGATTGCCAAGGGGTTGGATATGACATTGATGTGCCCATGAGCACGCTTTATCAACTTCCAGAAAATGGTTCCATCGTTACTTTACTGACCCATCATTTGGTGAGGGAAGATGCGCAACAGCTCTATGGATTTGCAACTGAGTCTGAAAGGGAAGCTTTTCGGACTTTAATCAAAATCAGTGGAGTAGGTGCGCGCACCGCACTCACGATTCTCTCAGGAATGAGTGTTTCTGACATTGCACAGGCGGTAACACTGCAAGATTCCTCAAGACTCATGACGGTGCCAGGTATTGGCAAAAAAACTGCTGAAAGACTTCTTTTAGAACTTAAAGGTAAATTCGGAGCAGACTTACCCCATATGTCTGATTCAAATCTTACAGTCCCTGCTTCTTCTGAGATCTTACAGGCTTTAATTGCACTGGGTTATTCTGATAAAGAGGCCGTTTTAGCTCTCAAGCAAGTACCAAGTGATGCAAATGTCTCAGATGGTATTCGTTTGGCCTTAAAAACACTCTCAAAAGCATAGTCTATATTTAGGATTAAACTTAACGTATGGCTATTCATACAGATCAACTCGATACTCTTCCTGACCCATCAGATGGGCCACGCATGATTGACCCTAGTTCTCTTGGGGAAGATCAGGTAATTGAAAGGGCTCTTCGCCCTAAACAATTAGATGAGTACATTGGGCAAACTAAAGTAAGGGAACAACTTGAAATTTTTATCAGTGCGGCCAAAAGTCGCAATGAAGCACTAGATCACGTTTTATTATTTGGTCCTCCAGGTTTAGGAAAAACTACCCTAGCTCATATTATTGCTAAAGAACTTGGCGTCAACCTTCGTCAAACGAGTGGTCCAGTACTTGATCGCCCAGGTGACTTAGCTGCTTTATTAACTAACCTAGAAGAAAACGATGTTTTGTTCATTGATGAAATTCATCGTCTCTCACCTATTGTTGAAGAAATACTTTATCCAGCTTTGGAAGACTACAGCATTGACATCATGATTGGCGAAGGTGCAGCTGCGCGCAGTGTCAAGCTCGACCTTAAGCCATTTACCCTCGTTGGTGCCACCACAAGAGCTGGTATGCTCACAAATCCTCTAAGAGATCGTTTTGGCATTGTTTCAAGGCTAGAGTTTTATGACCATTTCGAACTTGAAAAAATTATTGAACGCTCAGCGAACCTTCTTCATGCACCAATTACAAATGATGGCGCCATTGAAATCGCCAAACGTGCTAGAGGAACGCCGCGTGTTGCGAATCGTCTTTTGCGAAGAGTGAGAGATTATGCACAAGTCAAAAGTGATGGCACGATTTCTAGTAAAGTCGCCGATGCAGCTCTAAAAATGCTGGATGTCGATCCCGTTGGTTTTGATGTCATGGATCGAAAACTTTTAGAAGCTATTTTGTATAAGTTCTCTGGGGGTCCGGTTGGGGTTGATAATCTTGCTTCAGCGATTGGAGAAGAGAGGGACACCATTGAAGATGTGATTGAACCTTATTTAATCCAACAAGGCTATCTTCAAAGAACTCCTCGCGGAAGAATTGCCACGAAACTAACCTACGAGCATTTTCAATTAGCGCATCCTATTGATTCAGAGAATTAAATCTTCCTTAAGGCAACAACCAGGGGACTGAAGGCTTTTCAGAATCAAGCTCATCGAGAGATTGTTGATTTTGTAAATGAGAAACATCGCCCCATGACTCTACTGTGAATTCGGATCCGGTAAAACGTAGGCGATTTAAACTCGTATTGAGAAGCTCTACTTTTCTTTTTTCCGAAATATCCATTTGTGTGGCGAAGCGATACATACAATCTAATACCCCACCATGAGCAACAATCAATATCACTTGCCCTTCATGGTTTTTTGCAATGCGCTCAAAGCTGCTGGTAACTCGTAAGTAAAACTGTCTTAAAGACTCACCACCATGCGGCTGAAAATCCGGCTCCCTACTGTGCCATGCGCGATGATTTTCAGGTAATTTTTGCTCAATCTCATGGTAAGTCATACCTTGAATCTCGCCATAACAACGCTCTCTTAATTGCGTATCAATAAATGTTGGAACACGATGATGGGCTGTAATGGTATTAGCGGTATCCAATGCCCTAGATAAATCACTAGAATAAGCAATGTCAATTTTTTCTTTGGCCAATGCTTGGCCTAGTAGTTGCGCTTGAATAACGCCTTGTTCATTGAGACCAATATCAAGATGACCTTGTAAACGTTGTTCTTTATTCCAGTCGGTTTCGCCATGGCGAACTAAAAGTATTTGTGTCATGAATTTATTTCTTTAGATTTACTTTTACAAATTTACGTTTTCCAACTTGCAATACAAAAGTACCTTCATTGATTTGTAATGACTTGTCAGAAATAACAGTTCCATCAATTTTTACACCGCCTTGGTCAATATTGCGATTAGCTTCAGAGGTGGAAGGTGCTAATTGGGCTATTTTTAAAAGCTGTGCTATGCCAACTGGAGCGCCACTTAAACTTACCTCAGGTATATCGTCTGGTATGCCACCCTTCGCTCGTAATTGAAAATCTTCATGGGCTTTTTCAGCGGCTTGCGCATCATGAAAGCGACTTACGATTTCTTTTGCAAGAGCCACTTTCGCATCCTTAGGATTTTTACCTTGAGCAACTTCGCTCTTTAATACTTCAATCTCTTGGATAGATTGAAACGATAATAGGTTGTAATACATCCACATTAGATCATCTGAGACACTTAAAATTTTCGCAAACATTTGGTTAGCGGGCTCAGTAATACCGATGTAATTACCCTTAGATTTACTCATCTTGTCTACACCATCTAAACCCACCAATAATGGCATCGTTAAAATGCACTGTGGCTCTTGACCATATTCTTTTTGTAACTCACGTCCGACAAGAAGATTAAATTTTTGATCCGTTCCACCAAGTTCTAAATCACTTTTTAATGCAACTGAATCATATCCTTGCATCAGTGGGTACAAAAATTCATGGACTGAGATGGGTATTCCAGCTTTATAACGCTTTGTGAAGTCATCGCGCTCTAACATGCGTGCAACTGTATATTTTGCGGCCAGTTGAATCATTCCTGAAGCGCCCAGCGGTTCACACCATTCAGAGTTATATCGAACTTCTGTACGCGCTGGATCTAATACCAAACTGGCCTGTTGATAATACGTTTGCGCATTTTGGGCAATCTCTTCTTTGGTCAAAGGAGGTCTAGTGTTATTTCTGCCGGAGGGGTCGCCAATCATGCTAGTGAAATCGCCAATCAAGAAGATGACCGTATGCCCTAAATTTTGTAGTTGTCGTAGTTTATTTAAAACAACGGTATGCCCCAAATGAATATCTGGCGCAGTAGGATCTAAGCCTAATTTAATTCTTAAAGGATTTTTCGTGGCAATGCTTTTCGCTAATTTTTGTATCCAATCAGATTCGACAATCAGTTCTTCGCAGCCTCTTTTAGTTTGTTCAAGAGCCTCGAGAACTTCTGCAGTGATTGGGTACTGCTTAGGAGTATGATGAGAATTCATTTTAGATATAAAACTTTGATTAGTGAAACATACTTCAGAGAAGTCATGATGTTGGAGTTCAATTAAACTACATTTTTGTATTACTGATATTTTACCTGTCTATGCAAATTACTAGTCACAAAGACCTAAATTCCCAACTTTTTATTGGCATGATGTCTGGTACAAGTATGGATGGTATCGATGGTGTTTTATGCTCAATTCATCCAAATGGTCAAGCCGAAGTATTAGCTCATACAAGTGCGGCTTTCTCTACAGGTCTCAAAGAAATACTTCAAGAGTTACAAGCGCCTACAGATAATGAGTTACATAAGGAAGCTTTAGCTGCGAACCATTTAGCTCAAGAGTACGCTGTCATTGTTCACCGAATTTTGGAATTAGCATCTTTAACGCCAAAACACATTGTAGCGATTGGAGCTCATGGCCAAACCATTCGCCATCAACCTATCCTAACCACTGGCGTAGGATACTCATTACAGTGCCTCAATGGGGCTTTACTTGCTGAACTAACAGGTATTGATGTGATTAACGATTTTCGTAGTCGTGATATTGCGGCTCGGGGACAGGGCGCTCCATTAGTACCTGCTTTTCATCATTCACAATTCGGCAACTCTGCTTACTCGAAGGCGATTCTTAATCTTGGTGGGATTGCCAACCTCACGCTATTAAACCCTAATCAACCCATTCTAGGATTTGATACAGGTCCAGGTAATTTACTTTTGGATGCTTGGATTTTTAAAAATAAGCAGCTTAATTATGATCAACAAGGTCATTGGGGTCGCTCAGGTCATGTGGATTCTGAATTACTCCATATTCTGTTAAATGAGCCCTATTTTTCTCTTCCAATACCCAAAAGTACCGGACGTGATTTATTCAATCTAAATTGGCTTCTCAATAAAATAAGTTTATGTATTTCAAAGCCTTCAGCCGAGGATATTCAAGCAACTTTAGTTGCCCTAACTACAAAGACTGTGGTCTCCTCACTATTTACTTATTTGCCAGATTGTCGAGAACTAATTGTCTGCGGTGGGGGCACCAAAAATCTCTTTTTATTAGAAAGAATTGACCACATTTGCAAAGAGCATTTAGCTTCTTTTGCTTTATTGACTACCGAAGAGCTAGATTTAGATTCTCAAACCATTGAAGGAATGGCTTTTGCTTGGTTAGCTTGGTGCTTTTACAACAATACACCATCGAATATCCCTGAGGTTACAGGAGCAAAGGGCCCAAGAGTCTTAGGCTCCCTGCACCGTAAGTCAAGTTAGGCGGAGAATGAAGATCCGCAACCACAAGTGGTTGTAGCATTTGGATTTTTAATGACAAATTGTGATCCGTTGATATCTTCTTTGTAATCAATTTCTGCGCCTACCAAATATTGATAACTCATTGAGTCTACCAACAACGTAACACCATTTTTTTCAAACTGTGTGTCGTCTTCATTAATATCTTCATCAAACGTGAACCCGTATTGAAAACCAGAACACCCACCACCTTGAACAAAAACACGTAATTTCAACGCATTATTACCTTCTTCAGCAATCAGGTCAGCAACTTTTGTAGCTGCATTTTCCGTGAAATTAATCGGCACTGGTGGTTCTTCAAAAGATGTTGTAACTTCTTGTGTAGCAGACATATAAACTCCTTTAGATTACTTTGTACCTCTATTCTAGGCTTCTTTTACCCTTACTGCACGTATGGGATTAGGGCAACAGAGCGATTTGATCTAGTCCCATATTTTCTGGGAAGCCAAACATCAAATTTAAACATTGAATTCCTTGACCCGAAGCACCTTTCACTAAGTTATCTTCAACGACTAGAATAACAAGAGTATCACCCCCTCCAGGACGATGAATCGCAATTCTCAATTGATTGCTACCCCTTACAGAACGGGTTTCTGGGTGGCTTCCTCCAGGCATCACATCTACAAATGGTTCGCCACGATAAAAATCTTCATACAATGCCTGAAAATCTATTCCCTGTGCTTCTGGTAAGATTTTTGCATATAGTGTTGAGTGAATTCCACGAATCATTGGTACTAAATGTGGCACAAAGGTCAATTTAATATCATCGTGTCCTGCAATTGCTTTTAAACCTTGCTCAATCTCCGGAAGATGACGATGTCCTTTTACCCCGTAAGCTTTAAAGTTATCGCTTGCTTCTGCAAGCAATATGCCTACTTCTGCTTTTCTACCAGCCCCTGAAACACCTGATTTTGAATCTGAAATCAAATATTGCGTATCTACTAATTTTTTACCTTGATTAGATTTGGGAGATAAGATCGGCGCAAATCCAAGTTGAACAGAAGTTGGGTAGCAACCAGCCAATCCTACAACACGAGCTTTTTTGATTGCCTCCCGATTAATTTCTGCAAGGCCGTAGACAGCTTCTAGTAAAATCTCTGGGCACTGATGTGGCATTCCATACCACTGTTCAAATACCTTAGTATCTTTTAATCTAAAGTCGGCCGCCAAATCTAAAATACGGACATTTGCAGCTAAAAGCTCTTTTGCTTGCGCCATCGCAACTCCGTGAGGGGTTGCAAAAAAAACGGCATCACACTCATTTAACTTAGCCTCTTCAGGAGTACTAAATGCGATATTCACTCTATTCCGTAAAGATGAAAACATATCAGAAACTGGCATTCCAGCCTCTTTACGGGAAGTGATTGCTGTTAACTGTACCTCTGGGTGCTGAGCCAACATTCTAAGTAACTCCACACCTGTATATCCCGTACCTCCAACGATACCAACCTTAATCATCTTCTCTCCCCAATATCTTAATCAGTGTATTTGAGTATCTTCTTATTGTATGAAACCGCAATGAAAAAAACCGTATAAGCGAATTGCCTATACGGTTTTTTGCCTCTAGGCGAAAAGTATTAACGCTTACTAAATTGCTTACGACGACGTGCGCCACGTAAACCAACCTTTTTACGTTCAACTTCACGAGCATCACGTGTAACAAAACCAGCTTTTGATAATGTTGGTTTCAATGTGTTGTCATAATCGATCAACGCGCGAGTCACTCCATGACGAACTGCTCCAGCTTGACCTGTTTCGCCGCCACCACTCACATTGACTTTAATATCAAAAGTTGCTGCATGGTTTGTCAAAATCAATGGTTGACGAGCAATCATACGTGATGTTTCACGAGAAAAATATTGATCAATCGGTTTGCCATTAACGAGAATATCACCCTTACCCGATTTAATAAAAACCCTAGCTACAGAGCTTTTGCGACGACCGGTTCCATAATTCCAATTTCCAATCATGACAGCTCCTTAAATTTCTAAAACGCTTGGCTGTTGGGCCGCGTGTGGATGAGTCTCATCACCATAAACTTTTAACTTCTTAATCATTGCATAGCCAAGTGGACCTTTAGGTAACATACCCTTAACTGCTTTTTCAAGAACTCGACCTGGGAACTTCGCTTGCATTTTGTCAAAAGTTGTTTCGTAAATACCGCCTGGGTATCCAGTATGACGGTAATAAGTCTTTTGCAAACCTTTATTACCCGTAACACGGAGTTTAGATGCGTTTATAACGACAATATAGTCGCCAGTATCAACGTGAGGAGTGAATTCAGGTTTATGCTTGCCGCGCAGACGGTGTGCCACTTCACTGGCGACACGACCGAGAACTTTGTCTGTTGCGTCAATCACGAACCATTCACGCTTAACCTCATGGGATTTTGCGGAAAATGTTTTCATGACTACTTTCATTAAATTGTGGGTCCATTCAATCAGCATTTAATCTCTCATTCGGCCTTGCTTATGCTTGCACGCTCTCATTTGATTCTTAAATCTGTAATACGTTTTCCTTGGGACCTAAGTCAGGGAATCAATGATTGTAGCAAAAAAAAGCCCAGAGGTAAACTCTGGGCTATGAATTCCACCTTTGTTTGGGTGGAGGAGACATTGGAAGCAGTAAAATCTTTAATAAGAAGTTATGCAATAAGGTTATTATATATTAGGGTTATCACTAGGTAAAGTCTTTTTTTAAATTTTTTGTTGGGGTGCAACAATGGAATGTACAGTGAATTGGCTTGGATTAGACGGTATGAGTTTTTCTGCAGAGGTCGGAAGCGGACATCTCGTGAATATGGATGGTGCTCCCGAGGCCGGAGGGCGTAATTTGGCACCACGACCAATGGAGTTACTACTTGCAGGGGCAGGTGGATGTACTGCCTTTGATGTTGTGATGATCCTAAAAAAGGCGCGCCAACATATTACTGGTTGTAAAGTTCAATTAGAGGCAGTGAGAGCAGAGTTAGATCCGAAAGTGTTTACTCACATTAATATAAAATTTGTCGTTACTGGCCAACAATTAGACCCTAATCGAGTTAGCCAAGCCGTTCACTTATCTCATGAAAAATATTGCTCAGCCACAATCATGCTTGGCAAAACTGCAACCATTACTCACTCGATTGAAATTGTTGAAGGCTAAAAAGAGCAGAGTTGATCGATAAGCCGGATTCTGTCGCCAAAGTTTTCACTTTGGGGCAATCATTCATCTAGGTCCACTGTTACCAGTGGACTCGAGCTCTCTACCCGCAGGCTTAGCGGGTCGCCTCAACGCCTGCCTATTTGAGATTGCTCCGGGTGGAGGTTACCGCGTTTCACCGTAACTAAATACGCTCGTCTCTGTGGCCCTATTCCTCATGTCGCCATGGATGGCTGTTAGCCACCACCCTACCCTATGGAGTCCGGACTTTCCTCCCCTTCAATGAAGCGGCGATTGCCCAATCAACTCTGCAGCGTTAGTCTAACCGAGAATTGACCACTCTAGGGACTCCCCAGCATTTAAGGGAACGATAAAATCCTGCCCCATAGGATAACTTAAAGGAATTTTTTGAGGAATTTTCTCAATGGTTATCATCGACTGATTTACGGGAAGACTATAAAAACCAGGTCCATTCAATGAGGCAAACTTTTCTAACTGTTGCAATTTTCCAACAGAGGCAAATGCCTGAGCATACAACTCGATTGCTTGAGACGCTGTAAAACAGCCCGCACATCCACAAGCGTGCTCTTTTAAATGTTGTGCATGAGGCGCACTATCGGTTCCTAAGAAAAATCGCGCTGAATCACTGGTGGCTGCGCCAAGGAGCGCCTGACGATGCTCTTCTCTTTTTAAAACAGGTAAGCAGTAATAATGTGGACGTATACCGCCCATGAAGATAGCGTTTCGGTTGTAGAGCAAATGATGTGCAGTGATTGTTGCCGCAATCTCACCGTAATCATGCGTGTTTGCTTGACTCACATAATCTACCGCTTGTTTCGTTGTAATGTGCTCAAACACAACTCGTAACTTGGGATGTTTTTTTCTTAAGGGCTCTAGAACTTGCTCAATAAACGCAGCTTCACGATCAAAGATATCAATGGCAGAATGCGTTACTTCGCCATGAACTAACAGTGGCATATTTAATTCTGCCATCTTCGCAATCGTGACATCACATTTATTTAAGTCAGTCACGCCTGCATCACTATTCGTTGTGGCCCCAGCAGGATATAACTTCACGCCAATAATCCCAGCCTCTTTAGCTTTTTCAATTTCACTCGGCAAAGTCATATCAGTGAGATAAAGGGTCATTAAGGCTTGAAACTCTGGATATCCCACACTGCGTGCAGCTTCTTGAATCCTGGATTGATAGCTGAGAGCTTGCGCAACATGAGTCACGGGCGGTCTTAAATTAGGCATCACAAGCGCTCTGCTAAATTGACGTGCAGTATGAGCTACAAGATCAGGCAACACTTCTCCGTCTCGTAAATGAAGATGCCAATCATCAGGGCGTGTAATGGTTATTTTATTCATGTCGATCTATGAGTACTATTCTAAAGTCATTTACATTTGTTAAAGTTGGTCCAGTAAATACAAGTGCATGCAGTTTCTCAAAAAAATCATATGCAAGATGATTAACTAAATAATGCTCGATTTTTAAACCCTTAGCAAGGTACTTGTCCCTAACATTACGATCAAAATAAGCGCCAGCATTATTTTCACTACCGTCAATTCCATCTGTATCGGCAGCTAAAGCACTAATCCCTTGAATATCTAAAGTCTCTTCCATCAGGGCTAAAAGGTATTCTGAACAACGCCCGCCTCTTCCAATCATTTTTGGTGGTATCGTCACTGTCGTTTCACCGCCAGATATCCACGCAATTTTATTGGTACTAGAGTTGATTAAATGTTCTCGAATCAACGCTGCGTGATTTTTAGCAATTTCTTGAGACTCCCCTGAGATACTGTCACCTAATAAATGTACTTCATAGCCAAGGGTTCGACAAAAAGCCGATGCGGCTTCAAGGCCTTTTTGCGCAGTAGCAAACACAATATTTTTTATCTGTTCACAAATATCATGTTCAGCTTTTAGTGTTTCACTATGAAGTCCTTGTCGCCCCTGCAAAAGATACTGATGAACGGCTGTTAAACCTACCTGTGTTTGTAACTGATATTTTTCAAAAATTTGGATTGCATCATCATACGTCGATGGATCAGGTGCGCACGGCCCACTGGCTATATCGCTTGCCTGATCACCGACCACATCAGAAATAATTAATGCAATCACTCGCGCATTGCGACTAGTCGCTAATTGCGCTAATCGCCCTCCTTGGATCGCAGATACGTGTTTACGAATAATATTAATTTCTTCAATAGGTGCGCCACACCGGAGTAGCTCTTGCGTTAATTTTTGCAAGGCTTCAATTGAAATATCTTGTGCAGTGAAGGGTAATAAACTTGAACCACCACCTGATATAAGGACAACACATAAATCATTTTCTTGTAAATTGCCCACAAGTTGCATGATTGCGATACTTGCTTTTAGTCCCGCCTCATCAGGATAGGGGTGTGATGCCTCTGTGATAGTTATTTTTCTATGAGGAATAGGATTTTGAACATCATGTCCATATCGGGTAACCAAATGGCCATAAATGTTGGCATAGGGCCAATTGTTCTGCGCAAATTTTTCGAAAGCATCTCCCATAGAAGCACTTGCCTTGCCCGCTCCAACAACTAAACAATTGCCACTAATGCCGTTGGGAAATATTTCTGCCAATAGCGCTGGCATCGATTTCTGAGGATCTGCCACGGCCAGTACTTTTTGAAAAGCTTCATGCAAGATTTGATTAGCTGTCAACATAATCGATTCTACGATGTTGGATAATAGTTTTAGGTAGTTATAACTTCGCTTTGATTTTTTTGCAAATTCCACATCGTTGCATATTTAGATTGTAATGTCATGAGTTCTTCATGGGTGCCACGTTCAACAATTTCACCATCTTGCATAACTAATATTTGTTGAGCATGAACAATGGTTGATAAACGATGGGCAATAATCAAAGCCGTTCTATTGGTAGTTAATTTATTGATTTCCTCTTGTATGGCTTTTTCTGTTTGGGAGTCAAGGGCAGATGTTGCTTCATCAAAAATAATGAGTGCAGGATTTTTTAATAAAGTTCGTGCAATTGCCACACGTTGTTTTTCGCCGCCAGAGAGCTTCAATCCTCGTTCCCCTACAGACGTTTTGTAAGCCTCTGGCAATCCCATCACAAATTGGTGGATTTGCGCTGCTTGTGCTGCTTGAATAATTTCTTCCTCAGAAGTTTGTGGGTTTCCATAAGCGATGTTGTAGCCAATCGAATCATTAAACAAAACAGTATCTTGCGGAACAATGCCGACCATTTTTCTTAAACTTAATTGCTGAACAGTAGATATGTTTTGCCCATCAAAATAGATCGCTCCAGAGTTGACATCATAGAATCGGAATAACAATCTGGATAAAGTACTTTTGCCTGAACCACTATTCCCCACCACTGCAGTAGTCGTTCCAGGTTCAATCACAAAACTAACATTTTTTAATATAGTGCGATTTTCTTCATAAGAAAATCGCACTTGATCAAACACTACACGTGGCCCTAGATGCGGATGTTCAAGTTTTAAAGCAGGAGCTCCAAGAGCATCTTTAATTTCTTGATCTTTATTTAACAAGCTAAACATATTGTCCATATCCATGATGGCTTGTTTGATTTCTCGATAAATTACCCCTAAAAAATTTAATGGGATGTACATTTGAATCATTAACGTATTAATTAAAACGATATCACCTAAAGTTAATTCACCGCTTTGAACACCTAATGTGGCACGCCATAATATAGCGATCAAGCCAATCACAATAATTACTTGTTGACCAATATTTAAAACAGCTAGAGATTGTTGTGATTTGATCGCGGCTTTTTGATAGCTTTGTAAGAAACTATCGTAACGATGTGCTTCAAATGTTTCATTACTAAAGTATTTTACGGTTTCAAAATTCAACAAAGAATCAATCGCTTTTTGATTAGCGCTAGTATCCATTTCATTCATTTTGCGTCGATATTTAGAGCGCCACTCGGTGACCATGACGGTAAAAGTAATGTATAGAACCAATGCACAAAAAGTAATCGCCGCATAAAGCCAGTCGTAATTAAACGAAAGGTAAATCAATACGATCGCAAATTCAATCAGTGTTGGTAAAATGCTATATAGAGAATATGAAATGAGGGATTGAATACCTCTTGAACCACGATCAATGTCTCTTGAAACTCCCCCAGTTTGACGTCCTAAATGAAACCGTAATGAGAGCGAATGTAAATGGTTAAAGACTTCAATGGCTACCTGTCGAATTGCGTTTTGCGTCACCTTTGCAAATAGAAATTCTCTTAATTCAGTAAATAATGATGCTGATAGTCTAAGCAATCCATAAGCAATAACAAACGCTAATGGAAATAAAAGAAACTGCCTTGGATCATCGGTGGGAATAGATAAATCATCAATGAGGTGCTTTAAAACGACAGGTATCCCGATATTAGCAACTTTTGCTAAAACTAAGCAGGAAATTGCAAAAAATACCCTCCAAGGATATTTGGTTAAATAGGGTATTAAAGTTTTAATAGTGCCCCAATCACCAAGACCTCTTGATTTTGAAGCTCTTAGCGAGTAATCAGTTGCTGGGCGCATTGATTTGATGAATTAATGTTGACATTGGCGCAATGAACGATGAACCAATGTCATATTCATCAATTGGTAGGTTGCACTGTTCGTAAGCGAATATGAAGTTCACGTAACTGCTTTTCATCTACAGGGCTTGGCGCTTGAGTTAATAAGCATTGAGCACGCTGAGTTTTCGGAAAAGCAATCACATCACGAATTGAATCTGCGCCAGTCATCATGGTCACAATGCGATCAAGTCCGAATGCAATACCACCATGTGGAGGAGCTCCGTACTTTAAAGCATCTAACAGAAAACCAAACTTGGCTTGAGCTTCTTCAGGTCCAATCTTGAGCGCCCGAAACACTTCACTTTGGACAGACTCTTGATGAATACGCACAGAACCGCCACCAATTTCCGAACCATTGAGAACCATGTCATATGCTTTCGCAATACATTTTCCAGGCTCTTTATTGAGAATGGCTAAATGCTCATCTTTGGGACTTGTAAATGGATGATGGCAAGCAACCCATCTAGCAGCTTCCTCGTCATAATCAAACATAGGAAAATCAACCACCCATAATGGCTTCCATCCTTCTTTGAAAATACCTTTTTCTTTACTCCAGTCAGAGTGCCCAATTTTGATTCGTAATGCACCAATCGCATCATTAACCACCTTGGATTTATCTGCGCCAAAGAAAAGAATGTCGCCATCTTGAGCGCCGGTTCTCTGAATAATTGCTTCTACAGCTTGATCATGTAGATTTTTCACAATCGGTGATTGAAGTCCATTGCGGCCATCACTAACTTTATTCACTTTAATCCAAGCTAAGCCCTTAGCCCCATAAATACTTACAAATTGAGTATATTCATCAATTTCACTTCTAGAGATTTCTACTCCTCCTGGAACTCTTAAGGCAACTACTCTACCGTTATCTGAATTAGCAGGGCCGGAGAAAACCTTAAAATCCACATCCTTCATTACATCAGTTAACTCGGTGAACTCTAAATCGACCCTTAAGTCTGGCTTATCCGAACCAAAACGACGCATAGCTTCTTGATAACTTAACACCGGAAATGGTGCTGGTAACTGAACATCAATCACTGTTTTGAAAATATGCGAAATCATATTTTCAAATAAATCACGGATTTCTATCTCGTCTAAAAATGATGTCTCGCAATCGATTTGAGTGAACTCGGGTTGACGATCTGCTCTTAAATCTTCATCCCGAAAACATTTCACAATTTGATAATAGCGATCGAAACCTGCAACCATCAATAATTGTTTAAACAATTGGGGTGATTGTGGAAGAGCAAAAAATTGGCCGTCATGAACTCGTGATGGTACTAAATAATCTCGCGCACCCTCAGGTGTACTTTTAGTGAGCATTGGGGTTTCAATGTCAATAAAACCTGCTTGATCTAAATAACGACGCGACTCCATCGCTACGTTATACCGTAAACGAAGATTTTTTTGCATTTGTGGACGGCGCAAATCAAGCACACGATGCGTTAAACGCGTGGTCTCAGATAAGTTGTCATCATCTAACTGAAACGGTGGCGTAACTGATGCATTAAGAACGTTGAGTTCTTCACACAATATCTCAATCTTCCCAGTTGGCAAGTCATTGTTCTCAGTGCCAGTAGGCCTTGCTCTCACAAGTCCTTTGACCTGAATACAGTATTCATTCCGAATATTTTCTGCAACAGCAAATACTTCTTTGCGGTCTGGATCACAAACAATTTGTACAAATCCATGGCTATCTCGTAAATCAATAAAAATAACGCCGCCATGATCACGGCGACGATTCACCCAACCAGCAATGCTGACTTCTTGACCAATGAAATCCTCTGTAACTAAACCTGCAAAATGACTCCGCAATGACATACTTAAACCTCTTAATTTAAATTTTTGGTTCTTGACCGACTGGTGGAACAGTGCCCATTGAAACGATATGTTTGAGCGCATCTTCAACAGAAATAGATAATTCAATGACACTATCTTTGGGAACTATCATGAAAAATCCAGATGTTGGATTTGGTGTTGTGGGGACAAACACATGAATATGTGGGGTGCCTAATTTTTCCGCGACTTCCTGCATTGGTGATCCTGTTTGAAAGGCGATCGCCCAAGAATTTTGATGAGGGTATCTGATTAAAACAGCCTTTTTAAAAGCATCTCCGCTACTGGATAATAAGGTGTCGGAAACTTGTTTAACGCTTGAATAAATGGACCTGACAATCGGTATCCGATGTAAGATTTTTTCCCAGATACGAAAAAGCCACCTACCTGCAATGGTAATCGCAAACATTCCCGTCAAAATGATGGCTACAATCACAATTAAAACACCAATAAAGGGTGTTTCTCTAAAGTGTATAAGGCCTTGGGTTAAATTCGATGGTAGAACTGTGATTAATACGTGCATTACAGAACCAAAAACACTGTCCAAAATGCCCATAGCCCAAGTAATTACCCAAATAGTAATTGCCAAAGGTGCCCAAACTAAAATGCCCGCTAAAAAGTACTTTTTCATAATCCCTTACGCTTATCAAGAAACATTATCCATCTTTTTTAAGTAAAAGCGTTTCTAGAACACGGATTCTGATGTTTGACTACGCTCTTTAACGATTTCAGAGGGAATCAGCACCGATCCTACAAACATTCCCAAAAAGCTAAATGCCAGTCCAACCATTTGGGGTGGAATTACTTCATGAGGCATGATTGCCTCCATCATCATCCAAGAAACTAACCCTAAAGCAACCGCCAATAGGCCTCCTAATGGCGTTGCTTTAGGCCAATAGATGCCACATAAAAGTGGTACAAAAGCAGTTACAAGTGTAACTTTATAGGCACTTTCTACCATTTTAAAAATGGATAACTCTGAATGCATGGCAATAATAGTTACCATAACACTAAACACCAAGGTGGTAATTCGCATAATTAGCAGGGATTGTTGTGCGGTCAACTCTTTAAAAAAACCTTTAATGATGTTTTCAGAAATTGATACTGAAGGAGCGAGAAGGGTCGCACTAGCACAACTTTTAATGGCCGATAGTAAAGCTCCAAAGAAAATAACTTGAGCAAACATTGGGGTTTGACTCAAAATTAATTTAGGCAAAATTAATTGTGAATCCGTTTTTAAGCCTTCTTTGACCATTTCGGGGTCAAGCATATTCGCTGAATAAGCCAAAATCATTGGAATAAAAGCAAAACAGAAATACAGTACACCACCCAAAATGGCTGCTCGTTGAGCAATTTGTACCGTTTTTGATGAGGTTACTCGTTGGAAGACGTCTTGTTGCGGAATCGATCCTAGCATCATCGTACATAAAGCGGCTATAAAACCCATAATTTCAGCAAAATTGGCTTTCGGGAAAAAGTTAAATAAGCCAGCGTTATTGGCGTGCTCTACGACGTTCACCACCCCTCCCGCCAGTCCCGTAACTTCATGGCCAATATATAAAAGGCCTAGCACAATAATAATCATCTGCAAAAAATCAGTTACTGCAACTGCCCACATACCACCGAAAAGGGTATAAATTAAAACACTTCCTGATCCAATTAACATGCCAACATCGCGAGAAATTTCTCCTCCAGACACGACATTAAACACTAGGCCAAGCGCCATGATCTGAGCAGATACCCATCCCAAATAGGACGCAGCAATACATAATGTAATCAATACCTCAACGGTGCGACCATAGCGATCGCGATAAAAATCCCCAATCGTAAGGTATTTAGCCTGGTACAGTGGCTTCGCAAAAAATAAACCAACCAAAATTAAACACAAGGAAGAGCCGAAGGGATCTGCAACTACACCGGCTAAACCTTCCTGCAAGAAGGCTGCTGGTGCACCTAGGACTGCTTCAGCTCCAAACCAAGTTGCAAATACTGTTGCAGTGACAACATACATAGGCAATGCATGACCTGCGGCCGCAAAGTCAGTTGCGTTTTTTACTTTTAAAGAGGCTAATAAACCGATTGCTACTGAAAAACCCCAGTAGAGAAGAACGAACCAAAGTAACATGAGATTACCTAGACAGTGTCAAAAAAAGATATGTAATCGCCCCACCTAAAAGGGCACCAATACCAAAAATACTAACAATGTTTGTTTGAAAGTTAAATGTTTTTTGCTTTTCTAATAAATTTATTATTTCTTGCAATTGATTCTGTTTTTTAGCATGAACCTCCAACTCTAGATAGGTCGTGATGAGTCTAGGAATGGTTGGTAATTTTTGCGCCCAATGGGGTGCCTCAGACTTTAATTTTTCCCAAAATCCTTTAAAGCCAACTTGTTGATTCATCCATGTCTGCATAATCGGTTTAACGGTTTGCCACAAGTCTAAATCTGGGTCTAATTGCCGGCCAAGTCCTTCTACATTTAATAAGGTTTTTTGTAATAAAGTTAACTGTGGTTGTATTTCAACTTTAAATCTTCTTGAAGTCTGGAACAGTCGCATCAAAACAATCCCTAAAGAAATATCTTTTAAAGGACGATCAAAATAAGGTTCGCAAACTGCACGAACAGCACCTTCTAGTTCCTCAACTTTGGTTTCAGGCGGCACCCAACCTGACTCAATGTGAAGAGCAGCTACGCGATGGTAATCACGATTAAAGAATGCTAAGAAATTTTGTACTAAATAGTTTTTATCTAATTCAGATAATGTCCCCACAATACCAAAGTCTAGGGAAATTAAGCGCCCAAATGTTTCCGGGTCTAGACTGACCATAATATTTCCAGGGTGCATATCCGCATGAAAAAAACCATGCGCAAACGCCTGAGTAAAAAACACCTCTACGCCATCGACCGCAAGTAACTTTAAATCCACTCCTGCCGCTTTTAAATCATCCAGTCGCGCAATGGATATACCATACATACGCTCCATCACCATGACGTTGATATGGCACAAATCCCAATACACCTCTGGAATCATGATTTTATTGGAGCCTTCAAAGTTTCTTCTTAATTGGCTACAGTTTGCGGCTTCTCGTAGCAAATCTAATTCATCATGAATGGTTGTATCAAATCCGGACACAACTTCTTTCGGCTTTAATCGCTTGCCATCGTAGGAGAATTTTTCAATCATCCCTGCAAGGCTATGCATCAATGCTAAATCACTCTCAATCACTCCTAAAATATTGGGGCGCAATACTTTAATGGCCACATGCTTGTCTTCCCACTCAGGATATTTGCTATTGCCCTTGAGAACTGCAAAATGCACCTGCGCAATAGATGCACTTGCTATCGGCGTAGAATCAAATGATTTAAATACCTCATCAATAGGTAACTGCAGTGCTTTTTCAATAATTTCACGTGATAATTCATTAGAAAATGGTGGGACGTCATCCTGAAGTTTGGCCAACTCATCGGCAATATCCTCTGGAAGTAGATCTCTTCTTGTAGAAAGCACTTGGCCAAATTTAATGAATACTGGCCCTAAGGATTCCAAAGCAAGGCGTATTCTTTGTCCTCGAGCTAAATCTCTTGAAGGAGAAAATAAAGATAAGGGAAGTGTAAGAACACTAAAAATCCCTGGTTTTAATACTGTTCTCAGTAGCCCAAAAAGATCATATCGCCAAAGAATATAAAAAATTCGAGAGATACGTTTAACTTTTTGCATTATGTTGAAAGTGTCTGTTTGCTGTTAAAAACTTGCTCAAGTTGATTAACTTTTTTTTCAGCTCGGTCTAATTGATCGCGCAATAATCGCAAATCGGATTTAAAGTCTTTCATTTGCTGACTATCTACCAGAATATTTTTTTCATATACCAAGTAATCTCTGATTCCACTTTTTAGATCATTCATCGCAAGTTGGGTTTGATGAGAGATTTTTTGAGATTTCAAAACAACTCTTCTTGCCGGTGCATCTCCTAAAAATTTAGATAAGTCCTCTTCGACTTCCCACTTAAGATCTGCTGCTAAACGATTTAAATCTGCTGCAAAGTCGATATCTCCAGAAATTTTGGCAAATTTCATGGCCCCAGATTTGCCCTCTTTCAGAAAAGCCCATATCGCTTCTTGTGTAATTGCCAAACTAACCGAGGAAGGATGAGGAGTGCCAGTTGCATTTACAAACATCCCTTCTTGAAGCGTAATTTGAAAATCCCCAATTGGCAAAGTAATAGAGATCGACTGTCCTTCTCTAGTAAGCAGTAAATCGTGAGCCCACCGCTCTTGCTCAATCAAGTGATTTAAGGCTCTTAATACGACAGAGGGAACTGGCAAATGAGCCATGATTAATACTTATACCCAATGTGTAAAGCCACAATACCACCAGATAATGGGTGAACTTCTACTTGATCAAAACCTGCCTCTTGCATCATTCCCTTCAAAGTTTCTTGGTCAGGATGCATACGGATGGATTCTGCTAAATAACGATAACTTTGAGCATCACCAGCTATTTTTTCACCAAGCCAAGGTAAAACCTTGAAGGAATATATGTCATAAATTGGTTTAATTAGTTTAACCGGTTGAGAAAACTCGAGCACCATGGTTTTACCACCAGGCTTAGTTACTCGACACATCTCTTTCAATGCAATTTCTTTATGTGTCATATTGCGTAAGCCAAAAGAAACGGTGACTAAATCAAAATGGTTTTTTGCAAAAGGAATTTTCTCGGCGTCTAATTGAACGCATGGAATGATTGCGCCATGATCAACTAGCCGATCTCTTCCAACTCGCAGCATGGAAGAGTTGATATCACTCAACCAAACTTCACCAGATTTTCCGGCTTTTTTTGCAAAGGCTAATGCTAAATCTCCCGTGCCCCCAGCAATATCTAAAACCTTTTGGCCAGACAAAACATTGGCGCTAGCAATCGTAAACATTTTCCAAATACGATGAAGTCCCATTGACATTAAGTCATTCATTAAGTCGTAGTTACTCGCTACAGAATGAAAGACTCCAGCCACCTTTTCTGCTTTTTTTGACTCATCAACTTTTTCAAATCCGAAATGGGTTTGTACCATGTGTAATCCTGGAAATTATTTTTTCATTGGGGCATCGCGGTCTAAACCAGCCTGAGCTAATTTATCCACATGCTCTTGCCAAATCTGTTCTTGGTTCAGACAAAGCTCGTGCAAATAGTCCCATGAGAAAAGGCCTGAGTCATGACCATCCGTAAAGGTGGGTTTGATGGCGTAATGACCTACAGGTTCAACGCTTAAAATACTGACGTTACGCTTGCCAGTTTGAAGTATCTCTTGACCCGGTCCATGACCTCTAACTTCAGCTGATGGCGATACAACCCTTAAAAACTCAAATGGAAGTCGATAGTTATTGCCATCTTCATAACCAAGTTCAAGAACTTTTGATTGCTGGTGAACAACAATCGACTGAGGAATTGGTGGTTTCATCAAACAAGCACTCTTTCAATACCACCGGAGTTAGCGCTATTAACAAAATCAGCCATCCAATTTTCACCTAATAAATGACGAGCCATTTCAACCACAATATAGTCAGCGGTAGTTCCTGAATCATCATTAAAGCGAGAAAGTCCCTGTAAACAAGATGGGCAACTGGTAAGAACTTTCACATTGCCAGTAAATCCGTCGTCATGCAACGCTTCAGCTCCTTTAACCATCTCTTCTTCTTTTCTAAAACGAATTTGCGTTGAAATGTCAGGTCTAGTTAATGCCAAGGTTCCTGACTCTCCGCAACAGCGATCATTTTTTTTAATTACATGTTGATCTTCCGTTTGAATAATTTGATTAACCGTTTTTAAAGGATCCTGCAATTTCATTGGTGAATGACAGGGATCATGATACATATACCTAGTTCCCTGAACCCCGGTTAACTTGATGTTTTTTTCCAGCAAAAATTCGTGAATATCAATAATTCTGCACCCAGGAAAAATCTTGTCGAATTCATAACCAGCTAATTGATCGTAGCAAGTACCACAAGAAACCACGACCGTTTTAATGTCTAAATAATTTAATGTATTAGCCACACGATGGAATAAAACCCGATTATCCGTGATCATTTTTTCGGCTTTATCAAAATCTCCAGATCCACGCTGAGGATATCCACAGCATAAATAACCCGGTGGCAACACTGTTTGTACCCCAGCCTCCCAAAGCATCGCTTGGGTAGCTAAGCCCACTTGGGAAAAGAGTCTTTCAGAGCCACACCCCGGGAAATAAAATACAGCTTCTGAATCAACAGTAGTCGTTTTTGGATTTCGAATAATAGGTACTATTTCAGAGTCTTCAATGTCCAAAAGGGATCGAGCAGTCTTTTTTGGTAAATTGCCTGGCATTTTTTTATTAATGAAGTGAATCACCTGTTCTTGAATCACGGGCTTTCCAAGGGAAAGTGCTGGGGCACTGGTCTGTTTTTTTGCTAATGATTTAAATAAATCATTACCTATACGCTGGGCTTTATAACCCCATTCAATCATTACTGTTCTGGCCAACTTAATCGTTTCGGGATTAGAGGCATTTAAAAAGAACATGGCAGCACTGGAGCCAATATTAAATTTCTTTTTCCCCATTTTGCGCAATAAATTACGCATATTCATAGTGACATCACCAAAATCAATTTTGACAGGGCATGGGGTTAAGCATTTATGGCAAACCGTACAATGCGCTGCAACATCATCGAATTCATCCCAATGTTTAATTGAAATACCTCGACGAGTTTGCTCTTCATACAAAAATGCCTCAATTAAAAGTGAGGTGGCGAGAATCTTATTACGTGGGCTGTAATGTAGGTTAGCGCGAGGTACATGGGTTGCACAAACTGGTTTACATTTACCGCAGCGTAGACAGTCTTTAATACTTTCTGAAATTGCCCCAATATCGCTTTGCTGCATAATCAAAGACTCATGGCCCATAAGTCCAAAACTTGGGGTGTAGGCTTTATGTAAATCACCGCCAGGCATCAATTTACCTTTATTAAATCGCCCATCAGGGTCAATTTTTAATTTATAAGCGCGGAACTCTTTTAACTCTTCATCAGTTAAATACTCTAGTTTGGTAATACCAATACCATGCTCACCGGAAATGACTCCATCGAGAGATCTTGCCAGGACCATAATTCTGCCAACGACTTCATGAGCCTCTTGCATCATTTCGTAGTCATCAGAATTCACGGGTAAATTCGTGTGCACATTACCATCACCGGCGTGCATATGCAGAGCCACAAAGACACGTTTTCTTAATATTTTTTTATGGATTGCAATACATTCGGCAAGTATTGGTGCGAAGACTGCACCCATAAATATTTGTTTGAGTTGTTCACGTACTTCCAACTTCCAAGATACGCGAATACTTCTGTCTTGTAACTTATCAAAATAATGATCTAGCTGTTGGGCGTAATCCGCCCACTTAGAGCGCACTTCACGCAACATATTTAAGGATTGGGATACCCGATCTTCTAATATTTCCGCAGAAGGAATCTCAGATGCATCATCTGACTTACCCAATACAAGATTACCTTTGACGAAATAATCTTCGAGGGCGTCTAATAATAAAAGTTTGTTTTTAATAGACAATTCAATATTAATTTTTTCGATGCCATCTGTGTATTCCCCCATTCTTGGCAAAGGAATCACCACGTCTTCATTAATTTTGAATGCATTTGTATGGCGTGAGATGGCGGCAGTTCTAGAGCGATCGAGCCAAAATTTCTTTCTAGCTTCAGGACTTATTGCAATAAAACCTTCGCCTACGCGGTTGTTTGCAATACGAATCACTTCACTCGCTGCTACTGCAACTACATCAGCATCATCACCAACAATATCGCCAATTAAAACCATTTTGGGTAATACATTCCGCTTAGATTTTGTCGTGTAGTCAACTGCCTTTAGGTATTTTTCATCTAAATGTTCAAGGCCAGCGAGAATCGCGCCACCTTTTTTAGTTTGTTCATCTAGATAATTTTTGACTTCAACAATGCTTGGAATGGCATCCCGGGCTTGGCCAAAAAATTCTAAGCAAACCGTCCGTATTTCTTTAGGCATCCGGTGAAGCACCCATTTAGCGCTCGTAATTAAGCCATCACAACCCTCTTTTTGAACGCCAGGCAAGCCCGACAAAAACTTATCTGTTACGTCCTTACCTAATCCTACTTTTCTGAAGCGCTTCCCTTCAATGGCTAAAATTTCTGTTCTCAGAATGCTTTTTCCAGGGGCCTGTCTGCCGTCAGACCAAGTTAATTCAAAAGTGGCGACAGGCGCATCATGGATTTTGCTGAGATTGTGGTCGAGACGTAAGATTTCTAACCAGTTACCTTCGGTGTCAACCATTCTCCACCAAAGTAAATTATCGAGTGCTGTACCCCATAAAACTGCTTTTTTACCACCAGCATTCATGGCAATATTTCCACCAATGCAGCTGGCCTCTAATGACGTCGGATCTACAGCAAAAACAAGTCCGCTTTTATCAGCCGTGTCAGAAACTCTTTTAGTAACGACTCCAGCCTCAGTAAATATAGTTCCAACATCCTTGTCCACCCCAGGAATTTTGCCAAATTCAACTGGCATCATTTTTTCTAATTTCTCGGTATTAATGACGGCTGACATGGGTGTTAAAGGGATTGCCCCACCAGTGTAGCCAGTGCCACCCCCTCTAGGAATAATCGTTAAGCCAAGCTCAATACAAGCTTTTACAACCCCGGGAATCTCTAATTCACTGTCTGGAGTAATAACGACAAATGGGTACTCGACTCGCCAGTCTGTTGCATCAGTAACATGCGAGACCCTTACAAAACCATCAAATCCAATGTTGTCCTGTGCGGTGATTTTCCCGAGTACCTTCCGCACCTGAACTCTTAAAAGCTTTGCTTTTTCAAAATCACTTGCAAAGTTTTTAACTGCTTGACGTGCAGAACTTACTAAAAAAGATACCTTTTCCTCTAACTGCTGGGTAATCCGTTTTTCAACTTCACTGAGTCGATGATTTAGCGCATCAATCAAGGACTTGAGGCGCTTGGGGTTATCCAAAAGATCGTCTTGTAAATATGGGTTCCGGTTGACTACCCAAATATCGCCTAAAACCTCATACAGCATTCTTGCTGAACGACCTGTTTTACGCTCACTTCTTAAGCTGTCAAGGGCATCCCATGCCTGCGTACCTAATATACGAATGACGATCTCACGATCAGAAAATGATGTGTAGTTATATGGAATTTCTCTGAGTCTTAAGGGCTGACTCTTTAAATTTTGGGGCGGTTCAAAGTAAATGGGAGCGTTCATAGTGTTTTGACCTAAAAGACTATTCTAATTGAGGGTGCAATTCTTTGCTAATTTTTCTCAATACAGCATTTTTAACTTATTTATGTAAACAGAGTCCCCAAGGAGCTATTACTTGCTAAATAGACAAAAGCGATAAATATATATCTTAGAGTTTTACCAATCATCATGTACATACAACAGGGCCAAAAGGATAATTTTGACCAACCTGCAAAAGCGGTTAAAGGATCTCCAATGATAGGTAACCACGATAAAAGTAAGCTTTTTGAGCCAAATTGACGTAAATATGAGCTCAATTTACTTGTTGGTCTGTCTTTTGAGTGCAGTATGGCGTCTTTGGTATTTTTAGCAAAATAACCAATATGCCAATTAACTACCCCACCGAGGATGTTGCCCAGGCTAGCGACTGCAATTAGGGACCATATATTTTCGGGGAATTGGACTAAATAAGCAAAAAATACGGCCTCAGAACTAAAAGGTAGCAAAGTAGCTGCTAAAAATGAAATTACCCCAACGGATGTTAAACCTATCCAGGGGACTGAAATTGCCTGTAAAAGGTCTTGAATTAAGGATTCCATACGTTATTCTAGTTGCTCTATGATAATCTTCTGTCTATGCAAAACGACTATTTACGAAAAATTTTAAATGCCAAGGTTTATGATGTTGCTCGAGAAACTGAACTTGAGCACGCTCAAAACTTGTCTACACGCCTAAATAACAATATTCTTTTAAAGCGCGAAGATAATCAACCCGTATTTTCATTTAAATTGCGTGGGGCCTATAACAAAATGGCTCATCTAAGCAAAGATCAACTAGCAAAGGGTGTTATTGCGGCATCAGCGGGCAACCACGCCCAAGGTGTGGCGGTGGGCGCCGCCAAACTTGAATGCCTTGCTACGATTGTGATGCCTGTTACTACTCCACAGGTAAAGATTGATGCCGTAAAAGATCGTGGTGGAAAATGGGTTAAGGTCGTTCTTTTTGGTGAATCTTATAACGATGCATATGATCACGCGCTGCAATTAGAAGAAAAAAATGACCTGACGTTTGTTCACCCGTTTGATGACCCAGATGTTATAGCAGGGCAAGGCACTATTGCGATGGAAATTTTACGCCAATATCAAGGTCCAATTGAAGCCATTTTTGTGGCTATAGGTGGTGGAGGTCTTATTGCAGGTATTGGCTCTTACATAAAAGCTATTCGTCCTGAAATTAAAATTATCGGTGTTCAAACAGTTGACTCCGATGCAATGAAGCGCTCAATTGAGGCGGGTAAACGAGTTACGCTTAAAGAAGTAGGGCTTTTCTCCGATGGCACTGCAGTGAAATTGGTTGGTAAAGAAACTTTTAAAATCTGCCAAGAAGTAGTTGATGAAATCATCACTGTTGATACAGATGCCATCTGTGCTGCAATTAATGATGTGTTTACAGACACAAGAAGTATCTTAGAGCCAGCTGGAGCATTATCCATTGCTGGTTTAAAAGCTTATGTGGCACAGAAAAAATGTACCGGTAAAACATTTATTAGCATTGCCTGTGGCGCTAATATGAATTTTAGTCGTCTGCGATTCGTGGCAGAAAGAGCTGACGTTGGTGAATCTAAAGAGGCGGTATATGCGATCACAATTCCAGAAGAACGTGGCTCTTTCAGGCGTTTCTGTTCCTTAATTGGAACAAGAAATGTCACAGAATTTAACTATCGTATATCTGATGCAAAACATGCCTATATTTTTATTGGTATCTCCACTCAAAAACAAGGGGATAGTGCCAACATTGCAAAAGAATTTATCAAATCAGGTTTTGACACGATTGACCTAACAACGGATGAATTAGCTAAGTCTCACCTCAGACATATGGTTGGCGGAAGATCCACCCTAGCTGATGATGAATTACTCTACCGCTTTGAATTTCCAGAGCGTCCTGGGGCACTAATGAACTTTTTAAATGCGATGTCTCCTCACTGGAATATTAGCCTTTTTCACTATCGCAACCATGGGGCAGATTATGGAAAAATTTTGGTAGGGCTTCAAGTGCCGAAAAAAAATAATAAAGAGTTTAAAGATTTTCTTAAGGGTACAGGTTACCGCTATTGGGATGAAAGTGAGCATCCCGCCTATCAACTCTTTTTAAAATAATTTATGAGTTTTTCACTATCTGGCAAACTCGTAGTGGCTATTTCCTCAAGAGCCTTATTCGATTTTGAAGAAGAAAATCGCGTTTTTGAAGCCACAAATGATAGTGCTTATATGCGCATTCAACAAGAGCGCCTAGCCATTCCCGCTAAAGCTGGCGTCGCATTTCCACTGGTACAAAAATTATTACAATTTAATACCGAGCATGTTGCTCGAGTTGAGGTAGTTATTCTTTCAAGAAATGACCCTGTTAGCGGGCTACGCGTTTTCCGCTCTGCAGAGCATGCGGGTCTTAAGTTAGAGCGTGGTGTTTTTACTCGAGGTCGGCCACCCTATCATTATTTAAGATCTCTTCATGCTAATTTATTTCTGTCCGCCAATGAAAATGATGTGAGAGAAACGATTCTTGCTGGTTTTCCTGCAGCATTGGTGTATCCACAATCTGTGAAAATTGCAGAATCCAATCCGCAAGAAATCCGCATTGCATTCGATGGCGATGCTGTTTTATTTTCAGATGAGTCTGAAAGAATATTTCAAGCTAAAGGTTTAGATGCGTTTGTTAAGCATGAAACCCATTTGGCAAAAACACCTCTTCCACCAGGCCCTTTTAAGCCTTTGTTAGAAGCTCTTCACCAATTACAAAACTCTAGTCCAGAATCCGCCATGCGCATACGAACTGCCCTTGTAACCGCCAGATCTGCTCCAGCTCATGAAAGAGCAATTCGTACCCTGATGAGTTGGGGAGTCGACATTGATGAGGCCATGTTTCTTGGTGGTTTAAATAAGTCGGATTTTTTAAGGGAGTTTGCTCCTGATTTTTTCTTTGATGATCAAACAGGTCATTGCGAAGCAGCTGCAGAGGTTGCGCCCACTGGTCAAGTTATTTCAGGGATCACCAATAAGCCAAGTAGTCAGATATGACAGATCAATTGAACCAATTAGGGCCCCTATCAAATGCCCCTCTCGGGAAAACAAGCGCCAATCCGGATAAATATAGTCCTGAGCTACTCTTCCCAATACCTCGTAGTACGCATCGTGCCCTTTTGCGATATGGAAATACCCTACCCTTTATGGGGGTCGATATTTGGAATGCCTATGAATTATCTTGGCTAGGTCCTAGAGGAAAGCCCGAAGTGGCAATCGCCCAAATTGAAGTCCCTTTTGATTCCCCTTGCATGGTGGAGTCTAAATCTCTAAAGCTGTATTTAAATAGTCTAAATTACGAACGATTTGCAAATGCAGAAGAAGTTAGATTACGAATCTCTAAAGATTTATCAGTCGCCGCTAAGAGTCATGTATCCATTGCGCTTATTGATCCTCAAGCCTGGTCACGACTTTCCTTTGAACAAGTGGAGGGTACCTCACTTGACCGGCTAGATGTTCAAATTGATCCTCATGATTTACCAAACCCAGATTGGTTAAGTTCTGAGACAAACGCAGCGCCAGTTGAAGAAACACTTTTTTCTCATTTATTAAGAAGCAATTGTCCAGTAACCGGCCAACCAGATTGGGCAAGCATCATTATTTCTTATACAGGGCCCGCAATCAATCAAGAAAATTTATTGCGATACATTATTTCTTATCGCAATCATCAGGAATTTCATGAGCATTGTGTAGAAAAAATATTTTGTGATATCAAGGACAAATGCAAAACCGCGAAACTCTCTGTTTACGCTAGATATACACGTCGTGGCGGTCTAGATATTAATCCTTTCAGAACAGATTTCAACACATCATGGCCAAAAAATAAAAGGCTTGCTAGACAATAGCAAGCCTTTATTCGATATTGCTGTTTCCTAAAATGGAATATCGTCATCCATTTGGCCAAGACTTGAACTAGCGGTGTTAGAGATTTCTGGCCTTTCTTTTGAATAGCTTGGCGCAGAAGAACCTCCGCCAGTTTCACTCATTTTTCCACCTAACATTTGCATTGAGTCCGCCACAATTTCTGTAGAGTATTTTTCAACTCCAGCTTGGTCTGTATATTTTCTTGTGCGAAGCTTACCCTCTACATAAACTTGAGACCCTTTTTTTAAGTATTGACCAGCAATTTCTGCAAGTTTCCCAAAAAAAGTAATGCGATGCCACTCGGTTGTTTCTTTCATTTCACCTGTGGTTTTATCCTTATAACGGTCAGAGGTCGCTACAGAAATATTCGTCAGCGCATCACCGCTAGGCAAGACACGAGTTTCTGGATCTCTTCCAATATTTCCCACGACAATTACTTTATTTACTGACGCCATAACACTCTCCTGAATTAATTGATATCGAACTTACGAATCAAAACATTGTATCTCGTACTAGAAATAGAACAAAGACCCCTTCACTCCCATTTTTATTTCATTTTTACCTTGGGAGGTAGTTCTGACATCTTTGCAGCGATTATAAGCCACACAAGTAGTAAAACGGCGTCCATTTCAAAGATGGCTAGACTTCCAAAACTCCCGTAAAGAGCGCCTCCCAAAATACCTCCTAAAAACAATCCAATTGACATCGTGGTGTTATAAATACCAAGTCCTGCACCACGATTATCTCCAGCAAATCGAGAGACCAATGAAGGCTGTAGCGACTCTAATAAATTAAAGCCAATAAAAAATAAAAATAATCCGAAACTGATTGTCCAAATATTTTGATAATTTCCGAAAATGATGACACCAAAATAAGTTTGGGCTACCAACATAAATACAACGGAAACTTTCAAAAGAAACACTAAACGATTCTGTTTTTCTGCGCGCATTAACATTGGTGCCATGACAACTATAGAGGCTATTAAAACGGATAAATAAACTTTCCAGTGTTCACTTGAAGCTAAATCATTACTCACTAACATACTAGGAATGACTAAAAATAGCGCAACTTGCGAAGCATGCAAAATTAAAACGCCAATATTTAATCGAAAAAGTTCTGGGTCTTTAAGTACTCTCACAAATCGACTTACATTCGATGTTGTTCCTTTTGGTTGTGGCGCAAATGAGAGGGGGGCACTTGGCACAACTTTCCATGCCACCAAAATAGCAACAATTCCAAGCAGTGCCATCATCCAAAAAATACCTGGCATTCCTAAAGACTTGTATAGAGGCGCTGCAATCACGATTGAAATAGCAAAACTGATCGCAATACTTCCGCCGATTAGGGCCATCGCACGTGTTCTGATTTCCTCTCTCGTCAGATCTGCAACCCAAGCTGTAATTGCCGCGGAAATTGCTCCCGCCCCCTGAATAGCGCGACCTGCCAAAATCCAATATAAATCATCATGTGAAGCGGCAATGATTGCTCCTAATACGAATAAACCCAAGCCACCAATAACCACTATTCTGCGGCCCACTCGGTCTGAAAGAATACCCAAAGGAATGTGGAAAAAGGCTTGTACCATGCCATAAATGCCGATAGTTGTGCCCACCAAAAGGGCATTATCCCCATGGGGTAGGCCATGGGCGTGCAAACTAAAAATCGGTAAGATTAAAAATAAACCTAACATTCTCAAGGCGAAAATGCCTGATAAAGAAAAAGATGCGCGTAGTTCTGACGAATTCATAAGAAAAGACTATATTAATGAGTTGAGCTATTAATTATGAACGATACTATACAAATCCGAGGTGCTCGCACCCACAATTTAAAAAACATCAATCTAGATATCCCTAGAAACCAATTAGTTGTGATTACTGGTTTATCTGGATCTGGAAAGAGTTCTTTGGCATTTGACACCTTATACGCTGAGGGTCAACGTCGATATGTTGAGTCACTTTCTGCATATGCAAGACAATTTCTGCAGCTCATGGATAAGCCTGACGTTGATTCTATTGAGGGCTTGTCCCCAGCTATTTCTATCGAGCAAAAGGCAACTAGCCACAACCCAAGGTCCACTGTTGGAACAGTTACTGAAATACATGATTATTTAAGATTATTATTTGCCCGAGCAGGAACACCTCATTGTCCAGAGCATCATTTGGCCTTAGAGGCGCAAAGCATTTCTCAAATGGTTGACCATATTTTAGCGTTGCCAGAAGATACAAAATTAATGATCCTAGC
>Ga0114975_10000124_pt1 | contig 55979 bp, 44 predicted proteins | sample S_130626_EF_Meta_FD_87031 | JGI IMG/M metagenome (GOLD analysis project Ga0114975, IMG submission 87031) | Freshwater microbial communities from Lake Simoncouche, Canada to study carbon cycling - S_130626_EF_MetaG | ecosystem: Environmental > Aquatic > Freshwater > Lake | place: Lake...
AAAAATATTTACATGCTTGATTTTCTCCTTTAATTCACTTTCTGTAAGATTTTTTAAGTCATGGCCTGTTAAAATTTCATCATGCTCATTTAGCCCTGCTTGTTTACCAATATTTTTTGCTGTTTCCGGATAATCACCTGTAATCATAATCACCTTTATACCAGCAGAATAGCACTGTTTTATGGCTTCTGGAACCTCAGGTCTGATAGGGTCTTCGAAGCCAAGGAAGCCCATGAATTTAAAGGAAAAATCTTTTTGAGACACTGGAAATTCTCTGTTTTTTACTTTTCCCTTAGCTACACCTAATATCCGCTGTCCTCTTTTAGCCAGCATTTTTACTTTGGAAAGTAAATGAATTTTCTCTTCTTCGGAAATATGACAAAGTTCTAAAATCGCTTCTGGGGCCCCTTTTGAGCCTACATATAATTGTCCATTCTCATCTTCTAAAACCCTGGTCATAGCAAATAAATCTTTACTAAGTGGATATTCCTTTCGTAAGGTAAAGGAGGGAGGTGGACTGGAAGGAAGCGTTTTATTTACGGCATAAACAGCCCTTTCCATGGGGTCTATACTTTCAGGGGGACTGGCCAGAATGGCGGTAAAAATAAGTTCTTCAATATTTTCAATATTTTCCTCAAATTCATTTTTTTCAATGATAAAATGCTCCTTTATTAAGGTAGATAATACCATGTTATTTTGCGTTATGGTACCTGTTTTATCACTACACAAAACAGTGGCTGAACCTAAGGTCTCAATAGCAGAGGGATTTCTGGTCAGCACATTTTGCTGGGACAATCTCCAGGCGCCAATAGCCAGAAAGATAGTTAGAACAACGGGAAATTCCTCGGGAAGTATGGCCATGGCAGATGCCAGACCGGATAACAAGGAAGCGAGGAAATCTCCTCTGGTTAGGTAAAAGGCAATGACGACTAAAACGCTTAATAATCCTCCAATGATGAATAGATTTCTGATAAGAACCTTCATTTCTTTTTGTAAACGGGTAGGATCCTGAATAATTTGTTGCAAAGATTTGCCGATTTTTCCAAATTCAGTGTGAATGCCAATGGCATTTACCTCTAATTTACCGCTTCCTTGAACGACCAAAGTACCGCTAAAAACTTGCGAGCTGCCTTCGCAAGCCAGGGTATCTTTTGACACAGGAATAGACTCTCCCGTAAGCATAGATTCATCAACTGAAAGATTTGTGCCATGGATCAATATCCCATCGGCAGGTATGCGATCTCCTTCATTTACAAGCACAATATCACCGATAACAATCTCTCTGCCTGGAATTTTAACTGTTTGTCCATTTCTAATAACCATGGCCTTAGGTGACGATAACTGTCGCAGCGATTCAATGGCTCTTTCCGTTTTTTGATATTGGTAAAAGGTGATGAATATAATAATCAAAATGGACGCGGACAGCATAATGCCTTCCGTATAGTCACCTAATAAAAGATAAATGCTGCTGCAGACCAATAATAAGACAAACATGGGTTCTTTGACTACCTCAAGGGCAATCTGACCTATATTTTTTGATTTTGCCGTCGGAAGTTCATTGTATTCTCTCATCATTTAATTTTACCCGGCGATAGACACGCCTATTAAATGTCCAATACCAAAAGTTATTGCGGCAGCAATCAATCCGAAAGCAACTTGTCTGAATCCCGAAAAAAGCACATTTTTACCTGTAAATAAAGTGATAGCTGCACCAATGATAAACAATCCTATGGCACTTAAGGAAGCACTCAGAATAATAGCCATCATACCTCCGATAAAAAAGAAAGGAATAACGGGTAAAATAGCACCAATAGCAAATAAAACAAAGGAAGTGACGGCTGCTTCTACAGCTGAACCTTTTAATTCTTCCACGTTAATACCCAATTCTTCCCTAACCAGTATTTCATGCGCCTGACCTTTATCTAACATAATTTCTTTTGCCATTTGAATGGCCTGCGCTTCTGGAATCCCCTTAGTGATATATATTAGGGCAAGTTCCTTTTCTTCCCCTTCTGGATTTGTTTCTATTTCTTCCATTTCTAAATCCATCTGGTTTTCATAAAGTTCCTGGGAACTTTTTACAGAAATCCATTCACCAAGAGCCATCGATAAAGCACCAGCAAGTAAACCAGCAAGGCCGGTTAATAAAATTTCTGCGCGGCCACTCGTTGCTCCGGCTATACCCATTACTAAGCTGAAATTGGAAACTAACCCATCATTACCACCTAAAACGGCCGCTCTAAGGGCATTTCCCCCAACAGAACGGTGTTTTTTCTCGAATCTTACCAGATTGTCACTGGATATATTTTTATGATTATTTAAAATATTTTTCAGAATGGTTACATGTGCCGTATCTGAGATAGAACTTTGTGATTTTGTGCTATTCCTGGCGTTCTGAACAGCAGATGAAATACTTTTTTCCGTATCAAGAAGGACGCCTAAAACATAATCATAGCCAATAATTTCTCCAATCTTATTTAGCATTCTAGCCCTTAAGGAGGGCTCTGGAAGATTATCAATGCTTAGATTAAATTTTTTAGCAAAGGCAATAGCATGACTCAGCTCTATTTCACTCATTTGAGCAAAAACATGAGCAACATTTGCATCTTTTTCAACGATACTCAGTTGCTTGTATAAATAACTTGCGTCAATCTCGGTTTGAATGTTTTTTAAATTCATCTGCTAGGCTTTTTAAAAATATAAAGTTAAGTTCACTCAAGAATTGAGGGACAATATACGATATACTTTAGCTTACCTATTGTGATAATTCTCACAAACTATTCAAATAAAAATGAGCATTTTTTAAATGTTCTTGTTTTTTGTCCTCTGACATTTTATCGAAAGTTCTAACTAACATCCCTAATCTGGGATTTTTCAAGAAAAAGGCCCGTTGTTTATCCATAAAATGCCAGAACAGACCATCCCAGACAGCTTGCCATTCTCCCTTCGGGTAATCGCTCATTTTCATTAAATAATTGCTTCCGCTGATATAGGGTTTGGTTGACATGATTCCCCCATCGGCAAACTGACTCATACCATAAACATTAGGAACCATGACCCAGTCAAAGGCATCAACAAAAAGCTCCATAAACCACCGATATACTTCTTCTGGGTCAAATTCACATAGTAGCATGAAATTCCCTAAAACCATAAGTCGCTCAATATGATGGCAATACCCTGTTTCCAAAACTTTTTTTATAGTTAAATCGATGGGTAAAATACCGGTTTCTCCTCTCCAGAAACTTTCAGGTATTTTTCGCTTAAATCCCCAGAAATTTTTTGTCCGTTCTTCTGTCCCTTTTAATTCATAAACTGCCCTGATGAATTCCCGCCAACCTACTATTTGACGGATAAATCCTTCTTGAGAATTTAGTGGAATGTGATTTTTTGAAGTATAATGTAAGGTTTCATTCAGGATATAAGAAGGAGATATCAAGCCAATATTTAACATTGGGGTAAGCAGACTGTGGTGCAGCCATTTTTCATTTTGTAAAATGGCATCTTCGTAATCGCCAAATGCTTCAAACTTTGTTTCTAAAAATTGTTGCAACCATTTTTTACTTTCCTGAAAGGTTACAGGAAATAAATCTGCTGGATCTATATTCCCATAATTCGTTGGAAAGTATTTATTTGTATATTCAATGGCTTCTTCATGAAATGAATTAATCTGCTCGAAATTGGTGGTAGGAGGGACCTTCCCTTTGGGATATTTCAATCTGTTTTCATCATCAAAAGACCATTTTCCACCTACAGGTTTTGAAGCATCTTCTAATAAAATATTTCTTTTTTTCCTCTGATGGATGTAGAAATCCGTCTGAAAAAACCGTTTTTTGTCCGAAAAATAATGATGATTTTCTTCTGAAGTATTGAGAAAAAGGGGAGAAGAAAAAGTATTTAACGCAATATCGTTTTTATTTGCAGTGGCAATCAATCTTTTTTCCAGCCAATGATCTGTGGTTTCAATGTACGATAAGTGATTTATTCCTTTTTGCTTTAACTCAGGAATCAATAGCCTGATATCACTGATTTCATCAAAAGAATTAATATAAATGACTTTCTTTCCCAGTTTTTCCAGGTGAGACTGGTAAAATTTCATGCTTGCTCTATGAAAAGCAATTTTTCTTTTATGGAAATGATATTGACGAAAAAACAACCATTCTTCAACTAAATAGATGGTTTGACAATGGTTCAATAATTCACTTTCTTCAAAGAGTTGGTGTGGGAAAATAACTCCTGTATTATACATTTTTAGATTTGTTAAGGCTACATTTTTGACTACAATATTTCACCTCCTCCCAGTTCTTTTCCCATTTTTTACGCCAGGAAAAGGGTCTTTTACAGGTTACACATATTTTTTCAGGTAAATCACTTTTTTTAACAGATTTCATTTTTCTTTTGAAGGGGAACTAAAAATGTGGGAATAACTGATATCTCTTTCAAGATATTTTTAAATAGCATTTAGGGTTAAAAGGTTTAAAATATTTATTCCCCTGACTCTTCCTCCCAGCGTATTGGACTAACATCGTCATGATTGAGGACTCGAATTTCTTCCCTGTCTATTCTTAATATTAATCCGCAAGCAGGGTCAGGGCAGGTTACCCGTGCATCGGTTTCCATCCAGTCGGCGGGGTGATTTTTTCTTTGTTTAGCAGGAAGCAATGGGATGGCAGATTGTATGGCATAGAGGCAAAAATCAGATTTTTCGGGCATCGATAATTTCCCACCACGAAGATAAAAACAATCACCAATGTTCATATTACAAGTACAATGTCCATTTATTTGTTCAACGACAACACGGAGGTCGTAGAGTTCAAACTGGTCAGATCGCAAGGTATCCGTTTTGCTCATAGTTGTTTGATTTATTGTTTTTTATTTTTCCATAAAAGAGAGCCTATCGTTATAATGGCTAATCCCCAGGAGATGAAATTATGCATGCCAGCTTGCAGCGGGGAAACCTGTTCAATGCCAAATGATTTGCCGCTATTTGTTGTATTTGCCATAAGAATCACGGGGATAAAATAGGGAAAAAGGAAAGGGAATACACATACAACCATGCTAAGAATATTGGCTCGTCGGATAGGGGTAATTCCCTGTTTTTCACCTGTTTGCCGCGCAAATTCAGCCACCATGAGGATGGCCACAATGCTGTGCGTAGTTAAAAGTACAGCCAGACTACCTGCAAATGCGATCCAGCTTTCTGCTTGTCTTGGGCTGTTGCTATGTTTTGCAGCCCAGGAAACGAGAGAATCTATGATGCCGCTTCCCTTTAATGTTTCTACCAGTCCCATTAATAGTATGGTGAAAAAACTAATCCCTGTAGCCCGGTTAATACCCTCTATAATAAAGCTTTGTGCTCTGAAATTCTCCAGATCAAGGGATAATATTTTGGTTGCTGGGAGTAATCCTGTAACAAATCCCAGTATTACGCCTGCAAGTAACCCTAATAATAAGCCATGTAGTAAGTGTTTCCCTTTTAAGAATAGAAATATGACGAAAACAGGAATTAAGAGCATGGGTAAACCAGAGGGGTCGCCAGCAAGTTTTTCTCCAGGTGTTACTCCGCCGGAATTGGCTTTACTTAGAAAATAATAGATGGGTAAAACGATGATGGCTAAAGGTAAAATGTATTTTAATCTACTTTTAACGGTGGGTCCAATGGTTGCATCCTGACTGAGAGCGCTGGCTATGGTAGTATCAGAAATGGGTGCAAAAAAATCACCAAAAGTAGCTCCGGCAAGAATAGCACCTGCTAATATGGGCAAATCGGCTCCTAATAATCCGCCTGCGGGATAAAGTAAAGGACCTCCAATGAGTATGGTGGCAAAACTGGAACCGGTAGATAGTGAAATAATACAGCAGATAATAAAAGTTACCGCTGTAAATCCGGCTGCTGAAAAATGCAATTGATTGGCCACCCATAACAAGGCATTTACAAATCCCGTTTCCGACATAAGCACGCCAATAGTAGATGCTAGCATCCAAGCAGTTAGCATAACCATGACTATGGGTTGAGCCATACCATTGATGACTGTTTCACTGTATAATTTTCGGTCTTTAGCCAGTAGCAAACCTAAAGTTAGCGCACCAATAAGGATGGGCCAGAATCCTCGTTCGTCAGGTGCGCCGGAGAGTGCTAAAAATATTACCCCAATAGCGAAAAAGCCAAAAGGTAAAATGGCGCCTGTTGTACCCCCGTAAAATGATAATTTTTCTATGTTTTTAGATGCAGTCTGGGTCATGCCTTTAAGGTAGTTTGTCCATTTAAATTATAGCGCATGATAGCACCATGAGGGCCATTTTTATCCCTTTCTAATTCATAGACAGGACCCAAAGGTCCTTTTGAACGCAGGGTCATTCCTTCAATGGCTAGTAAATCATCATTGCTAAGGGTAAATGATTGTATTTTAAGGAGTTTTTCCAAATGTTTTCTATTTCGGGCGCCAATAATGATACCTCCAACATGCGGTTTTTGAAGGATATATCTGGCGGCAATTTCAGCGATACCGACCTCATATTTATTTGCCAAATGATGAAGAATCAAAAGTAACTCCTGAAAAAGATCATACCCGCCATACTCCTCAATGATGAGTCGATATTTTGTAAGCGAACGATTTTCAAGGGGTTCGACGGGAGAGGAAGTATGTAAATAGCTGTCACTAAGAAATCCACCGGCAATGACACCATAACACAGATAAAAAAAGCCCGTTTCTTTGGCCAGTTGATGCATATCATTTTCAGGCCGTTGATCCAGCGCGGAGTACTGCAATTGATTGGCAACAATAGGAACGCCAGCCATTTGTATTTCTTTTAAATGAGCAGCATCAAAATTGGTTACGCCAATATGTCTGATTTTACCCGCCTGTTGTAATTCGTGTAAATGCACAGCGGTCTCCATATAGCGGGGAAATTGATAATCCCACCAGGCAAACTGCACGAGGTCAAGCTGTTCTAAACCTAATCGTTTCAATGAACGATCAATGATTGCCTCTGTATCCCTTTTTTTTATCGTTCCAAGCACGTCATAATCGGGCACATATTTGGTATGAATCTGAACGGGAGGAAGATTTCCAGACGCGAACGAATCTTTTTCTGACCGCAAAAACTGACCAATCAAATCTTCTACACCAGTATAAATATCGGCACAATCGAAGGTAGTAATACCGGCCTCAACAAAAGCGCGCATATCGTCAATAGCCTCGGAGCTTACGATGGCACCATGACCGCCGGAGAGATGCCAGCTACCTTTTATAATTTTAGAAATAGTATAGTCAGAGGTAATATTTATTCGTTCCATTTCAGCTTTATTCAATTAAGTTGTTTGGTTGAAATCAAAAATAGGAATAATAAACCAAAAAGGATGAATGATAAATGGGTTAACAACCAAATAAATGGTTCGAATAATGGAAAATTACTCCTAATCACCCTTTTTTGAATTAGGATCGTAGAATATAATATTTACTCCCAATCCCCCTTTCTGAATCACGGATCGTCTTCTCTGAGACAGGTTTCATTTAATTTAATCCAATCTGTTATCAGAGTAATCAAAAAAATAACAGTTCAGACAAGAAGCAGTCTCAATATTTGGGATAGTATTTTGTTTTCCTAACCATCGCTTCAACTTGATTATATTCCTGCGCCAAAAAGGCGTACCTTTACAAAATGAGAAGAATCTTTAATACCACTGGTCTGTGTAATGCTAAAGATCACTACATGGTAGATCCCTTTAGGAATATGTATGATAATATATTGGATCTTATACAGTCCAAACAATATTTCATCATTCATGCACCGAGACAGACGGGCAAGACTACTTTTTTGCACGCTATGGCACATCGCTTAAATAAAGAAGAAAATTATATTTCTGTGGTATGTTCTTTGGAATCAGCTGGTTATTCCAGTATTTCTGTGGAATCGGCGAATGTGAATTTTATCAAGGCCATTTTTAAAATGGCCAGGCTTTTCCTTGGAACAGAGCATCTTCCTCCTGACCCAGCTAATTACATGTCTGGAACGTCTATGATAGGAGATTACCTCACCGATTGGTGCGATTCATTGCAAAAACCGCTGGTATTATTGCTAGATGAAGTGGACGCACTATACGACGACGTGCTTATTTCCACTTTACGTCAATTACGCGATGGCTTTCAGACACGGCCTAGTCACTTTCCTCAATCCATCGCATTGGTTGGTTTACGTGACATTAGAGATTTCCGCACACGGGCTCGCGCTGATAATCCGTCGATAGGTTCAGGGTCGCCATTTAACATAAAAGCAAAATCTTTTTTCCTGCCCGTATTTTCAAAGGAAGAAGTTCGTGGATTATTAGACCAACATACGCAAGATACTGGCCAGGTTTTTTCTGAGGAGGTCTTAGAAAAGTTATACGACTATTCGGGTGGACAACCCTGGTTGACTAACGCGCTGGCCAATGAGGTAGTAAGGGAGATTTTAAAGAATGATTATACCCTTGAGATTACCTTAGACTTGATTGAGTTGGCCAAAGAGCGGCTCATCGAACAGCGTCAAACACACTTAGACAGCTTAGCTGATAAGATAGATGACCCGCGGGTTCGACCCATTATCATGAGTATCATCACGGGTGATTCCCCTGCCTTTGACGGAGCGGATGATGCTATCCGATATTGCCGCGATTTGGGTATTATCAGTACGGGGAATCCCATCCAATTTGCCAATCCGATATACCGGGAAATCATCACTCGTATATTGACCATAGGCTTTTCCGTTGGCATCAATCAGGATATCGCTCAAACGAGTTGGTACCTAAATACAGATGGTACTTTGAATATGGATTTATTATTGAAAGCGTTCACTGATTTTTACCGATGGAATTCAGAATCCTGGATTGACAGATACCAATATAAGGAAGCAGGACACCAGTTGATGTTAATGGCCTTTTTACAGCGTATTATCAATGGGGGAGGACGCATAGAACGGGAGATGGCAACTGGAAATGGTCGTACGGACCTGGTCATATTCTGGAAGTCGCAGGTGATAACCATAGAGATCAAAATGCATCATGATGTTCGTTCCGAACCCCATGGTATTCAACAATTGGCACGTTATCTGGACAAATTGGGACAAAAAATGGGCTATATGGTGTTATTCGAAAAGAAAAGTTCAGAAGAATTATCCTGGGAAGACCGTATCCGTCGGGAAGTACATATCGTTGACAACAAGGAAATCATATTATACGCCATGTAGGGGCAAATTGCATTCGCCCTTTCCCGACAGGTTCCAATGTGAAATTACTCCCAATGACCCTTTTTTGAATCATAATTGTAGAGACGCGATGCCTCGCGTCTTATCCCCGACAGGTTCCAATGTAATGTTTACCTGCTATCAACTGGTTCTGAATCACGGATTTTAAGATTTACAGGATTTCACGGAATATTGCGTACCTTTTTGTTATAAACATATTATTTATTAGTAGATGTCTCAAGGCGCAACACTTCACACGGGGGCGTAGCCCAGCCATCTTCGTACCCCCTCATAAAAAAATGCCTATGTCCTGCGATGTAATTTTTGATATTGCTTCGGACTTACCCCCTTCAACGATTTAAACTGGTTGTTGAAATTGGAAACCGTGTTATACCCGCTTTCATAACAGGTTTGTGAAATGGATTTATTCTCATCCTGTAACATTTTGCAAGCATTTCCAATGCGTATTTCTTTCACAAAATCGGAAAAAGTTTTGTTTGTCCTACTCTTAAAATAACGACAAAAGGCTGCGTCTGTCATATTTGATAAACTCGCCACAGTGGACAAATTTATATTTTCTTTAAAATGCTTTAACACATATTCATGCACCAGGCGCATTCTCTCCGTTTCTGAAATTTTATGGGTGTTCGAGTAGGTTGTACTTGCAATATATTGATAATCTGTTGACTTAGATAATTTATCAAGGATGCTTAATAGTTTTATAATGCCTTGAAATCCATTGACAACAGGTAAGTTTTTTAAATCTTCTACAAGTTCCTCTTTCAGCTGGCCTGTTAAATCAAGCCCTCGTTCACTTTTTTTTAAAAGGGTTTTAATATCATACATTTCCGATTTTTCGAAAAATTCAGAACCTAAAAAATCTTCCTTAAAATAAACCACAATTCCCTCTGTCATCAGTTGAGAATCTTTTTCAAAGTACTCCCGGTCACTTCGCCAAAGATGGGGCATGTTTGGTGCCAAAAATACCGTATCCCCAATATTAAAATGCCTTATATCGTCGCCAATGAACCTGGTTCCCGTTCCTTTTATGACCGTAAATAATTGATAATGTGGATGAAAATGCCAGTTTGGATCAAAAAATGGCTCTTTTAATGTTTTTACCAGATAAGATTGATTCAGATTTTCAATTGATTTCTCTAAAAGTGGTTTCATTCTAACTAAATATTGATGCTATTATGCAGATTATCCTAAATAAATATCAAAATAAAGGAAATATTGGTAAAAAAAAACTTATTTTATGAGAAAGTTATAGGTTAAATTTGAGCAAAAATGAAAATAGGCATGAATCTTTTACTTTGGGGAACGGAGATTAATACATCCCTTTTCCCCGTGCTCGAGCAGATTAAGTCTTTAGGATTTGATGGGGTAGAGGTTCCTATTTTTAATTTGAATAGTCAGGATTGGTATATCTGGAGAGATAAACTAGACGAACTTGAACTGGAAAGACTGGCCGTAGCTATTAATGGCCCTGATGCAAACCCTTTAAGTTCATCGGCAGAAATGAGAAATCATGCGCTTGAAAACAATAAAAAGGCGATTGACTGTGCTGAAATTATTGGAGCAAAATATGTTTCTGGTCCTTTTCATTCCGCTTTAGGCGTTTTTACAGGAAAACCAGCCACTAAAGAAGAATGGCAATTTGGTATCAATCATATCAGAACCCTGGCAGATTATGCCGCTAAAAAGGATATTACGCTGGGGGTAGAATACTTAAATCGTTTTGAATCATACCTTTTTACTTGCACAGACGAAATGTTGACATTTGTTGAAGAGGTAAATCATCCCCATTGTAAAATTATGTTTGATACCTTCCATGCAAATATTGAGGAAAAAAACATCAATGAAGCTATTGCTAAATGTGGAAATCATTTAATTCATGTACAGCTCTCTGAAAATGACAGGAGTACCCTGGGAAAAGGACATATTGATTTTGAAAATATTCTAAAGACTCTGAAAGCGATGAATTACCAGGGAATGCTAAGTATAGAGGCATTTAGCACAAAACTGGCAGCTGCCAATATCTGGCGCAAAATGTTCGATTCTGAATATCAGCTAATGTCTGACAGTATCGCTTATTTGAAAAAAATAGATTTTTAATTATACCCGAATTACACCTAAAACACCCCAAATTTTAAAAACTCCTAAAACCTGATTTTTATGAAAAAAATAAATATTGCCATTGTAGGTCTGGGCTTTGGATCAGAATTTATTCCCATTTATCAGCGACATCCGCACTCGAATATGTATGCCATTTGTCAAAGGAATAAAGAAAATTTGAACAAACTGGGCGATGCTTTTCAAATAGAAAAAAGGTATGATGATTATGACGAATTGCTTAAAGATCCCAATATTGATGCCGTACATATAAATTCGCCTATTCCAAATCATGCGGAACAAACCATAAAAGCGCTTAAGGCAGGGAAACATGTGGCTTGCACTGTGCCTATGGCTACTTCAGTGGAAGATTGTATGGAAATCGTTAAATTATCAAAAGCTACAGGTAAAAAGTACATGATGATGGAAACGGTGGTTTATAGCAGGGAGTTCCTCTTTGTCAAAGACCTATATGAAAAGGGGGAATTAGGTAAAGTTCAATTCCTAAAGGCTTCCCATCAACAGGATATGGACGGTTGGCCAGACTATTGGCCGGGTCTTCCTCCTATGCATTATGCTACGCATTGCGTAGGACCCGTTGCAGGTTTGTTGAAGTTAGAAGCGGACTATGTGTCCTGTTTTGGTTCAGGAACCATCAGTAAGGAACTGGCGGATATTCATCATTCTCCTTTTTCAGTGGAATCAGCACATATTAAGTTTAAAGACAGTGATTTAAGTGCTTATGTATATCGTTCTCTTTTTGACCTTGCTCGTCAATATAGGGAAAGTTTTGAGGTTTATGGCACGAAAAAATCTTTTGAATGGCCTTTAATCGAAGGGGAAGATGCTGTTATTCATACTGCTAAAAAGGAAGAGCATGAAATTCCAGAAAGAGTGAAAGTGCCTGATTTTGCGCATTTGCTTCCAGCTGAAATACAGAATTTTACCACCCAGGGTGTTTATGATATAGCAGAAAATACGCACCTAAGTTTTACCCAAGGTGCTGGTCATGGTGGATCTCACCCGCATTTGGCCCATGAATTTTTAATGGCTTTGATTGAAGACAGAGATCCTTTTCCCAATGCCTGGGAGTCTGCTAACTGGACATCCGTCGGTATCCTTGCCCATGAGTCGGCTATGAGGGGAGGTGAAATCATTAAATTACCTGATTTCAAAGCAGCCTTTTCCTGATTTTTAATCCGTTTTGAACTTACAATGTTCTTACCTGTCAAATAACATTTTTATGAAAAAAATATTCTTTCTCGCACTGGTTTTGTCTGCTTTTACCGCAATGGGTCAGTCTGCAAGACGTTTAGAAATTCTTTTCCTCGGAGATAATGGTCACCATAAACCCATGGAACGTTTGCCTTCTATTATGGCTGCCTTAGGGGATAAAGGGGTCAATTTTACCTATACAGATCAGCTGGAAGATTTGACATTGGAAAATCTTAATAAATATGATGCCCTGCTTATCTATGCCAATTGGGACAGTCTTCCTCCCCATTTGGAAAAGGATTTGTTAGCTTATGTCTCCAGCGGAAAAGGCATTTTACCCATCCATTGTGCTTCCTATTGCTTCAGGAATTCTGCAGAATATGTCAAAATGGTGGGTGGTCAATTTTGGAGACATACCATGGACTCGATTGAAGCAAAAATTATTCAGCCAGATCATTTTATCATGAAAGGTCTTCGACCATTTAAGGTTGTTGATGAAACCTATTTACATGATCACCTTCAGGACGATAATAATGTCTTGGCGGAACGGGAAATAAAAGCAGATCAATTTAAAGATAAACCGGGGGTCAAAACGGAGCCTTATACCTGGACTCGTAACTTTGGGAAAGGTCGTGTTTTTTATACCGCGTATGGTCATGATGAACGTACCTGGCAAAATACAGATTTTCATGAACTGATCTATCGGGGTATTCTTTGGGCAGTGAACGACGAAGCAAAGTCGTCTCATGCCTCCTTGAAACCAGCTCCATTTGTTTACAGAGAGGCAAAATTGCCGAATTATGAAAAAAGGGAAGGTACCCAATACAGGCAAGATCCGCTTTCTCCTGAAGAGAGCAGAAAACATATTCAGGTGCCAATGGATTTTAATATGGAACTATTTGCCGCTGAACCCGATGTAGTGCATCCTATCGCTTTTTCCTGGGATGAAAAGGGGAGGATGTTCGTTCTCATTACCAAAGATTATCCTAATGAAAGAAAGGATAACGGAGGAAGCGATTATATACTGATTTGTGAAGACACTAATAAAGACGGAAAAGCAGATAAATTTACCCGTTTTGCCGATGGATTAAGTATCCCAACGGGTATGGTTTTTAGTAATGGCGGTCTCGTCGTTTGCCAGGCGCCTGATATGATTTTTCTTAAAGATACCGATGGAGATGATAAAGCCGATGTGAAAAAGGTCTTGTTTACTGGCTTTGGCACCTTTGACACCCATGCAGGTCCTTCCAATTTACATTATGGTTTCGATAACTGGCTTTGGGGTTCAATAGGATATTCAGGCTTTAAAGGGCTAGTAGGGGAAAGTAAAGATACACTTAGGTTCGCTCAAGGCTTTTTTCGCTTTAAACCAGATGGAAGCAAGTTGGAATTTATGACTAATACCTCTAATAATACCTGGGGTCTTGGATTTAATGAAACGGGCGATGTTTTTGGCTCAACCGCTAATAACGCTCACGGTTGGTATATGGCTATTCCAAATCATTACTATCCGTCTGCTTATGGTGTAGATAATGGAAGTAGAAGTACGGATACCCATAAGGATATGAAAACCATTACGCCAAAAGTAAGGCAAGTGGATGTTTTTGGCGGATATACTGCCGCTGCAGGTCATAATGTTTATACCGCCCGTGCATTTCCCAAAAAATACTGGAATAATATAGCCTTCGTAGCAGAACCTACCGGGCACGTTCTACACCAGAATATTTTAACAAAAAAAGGTACTAATTATAACGATACGGAAGGATTTAATCTGATGGCGGGTGCCGATGAATGGTTTTCTCCGGTATTTGCTGAAGTTGGTCCCGATGGTGCCGTTTGGGTAGCCGATTGGTATAGCTTTATCATTCAGCATAACCCAAAACCTGATGGATTCATTATGGGTCAGGGAAATGCTTATGAAACCGAATTAAGGGACTATACCCATGGTCGTATTTACCGCGTGCAACACAATGCTGCCCCTGCTTATTCGCCTCTTGCGCTTTCTATTGATAATCCAAAAGAGTTGGTTAAGGCACTTAAAAATAGTAATATGTTTTGGCGAAACCATGCCCAGCGTTTACTAGTAGAGAGAAATAATAAGGATATTATTCCAGATTTATTGGCATTGGTTAATGATTTTTCCGTGGACGAAATTGGGATCAATGCCCCGGCAATTCATGCTCTTTGGGTATTACATGGACTAAATGCCATAGAGGGAAATGTTTTGGATGCCTTACTTAAAGCATTGAAACATCCTTGCCAAGGAGTACGAAAAACCATTTTACAATTGCTTCCCGCTACCAGCGAAATGGCAAATTATCTGATCGATAACAAGTTAATAGAGGATAAGGAACCGCTCGTAGTCCTGAACACTTTATTAGCTATTAGCAAAATGCCTTTAGATGAAAAATCTAAGTCTTTTGTATTGAATGCTTTGGAAAATTCCAACGATATCGAAGACCGTTGGATTCCAGATGCTTATGCTTGTATTATTGGAAAAAATGTGGATTTACTGCATAAGATTTTTGACGATCAGGTTAAAAAAGCTTCAGAAAAGGCGACCGAAAAGGCTCAGGAACACGCAGCGCACCAGCACGCAGGTATGAATATGTCTGCAGAACCTAAAAAGATGGCGACTTCTAATCTAAATAAACCTGATTTAATTATAAGTAATATTAAAATTGATCCTTCGAATCCTGCGCCTAGAGACAGGATAAACGTTTCTATTGAAGTAACAAATCAAGGTGATGTAGCAGTACAAAAAGGAGTGGTTTTACCCCTTAATATTCGTTTTTCAGGAAAGGGACAAGTAATAGATTTAGTAAGCCAAGTGCATGCAGAAGGGGTAAAACCGGGAGAAACTGTTACCATTACAAAAAATACCAATGGCCCATGGTCTGGTAATATTTCATTTGCAGGTGAATTTGCAGGTGATTATAATATTTCAGTCAGTGTCGATAAGGATAATTCAATACTGGAAAGTCTGGAAAATAATAATAGCCTAGCTAAGAAGGTTTCTTTCGTTCTGGCACAAACCATGCCCCAGTTTGTATTAGCAAAAAGTGTTAAATCACATGTATCTTTAGCTGATGTGACTACCGTAATCGCTTATTTGCAGAAGGCAAAAAAATTAGATGCCAATGGATTTGATGCAATTTTAAAAGCGGTCAGTGAAGGATGGAATTATAGAAAAAAAGTAGTTGTTCCAGCTACAGAAATCCCTTTTTTAAATAGTTTGCTGGCATCCTCATCAGGGGTAAATAAAGACAGATTGACCAGGCTCATGCAAGCCTGGGATATATTGAAAAAGGAGGAAGCTAATGACCCAAATGTACAAGTTGTTAAAATAAAATCCTTGCGGGAAATGATGCAATATGATGTAAAATCATTTACCGTTTCTGCTGGAAAAACGGTGGAAATAGTTTTTGAAAATCCAGATGCGATGCAGCATAATCTGGTTATTGGAAAACCAAAGTCCTTGGAGAAAATTGGAAAAGCAGCTGATAAAATGATTACCGATCCAAATGGCGCTACAAATAATTATGTACCTGAAATGCCGGAAATTCTTTTTTCAACCGCTTTAGTAAACCCAGATCAAACGGTAAGGTTAAGATTTACAGCTCCGTTGAAACCTGGTGATTATCCTTATATATGTACTTTCCCTGGGCATTGGCGATTAATGAATGGCGTAATGACCGTTAAATAAATAAATTACTTCCAGGAAAAATTTAAATTTTTGGCTGACAAATTAATGCTTTGAGTTTGAAAGGGCTTCCATAAATTGGAAGTCCTTTTTTAATAATTTTCGTGCCAGGAAAATAACTTGTCGACAATATTTTCCATCTCTTTTTCCATATAATTTATCAATGAAAGGGAAATAGGTCCATGTTTTTTTCCTTTTAGCCATATTAATTGCCAGGTTGATTTAATGGGCAACCCATCTATGGGTATTACATGAAGTTCTTTATTAATCAATTCTTGTTTAATACCAATCAAAGGCATGATTGAATACCCAAATCCAGCAAGTATAGCCTGTTTAACCGCTTCATTAGAGGTTAATTCCATTTTCTTAAATACTTTTATATCATTTCTGTCAATAAAATTTTCCATAATTTGACGTGTACCGGATCCTTGTTCCCTGAAAATTAATGGAAGTGATTTAAAAAAATTCTTTACAGTTTGATCTTTTTCAATGGAGATGGGATCTTTACCAACCAAAAATAATTTATTCTGCAAAAGGTCCAAATGTTCTGTTAGAATGGTCTTTGGAGGTTTAGAAACGAGCGCAAAATCTATCTCATTTCTATTGAGACTTTCTACTACTTTATTCATGTTTGTTACATCCATAGTTAATTCTATGCCAGGATGTATCTTCAAAAAATCAGATATAAAATAAGGTAAAACATATTTTCCTGTAGATACGGTACAGATGGTTAAACGGCCAGATAATTGGCCTTTATAAGCCATTGTCTTAAAATTTATGGCTTGAACCTGATCTAAAATATTTTCCACCGATTCTGCAACTTCGCGTCCAAAAGCAGTGATGTATATTCTTCTTCCTATAACCTCTGTTAAAGGGATATCAAATTGTTCCTGGAAGTTTCTAAGCTGTATAGATACTGCGGGTTGGGTCAGATTAAGTTCTTCGGCCGATTTTGTAACGCTTTGTGTCTGGGCTACTTTTAGAAAAATCTGAAGTTGATTTAATGTATAATTCATAAATTGTGCTTATTTAACTAATGGTAAATATAAATAAAAAAGTATGTATTAAAACTAATATAAATTTTTATTTAAAAAAATATTTATTTTGTTAATAAATTAAGTGTTTAAGTTTCCCTGATTTTCAAATGATTCACGCTGCGTAAAAAATCTTCTGACCACTTTGCGTACAATGTGCTGAACCTCCGTGTACTACGGCTTAAAATAATCTCTTTTATCCAGTGTAATCTCCCTTATTCTTTCACCTCAATCTTCTCATCGGATAATTGTCTTTCATATAAATCTAAATAATACGGACTTATCTTCAATAACTCCTCATGTGTTCCCACATGAGCAATCTCGCCATCTTGAAAAACCAGAATTTTGTCAAAATTTAAATGGGCATAAATTCTATGAGAAATAATAATAGCCGTTTTACCTTTCAATACCGTTTGGAAGTAACTTAGAATTTGATTTTCAGTATGACTATCTACAGCGGATAAACAATCGTCTAAGATAAGGATTTCAGGATCTTTTAATAAAGCGCGGGCAATAGATACTCTTTGTTTTTGGCCTCCACTTAAGGTAATTCCTCTTTCACCCAAAATGGTATTTAATCCGTTTGGAAAAGTTTTTATTTCCTCTGTGAGAGAGGCGTTTAAGATGGCATCTTCCATTTTTTGTTCATCGGCATTGGGATTACCAAAGGCAATATTCTCTCTCAAGCTTTCAGAAAAAAGAAATACATCTTGAGGAACATAACCAATCTGTTCCCTAAGTCTTCCCAAATTTAAGGATTTAATATTTACGCCATCAAAAAGGATTTCACCTTCTGTACTATCATACATTCTTAGTAATAATTCAGCAAAAGAGGTTTTTCCTGACCCAGTTTTTCCGATGATAGCTACTTTTTCACCTACTTTAATATGCAAGTTTAGATTTGTTAGGGCTCTGATACCCGTATCAGGATAAGTCAGGGTTACCTTTTTAAATTCGATATCTCCTTTGATTTTAAAACTTTCTATACTTCCTGAAAGTATGGTAGGCTGCGTTAGCATAAATTCATTTATCCGTTTTTGACTTGCGGAAGCCTGTTGAATAATGGAAGCGATCCAGCCAATGGAAGTTACCGGCCAAGTCAACATGTTAACATAAATAACAAATTCTGCAATATTTCCCGTTGAAATACTCCCTCTAACAACTAAAGTGCCACCAGCATAAACGGTTATTAATGTACTGATTCCAATTAATAAAATCATTAAGGGGTAGAACAATGCATTTATTTTAGCTAACGCAACAGATTGCTGCTTATACTGCTGACTTTGCTTAGTGAAAAAACCAAGCATAGAATTTTCCTGGGTATAGGCCTTTACCACCCTGATTCCAGCATAAACTTCTTGTGCCGTATTGTTTAAAACAGCTAACTGTTGTTGTATTTCTTCACTCTTCTTATGAATCAAATCACTTACATAATATATTGAAATAGAAAGAATGGGTAAAGGAATGAGGCAAAATAATGTAAGTTCAAGACTTACATTTACCATAGCATAGATAACAAAAACAAATAAAGAGATAAGATTAATACCATAAAGAATAGCGGGACCCAAATACATGCGCACTTTATTCACATCTTCTGTGATTCTTGCCATCAAATCGCCCGTTTTATTGCGCTTATAAAAAGCTAAATCAAGAACCTGGTAATGGTCAAAAATTTCCTTTCTCATATCATATTCCATCAGTCGGGACATGACGATGATGGTTTGTCTCATGAAATACATGAATAAGCCCATCAGGCCTGCAAAAAGAAGTACAAACAGGCCGAATAAAAGCAATTGCTTACCCAGGATTTTATTTAACCCAATTTGTAAACTTGAATTTTCAAAATTTCGATATAGACTTAGGTTGTTGACAACCAGATCAAGCGCTTCCCGAATGGCCTGAGGTTGAAGGACCCTGAAATAATTAGATAGGGAAACAAAAAATATCCCTCCCAGAAAATGCCAGCGGTATTTCCAAAAAAAGTGATTCAAAACATATAGATGATTCATCTAATCTTTTTTCAATTGGATTTTTTTCAAAATAAAAAAAACCAGTCTCTTGGAGGCTGGTTTTTGGTGGAGATAATGGGATTCGAACCCATGACCTCTTGCATGCCATGCAAGCACTCTAGCCAACTGAGCTATACCCCCTTAATATGTGCTGCGAATCTAAGTAATTAAGATAGATTTTCCAAAAAATCACTAATTTTATTACGTTGATGTTTAGAATTAAAAATCAAAAAATTTAATTGGTTATTAATTCATTGCAATATTTTTGCAAAATATTGCAATTATTCATGCAAATTGCTGTAAATTGCCATATAATGTTAAATTATGGAAAGAATTACAGAAATGACTTCTATCTATCGACATTTAGATAATATGTCGGTTAATGAGTTGTTGGAGAATATGAACAGTGAAGATCGAACAGTACCTGAAGCTGTGGGTAAAGCTATTCCCCAAATTGAAAAATTAGTCCAGGCTATTGTTCGAAAAATGAAGAGTGGGGGTAGATTATTCTATATTGGTGCAGGAACTTCCGGTAGATTAGGTGTTTTAGATGCCTCTGAGTGTCCTCCAACTTACGGAGTTCCCAAAGAGTGGATTGTTGGTATTATTGCCGGTGGTGATGTTGCCTTAAGAAATTCTGTTGAGGCCGCTGAAGATAGTTTAGAACAAGCTTGGCTCGATTTAAAAGCTTTTGACATTAATGAAGATGATGTAGTAGTAGGTATCGCCGCCTCAGGTACAACGCCTTATGTTATTGAAGGCTTAAAAAGATGCAAAGAATCTGGTATTTTGACTGGCTGTATTACCTGTAATCCTGAGTCTCCATTAGCTTCCGTATCTGATTTTCCTGTTGAAATAATTACCGGACCAGAATTTGTTACCGGTTCCACCCGCATGAAAGCGGGAACTGCCCAAAAATTGACTTTAAATATGATTAGCACAGCTGTTATGATTCAATTGGGAAGAGTTTTAGACAATAAGATGGTTGATATGAAGCTGAGTAATGCTAAATTGATTGACAGAGGGGTAAAAATGATTATGAAATATTTAAATATTCCTTACGAAGAAGCAGAGGAGTTATTGCATAAAAATGGAAATGTTCGAAATGTCTTAAAAAATCATTCTCAGAATCTAACCCTTAATTCTTAATGAGTACAAAACTTGGGTCAAAAAACATCCTGATTGTTGAAAGTGGAGCTACAAAAGCTAATTGGGTACTGCTTTCTGACAAGATGCCCGTTTTTAAAGAGAAATCACTGGGTTTAAATCCTTATTTTCTAAATGACGAGGAAATGTTGAGTCAGTTTTATGCCGTTAAGAAAAATATTCCTCAGAAAATTGATTTTATTTATTTCTATAGCACAGGTTGTGGTGCTGATGATCAAAAAATCAGAGTCTCTCATTTGCTTGATAAGGTATTTAATCCTGAAAATGCTTCCGTCGTAGATACCGATATTATTGCCGCTGCCCGTTCTATTGGACCCAATAATAGTGGACTTGTTGGCATACTAGGTACTGGTTCCAACGCCTGTCTGATAAAAAATGGGGATATTGAAGCCACGGCAGGAGGATTTGGATTTATTTTAGGTGATGAGGGCAGTGGTGCTGCCTTAGGTTTATCTCTTATTCGAGGTTGGTTAAATAATGAACTACCCGTTGAAATTCAAATACTGGTAGATAAAGAGCTAAATTTAAAGAAGAGTGAAATATTTCAGGCGGTATATAAAAACCCTTTTCCAAGCAGGTATCTGGCAACCTTTGCAACTTTTTACTTTAAACATAATCAATTAACCTGGGTAAATGACGTAGTAAAGTTGCAATTTAATTTATTTATAAAAAGATATTTTTTAAGCTTAATTAAAGAAAATCAAGAAGTCAAAGTATATTTTATAGGGTCCGTAGCCTATTATTTCAGGCCTTTAATGGTAGATGTTTTGATAGAAAATAAGCTTCTCTTAGGCGGCATCGTAAAAGATCCAATGGATGGATTAATTCATTTTCACTCTGAAAATTAGTTTTTAACTTATCATTATTGCAATTTATAGGTTATAATTTGAAATATTATGGCAATAAGTTGCAATAAATAGCGAAATAAGTAATTATTTTAATTTTTTATTCCTTATTATTGCATAAGCTTGAAACTTTATATTTTTTTTAATAAAACGGATCCTATTATCTAACCACTTATTTTTTTTAATTCGCTGGCAATCTATTCAAAAAAAATTGAGTAGATTGCCTTTTTTATTCCATCCAACATGCTAAAAAAAGAAAGACTATCGCTGATTTTACGTGAAGTGAATATTCATAATAAAGTGATTTTATCTGATTTAAGTCAGAAATTATCTGTTTCGGAAGACACTATCAGAAGGGATCTTCAGGAACTTGCCGATGATGATAAATTAATTAAAGTTAGAGGTGGGGCGCTAAGTAAATCATATCAGGCTTATTCTTACAGGGAAAATGATATTTATGCCTATCAAGAGAAAACGATTATTGCCAGAAAGGCCATAAGTATGCTCAGAGATGATATGCTGGTGCTTATTTCAGGTGGTTCTACCAATTTGGAAATAGCCAGAATTCTGCCTCCGGAATTACGCGTTACTTTCGTTACAGTAAGCTTGTCAACTGCAATGCAATTAATGGAACACCCCAATAGTGAAACGCTTTTTATAGGTGGGAATCTCTCGAAAAATGCAAAAATTGCCGTTGGTGGTGAAGTCGTTCAGCACTTAGGTGAAATAAGACCCGATATTTGCTTTTTAGGCGTTAATGGGATCGATGCGAAAGAAGGGCTGACGGAACTTGACATGGAAATTGTGACCGTTAAAAGAGCGATGATTAAAGCTTCAAGGAAGGTTTTCGCTTTGGCTATTTCTGAAAAATTAAATTCAGTAAGAAAAATGAGGGTTTGTAACCTTTCTGAAATTGATGGCCTTATCACCGAACTTAATCCGGAAAATCCAATATTGGCGCCTTATCAGAATTTAAAAATTCAAATTATTTAATGCCGGATTTAATTGGGATCTACATCTATCACAAAGCGTACGGAGGAATAAGATTTTTTATTTCGCAGCAATTGTTGTGCTTCCAAAAGCCTGTCCTTAGCCTCTTGTAAGCGAAGATTCCCGTTATCCAGTTTGATAAGTATGTCTATCAGATAACTATTTCGAACCCTGCCAATATAAGGAACAGCAGGTCCTTTCAATCGGTCACCGAAAATGGGGATTAAATATTCCTTTAACCAGATAGCTGCGTTATTTACCGTTTCAGGGTCAACATGTTTCAAGGAAATCCTTATAAGCCTTTTAAAAGGAGGGTATTGAAATTGTTCTCTTTCACCAAGTTCTCTTTCGTAATATCTTTCCGTTTGATTTTCTAAAATATCAAGGAGTACCGGATTAGCCACATTCATAGCTTGTATAAATACATGCCCTTGACGGGCTCTTCTTCCAGCTCTGCCACTAACCTGAGTCATCAATTGAAAGGCTCTTTCCCCAGCTCTAAAATCGGGATATTGCATTAACTGGTCGGAACTTAATATACCGACCATCCCTACATTGGCAAAATCTAATCCCTTCGTAACCATCTGTGTACCAATAAGAATATCGAGTTCACCTTCTTCAAATTCCTGAATTAACCGGTTATGGGCAAATTTAGATTTCACCGTGTCCATGTCCATTCTTGCTATTCTGGCTTCAGGCAATATCACTTGTAATTCTGCTTCCACTTTTTCAGTTCCAAATCCTTGAAGTAAAATATCTTTGCTGCTACAGGCAGGACATTGGGTCGGTGCCGGGGTGAAATATCCACAGTAGTGACACTTCAATCCTTGCCTCGATTTATGATAGGTCAAGCTGACATCGCAATGAACGCATTCTGAGTGCCAGCCGCAAGTAGTGCAACGTAGCGTAGGGGCAAACCCTCTGCGGTTTTGGAATAAAATGATTTGTTCCTTATTCGCCAGCCGCTCTCGTATAGCTTCAAGCAATGTTTCAGAAAACTCCTGAATCATTCTTTTATTTTTCTTTTCCTCTACCAGATTTATGATCGTTACTTTTGGAAGAATGGTGCCACCATAGCGCTCATCGAGTTTCACCCAGCCATATTTTCCAAATTTACTATGATAATAGGTTTCTAAAGAAGGTGTTGCAGTTCCTAAAATAACAGGTGATTTCCAAATATGTGCCAGATAAATGGCAGCATCGCGACCTTGATATCGAGGATTTGGATCATTTTGCTTATAAGATGGATCATGTTCCTCATCGACAATGACCAGTTTTAAGTTGGAAAATGGCAAAAACAGCGATGATCTAGCACCTACCAGTAAGGGTTTTCCATCTTTAACCTGTTGCCAGCTTTCTACCCGCTGTTTGTCCGACAATCTGGAGTGATAAACAAGAACTTTGTCATGAAAGATAGCATGTAATCTACTGGTGATTTGATTCGACAAGGCTATTTCAGGCAATAAATATAAAATTTGTCCTCCCTGGTCAATAACCTCCTGCATAAATTTCATGTAAATCTGCGTTTTGCCACTACCCGTTATTCCTTGCAGGAGCACAACTTTATTTTCATGGTGGAATTTTTTTATGTCATCAAATGCTTCCACTTGCTTAGGGGTTAAGCTTATTTCATTATCGCTTTTATTGGCATCATTCCATATCACTTTGTTTAAAAGGGCTTCTTCAATCTGGAAAATATTTTTCTTAACCATTGCCAGTAAAACGCTTCCTTCAACCCCAGATCTCTTCAATAACTCTTTTCTTGTAACTTGACCTTTTTCTTTCTTCAAAAGGAAAAAGGTCAAGAGTAATTGCTCTTGCTTAGGAAATTTACTGATCTTCTCAAAAAGTTTTCCTATTAATTCCTGTTGAGATAAATAGGGCTCCTGAAGATGCACAAAAAAAACAGATTGTGGTTTGTAGGGGTCTTTAAGTTCTTCTTTTATCTCTATAAATCCTTTCTCAATTAGATTTCTTACAATATGATAAATGGTTTTTATTCCCAGCATGTCCTGAATATCCTGTAGATGAAGGAACTCCCTGCCAGAAAGTGCTTCGATAATTAAATACTCTTTATCTGGAAGTGATAGTGGGTCAAAAGGAAGTTGTGGTAATAAAATAATTAAGGATTCACTGGATAATTTTAGATTTGAGGGAAGGGCAGCCTGCATAATCTCACCCATACTACAACAATAATAGGAAGATAACCATGTCCAAAATTGTATTTGGCGTAAATTGACTAAAGGGCGTTCATCAATTAGACTCAATATATATTTTGGTGTATATCCTTCTGGTTTTAATTGATTTAGGCTGTAAACTATAGCAGCATATCTCTTTTTTTTACCAAATTGTACTTCGACACGCATCCCAATGGAAACCTTAGAAACCAGATCTTCAGGAATGACATAAGTATATAGCTTTTCCAAGGCTAAAGGTAAAATGACGGTACAATAGATTGGGTTGCCAGTGCTATGTAAGGAATCAGAAGTAGTGATTTCCTCTCTCATCTTTTTTTTTCAAAAATACGATAAGTAAAGGGAAAAACCTCTCCCCTTTAACTTTTCATAAATTACTAGGTTAGCTTCTTATTTTTATTATTAAAAACTGTACATTTGAACTAAGTAACTATTTACACTTAAAGTTAATGAAAATGAATATTTCAACCTCTGCTTTTGGACTTTTATTCCTCATATCATTTCTATTTATTTCCTGTACTGAAAAAGAGCAGGTAGCACCTAGAATTGATTCCACCATTTATAATATATTGCAAGGAAAATTGATGGATGCAAAACCTGGAGATGTGATTGAAATACCCGCAGGGACTTACTATTTTGACAGACCTCTTTCATTGGAGGGTATTCCAAGGGTGACCATTCGTGGCGCTGGTAAACTGAATACCGTACTCTCTTTTTTAGGCCAAAAAGTTGGGGCAGAAGGTATTAGGATTATTGCTGATTCTGTAATTCTCAGCGATTTAACGGTTCAAGACACTAAAGGAGATGCCATAAAAATACAAGACGCCACTTCTGTTACTTTAAGAAATGTGCGCACCACCTGGAGTGGGGGCCCCAAAGAAACAAACGGTGGTTATGGCATATATCCCGTTGCCTGTAAAAATGTATTAATTGAAGGTTGTGAAGCTTCTAATGCCTCAGATGCTGGAATTTATGTGGGACAATCTACAGATGTAATTGTGAGAAATTGTCATGCCCACGGTAATGTAGCAGGGATAGAAATTGAAAATTGTAAGCATTCTTCTGTTTTTAATAATCTGGCGGAAGGAAATACAGGCGGAATCCTTGTATTTGATTTACCTGAATTACCCGCTGGAAATGGTTTCGATTGTAGAGTTTACAATAATGTGATTCGGAATAATAATTTAGCCAACTTTGCACCAAAAGGTAATATTGTGGGTATCGTTCCCGCAGGAACAGGTATTATTTTGCTTGCAGCTAAATCAGTTACTATTTATGATAATCAAATTTTGGGTCATAAAACCATTGGCACGGCGATTGCCAGCTATGGCATTACCCAAAAAAAATATAAAGACGCTAATTATAATCCCTATACCTATAATATCTCATTGCGCAATAATATCTATAAAAGAGCTAATTCATTGCCAGACTGGAGAAGTGATTTTGGCAAAATGGTGATTATGCTTTTCTGGGGAAAACCTCAGGATATCATTTACGACGGAATTCTTAATCCGGAATGGTCAGGAAAAAATCCGATGTTCCTTTGTATTGAACAAAACCAAACAAACTTGCGTTTCGCGAATGTTGACGCTGGAAACGATTTTAATAAGGTTGTAACAGATCTGTCAGTGCATTTATGTAAAAAATAAAATGGGTAAAATGTCTGTTTTTTATAAATTATCTTTTTTTGCCTTTCTCACTTTCATTTTGGTGAACTGTGAACCGGTTAAAAATAGTGAAGTCCCTAAAAATAAGGAGTTCACCTTGGTTGATGTCCCTGTTCCCGACGCAATAAATTCAGATATAGGTAAATTTCCGCTTCCTTCCTTATCTGAATATGGATTTTTTGATTCTCCACTCGCTTCATTGAATCCTAGAAAATTGGTCTTGCCTTATGAACCCATCACCTCCTTGTTCACAGACTATGCCTTTAAAAAAAGATTCGTTTGGATGCCAGCAGGTGCTGTTGCTCAAATTGATGATGAAGGGGTTGTTCAATTTCCAATGGGCACCGTACTGATAAAACATTTTTATTACCCATCTGATTTTTCCAATGAAAAAGATAAATGGGATATGATGGAAACCCGACTTTTAGTGAAATCAGGAGAAGTTTGGAAAGCTTATTCCTATGTATGGAATGAAGATGATTCTGATGCTTTTTATAATCCGGTTGGGGATATATTAGTTGCCAATTTTACTGATAAAAAAGGGATTGCAAAATCAGTTGATTATGCGGTGCCCAATAAAAATCAATGCAAAAGTTGCCATAATCGCGATAATATCATCAGACCTTTAGGCCCGATAGTTCAGAATCTGGACAAGGATTTTTCCTATCCTGACGGTAAAATGAACCAGATTTCAAAATGGCAATCCGTAGGCTATTTAGCTAAAGATTATGTCGAAAAACCAAACCATAAACCTTTGGCAGATTGGCAAGATAAATCTAAATCATTGGAAGAAAGATCATTGGCTTATCTTCAAGTTAACTGCGGACATTGTCATCGCGAAAATGGTAGTGCTCATACAACAGGCCTCTTTTTATTGACTACCATGAATGATAGAAAGAAATTGGGGATATGTAAAACACCAGTTGCAGCAGGTAAAGGAGCAGGAAATTTAAAATTTGGTATTCAGCCTGGTCAACCTGAGGCTTCTATCCTCCTTTATAGAATGAAAAGTGAGGACCCGGGTGTTATGATGCCGGAATTAGGCAGAATGATTAAACATGAGGAGGGCATCCAATTGATAAGTGATTGGATTGCTTCCATGCCAAATAGTTGTGAAAAGGCTTTACAACCTTAGTTATGAACGAGTTGAAAAAAATATTGATTCAACATATCTTGGAAACGCAAGATGAAAGGTTATTGAAAATGTTATGGGATATTGTAAAATTGAATCAGGAACCAACGGAGTTTCAAAATATTGTGGAGCCTGATTTTTTAGGTCATTCAAATTTGAATGCTTCAGAAATTCAACATAGCATTGATTCTTTTTTTAACGCCCAACCTTCAAAAAACGATAATTTTTAATATGTACGAATATAAGTTTATTAGAATCAGAACGAGTATCTGGAGTGGTTTACCTAAACAAGATTACAGAAAGGTAATACAAAGTGAAGCCAAAGAGGGGTGGAGGTTGATTCAGATATTAACTCCAACGGGTATTTCGATGCTTCCAAGTTTCTATGAATTGATATTTGAACGTCTCAAAGCCGAATTTGTATGAAAAATACACTCATTCTACTAAGTATTCTATTAGTATCTATCACTATAAATGCGCAGAATTTTGAAATTTTAAGTTTAAAAGAACAAGCCGAAGTAAGGGATTCTTGGCTAAAAGAACGGTTCAAACAGGTTATCCCTCCTTTAATGAGAAGAGAAGGAATTGATATGTGGCTGGTTATTTCCAGAGAATACAACGAAGATCCTGTCATGAAAACCATGCTTCCCGCAACCTGGCTTTCCGCGAGAAGAACTACTATGCTTGTTATCTATGACAATGGTCGAGATATAGAAACTTTTTCCGTAGCGAGATATGATGTTGGGGAGATTTTTAAAAAGTCATGGGACCCGGAAAAACAACCTGATCAGTGGAAAAGACTGGCAGAAATTATTATTGAGAAAAATCCACGTAAGATTGGGATAAATAAATCACCCAATTTTGGTCATGCTGATGGCTTGTCGGCTTTTCATTACGATAAATTAATGGAATATTTGCCGGGTTCATTTAAAAGTAAGGTTGTTCCTGCTGAAAAATTAGCAGTAGGCTGGCTTGAAAAAAGAATACCTGAGGAAATGGCGGCATATCGAAGTGTGATGCGTCTTGCTCATGAAATTATAGCACAAGGTTTTTCGGAAGAAGTCATCATTCCTGGTGTTACCAAAACGGAAGATGTAGTTTGGTGGTATCGGGAGAAAATTACTTCCTTAGGTCTCACTGCTTGGTTCCATCCAACCGTAGATGTACAGCGTGGAGAAGCAGGTGCTAACGAAGCACAAAGAGAATTTTCCAGAAGACCTGATAATTCGATCATTCAACCTGGTGATTTGGTACATGTAGATTTTGGAATTTCTTATTTAGGACTGCATACCGATACACAGGAAAATGCCTATATATGCCGCATTGGAGAGCATGACGCCCCTCCTTATCTGAAAGATGCTTTCAATCAGGGATTAAAATTAATGGATTTTCTGACTGATGCCTTTCAAGACGGCAAAACAGGTAATGAGGTTCTTAAAGAGGCATTGACTAATGCTGTCGCAGCAGGTTTGAAACCATCCATTTATAGTCATCCCATTGGCTTTCATGGCCATGGAGCAGGTCCCACTATCGGACTTTGGGATCAGCAAGATGGGGTGCCTGTTACGGGCGATTATCAGATTACTCAAGGTACAGCTTATTCAATCGAATTAAACACCCGTGTTTTTATACCAGAATGGAATAAAGAAATAAGGATGATGATGGAAGAAGATGCTTATTTCGATGGAAAAAAAGTAACCTATATCGATGGTCGTCAGGTAAATTATTTTCTAATTCCAAGACCCAAGAATTCCTGGAAATAATTAAGAATGCTAAAAAAAACATGGCGCCTGTATAAGGATGCCTTTTCAGGTATTTCCAAAGAGGTTTGGCTTCTTGCTTTAGTATCCCTAATCAATAGAAGTGGAACAATGGTTGTTCCTTTTCTAACCATTTACCTGAAAAGTAAAATGGGCTTTTCCTATCTGGAGATTGGCACCATTATGAGTGTTTTTGGTGTTGGGTCTCTGATTGGGACCTATTCCGGAGGAAAGTTGACTGATAAAATTGGCTTTTATCCAGTTCTCTTTTGGTCTCTTTTTTTAGGAGGCTTATCTTTTATTCTTCTTGGATTTTTAACTTCCTTTTTGGCCTGGTGTATAGCCATCACCATTTTAGGTATGGTTGGAGAAGCATTTAGACCCGCAATCTATACAGGTTTAGCTTCCTATTCTGAAGGATCTTATCAAACCAGAGGAACCTCGCTTATTCGCTTAGCTGTAAATCTTGGCATCTCAGTTGGCCCGGCCATTGGCGGATTTATTGCTTATAATATTGGCTTTGCAGGTTTATTTTGGGCAGATGGTCTTACCTGCATTGCTGCAGCCCTGTTTATGCGAATTTATATTCCTTATAAAAGGAATATAAAAACTAATTCATCAGAATCTTCGAAGGTTATTTTAGGCATTTCAGCTTATAAAGATTTTTACTTTCTGGTTTTTATAGGTTTTCTTATTTTTACCTCCTTAGGATTTATGCAGTTTTTCCTGCTCATTCCCATGTATTATAAAGAGCATTTTATGTTTAATGAGAGTCAAATAGGACTTATTTTAGCCTTGAATGGCATGTTAATTGTCCTTTTTGAAATGCCTTTAGTTCATAGATTAGAAAATAAAATACCTAAATTAATGCTAATTGCCTTAGGCTCAGGACTTCTTGGTCTTTCTTTTCTTATACTTATTCCAGGCTATACAGTATGGTATGTGGCTGTTTTCTCGCTCACAATATTAACACTTGGGGAGATTTTTAATATGCCTTTTGCAAATTCTTTTGCTATGAACCAGGCCTCAGAAGGTCGAAGAGGGCAATATATGGCACTTTATGCTATGGCCTATTCAATAGCTCATATTATTGCTCCTGGTATGGGTTCCTTTTTTATTCAAAATTATGGATATTCGTCTCTTTGGACTATTAATGGGTTACTCTGCATGATATCAATGGTTGGATTTTATTTCATGCAGAAAAATCCTCGTTTGAAACAAATATGATATGATTGCCGAAATTGGAATGGATGTTAGTATTGCAAAAAAATATTTGATGGAGGATCAAGTCATAGGACTACCAACGGAAACGGTCTATGGCTTAGCTGGAAATGGTTTAAAGGCAGAGGTAGTGGCAAAAATTTTTGCCATAAAAAATAGACCCTTCTTCGATCCTCTGATTTTGCATATAGGTGATTTTTCCCAGTTAAATCAATTAACAACTGCTATTCCCCGTCCATTAAATGATTTAATCCATGCTTTTTGGCCTGGGCCTCTTACTATCCTGTTGCCTAAAGCTGAAATTATACCCGATATTGTAACCTCTGGGTTGCCCAGAGTAGCCGTGAGGATGCCAAATCATGGCCTTTCTTTGGCTTTATTGAAATCTATTCCATTTCCATTGGCCGCACCAAGCGCTAATCCTTTCGGATATATAAGTCCAACCAAACCAGAACATGTTTATAAACAGTTAGGATTGAAAATACCCTATATTTTGGACGGTGGAAAATGTCAGGTTGGTATCGAAAGTACTATTGTTGGTATGGAAAATGATGACTTGGTTATTTATCGACTTGGCGGGTTAAGCTTAGAACAATTAAGAGCTGTGTATAAAGGAAATATTAAAATAAATGTTTCCAGTTCTCATCCGGAATCTCCAGGTATGACTTTGAGCCACTATGCTCCTTCCAAACCCTTGTATTTAGGAGATAAAGCCTCCTTGCTTTCAACGGGGAGTGCGACAAACGCTGCTATTTTATGTTTCAAAGAAAAATGGGAGGAAGTAAATGCAAATCAACAATGGGTTTTATCAGAAACAGCCGATTTTGAGGAAGCTGCACATAAATTATTTTCCTTTTTAAGGGAAATAGATGAATGTGGCATGACCCATATTTTAGCAGAGAAATTACCAGATGAAGGTCTGGGTATCGCTATAAATGATAGATTATTTAGAGCATCGCAAAAATAAAGGGTACATTTTAAAACTGAAATGTATTTTTTTCGTTCTAACTCTGTATGTATTTTTAACCTTTAAATTTTACAATATGCGTAAAAATAATCTTTTTCTTGCAGCTATTTTTTCAGCTGTTATCTTTTGCTTGCCATCTATGGTTTCTGCTCAGTCAAAACCTGCAAGTCCTGCGATGGAAACATCTGCAAAAGCAGGTGGTTCTGACATCTCTATGAAATGGAGTGCTCCATCTGTTAAAGGTAGAGAAATTTGGGGTGCATTAGTACCTTTTGATAAAATCTGGCGCACAGGTGCAAATGCTGCAACTACTTTTACTACTTCTAAAAATATTAAAGTTAACGGAAAAGCTTTGGCTGCAGGAACTTATTCATTTTTTACCATTCCTGGTAAAACAGCATGGACTTTGATCTTCAATAAGCAGACAGAATTATGGGGAAGTACTGATTACAAAGAAGCTGATGATGCTCTTCGCGTTAGTGTAACACCTAAAATGGGTTCAGAAATTGCAGAACAACTAACTTTTGCTGCAAATAAAAACGGAAAAGTTACTTTCAAATGGGAGAAATTATCTTTCGAATTTGAAGTTTCTGCCGCTAAATAATATATTCTCTATATTATTTTAAAATAATAAGCGCTAGACTCCAATAGTTTAGCGCTTATTTTTTTGAAAAATAAGTTTACATTTGCTCCTCATTGGTAACGAATTATTAAGTGTGATGAAAAATTTTACTTCTCGGTTCCTCTTTACAATAATCTTATTCTCTCTTTTTACTCAAAGTTGTCATAATAAAGAGGCCATTATTCAAAATCTTTCCCACCGTTGGGCAATTGAAAAGGGTTTCAGAAATGAAAAAGAAACGGATTCATTATCTGGTCTTTACTTTCAATTTAGTAAAACAGGCGAGGTCACTACTAATTTAAACGGTCAGGACGAAAGGCTAACTTATAAATTAAATGGAGAGGATATTATTGAGATAATAGGATCTGAATTAATATTTCTGAATATCATCGAATTATCGGAAACTAAATTAATTCTTCAAACTGACCTTCAAGGTTACAATTTCAAATTTGAAATGGGGAAAGAAAAATAAATTAGGCTCCCTAAAATTTAAATTAATTTTTTGAAAGAATATCCTTTACTATTTTTTCTGCATGATCTCTGGTATTCTCAATAAAAAGTTTACTTGTTTCCATGCCTCCGCATACTACGCCAGCTATATAAACACCTTGGAGTGTAGTTTCTAAAGTTTCCTCGTTAAAGGATGGCTTACATTTCAATAGATTATCAAAATTCAATCCTAAACGAGCGAGAAAATCAAAGTCAGGTTGATAACCTGTCAAAGCAAGCACCCAGTTATTTTCTATGGAAAATATTTCTTCTCCCTTTTTAATAGTAACACTATTTTCCAATATTTCAGTTATCTGACTATTAAAAAGAGCCGTAATGCTTCCTTCTTTTATCCTGTTTTCAATATTTGGCTTGATCCAGTATTTTACTCTTGGACTTATTTCATTTCCTCTGATAATCATCGTGACATATCCTCCTTTTTGCCATATTTCTAAAGCGGCATCACAAGCAGAATTGGCAGCGCCAATGATAGTAACCTTTTGATTTATATAGCGATGTGGGTCGTCGTAGTAATGTTTCACCTTAGGGAGTTGTTCTCCAGGTATGTTAAGAAGTACTGGTTTGTCATAAAAACCGGTGGCAATGACTATACTACCGCAATGGTATTCATCTTTAGTTGTTTTGACCTTATATTTCACTGATGTACCCATTGTTTCATCTGGTATAAGATCAAGAACTTCTTCGTAAGTATGATAATTTAACTGATAATGTTGAATAAGTCTGCGATAATATTCTAATGATTCCTGCCTGGTTGGTTTTTCGTTATGAGAAACAAAGGGAATTTGACCAATTTCTAACAGACGGGAGGTGGAGAAAAAAGTCATATTCACTGGAAAATGAAATAATGAATTTACAATAACCCCTTTTTCTAAAATAAGTGCAGACAAATTTGCCTTTGCGGCCTCTATGGCGCAATTTATTCCACTGGGTCCTCCACCAATAATAATTATATCCCAAAAGTTTTTCAATCCTATTAATTTTTGTCAAATATAAAGATTTTGAAAAGAGAAAACGTCAATTTAAATATCTTTACCATTAAATTTTTCAAATGAATACCCTCGATGAACTTCATGCACTTTATGCAACCTATTTAAAGGAGAATATCTACCATCAGGAGCCAGCTACACTTTATGAGCCAGTAAATTATATATTAAGCCTAGGTGGAAAGCGTCTTCGTCCTTTATTTTCCTTAATGGCTTTTGAATTATATGACCGTAATATTAAAAAAGCCTTGTGTATAGCTCACGCGGTTGAAGTTTTTCATAATTTCACTTTAGTTCATGATGATATCATGGATCAGGCAGACATGAGAAGGGGTAAATTAACCGTTCATACCAAATATGGGGTTAATGCTGGAATTCTTTCAGGCGATGTCATGTTGATTCTCGCTTATGAATCATTACTTCGTTTTCAAATGTCAGATAAAATTCCAAACCTGGTCCGTGTTTTTAACCAATTTGCCAGAGAAGTTTGTGAAGGTCAGGAAATGGATATGTTATTTGAAACTTCTTCAGAGGTAACTCTTTCTACTTACGAAAAAATGATTTCATTAAAAACAGGAGTCTTGCTTGCTGGTGCACTCAAAATGGGCGCTATCGCTGCAGGTTCTACGAATGATGATGCAGAAAAATTATATCACTTTGGATTGAATATAGGTGTCGCTTTTCAAATTCAAGATGACTATTTAGATACTTTTGGGACGGAAGCACAGGTGGGTAAACAAATAGGAGGAGATATCATTCAAAATAAAAAAACTTTCCTTATTCTCAAGGCTTTATCGTTGGGAAATACACATCAGAAACAAACTCTAATGGACTTATTTGACCCAAAGAATGGTATCTCAGGACAGGAAAAAATTAATAAAGTAACCGAAATTTTGAGAGAACTTAGTATTCCGCAAGAAGCAAAACTTAGAAAACAGTATTACTTTGAACTTGCAATGAAGTCTTTAGACGAAGTTCAGGTTTTACAGGAAAAGAAGGAATTATTAAGAAAGGTAGCGTTTCAATTGTTAGAAAGAGAAAATTAATCTGCTTAGTTCCTTACTTTTTTGAGCCAATCAAACGTTGATTGATCTGTAAAATAGACTGAATACCAGCCTTGCTTTTCATGGGGAGGATCTCCAATATAATCATCTCCTGATTGCCAGTAGGTCTCAGCTTGACGAGGTCGTCCTTCCCCTCCAATAGCCCAGAAATTCATGCCTCGGTAAGGAGAATTTGGATTACCTAAGGTAGTTTCGTATAAAAATTGATAAAATTTATTTCTCATCAAAACTTCTGTGTCTGCTTGATAGCTACCTCCGTCCCGGGCAAGTCCAAATTCTTCGAGTACAATGGGTTTACCAGATAATATGGCTGCTTCCGCATTTTTATCTAAATACTTTTTAGATTTAATTTTAGTAGATTCAAAGGATTCATCTGGATTTTTAGGTGAATACCAGCTCCAGTTTTCAGGCCATAAATGAACAGTAAGATAATTTATATTCTTCAAAGAAGCTGTTTTATGATAAGTTGTTCCAACCAAATGATCTAAAATTCCTTCATTTCCAATACAAATAAGATGGTTCGCATCTAATTTTCTGATAAGATCACTTGATTTTTTAACCCATTTAACATATTTTTTATCATGTCCAAACTCTCTCGGTTCATTAGCCAATTGCCAGGACATGATGGTTGCATCGTTTACATACAAGGTATTAGTGATCGTATTTTTTCTGCTGACGACCTTGTTAAGTAGCTCAAAATATAGTTTTTCAGCCTTTGGTAGCGTGTAAAATCTAGCAGAAAATCGCATATAAGTATCCCATCCATGTTCTTCGGGGTAGGGTATTTTTTCGCCAGTAAACCAGGAAACATATTGAGCCATACCTCCAGACCAATAGAAAAAATTATTGAGGCAAAGAACGGCCTTCATATTTCTTTTAGCCATTTCGGCAAGTACGAAATCAAGACCAGTCAGAATATCTTCGTTCCAATTACCCATTGATTCTTGTAACGTTGGGGTGATTCTAAACGGTTCCGTTGACGGACCTTCTCCCGATGCCATCAATCGAAGATTTAATACACCTGCTTCTTTTAAAAAATCTAATTCTCTTACTATTCGTTCTTTCCCTTTTTCATCAATGGCTACAAAAGCAGCATACCAGTAATTGGCTCCGATGTAGGAATAATTCATATTATCTAATCTAAAATCACCTTTTTCAACCTGAACAAAAGAAGATTTATCAACCACTTGAGCACTAAGACGATAACAAGAAAGAACGAATAGAAAGAGAATTAAACGCATAGATTAGTTTTTAAGAAATACGACACCGAACTTTATCTCCAGAATATCATCTGTTTTAACTAACATAAAGGAAGGGCGCTCAACATCAAATTCCGTCATCGAAACGGGGAATCCGCCACTCACAGTAATTTCCTTACCTGCCATTTTGTAGTCGGCTTCAAATGTAATATCTTTTGCTTTGCCGTGGAAATTTAATTTCCCACTTATTTTTAATTTCCCTTCTTTTTGCTGTTCTATTAAAGAACTGCTAAAAGTAACTTTTGGAAACTTAATGGCTTCCAATACCTCCAGACCATGACTGTCTCTACTTGAATTTTCACTGTCAAAATCGGCAACATTAGTGCTTACAGCTACTTTTTTAAATGTTTTCGTATCACCATCGTAGATTAACAGACAATCTACCTTTTTACTGGTTCCAGTCCATGCATGGAGTGCATGATTCGCGCTGTATGAAAGGTATGATTTTGATTTATCAGCTCTGAGCGTTTGATCAACAAGCGCAAAAGAAGAAAAAAACATAAATCCTAAGGATAGGATTAAAAAAGAGACTATTTTCATTTTGTTATTTTTAAAATTTCATTACTAACATGGCACCGAAAAAGCTTCCAAAGGCAGTGAATGCTGTAGCCCGGTGTAAAGATTTTATTTTAGGATTTTCAGCACCATCCGATAATAAATTAGTAGCAATCATTGCTGACAAGTGAATTACGGCTAAAGTTTTATGCATTTTTATGCCATTTAAACCTTTTACTTGACGATTTATTAAAGGCGGAGGAGTAAAAAGACTGAGTCCAGCAGTGGTAAAATAGGTGATGTTCACAGCTGCACCTAAACTTTCATGAAGGTCTTTTATTTTACGATCGCCACTATATAATTTAGCTCCAACTATTCCCTGTGCAACCATACCTGCTAAGGTAGCAAAACCTAAAACCTGATGGGTGACAAGCATTCCACGTCGTATTTTTAATTCTGTTTCTCTACCCTGATCAGTCAAGGGAGCTATTTTTAATGTACGCATTAATCCATTTTCGCCCCAAAGAACTCTCTGCGTAAATATCATACGCTTTGGAATTAATTCTGTTGGTTCTTCACTTCCCAATTGAAGTAATAGGTCAAGGGAATCTGTTTGAGAACTTACGTTTAACGAAAAGTAAAAAGTAATCCCTAAAAAAATTAAATATTTTTTCATTTTTCTATTTTCTTACTATTAACGGGATGCACCATATTTTGGTTGCCTTTATTTTATTTTTAAGTTATCTTTTATTGTAATAATGACTAAATTTAGTTATTAAGACACAAAATAATGAAAAGAAGAAAAGCAATAAAATTCGTAAGTTCCATTCTTGGCCTTGCTATCTCTGGCTCAACTTTGTCCGCACTAAGCAAATTTTCGGAAAAAAGTGCATTGAATAGTGGTCAAAATCTTCGTTTTTTGACCGCAGAACAGTTTCATCTATTAGATGAATTAACGGAATTAATCATTCCCACAACAAAAACACCAGGTGCGAAAGAAGCAAAGGTTGCTGCATTTATTGACTTGGTTTTAGCAGACTGTTATGTTGAAAAAGAAAAAAATACTTTTAGAGATGGGTTGCAAAATTTGCAGCATAAGAATTTTTTATCCTTGTCTGTTACTGAGCAGATGGTATTACTGAGCACATTAGAAAGTGATTCACTCAAAAATAGACTTGTTTCAAATGAAATTGACTTTTGGAGAATGTTAAAGGAACTATCGCTATTAGGATATTTTGGGTCCGAAGTAGGTGTTAAGGCTTGTTTCGACTATCGACCTGTTCCTGGGAAACTGGAAAATGTGAAATGGGAAAAGGGTATGAAAATGATTGCTTACTAATAAAATTTGTCTCGTATGGAAATTTTAAAAAATAAATCAAATAAGTTCGATGCTATTGTTATTGGATCTGGTATGACTGGTGGTATTGCAGCTAAAGAACTGACCGAAAAGGGTTTAAAAGTTTTAGTGGTGGAAAGAGGAAGGGAGGTTAAACATATTGAAGATTATGATACGGCCATGAAAGCGCCATGGGAACTGCCTCATAAAGATAAATTAACCCTTAGATCGGCTGAGGAACGCTGGGCAAATAATAGATTTAATAACATGGCCAAAGATGATCTGGAGCATTTTATGACCAATGATAAAGAAAATCCTTATTTGGAAAAACGACCCTTCGATTGGATTCGTGCCTATCACACCGGTGGTAAATCTATGCATTGGGGCAGACAATCGTATCGTTGGAATGAACAAGATTTTGAGGCCAATGCCAAAGAAGGTGTCGGAGTTGATTGGCCTATCAGATATGCTGACCTCGCCCCTTGGTACGCTTATGTTGAAAAATTTGTTGGTATCAGTGGTCAAGCAGAAAATTGGGATGTTCTTCCCGATAGTGACTTTCAGCCTCCCATGCCAATGAATGCTCCAGAAAGATATTTTAAAGATAAGATGATGGAGAAACTAGGCAGAAAGGTGACCATAGGTCGTATTGCGAATTTGACTAAGCCTGAGCCTCAACATATTTCGTTAGGCAGATCTTCTTGTCAATATAGAAATAAATGTAACCGTGGATGTCCTTTTGGAGGTTATTACAGCTCCCTCTCTGGTGCGCTGCCCGCAGCAAATAAAACGGGAAACTTAACGATCATTCACGATAGCATTGTCCAGGAAATAATTTTTGATGATAATACGCAAAAAGCAAAAGGGGTTCGTATTATCAATAGCCTGACGTCAGAAGTGATGGAATATTATGCTAAAATTATTTTTCTGAATGCAGGTTCAATGAATACAGCTGCCATTTTATTGAATTCTAAATCAAATAGATTTCCTAATGGTTTAGGTAATGACAGCGATCAGGTGGGAAGAAATATTATGGATCATCAATTAGGGGTTGGGGCAAATGCTACGATTGAAGGATTTTTAGATGATTATGTGGTAGGTTCTCGTCCAAATGCATTATATATTCCCCGTTTTAGAAACTGGGGTTCTGATAAAGCGAAAAACTTTAGAAGGGGTTACGGTTTTCAAGGTGGTGCAAGCAGAAAAGGCTGGAGCAGAGGAAATGGAATGCAAGGTTTTGGTGCCGATTTTAAAGATGATTTGACCCAACCCGGCGAATGGACGTTTGGTTTTGGCGGCTTTGGGGAAATTTTACCAGATACCTCTAATAGAATGTTTCTTGATCCTGTTAAAAAAGATAAATGGGGCATCCCTCTCATCGTTTTTGACGCTGCTTTCAATGATAATGATCTGGCCATGAGAAAGGATATCGTGGAAAATGCCATGGAAATGCTTGACATCGCAGGTTTTAAACAAGTGACGGGTTATGACAGAAAGGAGGTACATATAGGTCTCGGTATTCATGAAATGGGTACCGCAAGAATGGGTAATGACCCAAAATCTTCCGTTTTGAATAAATTTAATCAAGTCCATGCTTGTAAAAATCTTTTTGTAACGGACGGAGCAGCAATGACTTCTGCTTCTTGTGTAAATCCTTCCCTTTCTTATATGGCATTAACTGCACGTGCAGCAGATTATGCTGTAAAAGGTCTGAAAAATAAAATGATTTAATTGGATTAAAAAGAGAGATTGATTTTTATACTACGGTTTTTATACTGCTTTTAAGCTTTTTCAATACTGTTTTAATACGGCTTTAATATATATTATTGATTTACAGGCTACATACATCTTTATGTAGTTGCAATATTTTAATTAAGTTCTTAACTTTGAGAATTTAAAATAAAAATGCTCCCAGTTTTTTTTAAAATTTATTACTCCCAGTTTTAAAAGTTGCCATATATTTTAGGCCTTTTTTAGGAAAATTTCCTGACTTTTCTCCACATCATTATGTAGTATTTATTTTACAATATTTAAATTACATTTGCATATTAATTACTCCCAGACTTTTTAATATTTACTCCAAGTATGAAGGGATGCAAATTTTTGCATCCCTTTTTTTATGTATTGTATTGATTACCTCACCTAATAAATGATGGTTTTTATTTTTTATTTATCCAAATTAGGTATTTTAAAATTAATAGTAGTATTAAGGTTTATCTGTTATATTTGACTTTAGGTTATCATTTCCTCACCTTTTTAACGTTATGCTATGACCCTCCAAAGATCTCTTTTCGATTTTCTTTCCAACTTATCTCTGCAAAATAATCGAGAATGGTTTACCCTAAATAAAGGCATTTACCAAGTTGAACTTTCCCAATTCAAATTATTTTGCGATGAATTGTTTTTGAAAATGGAGTCTTTTGATCTCCTGGAGGGAAAAAACGTATTTAGAATATACCGGGATGTTAGATTTTCAAAAGATAAACTGCCTTATAAGACTCATTTTAGTGTGGGTATAACCAGAGCTACAAAATGGAAAAGAGGAGGTTATTATCTTCATTTACAACCGGGAGAATCGTTTATAGGTGGTGGGTTCTGGGCACCGGAACCAGCAGATCTTAAGCGAATCAGGCAAGAATTAGCAGCCGATTCGAGTACCTTGCAAAAGATAACGCAATCGCCAGATTTCAAAAAGTTTTTTGGGGAAATTCAAGGGGAAAAATTGAAAACGGCACCGCAATCTTTTCCCAGAGATCACGAAAATATTGAATTATTAAAATTCAAACAGTTTTTACTTCTTAGGAAATTGAACGATGAGGAAGTTTTATCAGATCAGTTTTTAGATCATGTTTCGGATACCTTTAAACAAATGTTACCTTTCTTTGACTATTTTTCAGATGTATTGACAACAGATGAAAATGGAACGCCTCTTCCAGGTTTTTAATCATTGCCTGAATTAGTAGAGTTGAAGAAAGGTTATGACCAGCCATAACATACCGAAGCTTAATAATAAAGAAAGATTTGCCAAGGTACCTGCTATGCTGGCGTCAAAGCCGAGTTCGTCAGAAAAAAGCAAGACACTCATTCCAATGGGTAAGATTACTAATGCTATCAAAACACTGGACATTAAGGACTTAGGTAGTAATAGGTAAATTGTTAAAATTGTTAGGAGCCCAACGCCATAACGAATGATTAGTACTTTAAAAATACCTCTTAACTGCTTTTTATCTAAATTGAAGCTTAAATAAATGCCAAGTAAAAGCAATACAAAAGGTTTGTTCGCCTTGGCTAATGTCGTTAATAGATTTTCTATAAGACCCGGCAAAGGAACATTTGCTCCATTGAGACTCAATCCAATGATCATGCCTAAAACGGGAGGTAGAAGGAGAACTTTTTTTAACATGGAAAATTTCCCTTTCGTTGGTGTTTCAGAAAAATAATTTCCTATAGGATATAAAACCCCGAAAGCTAAAAAGGTATTACCAATATCATACATGATGGCAAATAACAGGGCTTTGGCTCCCCAGATCGATTCGATAAGAGGAAATCCAAATAAACCTACATTCCAGCCTCCTGAACTCATTGTTAAAACCCCTCTGATAGACTTAACTTCCTTTTTAAAAACAAAGTAGGCGATACATAGCATAACAGCCGATACACCAACCGCAAATAAGGGAATCAGGAATAATCTGGGGTTCAGATCAATGTGAATGGTTGAGACAATCATCAACGCAGGAAATGTAGTATGCATTAAAAGCCGGGACAATACTTTTCCTTCACTTTCTTTAATTATCCCTTTATTTTTCAATAAAAACCCAATGCTTATAAAGGCTAAAGTACTTATAAAAGCTAAATTGACCTGTCCCATTTTGCTTAATGATGCTACTATTTAAGTTAATTTAAAAATGAAGGTAATACCGGATATTTCAATCTTGAAATAAAATTTAGTAAAATCATGCATTTCACGACAAATAAGTGCATTTAACGATATATCAGTGCATTTCACTTCATTTTCATGGTAATTACTAATATCTTTCGCAACGTAATTAAAGAAGACAATAAGAAAATAAATCGAGAGTAATAGGTAACCGGAATCTCCTTAAAGAGATTCCGGTCTTTTTTTATTTCGAATTTTCCATTTCCGTCAGGTGATATTCCTGTACCCGGGCTGGAATTTCAGGTGTTAGAGTGAAACTAAGTTTCAACGATTTATTTTCTCCCTTCAGAATGCAATATCCTCTTAATTGATTTTCAGGAATCATGGGGGAAACAGAAATGATTTTACCTGCTTTGGCATAAAGACTACTTGCTTCAGCTTTTAGTTTTTCCAGTACATAATCAGCAAAGAAATTATCAGCAAATATATCAGGAAGTTTTTCCCAATGGGGTAAAAGATCGATTAACTCTTGTTGTCTTCTTGCCAGAATCGGTGAGATGGAGATATTTCTTGGTTTCAGTTGTGCTAGTTGGATTATGGTATCCAGAATGGCCACATTGAGACCGGAAGTTGGAGCATAGGTAACATTGCCAAAATAAATGACACCAATGCCATAATCAGGCATAAATCGCCAGTTACTGCCAAAACCAGGTAGGCCTCCACTATGTCCCAGGATTGTTTTTCCTTCTTCGTCCTTCATCCAGTTCAGTCCATAGGTGTAACTGGAGGTAGTTACCATTTTTTTACCATTGGGTAAGGTGTAACTGGGGTTCAAGCCAATAAAGGCTTGTGGGACATGCATTTCTCTTAAAGTACCTCTTTTAAGGGGCATTTTGTCTACCTCATTTCTTTCAGGCCATGCTTGCTGATGTAAGGAAACATATTGACTGAATTCCTCCACTGAGGTTATCATTCCTCCCATGGCTCCGTATATTCCGTCTGCCAATAAAGGTTCATTTTTCCAGGAGCCATCTAAATACCGATATCCAAGGGCTAATAATTCAGGCTTTACCTCCTTAAATTCATAAGTGGTTGTATTCATGCCTAAAGGCTTTAATAAATGCTGTTGGATGTATTCATTATAAGGTAAACCAGAGACTTTATGTATGATATAACCCAAAATAGTGAACCCCAGATTACTATATTCATAGTTAACACCAGGGGTATTTGAAAAAGATAATTTTTGGCTGATTAATTGTATTAACTCCTCCTCTGTGTCTGCTAATTGTCTGTCTCCCCATGGATTATCTTCTGGAAAACCCGCTAAATGGTTCATGCAATGACGAATCGTAATGAAAGGACCATCTGACGTTAATTTTTGATTCTTTATCGCTGGAATATACCGTTCTATTGGATCGTCCAGATTTAATTTCCCTGCATCTCTAAGATGTAAAATAGCACTGGTTGTAAAACTTTTGGACATGGACGCTATCCGGAATAGGGTAGAAGGGGTAGCAGATATTTTTTTTTCAATATTGGAAAACCCTCCACTACCTTTATAAAGGAGTTGTCCGTCAACAACAATACCAAAAGCATAACCAGGGAAATGAAATTTTTCGGCATGTTCTTTATATAGTTTTTCTATAACAGGAAAAGTAAGCCTAATTTTATCTATTCTTTCCTTGTCTGTAAAACCGCCAGGCTCAAAAGATTCTGTCGTTTGACTTTGCACTAAAATGGAAAAACTTAAAAATAAAAGGGTCAGATATTTCATTTTTTATAGGAAAGATAATTAAAATCATCTTATTATATTTCATTTTTAATTAACCTTTAATTCATAAATAGGACATTTTTATTTAGTTTTAGGCGATTTATGATTAATATAGGTAAAAATCCTAATAAGAAAACGCCACTTTAATGAAAAAAACAGTATTCTTCCTACTCATTACCTTATTTATTTTACCTGTTTGCGCTATTTATTTTGGTACACCACCTAATGAGATTCAATGGAATATCATTAAAAATGCCTATTATATTGTTGCGGGCGTTATACTTTACACGTTTATTGTAGGTCAGATAACGGGGAATTATTCTCAGGTGGACAAACTATGGAGTATTGTCCCAATCATTTATGTCTGGTTTATGGCTTATATAGGTCAGTGGAATGACAGAATGGTTTTAATGGCTGTATTGGTTACTATTTGGGGAATACGTCTAACTTATAACTTTGCCCGAAGAGGTGCTTATACCTGGAGATTTTGGGAAGGTGAAGAGGATTATCGATGGGAAATATTAAGGAAAAAACCTGGATTGAATAAACCTTTTGTTTGGATGCTTTTCAACTTGGGATTTATTTGTTTTTATCAAAATTCCCTTATTTTTCTCATAACCTTACCCGTCATTGCTGTTTATATAGAAAATGTGACACCATTAGGTATGGTCGATTATTTTCTTTCTTTGCTTTTTGTCGGGGTAGTTATCATTGAATATATAGCTGATCAACAGCAATACGATTATCAGACTGAAAAATATAAAAGGTTAAATGCAGGGAAGGATTTGGGCATTTATGAAGATGGTTTCATTTCAAAGGGATTATGGGGGATAGTAAGACATCCAAACTATGCCGCGGAACAAAGTATATGGATTATTCTTTATTTTTTCAGTGTGGTAGCTACCGGGCAGTGGTTTAACTGGTCTATAGGCGGTGCCATATTATTGCTACTTCTTTTTAGAGGAAGTGCTAATTTTTCCGAGGAAATTTCCGCTTCCAAATACCCGAAATATCTGGAATATCAAGAAAAAGTACCTCGTTTTATCCCTAATTTTTTAAGAAAGAAGTAATTAGTTTCATATTTTAACTTTCATAATGCCCAAACTAATTGAAAAGGATAAATTTTTAGATTTATCAGACTATGGTAGGTTTTTTGCCAAATTTATTTCAGCTGCTTCCCTTAATACCAGGATTACTCCGGTGGATCTTACTTTCTTGTTTGGATTAAGTGGTCTCATTGCTATTTATTTTATATTTACAAACCATTTTTATCTGGCTGCTTTTTTCATCATACTTAAATCAATCATTGATGCAGCCGATGGAGAGTTGGCAAGAATGAGAAATAAACCATCTTATGTTGGAAGATATCTGGATAGTATTTTTGATATCATTTTGAACTTGTTATTTGTTTTTGTCTTTTATTGGCATTCAAATGTTTCGATATTTGTCATGCTGCTTGCCTTTTTTAGCATCCAGTTACAAGGAACACTTTACAATTATTATTATGTAATATTGCGAAATAAGTCCATAGGAAGCGATAAAACCAGCCAGATATTTGAATTTAAGGCGCCAAAAGCTTACCCGGAAGAAAGTCAACGTAAAGTAGATTTTTTATTTAAATCGTATAAATTAAGCTATGGACTTTTCGATAAAATAGTTTACTTCCTAGACTCTAATGCGGCAAAGGCAACTAAGTTCCCCAACCTATTTATGACCATTTTATCCATTTATGGATTGGGATTCCAATTGTTAATTATGTCTGTTTTATTGGTGTTTCAAAAAATTGAATGGATTTTACCAACACTAATTGGTTTAAATTTTTTATTTTTCCCCCTTATATGGTATAGAAAATCGTTTATAAATTAAAAAAAACCACCCTAACCGGCTGAAAAGTTAAGGTGGCTTGGCTGAATACTAAAATAGTACACAAAATAAAAGGATTATTTTGCCAATTAAGGTCACTAAATTTTTTATTGATATAAAAAAATGTTTTATTTGAATAAATATTTCTCTTATGTTTAATCAGAATAGAATTTTCAGGGTTTTTGAATTAATTAACTTCCTGAAAGCCAAGCCTTCAAAGTCAATGAAGACCTTGGTTAGTTTGCTTGATATTTCTGAACGCTCGGTCTACAGATATCTTGATTTATTAGCTGAACTGGGGATTACTGTGATTAAAGATGATGAAGGTAGGTTGTTTTTACCTGCAAACGTTGATTTATTATCCTTACCATTTACCGATCAAGAGGTTGATTATCTGGTAAAGCTGGTTCAAAGCCTTGGAAACCAACATCATTTATCTCATAGCATTTTACAGAAAATTCAGAGCTTATCTATAGCTAATGTCGGGGCAGAAAATCTTTTTAAAGCTCATCTCTCGCAGATAATTTTCAATCTTTACGAGGCTATTACGGAGAAAAATCAGGTAGTTTTGAAAAATTATTACTCTGCCAGCAGTCAGGTAGTATCCGATCGCATAATTGAACCTATTGGTTTTACACCCAATTATGAGGCCATTGTGGGTTACGAAATCAAATCAGGAGAAAATAAATATTTTAAGGTAGAGCGAATTTCAGAAGTCCAACATACTAAAGTAAAGTTCAAATTTGAGGAACTGCATAAATACAATAAACCAGATATTTTTGGTTTCCAAGGTACAAACTTAAATAAAACAATAGAGCTTGATATGTCTATGCGGGCTTATTTAATCTTGGTGGATGAATTTCCCCTTAGTAAGCCTTTCGTTAAAGAAATGTATGGTACTGGTCGCTTTCATTTTAAAGTGAAAGTACAGAGTTTCCTACCACCAGCTCGATTTGTAAAAGGTATGGAGCAAGACGTTATAGTATTGGGCTCCAAGCCTTTTATCCAGTTTTTAAAGAAAAACAAAGAAAAATAATTAGCCTACCGAAAGGGTAGTACCACTGATACTTACGGTATACGAAGGCAAAGCACCAGTGGATTGTCCTCCAACATTTTGACCAGATGTATTGAAGCGAGCTCCATGATTTGGGCAGATAAACTCATTTTTAGATGCATTCCAGTTAACTTCTGTTCCTTGATGGGTACAAGCTCTCTGCAGGGCAACAAAAGAGGTAGGTACACTTCCAGCTGCCAAACGAACCACAATTATTTTATCGTTGAAAACAAAGGATCCTATAGCTAAAAGGTCTTTTGTTAAATCTACTTTAAAACTTGTAGTATTTCCGCCTGTATTGTTACCACCCGTATTACCTCCGCCTGGTGTTGTAATATCGTCTTTAGCACAAGACCCTAAGCAAATGGCACAAGTGGCCATTACAGGTAATTTTAATTCTTGAATAAAGGTCCTTCTGTCCATTTTAATTTTTTCAAAGCCTAACATATTGAATAATTAATTGTTCATTGCACTGCTTTGAAAAAATGGTCGAGTTTAAATGGGTCTAACTTTCCATCGGTTCTCACACTACTGCATAAATCTATCCCATAAGGATTTACTTCCGCAATCGCTAGTTTTACGTTATTTTCATTAATCCCTCCTGCTAGGAAAATGGGTTTTTTAACGGCTTCTCTAATGAGCCGACTTAATTTCCAGTCATGTTGATAACCCGTGCCACCTAAAATTTTAATTGATAAGCCTGGATTTCCACTATCCAATAATATGGCATCTACCCATGGTTCAACTTCCAGCGCTTCATCTATTTGTTTTTCACTTAAAACATGAATGACCTGAACAATTTTCACCCCAGGTATTTCATTTCTAATAAGGGCATAGTCCATTTCCAATAAAGAATCGACAATTTGAATGGTATTCGTATGCACTCTTTTATGATGTAAAATTATATCTGCTGATTTTCTTTCACTGGTAAGAAGAAAAGTGGCAATGGGCGGGGGTACGGCTCGAGCAATCTGTGCAATCAAATCATCATGAATGATGCCAGGTCCACTTGGCATATTTCCAACAAGCCCGAGGGCATCGGCTCCATGATTTATAGCCATAAAGGCTTCCTCGACACTACTGATGCAACAAATTTTAATTTTAGGTCTGGACAATGTTAAGGTCATATTAATTCTGCTGTTATTATTCAAATAGGCTTAATTATCTGAACAAAATTGAGCATTTTTCTTTAGTTTTGGAAAAAAACGAGATGAAATACGCAATTACCCTGGGTTTATTTATTTGTAGTTCCTTTTTTCTTTGGGCACAAAATCCCCCTTTTGTCATTTCAGCACCTGCAGGTGATGCGCATATTAAAATAGATAAATCAGGTAAAACGGTGATTCCAAATGGCAGAATCATAACGCCCATGGGAAAAATTCATCAGGTTGCACCTCATCCTTATGGTCTTACTTTAAGCTTAGACGGCTCTATTGCCGTTACCGCTAATTCAGGGACAAATCCCATTTCTATTAGTATTTTAAAAAATATTTTGTCTGAAAATCCTGAAATTAAACAGATTCCTCCCAGTTCAAAAAGTGATAAAGGGGTTTTAGAATCTGTTTTTATGGGTATTGCCATTTCTCCTGATAATCAAACAGTTTATGCTGCTGGGGGTCAATCCAATAAAATATATGTGTTTGATGTAAATTCAGGAAAATCAAAAGGAGAAATTGATTGCAGTTTTAAAAGCACAAACTTCAATTATTTACATGGATATATTGGCGATATGGTTCTAAGTAAAGATGGAAGATATATCTATGCAGTTGATCAGATTGGTTTTAGAATATTAATTGTGGATGTACTGGAAAGAAAACTGGTTTCTTCTTGTCCTGTAGGTCGTTATCCTTTCGGTATAGCTCTTTCAAAAGATGAAAAATCAGTTTATGTGGCCAATGTGGGCATGTATCAATATGATTATATTTGGAAAAAGCAAGATGGGGAATGGAAACAAACATCTGTCAAAAAACCTGTATTTGCTTATAATACCCCAGAGGCGGAACGCGGTTATCAAAATGATTCAATGTATGTGCCTGGTCTGGGTCCAATTAATACAGATGAGTCATTTTCCGTTTGGGCGGTAAATGTTGAAAATAAATGGCAACCAAAAGTAAGTGCAAAAATAAAAACGGGTCATTTAATAGGTGATTTAGTGGAAGGGATACCTGCAGTGGGTGGTTCAAGCCCTAATTCTATGGTAGTTGCAGGAAATTACGTATTTATCAGTAACGGAAATAATGATAATATTACCGTGCTTAATGCTGAAAATCAACAAATTATCACCCATATTAAACTTGCGCCAGAAGAAAAATTATCAAAATTAAGAGGTGTTATTCCCTTTGGATTGGCCGTTTCACCGGATGAAAAAAGAGTTTATGTGGCAGAATCAGGCATTAATGCCGTTGCAGTTATTGATGTGATTACCCTTAAAGTTATAGGTCATATTCCCACTGCCTGGTTTCCAGCTAAATTAAAAGTTTCACCCGATGGGAAAAAGCTGATTATTTCTAATGCAAAAGGCTTTGGAAGTGGACCAAATGGGGGCACAACTTTTAAAATGGGTGTTTCAGGTAGTTATATTGGTAGTTTAATGTTTGGTGCCGTCCAGGTGACTGATATTCCTGCCGATGATCAATTACCTGCCTTAACGAAACAGGTGATTGAAAATAATTTTAAATTGACCCCTGTAAATAGTCCCGTTTTTAATGTTAGAAAGAATAATCCTATTCCTTTATTCCCTGGCCAGAAATCTTCCCCAATTAAACATATCGTATTTATTTCAAAAGAAAATAGGACTTATGATGATGTTTTTGGTCAAATGAAGAATGGATTAGGGGACTCTACGCTAGCACCTTATGGTTTAAATAAAACGGTATCCAATAAAAACAAATCCAGTATTGTTGAAAATGTCGATGTTATGCCAAATCATATCAAGTTGGCGGAAAGATTTTCCATTAGTGATAATTTTTATGTTGATTCTGATGTTTCAGCCGATGGACATAGATGGTTAGTTAATACCTATCCGAATCAATGGGTGGAAGCAACAACCCCTGCTAATTATGGAAATAACAGGGAATATAAAGAGCAATCTGATGCCCCAGGTAATTTGGGTATCAATGGGGCTGCAGGTGCCATTTTTCCTGAAGACTATAATGAAGCTGGGTCTATGTGGGAACATTTATACAGACATAATAAATCGTATTTCAATTTTGGATTCGGTGTCATGTTTGAACCTGCTGATTATAAAGACACTTATAAATATGGAGGAATTCGGCATAAGGCAAATTTTCCGATGCCAACGTCACTCTTAGACCGAACTTCTTACGAATATGCCACTTACAATATGGCCATTCCAGACCAATTCAGAATGACTGTTTTTGAAAAGGAGTTTAATGAAAAATGGGGACCTGGGAAAGATAGTTTACCCAGTATGCTTACTGTCATTTTGCCAAATGACCATGGTGCCGGTGAAAGACCGGAGGCGGGTTTTCCTTTTAAGGAGAGCTATATGGCCGATAATGATTTAGCGGTAGGTAGAATGGTTGAATTTTTATCGAAAACGCCCTATTGGAAAAATATGCTTATTGTCATTACCGAAGATGACGCTCAGGGTGGAGTAGATCATGTTGATGCACATAGAAGTGTCCTTATGGCTATTTCTCCGTACGTTAAACGAAATCATGTAAGTCATACGCATAGTAGTTTTGGTAGTATTTTTAAAACATTCTGGAATATTCTGGGCATTCCTTATCTCAATCAGTACGATGCTTCTGCATCTGATCTCGCGGATATGTTTACCGATAAACCTGATTTTTCTCCATATATAGCCTCTCCCGTTGATGCAAGAATTTTTGATCCTCAAAAGGCTTTAGATCCTTTTGATGAAAAATTTGAATGGAAGGCGCTTGATGAAAGCCCTGAAATGGATGATATGAAGGAGATGAAACGTCAGGCAAAGGAAAGGGAGGAAAAAGCGGGTAAAAAAGGGTCAAATAGACCAGCTAAATCCAAAAATTAAGGTCCTGCCTACGCCATTTATTCCAGATCCATGAAATTTATAATCTGTGTTGAATAGATTTTGAAGCGTTAGATTAAGCTCTAACTTATTCAAATGGAGTCCATTAGATATATTTATAATGGACCAACCTGGCGTTCCTAACGGTCCGATTCTATTGTCAGCAATATCACCTGCTGCAAGCCGTTCTTGTTTTTTAGCCATTTGAAGAAAAATCTTAGCCCAGTATTTCTCCTTTTGGTATTGTATATTAATATATCCAAAAATGGGTGGGATCCTCCTTAAAGGTTCATTCTTACTCGTATTTTGACCATGCGTATAAGTTATACTACCAGCTATTTGAAGGTGATTTTTTATAATGAGTTGAAAATTTGACTCTAAGCCTCTAATGAATCCGTTTTCTGCATTTTCTTTAACAAAAATGGGATAACCTTCGATGAATTCATTTCCTTTTCTATTCCTTACAATAAGGTCTTTCAACCGGTTATAGTATAGGTATGTTTCCCAGCTAAACCTGTTTTTATTCCATTTAAAACCCATCTGAATTTGGCTGGATTTCTCAGGCTTTAAGTCGTAATTTGGTATTTCATATCTGAAATCTACAATTCCGAGACTACCTAAATCATCTATGTTAGGGGCTCTAAAACCAGTATTTAAACCATAAATTAGGTTGAAATTTGGAATGATGTGATGTGAAATATAAAGATTTCCAACCCAGGCACTTGGATTTATGGTAGTCAATATATCGTCCTTAGCTGGGACCTTCAAGGATATATATTGTAAGCGATTCCCTAAAGAAAATTGAAAGGATTTATTTTCAAAAAGTTGGTGGCTAAAAATGGCATAACTTTTTTGCTTTGCATTATTGGGGTACAAGCCTCTTTCATAAATTGGGGCTTTATTATCATTATATTGTATTCTTTGACTGTTTACTTTGTCAAAATAACCTTCAAAACCATGACTTCCTGTCCATTTCCAATGACCAATCTGTTTAAATGTATTAAATTCTGAAACTATTCCAAATACTTGTATGGTATCATGTTCAGCTTTTAAAACAGTCGCATTATTCTTTTTGCTCCAACGGCTTTCTTGCGCTTGTTGAACATTGGGCATTATTTTTATCCGTTGAATGAAACCATTCTCGGGTGTATAGGTATAACCTAAATAGGCAAGGGTTCTTTTTTGAGGATCCATCTTATTTATGACAAAATTTTCCAGCACATATTTATGATAAACTGGTACATCTTGTTGATTAACATATTGTAAAACACCTTGTATGGTATGTCTTTTGTCAATTTGTATTCTTGATTTAATATCGAATCCCATTTCATTATATCCACTTGGTCGTTGAAACTTAGTTTCCTTTCCTCCCAGTAAATCACCAAAAGCCCGCGTCGTCAATCCAGTGGAAACCCAGCTATTGTTTTTTTGATAACTAAGCCTTCCGTGTAAACTTTTTTCCAGATTGTTACTGCCTAACCTTGTCAATATTTTTGTTGAAAATCCATCTTTTTTTATCTCTAAAGGTTCATAAGTAAACATATTTATTACCCCTCCAATAGCGTCAGAACCATATAAAACAGAGCCGGAACCTTTTAAAATTTCAATTTTATCAATGCTATATCTATCTACCGTATTTAAATATTGATTAGGTCCATATCGTGTAATGGCATTATTTAACCTAATGCCATCCATTAAATACAATATTTGATTCCCAGTTAATCCTCTCATTATCGCGGAACCCCCACCGTGATTGGTTTTTTGAATCATAACACCGGGTGTTTCAAGCAATATTTCCGGTATATTTCTCTGGGCATTCAGCGTTAAAGATTTTCTGTTTAATAGAGAGATTGCTTCTGCTGAGTTAAAAGCTTTTTTTTCAACTCTACTTGCGGTATATATGATTTCATTTAAATGGAGAACCAATAAACTATCATTAATTTCTAAAGATGTTGTCTTCTGAGCAAAAATACTTTGAGAAATAGTAAAAAAAGTTAAATAAAAAATAGATGTAAATGGTTTAATAAGGTTCATTTCTAAAATTAATTTAGTAGTAAATTTCTGAAAGCCAATAATAATAAATTTATATTTATATTTGCGTTTCCTAATATTAAATTTTATGTCGAAAACAAGTTTCAAAGAGAAGTTAAGGTATAATTTTGATAATACCCTTTCCAATGGGCCAATAGCCATTATTTCATGGTTAGCTCTGGTTACCTTTTTATTAGTCATTTTAGCTGGATTAATCCTTTTTATTACTGGTCTAAGTGCTGATCCGGAATCAAATGAACCTTTGGGTTTGGTAGAAGGAATTTGGCAAAGTCTTATGAGAGTTCTCGATGCTGGTACCGTAACGGGTGATGAAGGCTGGGCTTTCCGTCTTTTCATGTTACTTATAACCATTGCCGGATTATTTATTTTCTCTTCCTTAATTGGTTCTATTTCAAGTGGAATAGATGAAAGCATTTCCAATCTAAGAAAGGGTAAGTCAAAAGTTATTGAATCAAATCATACGTTGATTATGGGTTATAGCTCTATGATCTATTCTGTTATTTCAGAGTTATGCCTCGCTAATGAAAGCCAGAAAAAGGCAGTTATAGTCATTCTTGCCGATTTAGACAAAGTTGAAATTGAAGATGATATTCGGAGTAGAATTCAGGATACTAAAACTTCTAAAATAATTGTCCGTAGTGGAAATCCTTTAGATTTTCAAGACTTACAAATGGTCAATTATAATGAAGCTAAGGCCATTATTCTCCTAAGCCCTGAAAATGAGGAAAATCCTGATAACCAAGTGATTAAATCTGTGCTAAGCATAACGGGAAATAAAAACCGGAAAAAAGAACCTTACCATATTGTAGCTGAAATTAAAAGCAATGAAAACAAGCAAGTGGCAAGTTTAGTCGGTGGTAAGGAGGTTTCTTATGTGTACTCATCTGATTTAATTTCTAAATTAACCGCACAAACTTGCAGGCAATCAGGGTTAAGCATTATTTATTCAGAGTTATTGCAATTTGAAGGAGATGAAATCTATTTTTATTCCGATCATGGCCTTGTTGGATTAACTTTTAAACAGTGTTTATATTCATTTGAAGATTCCTGTGTTATGGGCGTTTTTACTGCTGATAGAAAGGTTTTACTAAATCCAGCGATGAATTATAAGATAAATAAGGAGGATCAATTAATATTAATTGCCGAGGATGATAGCAAAATTAACAGATTGCTCCTTCCAAAGGAAGTTTTACCTGTAGCATACACTCCCCAAGTAAAAATGGAGAGGGAAATAGAAACTACTTTGATTTTAGGCTGGAACCATAAAGGAAAAAAAATAATTGAGGAATTAGACCATTATGTGATAAAGGGCTCATCTGTAAGTATTTTAGGCGAAATTGAAGGTATGGAGGATTCCTTGGTTTCCCTTTCTGAGGAACTTAAAAATATTACCCTTTATTTTCAACATGGCAACATAAATGACAGGAGAACACTCGATGAACTGCATATTGAATCATTTAATCATATTATAGTTTTGAGTTATATGCATAAGGGTAATATTCAAATTTCTGACTCCATTACCCTTATTTGTCTTGTCCATTTACGAGACATTTCAGAAAAAGCTGGAAAGGATTTTTCAGTGGTATCTGAAATGCTGGACGTTCAAAACAGAGAACTTGCAGAGGTAGCAAAAGCAGATGATTTTATTGTTAGTGACAATCTATTAAGTCTTTTAATGACGCAAATTGCTGAAAATAAAGATCTTGAAAAAGTGTACGATTGTTTATTTAATGATGAAGGGGCAGAGATTTACCTGAATCCGGTGGAGGAGTATTTAGATATACATGAGCCCACGGACTTTTACAAGGTGATAGAAAGTGCTTCAAAAATAGGACATACCGCAATTGGTTATAGGTCTTTAAACCAGAAAGTGATGAATTATGGTAAATTTGGAGTTGTTCTAAATCCACTAAAATCAAATCAAATTAACTTCGAACAGGGAGATTTTTTGATTGTGCTTGCTGAAGCCTGATTTTTCTAATAATTTTAAAAACAAGAAAGATGAAAACGGCTGTTCAACTAAAGGAGATTGTTAAGCAAAAATATAGTGAAATTGCGCCGCAAGAAAAGGAAATAAATCAATCGTCTTGTTGTGGAGCAGGAGGTTGTTCTACCGAGGTCTATAATATTATGACCGATGATTACACTGATTTATTAGGATATAAACCCGAAGCTGATTTAGGTCTGGGATGTGGGTTACCCACACAATATGCAAAAATACAGAAGGGAGATACGGTTATTGATTTAGGAAGTGGAGCAGGAAACGATTGTTTTATAGCCCGAGAGGAGGTAGGGGAAACAGGTAAAGTAATTGGTATTGATTTTACACCGGCTATGATAGAAAAGGCGACGGTCAATGCAAAAAAACTCGGATTTACCAATGTCCATTTCTTGCAAGGAGATATCGAGGAGATGCCTGTTGAATCAAATGTGGCAGATGTGGTGGTAAGTAATTGTGTCCTAAATTTGGTGCCCGACAAAGAAGGGGTTATCAAAGAAATTTACAGGGTTTTAAAACCAGGCGGTCACTTTAGTATTTCTGATATAGTGCTCATTGGAGAGTTACCGGAAAATTTAAGGAAGAGTGCTGAAATGTATGCGGGTTGCGTTTCTGGTGCCATTCAAAAAAATGAATATTTAGAATTTATTTCTGCCGTTGGATTCAACAATATTTCTATCCAAAAAGAAAAATCAATCATTATTCCAGATGATATTTTAAGTAAATATCATCTGGAAATAAGTGAACTGGAAGAATTTAAAAATGGAAAGACAGGGATTTTTAGTAAAACGGTTTTTGCTAAAAAACCAGAATAAGGATGATTAATCTTTAATAATCCTTACTGAAAATCCGTGGCGTTTTCCATCATTACCAATGGTGGCTTCTGCACTATTACAATATAATCGGAAGTTCCAAGCGTTTGAGCTATCAAATTGTGTAGTACTCCAGAAACCTCCAAATACACCAATATTATTAAAAACCCCATTAAACCCTCTTCGGTCACCAGCGGGAAGTCCAGAAAATCCGCTGGTGTTTGTTGCAGAAGTATTGGTGGAACAATAGGTTGTTCCGGTAGTTTTCATTTTTCCACCAGCAGTAGCAGCGCCACCTAGTGTATTTATCATGGTTGTTAATTCAGTCTGTGAGGGTATGTGCCAACCAGTTGGAGCCAGACCTCTACTATCAGTTACAGCAAACCAATTATATATTTTTCCATATATAGCAGCATATTTTGTTGAATCATTATTGAAGTAACAATAGGCACCTGTTGTTAATGAAGCCCATGTTGCATCATCTTTTACATGTGGTATTGGATCCCCATTTCTATATTTACAGGTGGACAAATTTTCTGAAATCCAGGTTTGATTTCCAATGATAATTTCCTTGTAGGATTTTCCGCAAAGGTCAGTAACTCCTGAATTTGTAGTAACCACCGCACTTGTCTTAAAGGACACCTCATTTCCATAAGCAGTACCCGTGCTGTTTGTTGCATAGGCTCTCACGTAATAGGTGGTATTGGCAGTGAGGTTTGTGATATTTGAAGTGAATGCACCTGTGCCTGTGCTATTGCTTGTCTTAGTTGACAAGGCAACTGTTGGGTTCTGGCTGATAGACCAGATTACTCCACGGGCCGTTACTGTTGCTCCGCCGTCAGCAGATATATTACCACCGCTATTTGCTGTCGTTTGGGTTATCGCACTTATAGCAACGGTTGTTAGAGTAGGTATGGTAGTTGTTTGTGCTGCGCTTGTCTTAAATGTCACCTCGTTTCCATAGGCAGTACCCGTGCTGTTTGTTGCATAGGCTCTTACATAATAGGTGGTATTGGCAGTGAGACCTG